>FZPS01000018.1_pt178 | contig 18837 bp, 16 predicted proteins | sample 1817821 | NCBI WGS metagenome assembly FZPS01 (sample SAMEA104158645, study PRJEB21678) | metagenome | place: Germany | collected 2015-04-21
TCAGCCTGCTGGCAGTTGACCCCTCGCTGACAGAGAATGCCCTGATAAGTCTGGCTGTATCCCAAGCCTTAGTGATGGAAGAAACCGACCACTGCATCATGGTTTACCTGGCAGGCTATTATCAGGCAGAGGCAGGCACTGCCCGTATGCTGATGGATTTGGCTGCAGATCGTTCAATCCGGCAGTTTAAAGACCTGGAGTATAAAATCCGGCGGTTTGAGGAAAAGAATCAGATCAGTCTGGCAGATCAGCAGCGGGAAGCTGTAATTCAGGCTATGCAGCATGGGGTGACAGTAATTACCGGGGGACCGGGTACCGGAAAAACCACTGCAATCAACTGTATAATTGATTTGCTGGAAGAGGAAGGCCTGAAGGCCGAACTGGCTGCTCCCACCGGGCGGGCAGCAAAACGCATGACGGAAGCCACCGGCCGGGAAGCCAAAACCATACACCGTCTGCTGGAATATGGCTTCGGTGATGAGAGTGAGGATGCCTTCCAGCGAAATGAGGATAATCCCATAAAGGCGGATGCTGTCATCATCGATGAAATGTCCATGGTGGATATTCTTCTCATCTACCACCTCTTAAAGGCTCTTGTACCGGGAACCCGGCTTATTATGGCAGGCGACGCAGATCAGCTGCCCTCGGTCGGGCCCGGCAATGTACTCAGGGATATCATACAAAGCAATGTCATACCTGTGATTCACTTAACCGAGATATTCCGCCAGGCCCAGGAAAGCATGATTATTGTAAATGCACACAGAATCAACCGGGGAGAGCAGCCCCTTCTCAATGTAAAAAACAAGGATTTCTTCTTTGATAAAAGGCATGATGCCGTGGAAGTACTTAGAACCCTGGAAGAGCTGGTTGTCAGCCGGCTTCCCGGATTTGGCGGCTACCATTCCCTGCGGGATATTCAAATCATGGCACCTATGCGAAAAGGAATCACAGGCGTCAACAACCTGAATATAGAACTTCAGAAAAAATTAAATCCGCCTGCTCCCTGTAAAAAGGAAAAATCTTACGGTGAATTCATCTTCAGGCAGGGCGATAAGGTAATGCAGGTTAAGAACAACTACAGGCTTGAGTGGTCCAGGCACGGTGATGACGGCATGGCTTTAGAAGGTGAAGGGGTTTTTAACGGTGATGTTGGCTATATACAGGACATTGACCCGGAAGAGCAGACTCTGACAGTCCTCTTTGATGATGACAAGACTGTGGTGTATGAATTTTCCCAATTGGATGAGCTGGAACTGTCCTATGCCATCTCCATCCACAAAAGCCAGGGAAGTGAGTTCCCAGTTGTGATTATCCCTCTTGTGTCCGGCCCTCCCATGCTGATGACCCGTAACCTTTTGTATACCGGGGTGACCCGTGCCAGGGAGATGGTGGTGCTGGTGGGCAGAGAAAACCTTATCCATAGGATGGTGGATAATAACCATATAGCCAGGCGCTACTCCTGTCTGAAGGATCGATTGAAACAGATTTTCGGGATGGTTTTGTCATGAGTTTACTTCGTCTGCTGCTGGACGCAGTTCTGGACTTCCTGTATCCCCGCATAGATTGTGTATGCTGCGGGAAGCGGCTTGAGAAGAGTGCATTGCAGGGAATCTGCGGCAACTGTATGGAATATATGCCCTTCATCCGGGATCCCAAGTGCTCATTGTGCGGAAAACCCATTTCTGAGGAGAGTTCAGCCGGGGAGCATTCTGAACCATCAGGGAAACAAATCTGTACGGAATGCAGGTTTCATGTTCATAATTACGATCAGGCACTTGCTGTATTTGAATATTCAATCACCATAAAGGAATTAATTCATCGATACAAATATGACGGCGAATACGGGCTGAGCCGGACATTCGGCTTCTTTATGTCAGAGCTTCTTAAGAAATCTGGTTGGGATATCCACATGATTATTCCGGTACCCCTGCACAAAAACCGGCTGAAAAGCAGGGGGTTCAACCAGGCTGCTCTTCTGAGCGATTACCTGTCTCAGCGAAGCGGAATACCCAGTGCAGAGGATGTGCTCATCCGATGTGTGGATACCAAAACCCAGACAGGATTTAACAGGTATCAGCGGGCGGAAAATCTGAAGAATGCCTTTACCGTTGTTAATCCGCCGGCAGTAAAGGACAGGAATATATTATTGATAGATGATGTACACACCACAGGTGCCACAGTAGACAGCTGCAGCAGGGTATTGCATCAGGCCGGTGCCGGTAAGGTATATGTTATAACAATAGCTTCGGTTCTTTCAGAATAACTTGAAAAATTTAGAAGTTGACTCTTGCAATTTAAAAATGCGCGGTATATAATGAATTCAGTTCTATTCTTAGGTCTGTGGTTGAAAATCGATGCCAGTCGCAGGCAAAACGATCCACGTAAGTCGGATAAAATCCGATGATCATGGTGCGGCTTAGATGTAAGTCCGTCCTGTAGTTTTGTATCAATGATCTTTAAATCAGTTTCCAGTTTTCGTGCATGTCATTGTTCCATCGCTCTAAATGCAGATTTCAAATCTCAGGAGCAAACACTGAACCCGAATCTTGGTACGATTAAAAGGTTGTTTTCTGCAAAAGTATGGTGAGAAGCAGTAGTAGGAGGATTAAACCTTGAGCGAGACTTCCAGACGGCGGGTGTGGGGGCAAAGACCAGGTCAGCTAGGATAGAGCAAGTAATATTTATTTTAAAGCGAGGGGATTATATCCATGTTCGAAGACAAAACGTTGGTTTGCAAAGACTGCGGCTCAAATTTCACCTTTACCGCCGGCGAACAGGAATTTTACGCCGAGAAGGGTTTTCAGAATGAGCCCGCTCGATGCAAAAGCTGTCGTGATCAGAGAAAGGCCAATGGCAGAAGAACCGGCGGCAGAAGAGAAATGCATGATGCTGTCTGCGCTGATTGCGGTGCTTTCACACAGGTACCCTTTGAACCCAGAAACGACAGACCAATATACTGCAGTGACTGCTACCAGGCCAGAAGGTAATCCCCGAGCAAGGATTTCCTGATTAAAGCATCAAGAAAATTGGTCAAAAGCCTCGAATTTTCCCGGGGCTTTTTTTCATGCTCCGGCTGCTTGTTTTTTTGTTTTTTTGCTGCATATTACGAATTGTCTCATGTTTTTCATTTATCTGCCTTGTATGGAAATTGCAATTTTCCTGTCAAATTATTCATATTTCCATTTATTTTTGACGAATATTTATGTCGAAACAGATAGAATGAAAAACAGTTAGAAAATATGTTCCCGTGGAATAGAACCCATTTTCCACACAAAAAGCTTTGTGATATCAAGTTATACACAGATTTATCCACATTATCCACAGGTTATGTGTCCACATATCCACAATTCAGAAACATTTGACTGCCCAAGCTGCAAATATTGCATAAAGAAATGTGTAAATACGACAGAAACCATATGAGTTTAAGAGATTCATTATTTATAGCGCTTACTCCCAAAGGTGGAGATAAAATATTATGATTTTTCTGCAAAAAAATGTTCTGACATTGAGTTATTTTCCTTTGTATGCCATAATACAAAAGATTGCTTTTTGCGATTGACTATGGCTGCTTGCTGTAAAAATTATTCACTAAGTTATAAATATGCATTGATCTTTTATAAATATTCGTTTATAATATCCCCATAGACTATTAAAAAGATTGTAGGGGGATTATAAAAATGAAAATCACAAAGCGAATTCTTGCCCTGGTTCTGATACTTGCAGTGTCATTTGTAATATACGGCTGCCAATCGGATGGAGACGCAGGCGGCTCCGATATGAGCGAAACCATGAAGAGAATCAAGGACACCGGTAAAATAATCTGGGGCACCAATGCTGAGTTCCCGCCCTTTGAACTGCGCTCAGGAGACAAGGTAATCGGTGTTGATGCCGAGATAGCAGCAAAAGTAGCTGAAAAGCTCGGAGTTGAGCTGGAAGTGGTAGACATGGAGTTTAAGGGCCTTATAAATGCTTTAAACTCCAAGCAGATTGACTTCATTGCGGCCGGTTTCACCATCAAGCCTGACCGGGAAGAGCAGGTTCTTTTTACCGATACTTATTTCAGGGCTGTTCAGACAATTATTGTCCAGGAAGGCAATACCGAAATAAAGGGCGCGGCGGATCTGGAAGGAAAGACCATAGGAGTGCAGAGCGGTACAACCGGCGACTTTACCGCTGAAGAATATACCGAAGACATCGTGCGATTCAACAATGCGCTGGAAGCTTCAATCGACCTTAAGAACGGCAGACTGGATGCGGTAATTATCGATAACCTTCCTGCCCAGATGATAGTTTCCGAAAACCCCGGCCTGGTTCTTCTGGATGAGAAGGCTGCTGAAGATGAAGAATATGCACTGGCCGTCCGTAAGGAAGCGGTGGATCTGCAGAAGGTAATCAATGAAGTGATTGCAGAGCTGAAGGCAGACGGTTCAATAGAGAATTGGGTGGAAGAGTATTCACTGTCCTTACAGGATTAAGCCATCCATCGACCGCTTGGATTCAGGCTTTAAAAAGCCAGCAGAGGGTTTGATGCTGGCTTTCTTTGTTGATAGGATCTTAAAAAGAATCCTGCTTTTCATTGTCAGGGTCCGGGCAGGTACAAAACCTGAATATTCTTCCGATTGGAGTTGAGTAAGATGACAGTTATATTGGAATGGATTGCCAAACTGTCTGATGAGATATTTTTCAATCTGATCCGTGAGGACAGATACTTGTATTTTGTGAAGGGACTGGGCATCTCCCTTCAGCTGACATTTTATGCAGCCCTGATAGGCGGATGCATAGGTCTGATGCTTGCACTGGCCAGGCTTACCAACAACAGGCTGCTGAATTTCATTGCAACCAAATATATAGACATTATCAGAGGCACCCCAGTAGTGGTGCAGCTGCTTATTATATACTTTGCTATCTTTGCCACCACCAGCCTGCCCAAGGTTACGGTTGCATCCATAGCCTTTGGCATCAACAGCGGGGCTTACGTGGCGGAGCTTATCCGTGCAGGCATCCAGGCAGTTGATAAGGGACAGATGGAGGCTGCCCGGTCCCTGGGGCTTTCCTATGCCCAGGCCATGTTCTATATAGTCATACCCCAGGCAATAAAAAACATTTTGCCAGGGATGGGCAATGAGGTCATATCCCTGTGGAAGGAAACCGCCATTGCCGGCTTTATAGGACTGGAGGACCTGATGCGGGGGGCAGATATTGTCAGGGCCCGTACCTTTTCCAATTATACCCCTTATTTGGTCATAGCCCTGATCTACTATTACATCACCATATCCATGACTGCACTGCTTGGCAAACTGGAAAGGAGGATGCGCAAGAGTGATTAAGGTAGTTGATTTATACAAGTCATTTGGCAGCCTTGAGGTCTTAAGAGGCATCAACAATGAAATCCACAAGGGTGAAGTGGTTTGCATTATAGGGCCCAGCGGTTCCGGCAAGAGCACTTTTCTGCGCTGCCTCAACCTGCTGGAGGAGCCTACCCGGGGCGAGGTATTCATAGATGGTGTTTCACTCACCGAGCACAGGGACAATATCAATAAGCTGCGCCAGAAGACGGGAATGGTGTTTCAGCAGTTCAATCTCTTTCCTCATATGACCGTGATGGAAAACATAACCCTGGCTCCCATAAAGCTTAAGGGAATGAAAAAGGAAGAGGCAAGGGAAAAGGCTGTTTCTCTTCTTCGGAAGGTGGGGCTGTACGACAAGGACAATGAATATCCCAACAAGCTGTCCGGAGGACAGAAACAGCGGGTTGCCATCGCCAGAGCCCTGGCTATGGATCCGGAGATTATGCTCTTTGATGAGCCCACTTCCGCCTTGGATCCGGAAATGGTGGGTGAGGTTTTAAGTGCCATGAAACAATTGGCTCTGGAAGGAATAACCATGGTAGTGGTCACCCATGAAATGGGCTTTGCCCGGGAAGTGGGAGACCGGATACTGTTTATGGATGAAGGCATGATTGTGGAGGAAAACACACCGGAGGAGCTTTTTGGCAATCCGAAAAACGAGCGCACCCAATCCTTTCTGAGTAAGGTGCTGTAAGGAGGTCAGTCATGCGAACGGCGATAATTGTGTATACTATTCTGACTGTTGTTATGTTGATACCCTGGTTTGTATACAACATTAAGGTCTCTATAAACCTGAAAAAGGATAATAAGAAGTTCACAGCCTTAAGGCTTGCGGCTGCTGTATTGGTAACTGTGGTTATAATCTTTGCTGCATATTCGCACTTCAGATTCACCATAGGTTATCAGGTTCCCCTGGTGGCAGAGAGAGCGGGACTGGTATTTGTGAAGCGCATGGAAGGAAAACTGGACCTGTCAGGCTATCAGGCGGAAATGAGAAGGCATAATCTTAGTGCGGCTGATATGTCAGTTGCATCGGATGAGAAGTGGGAGGCGGCTGCTCTTCCCTTCAGGCATACAGGCCTGCATCTAAGTGAGAGAACCTATCATATGGAAGATGGAACCGCCTTAATCTATATGATGCATGAATCCGTCGATGAGCACATGTACTCCTTCCTGAAGATGAGTAAATCGGGTTACAGCTGGTTGGTTGAAGAACATGGCATCTTGACAGAGGAAGAGTTTGAGAATGCCAATGAGGAAATGAAAATCAGGTTTTATCCCATCAGGTAGCAATCTTATTCATCATCCTTCCGCAGTCTGATGTAGCTGGCAATTAAAGCATCCAGCTCAGTGCTTATTCTCAGGACTTCATCCTTGCAGAGGTCTGAGAGATCGGATTCAACTAGTGAATTCAGCTCCCTGCGTTTTTCTTCAATGATTGATTGCAACTTTGCTGCATCCATTGGTTCCCTCCTCTCATACCCCTATTCTGACATATTTTTATGAAGATTTGTGGATTTCTACAAAAGTAGTGGTAATAATCCAGAATGCTTCATATTGTGACAAATATTGACGTAATTTTGGAATTTTGTATGATTCTGCAATGAAAGTGCTGAAGGATGTTTAAAAAAAGCCAGGAAGGGTAAAAATTTAATAAGAAAATACCAGTCGTATCCATATCATAAAGGAATTTCAGAAATGAAACAGAAATAAAATAAGTATAATGGATATGTGAAAGGAGCTGACCGAATGAATATTATTATCAGCGGGAAGAACGTGGAGATCACTGATTCTTTGCGGACGCAAATCAACAAGAAGGTTGGCAAGCTCAAGCGCTATTTCAAGCCGGGAACGGAAGCCCAGGTAACATTATCCGTTGAAAAAAACCGACACATAGTGGAGGTTACAATTCCTTTCAACGGTGTTTTAATTCGGGCGGAAGAATCTACTGACAACATGTATGGCTCCATCGACAGGGTGCTGGACAAACTGGAGCACCAGATCCATAAATACCGGACCAAGCTGGCCCGCAATTTCCGCACAGGTGCATTTGTTGATGAAAAGCTGCTTTTTAGCGATGATGTGTACCGGAATGAGAAAGAAGAGGATCTGCAGGTAGTCAGAACCAAACGCTTCGCCATCAAACCCATGTCAGTTGAGGAAGCCTTGATGCAGATGGACCTTTTGGGGCACAGCTTCTTTGTATTTTCCAATGCGGAAACGGAAGAGGTAAATGTGGTTTACAAACGACGGGATGGCAGATACGGCCTCATCGAACCGGAATACGAGTAAGAAATTAAATGTACTTAAACCCATTGAATACAGGGAAAATGAAATAGATAGGCGGGGAGCGAAAGCTCCCCTTTTTGCCGGCTGTTTTTGGCCTGCTCCTTGTAACACAGCCGGTTACGTGTTAAAATGAAACAATGAAATTGAAAGCCGGGGTGAAGAGACGATGGCAGGTCTTATTAGAAGGCTGCTGGGCGACAGCAACGAGCGTGAAATCAAGCGTCTCAGCAAGACGGTCGACCAGATTGAGGCTTTGGAGCCTTCAATGAAAAAGTTAAGCGACAGGGAATTAAAGGAGAAAACTACGGAATTTAAAAACCGTTATGCAGCAGGTGAAACTTTGGAGGAGCTGCTTCCGGAAGCTTTTGCCGTCGTAAGGGAAGCCTCTGTGCGGGTTTTGGGGATGCGTCATTTCAATGTTCAGCTGCTGGGAGGAATTGTGCTTCACCAGGGCAGGATTGCTGAAATGAAAACCGGTGAAGGAAAGACCCTGGCAGCAACACTGCCGGCTTATCTTAATGCCCTGACCGGCAAAGGCGTTCACATTGTAACGGTCAATGATTATCTTGCCCGCAGAGACAGTGAATGGATGGGAAAGATATATCGTTTTCTGGGTTTGTCCGTAGGGCTGATAGTGCATGGCCTGAAGCCGGCTGAACGGCGGGCAGGCTATGCAGCCGATATTACTTATGGTACAAATAACGAATTCGGCTTTGATTATCTGCGGGATAACATGGTCATCTACAAGGAAGAGATGGTGCAGAGGGAACTAAGCTTCGCCATTGTGGACGAGGTCGACTCCATCCTCATTGATGAGGCCCGTACACCCCTTATCATATCCGGTGCAGGTGATAAATCCACCGATATGTATTTCCGGGTGGACCGCTTTGTGGTGCGGCTGAAAAATGAACAGGATTTTGAGATGGATGAAAAGGCCAGAACGGTCAACCTCACTGAGGAAGGCGTCTCAAAAGCCGAGCAGTATTTTTCTGTGGAGAACCTTGCTGATCCTGAAAACTCTGAGCTGGCTCACCACATCAACCAGGCCCTTAAGGCCCATAATCTGATGAAAAGAGACAGGGATTACGTGGTAAAAGACGACGAGGTAATCATTGTGGATGAGTTTACCGGCCGGCTGATGCTGGGCCGCAGATACAGCGACGGATTGCACCAGGCCATTGAAGCCAAGGAAAATGTCAAAGTGCAGCGGGAAAGCAAGACTCTGGCCACCATCACCTTTCAGAACTATTTTCGGATGTATGCCAAGCTTTCCGGCATGACGGGCACAGCCAAAACCGAAGAGGATGAATTCAAATCCATTTATGGCCTGGATGTTGTGGAGATTCCCACAAACATGCCCATGATACGGAAAGATTTCAACGATGTCATCTACATGACGAGGAAGGGCAAATTCAATGCAGTGGTAAATGAAATTGTCCAGCGTCATACCATCGGCCAGCCCATACTGGTTGGCACCATATCCATAGAAGTATCTGAAATGCTGAGCGACATGCTGAAAAGACGGGGCATCCCCCATGAAGTCCTGAATGCCAAACATCATGATAAGGAAGCGGAAATCGTTGCCCAGGCCGGTAAGTACAAGGCGGTAACCATAGCCACTAATATGGCAGGCCGGGGTACGGATATTATTTTGGGTGGTAACCCGGAGTTTTTAGCTAAAAAGGAAATGCGCCGCCAGGGATATTCCGATGAAATCTTAAGTGCAGTAACCGGATTTGATGAAACGGATGATCCGGATCTTCAGGAGGCCAGGCGGATTTATAAGGAACTGTTCAGCAAATATGAGCAGGAAACCAGGAAGGAGCATCAAAAGGTTGTCGAGCTGGGAGGTCTGCATATTATAGGAACCGAGCGCCATGAAAGCAGGCGCATTGACAACCAGCTGAGAGGACGAGCCGGCCGCCAGGGAGATCCCGGTTCCTCCCGATTTTATATTTCCCTGGAAGACGATCTCATGCGGCTCTTTGGTTCAGATCGGATTAAGAGCATTGTTTCCACCCTGGGAATGGAGGAAGATCAGCCAATAGAGCACAGGCTCCTGTCCGGGCAGATAGAGCAGGCGCAAAAAAGAGTGGAGGGCAACAACTTCAATATCCGGAAGCACGTACTGCAGTATGATGACGTAATGAATGCCCAGCGCGAAGTTATCTACTCCCAGCGCCGCAGCGTGCTGGAAGGGCAAAACCTGCGGGACAGCATCATGGATATGGTGGAAACCATAATCGATACCGCCATGGGAATATACCTGGGAGAAAACACCCACGTGGACGAGTGGGACTGGAAGGGTTTGATGACCTACCTGGAAAAAATCTGTATTCCTCCGAATTCTGTGAATATAGAGGAAATGGATATTCATAGCATCACCCAGCCCCTGCTTAGGGACAGACTGCTGGAAGCTGCCAGAGAGGCCTACAGGAAACAGGAAGAGCTAAACGGCGAGGAGCCCATGCGGGAAGCCGAACGGGTGATTACCCTCAAGGTGGTGGATCGCAAATGGATGGATCATATAGACGCCATGGATCAGCTTCGTCAGGGTATAGGCCTGAGAGCTTACGGTCAGCGGGATCCGGTCATGGAATACAAGTTTGAAGGTTACGAGATGTTCCAGGATATGGTAAGAAGCATCCAGGAAGAGGTTGTCTCCCTGCTTTATCATGTAAGGGTGCAGAGCAATATGCCCAAACGGGAGAAGGTGGCTGAACCCCTGGAGGCCAGCCATGGCAGCCAGCCTAAAAAACCGGTTGTAAAGGGAGCCAAGGTGGGAAGAAATGATCCCTGCCCATGCGGAAGCGGATTAAAATATAAGCGATGCTGCGGGGCCTGATGAGGCCTGCAGCAATATGAAAGGTGTGATTGGGATGATTGAACTGGAGCAGGCAGGTCAGAGACTGCAGGAAGTCCAGGAAACACTTACAAAGATAGGTGATTCACTTTGACCTTGCCGGGCTTAAGGCAAGAATAAAGGAATTGGAAGAGCAGATGAATGCTCCGGATTTTTGGAATGATCTGGAGCGGTCGCAGCAGGTTAACCGTGAAATAAAAATTCTGAAAAGCAAGATTAATTCCTGGCAGAAGGCATGGGGGGAATCGGAGGATATCCAGGTACTTATTGAATTGGGAAATGAGATGAATGACTCGTCTGTTATAGGCGAGGTTGAAGAAGCTCTGGGCAGCCTGGTGAAGGAAACAGAACGCATGCGTCTGGCCACTCTGCTTAAGGGCCCCTATGATTCCCATAATGCAATTATTTCCATCCATGCAGGTGCAGGCGGAACGGAGGCTATGGACTGGGCTTCCATGCTGCTTCGCATGTATACCCGTTGGTGCGAGAATAACGGCTATGAAGTGAAGACGCTGGACTTTCTGCCCGGAGAGGAAGCCGGCGTTAAGAATGCAACTCTGCATGTTATCGGGGAAAACGCCTACGGCTACCTGAAGGCGGAAAAGGGAGTTCACAGGCTGGTTCGTATTTCGCCCTTTGATTCCTCAGGCAGAAGGCATACCTCCTTTGCATCCCTCGATGTCATGCCGGAGCTGGAGGATGATACTGACATCGAGATCCGGCCGGATGAATTAAGGGTGGATACCTACAGATCCAGCGGCGCAGGAGGACAGCATGTAAACAAAACCGAATCGGCCATCAGGATTACTCATCTGCCCACCGGAATCGTTGTGTCGTGTCAGAATGAGCGGTCTCAGATGCAAAACCGGGAAACCGCCATGAAGATGCTGAAAGCCAAGCTTCTGGAGAGAAAGGAACAGGAAGCGCAGGAAAAGCTTAATGAAATGAAGGGTGAAATGAAGAAGATCGAGTGGGGCAGCCAGATTCGCTCCTATGTTTTTCACCCCTACAATATGGTCAAAGATCACAGAACCAATGCTGAAAACGGCAATATACAGGCGGTGATGGACGGGGATCTGGATTTGTTCATCAATACTTATCTGCAGATGCTGGGCTAAAGGCATTGAAACAGCGGGGGTTTCTCAGTGGATTTGTTTTTTGCTATTCTGGTTGACAATATAGTGCCAATTTTTCTTATTATACTGATTGGGTATGTGATAGGTAAGAAGTTTCCATTAGACATATATACCCTTACTAAAATTAACATCTATGTGTTTGTTCCTGCCCTGATTTTAGTAAAATTAACTGAAACCGAGGTTACCAGGGAACTGGCAGGGGCCATCGGCTTTACCTTTCTGGTAATACTGGCAGCGGGACTGCTTGTTACCGGAATTGCCAGGCTCAGAAAAAGCAGCCCTTCCATGGCCAATGCCATGAAAAATGCAGTTTCCTTTTATAATTCGGGCAATATGGGACTGCCTCTTATTATGCTGATCTTTGATCAGCTGCCCCAGGCTGTTGCCATTCAGATAATGGTTCTGCTGGCGCAAAACCTGGCAACCAATACCGTCGGCCTCTACAATGCCAACCGCGGCAATAAGGGAGTTAAGGGTTCACTGCTCCAGGTGCTGAAAACACCTTCTATATACGCAGTAACCTTGGGCTTCCTCTTCAAGTGGCTGAAGGTGGATTTGACCAAGTTCTTCTTCTGGCCGGCACCTGTATTTATAAGCAATGGGCTTGTATCCATCGCTCTTTTGACATTGGGGATACAGCTGTCCCGGGTGAAGGTGAACTTCAAAAACGTGGATGTCTACATAGCAGGTTTTCTTCGTTTAATCGGAGGCCCTCTCATTGCCGGCCTGCTCATTTTTTTGTTTGGCTATGAAGGGATAACGGCCCAGGTGCTGCTGATTTCTTCCTCGGTTCCCACAGCTGTAAATACAGCTCTTCTGGCAGTGGAATTTCGTAATGAACCGGATTTTGCTTCACAGGTTGTGATGACCACCACCTTGCTGAGCCCAATTACCATGTCATGTGTTGCATACATAGCACAAAGACTTTTTTAGGGTTAGCTCCGGGATGAAAGAAGTAAAAAAAGGGCAGATTAATAGAGAATGCAGCCTGTACTATGTTAACATTTTAACAAATTTCACTGCAAATTTGTTTCCAGGCTTGTAAACAGGGTAAAAATATTATAAAATAGCTTATGTATAATTTCCAAAGAAACAAGGAGGATTTCAAATGATAAAAGTAGGTATTAACGGTTTTGGCCGGATTGGCCGCTTGGTATTCCGGGCATCATTGGACAACCCCAAGGTACAGGTAGTGGGCATCAATGATCCCTTTATCGATCTTGACTACATGGCCTATATGCTCCGATATGATTCCGTACACGGCCCCTTCAAAGGCGATATTAAGATAGAAAACGGAAAACTGATTGTGAATGGCAATGAGGTTTCAGTATATGCCTCCATGAATCCCGAAGAGATACCCTGGAAAGAATGCGGAGCAGAGTACATAGTAGAATCCACCGGCGTGTTTACCACCACTGAAAAGGCTTCTGCTCACTTTAAAGGCGGTGCCAAAAAAGTTGTTGTATCAGCTCCTTCCGCCGATGCTCCCATGTTCGTTATGGGCGTCAACCAGGATAAATATACCAGTGACATGAATGTTGTTTCCAATGCATCCTGCACCACCAACTGTCTGGCTCCTCTGGCCAAGGTCCTTCATGAAAACTTCGGTATAGTAGAAGGTCTTATGACTACCGTACACGCTACAACTGCAACACAGAAGACAGTTGACGGTCCCTCCAAGAAAGACTGGAGAGGCGGGCGTGCAGCTGCTGCCAACATCATCCCCTCTTCAACCGGTGCTGCTAAAGCAGTCGGCAAGGTTATTCCCGAGCTCAACGGCAAACTGACCGGTATGTCTTTCCGAGTACCCACTATAAACGTGTCTGTTGTGGATCTGACCTGCCGTCTGGAGAAAGAAGCTTCCTATGACGATATCAAGGAAGCCATGAAGAAGGCTTCTGAAAATGAGCTGAAGGGCATTATGGGATACACCGAGGATGCGGTGGTTTCCACCGACTTTGTTACCGACTCCCGCACCTGTATATTTGATGCCGGTGCAGGTATTTCCCTGAACCCCAATTTTGTAAAGCTGGTTGCCTGGTATGACAACGAATGGGGATATTCCAACAAGCTTGTAGACCTGATTGTTCATATGGCAGAGGTTGACTCCAAATAAGAGCCGCAAGTGAAAGTCAGGGTTTGATTCCTGTCAAATAGAAATTAGGAGATACTCCCATGCAACAGAGGTTCACCTGCTGCGTGGGAGTATTTTTGATGTTTTTTCCATATACAATTCAGGCTAAGTGGGGTAAAATATACAATGTGTATGCGAGTAATAAATATAAATAAAGGAATTTGATACTATGTCCAGATTGAAGGCTATTTTTGCTGCAAAGGATATGACGCAGGGCAGTCCCTTGAAGAGAATTTTGTATTTTTCCATTCCCCTGCTCATTGGAAACATTGCGCAGCAATTGTACAATACAGCCGATTCCATTATTGTTGGAAGATATATCGGTGATAATGCGCTGGCTGCCGTCGGAAGCGCCGGTCCTGTGTTAAATCTGCTCCTTGTTCTTTTTGTCGGGATTGCCATGGGAGCAGGCATTATGGTATCCCAGTACTTTGGTGCAAAGGACAGGGAAAGGCTCTCCCGTACCATAGGTATATGCATTACTCTGACAGCAGTTGCTTCCTTGTTCATCGTGATCATTGGCCCCCTCGTTTCAAGACCCCTATTGGAGTTTCTGAAAACGCCCGATTCCATTATCGATTGGTGCGAAGATTATCTGAGTATTCTTTTCCTTGGAGGCTTTGGTTTTTTCTACTTTAATATACTGTCCGGCATTCTGAGAGGCCTGGGGGATTCCGTTTCCTCTCTGGTATTCCTGCTGATTGCCACAGCCTTAAATGTAGGTTTGGATATCTGGTTTGTAGCCGGGCTGAATATGGGTGTTCCCGGGGTAGCTTTGGCAACTGCAATCGCTCAGATAATATCTGCCGTACTATGTTTCCTTAAGCTCCTGAAAATGACCGATGTTTTCGATATGAAGCTGAGATATCTGAAACCGATAAAGGAATATACACTGAGACTACTGCATCTTGGACTGCCTTCCGGTTTGACTCAGGCCATCTTCTCCATAGCCATGATAGCAGTACAATCCCTTACCAACAGCTTTGGTGAGCTCATTATTGCCTGCAATGTGATTGTAATGCGGGTGGACGGGTTTGCCATGATGCCCAACTTCTCTTTTGGAAATGCCATGACTACTTATGTGGGGCAGAATGTAGGAGCCGGCAGGCTTGACCGGGTAGAGCAGGGTACGAAATCCGGTTTGAAACTGGCGGTCGGCGTTGCTGCAACTATTACTGTTATCCTGTTGCTCTTTGGCCGCTCTTTGATGACTGTCTTTACCGATACTACTGAACTGGTAGATACCGCCATGCGGATGATGAGGATCCTTGCAGTGGGCTATGTTGCCATGGCTGTTACTCAGGTATTTTCCGGAGTAATGAGAGGTGCCGGCGACACATTCACACCTATGTGGATTTCGCTGTTAACGGCAATCGCCATACGGATACCCATAGCCTACACTCTTGTCTATTTCACCAGGAGCGCTGCTTATCCCAAAGGCCGTCCTGAATCCATATTTGTCTCTCTTCTTCTTGCCTGGATTATAGGTGCAGCCGTCAATACCTTCTTCTATGTAAGGGGAAAGTGGAGAGAAAAGGCTGTCAGGGATTTTCAGAAGGCAGAATCGGCTAACGTGGAGAAGCTGAGGACAGAGGAAGTCGGTACCTGATTTCCGGAAATATTCCCATTTTCGACTTACCGAAATAATAAATTCAGGCAAGTTCTCATTTTTAGTGCCTGGAAGTCTTTATATGGGTATAATCATAATTATTAGACATAATCGGGAGCCAATTTTATTAGGGAATTGGCTCTCTTTTATTTTGGTCTCATGCATTATTATCTTTTTGCACTATTATTTGTCTTATGCTTTCTATCAAAGCTGGCAGGTTAAGTTTTCTTAAAAATTTCATCTGGCTTATATATATGGTCATATCGAACTACATGTTATAATATCAGCAATTTCTTGGATGAGTAAAAGCAAAGGAGCGAAATATTAAAATAAATAGACAATATTAAGCATTAGGCTTCCAATTTTCAGCACAAAAGAATTATGAGATGGATTGTAATATAGGGAAGGGATTTGATAATATAAGGATATGGAAGGGTATGGATATACTACTAATACATATGAGCAGGTGTTTAATATGAAAATTGTGGTTCTGGATGGCTGCACTTTAAATCCCGGTGATTTATCCTGGTCGCGATTGGAAAAACTGGGTGAGCTGGTTGTATATGATCGCACGCCTGATGAAAAGATAGCAGAAAGACTGAAGGATGCCGATATAGTGTTCACTAACAAAACTGTTTTGACGAGGGAAACACTGAAATCTTTTCCTAAAATAAAATATATCGGTGTTCTGGCAACCGGTTATAATGTGGTTGATATTGATGCTGCAAAGGACTTGGGTATTAAGGTAACCAATGTTCCTACCTATGGCACAGATGCCGTTGCACAGTTTGTATTTGCATTGCTGCTGGAGCTCTGCCATCATGTCGGAGAACACAGTGAGGCTGTTCATAAGGGAGCCTGGAGCAGAAGCCCCGACTTTTGTTTTTGGCTTCATCCTCTAGTGGAGCTGAAAGATAAGACTATGGGGATTATAGGATTCGGAAGGATAGGCCGGAGAACCGCTGAATTAGCAGAAGCGTTTGGCATGAAGGTTTTGGCCTATGATCTATATGTTAATAAGAATTTGGAGACAGAGAATATAAAGATTGTTGATCTGGATGAGTTATTAAGAAATTCAGACATAATAAGTCTGCATTGCCCATTGACATCTGATACAAGGCAAATCATAAACAAAGAATCAATTGGAAAAATGAAAGATGGAGTCAAAATAATAAACACGGCCAGAGGGCCTTTAATAAATGAGAATGATTTGGCAGAAGCACTGAAATTCGGTAAAGTATCAGGTGCTGCTCTGGATGTCCTGTCGATTGAGCCTGCGGAACCGGACAATCCGCTGCTGGGCCTGAAGAACTGCATTATTACGCCTCATATAGCCTGGGCACCAAAGGAATCAAGAGCAAGGCTTCTGGACATTGCCATAGACAACCTGGAGAGTTTTTTGGGAGGAAAGCCGGTGAACGTTGTGAATGAGCGCTGATAATGTGCTTATCTGTGTGAATATATTTAAGGAGGCAGACATGAAAACGAATGAAATTGTGAATGAGAACAAATACAGATTGTGGTATAAAAGACCTGCCGCAAACTGGGATGAGGCATTGCCGATAGGGAATGGAAGACTTGGCGGAATGATATATGGACATTTAGTTAGTGAGCATATTCAACTGAATGAGGACAGCATCTGGTACGGAGATCCTGTAGACAGAAACAATCCGGATGCATTAAAGAATCTTAATAAAATCAGAAACCTTCTGTTTGACGGGAAAATAGAGGAAGCTGAAAATCTGGCTGTTTTAGCGTTTTCCGGAGTTCCGGAAAGTCAACGTCCCTATCAGACAATGGGCGATCTTTTTCTGCATTTTGATATGAGCGAGAGCAGTGCAGAAAACTATACGAGAGAATTGGATATCGAAAATGCAGTTGTTTCTGTCAGCTTTCAGGCTGCCGGGATTAATTACACACGCCGGTATTTTTCCAGTGCACCTGATCAAGTTATTGTCATACATATGTCTGCTGATAAAGACAAGGCAATAAACTTCACGGCAAATCTTAGAAGAAGCAGATTTCTTGATACCACAAGGGCTGTTGGAAACAATACAATAGGCATGTATGTCAGCTGCGGCGCTGATAAAGGAGTCAGGTTCTGCACAATGCTAAGAGCAATAAGCAAAGGCGGCAGTGTTTACACGATTGGTGAGAACTTAGTTGTTGAAGGGGCTGATTCTGTAACATTATTATTATCAGCTGCTACAAGCTTCTATCATGAAGATTATGAGGCTCAGTGCATAAATTATTTGGACTCAGCAGAAGCCAAAGGGTACGACAGGCTTTATGCTGATCATACAGCAGATTACTCAGAATTATTTAACAGGGTCAGCTTAAATATCAATAACAGTGAGCTGCCAAATGAGCCGGATGGTCTTGATACAGCTGAACGTTTGGCCAGGTTACAGAGCGGCGAAGAGGACACCGGGCTTATTGGTCTGTATTTTCAATTTGGCCGTTATCTGTTGGCCTCTTGCAGCCGCCCGGGCACATTACCGGCAACTTTGCAAGGAATATGGAATAAAGATTTTCTTCCGCCATGGGACAGCAAGTATACCATTAATATTAACACTGAGATGAATTATTGGCCGGCAGAATCATGCAATCTTCCAGAATGCCACCAGCCTCTGTTTGACCATATTGAAAGGATGCTGGAACCCGGAAGAAGAACAGCGCAGGTAATGTATGGCTGCCGTGGTTTTGTGGCACATCATAATACGGATATTTGGGGAGACACAGCCCCGCAAGACATTTATGTGCCGGCAACTTACTGGCCTATGGGTGCTGCCTGGCTGTGCCTGCATCTCTGGGAGCATTATGAGTATGGACTCGACCAGGAGTTTTTGAGGCGGGCATATCCTATAATGAAGGAAGCATCCGAGTTCTTTTTGGACTTCCTCGTTGAGGATGACGAAGGAAGGTTAGTGACATGTCCTTCAGTTTCACCGGAAAATACATATATATTGGAAGACGGAACAGAAGGCAGACTCTGCGCCGGACCTTCCATGGACAGCCAGATTTTGTACACTTTGTTCAGCGGCTGTATTGAAGCAGCCAAAATACTTGATGTAGATTATGCATTTGCTAAAGAGCTGGAAGCTGCAAGAAGCAGACTTCCTGAACCAAAGATAGGAAGATTAGGCCAAATTCAGGAATGGTCCAGGGATTATGAAGAAGCTGAGCCCGGGCACAGGCATATGTCCCATCTCTTTGGATTGCATCCTGGCAATATGTTTACAGTAAGGAAAACACCGGAGTTGGCAATGGCAGCTAAAAAGACCCTGGAAAGAAGACTTGCACACGGCGGCGGCCATACCGGCTGGAGCAGGGCCTGGATTATCAACATGTGGGCCAGGCTGAAGGATGGGGAGAAGGCCTATGAAAACTTAAATGAATTATTAAGAAAATCTACACAGATTAACATGCTGGATTCGCATCCTCCATTTCAAATTGAT
>FZPS01000035.1_pt389 | contig 18790 bp, 19 predicted proteins | sample 1817821 | NCBI WGS metagenome assembly FZPS01 (sample SAMEA104158645, study PRJEB21678) | metagenome | place: Germany | collected 2015-04-21
CCAAGCCGTATCCGGGAGTGATTCCCGATCTTCAGCGCCGGTACTATGAAACGCCCAGCATGCATATCCGCACCTGGATGAACGGTTTTCAGACGACCAAGGTATGCCCCGCCTGTCGCGGAGAACGCCTGAGACCGGAAGCTTTGGCGGTAACGGTTCAAGGGCTCTCCATCATAGAGGCGACTCGCCAAAGCGTCGCCCAATCCAAGGAGTTTTTTGGCACTATCGCCCTCAATGAGAGCCAGACGGTCATTGCCGCCCAAGTGTTGAAGGAGATTCGTTCGCGCCTGCTCTTTCTGCGGGATGTGGGGCTGACCTATCTCACCCTTGATCGTTCAAGCGCCACCCTAAGCGGAGGGGAGGCCCAGCGGATCCGCTTGGCCACGCAAATCGGATCGGCGCTCAGCGGAGTCCTGTATGTTCTGGATGAGCCCTCGATCGGTCTTCATCAGCGGGATAATCAGAAGCTCATCGATACCCTGAAGCGCCTCAGGGATCTGGGCAACACCGTGCTGGTGGTCGAGCATGACGAAGCGACGATCCGCGAGGCGGATTGGGTAGTAGACCTCGGTCCCGGCGCCGGAATCCATGGCGGAAGAATCATCGCCCAGGGAACGCCCCAAGAGATCGAAGCGAACCCCGCCTCGATCACCGGCCAATATCTCAGCGGTTCCCTGGTGATTGAAATTCCCAAGGAACGAAGAAGCGGAAACGGAGAGATCCTTCACATCGGAGGAGCGAACAAGAACAACCTGAAGCACATCGATGTCGATATCCCGTTGGGGAAGCTGGTGGTGTTCACCGGGGTTTCGGGCAGCGGCAAATCCTCGCTGCTCAACGAAGTCCTTCTGCCTGCTGTTCGGAGGACGCTGGCGAAGAAGCAGCCGAACTACAAAGGATACTCTTCGATCAGCGGGGTCGAGCATATCGACAAGGTGATCAACATCGACCAGACCCCGATCGGCCGAACCCCTCGGAGCAACCCGGCGACCTACGTGGGGCTGTTTACGCCGATCCGCGAGCTCTTCGCTTCGCTGCCGGAATCCCGGGCTCGGGGGTACAAGAGCGGCCGCTTTTCCTTCAACGTCCCCGGCGGGCGCTGCGAGAACTGCAAAGGGGACGGAACGTTGAAGATCGAAATGAACTTTCTGCCCGATGTGTATGTCACCTGCGACGTATGCCACGGCAAGCGCTTCAACCAGGAAACGCTGGCGGTCCGCTACAAGGGCAAGAACATCCATGACGTGCTGGAGATGTCGATGGGGGAGGCTTCCGAGTTCTTCAATGCGATTCCGAAGATCAAACGGAAGATCGATACGGTCATCAGCGTCGGTCTGGAATATATCAAACTCGGGCAGAGCGCCCTCACCCTATCGGGAGGGGAGGCGCAGCGGGTGAAGCTTTCCCTGGAGCTTTCCAAGCTCTCCACCGGTAAAACCCTCTATGTGCTTGACGAACCGACGACCGGCCTGCATTTTGCCGATGTGAAGAAGCTGCTCGAGGTTCTGAACCGGCTGGTCGACCAGGGAAACACCGTCCTCCTGATCGAACACAACCTGGATGTGATCGCTCAAGCGGATCATCTGATCGATCTTGGCCCCGAAGGCGGGGATGGAGGAGGAATGGTCGTAGCCTCGGGAACACCGGAGCAGCTCGCCCTATGCAAGGACTCTTACACGGGGTATTATCTTGCTCAGATGTTCCATGAAAAAGGCTAGGGTCGCATCATCTTTCTGTTTCCTCGTGTTCCTGCTCGCACTGTGCGTAAACGGTTCATTGTTCGGTCGTGAGAGTGGGCAGGAATACATCCTCAACATCATCAACGCCGACGGATTTGAGAGTTTGGAAGGGGGACGATATCTCCTCAAAGGAAACGTTCATCTGATGATCGAAGAAGAGGGCAGCGAGGAGAAAATCCGTCTCTACAGCGACCGGCTCCTTGTTGATGTATCCGATAAAAGTCTGACAGCGATGGGTTCGGTCCGTACCGAGGGCGCAAAGGAAATCAGTGGAGAGATCATCACCCTGATGTACGAACGGGGAGATATCTTCGCCTCCTGCGCCGATCTGGTTACAATCAGCGAAGAGCTCGGTGATCAGCCTGTCACCCTCCACACCCTTGGAACGAGGATCACGATTCAAAGCGCGAGTTCGATGATCACCTACACCGACGCCCGGATCGGCACCCGAGCGATCGATCCGCTTTCATCGATTCGGGCAAAGCGGATCAGCGTGCTGAACGACGGGGATATCATCGCCCATGGGGCGACCCTTTCAATCGGCCGGGTTCCGCTCTTTTGGACACCCTTTCTCTTCATTCCCGGTTCACGGATGATCGCCAATCCGGCGATGGGGTTCATCAGCAATCGAGGGATGTTCGTAAATACCACGTGGGAAATCTTCGGAAGATATCCCCATTTCCGAAAGGATGAACAACGGTCGTTGGCAACCCTGTTGTCAGCGAAAGAGGAAGCAGGAGCCATCCGTGCATGGCCGATATACACACTGGAGAAAGCTCCATCTTCATTCGAGCAATGGGCAAGGGAATCCTCCTCATATCTGGCGATTTTCGGTGATGCATACGAAGATACCGGGGTGAGCCTCGGATATGATTCCCGGATCAAGCTGCTGAAGAACACTCTCACGATCAATTCGCTTTCCACCGTCGCCCTTGATCCATCCGGGATCGATCAACGCGTTGCCTGGTCGGATGTCAACAAAGTGCGCATGTGGAGCATGAACACGCTCTTCTACAGGGTGGGTTCCTCCTCTCTTACGGCAACCCTGCCATACTACAGCGATCCGAGCGTCGAGCGGCTCTATTCAAGCCGCTTGCACAATCTTCGGTTGGATGCGCTCTTCGGTTCGGTACAGGAGTTTCCCTCCCTCGGTTCGGAGCGCTCCTCCTACACGACGGGTTTGACCGGAAACCTCACGATCCCCACAACGATCTTCAAAGAGTATCTTTCTTCGCTCACGATCGACAATATCGCTCTTCAGGGAACATATCGTTGGCAAAAAAAAGATGGAATCCATGCATATCACCTCACTGAAGTGACCCTGCCGCGGTTCATCATCCGAGCGAGCGGAACACTTTTGAACCTTGCCGGGCAGACCACGGTAAAAAGCCCTCCGGTTTCGAATACTCCGGATGTCAATCCTTTGCTGCCGAATCTCTACCGCCCCCAACGGCAGCAGCCCGCCTCGCTCTTTTCACGTCAAGCCGAGCGCTCATTGAAGCTCTCCTATACGATCAGCGAGGAGTTCGCTCGAACGTACAACAAGACGGCGGGGGATGACCCCAACGTGTATTCGATGACGAGAGGAACCTTGATTCTTTCAGCGGTTCCCGACAGCCGCTTCTTCACCTCCTCCTTTGAGCTGCTGCCACAGCTCTCAGTCAGCGATGACCCGCAAAAAACCACAAACCACACCCAAGTCTTCCAACTGCATGCAAACACAACGCTTCACCTGCCGTTCATCGGTGTATCCTACACCCTTCGCCAACGGCTGTATCGCCAGGAAGAGACTCAAAGCGGCGACAAACCGAAGAATGTGGTCATCGATCGCTTCAGGTTTGATGAGAAATCGGTGAGCACTCATCAACTGCGGTTCGATCGGACCTATCGCTTATGGGCGGGTACGATCAATCCTTCGATCACCGCCGTTCTGTGGCCGCTCACCCGGACCCTTGCTCCCAAAGTGATTGTGCGCTATCAAGGAGCATCTTTGACGACATCGCTGCGATTCAAAGATGCAAGCGGAACCGGATTTCTGGAGAAGGAGCTCTTCAGCCTTGGAGTCGGATATAGCGATTCCCCCCTCGTGACCAACACCACCTTCTCCTATAACTACCTCAAACCGTTGGAACCCTCCCGTCTGGATCATCAGCTCACCCTTTCGCTCTTTGACAAAGAACTGGTCCTCAGTGAACGATTCGAGTACTTCCCAATGAAAAACGGAGTCGAACACGTTCTTTCCCATGGAGTGCTGGGGCTGAAAACCTCCTTTCTCACATTGAACTACCATGCGGGCGGAACCCTTGGCAACATACAGAGCGAGCGGCTCACCGCTATGGTGAGTCTCGCTGAAAGGCAGTGGCGCTTCTATAAGAAACGGATCGCTCTGACCCTTGGGGTGAACGCAGCGTTTGATTACGATGTTGATGATCCCTTCTCCTCGGTCTTCACGTTCTCCTTGAAGAGTCGCTTCCAAATCGCCGAATTCCTCGATCTGTCGATCGCTCTTGCCTCCTCCAACACCGGCTTCCATCACTATCAGGACGATGCGGGCTCCTTTGCCTGGCTTCTTCTTTGGAAGGATCTTCTGCGCAGTTTCGATCTCTTCGGAGGGGGAATCCATCATACCCAATTCAACCTCTCCTCGGTGGATATCCAGCTGATCCACTATCTGGAGGATTGGAGACTGAATTGTAAATACAGTGGAAGTGTTGTACTATCGAACAATCAATATCGGTGGGTGCCGACCTTCAGCATCTACCTGGCATGGAATACGATTCCCGATCTTGATATTGAAGAGAAATGGTCGCGAACCGGTGGTGTTTGGGATCGTTCCCTGTAATGCGATAGGATGGGTATGGAAAAACGAATCACCTTTGACAGTGAAGAATTAGTTCGCCGAGTCCTCGGCATCAACGATCGAAACATCCCATACATGGAAACGTTGTTGGGGTGCGAGTTGTTCGTCCGCTCGAACGATGTCATCTGTCTCAGTGACGATCCGCTCATTCAAAACCGCTTCCTCCTGCTCTTCGGCCGGCTCAGCCGGCTCGCCGAGCATCAGCTCTTCCTGAATGAAACGGATATCTTCATGGAGTTCCAATCAATCAAGAATGATGTGAGCCAGGACAGGGATGTGGTCAACGGGGATCGGGAGACCCGAAAAACAATCAAGATTCACAATCGCCGCGCCTACGCCAAAGGAGCAAACCAGGAGCGTTATGTCGAGCTGATGGAGGAGAACAAGATCGTCTTCGCTATCGGGCCGGCAGGGACGGGGAAGACCTTCCTTGCGGTCGCCTACGCCCTCAGCCAGCTTTTCAGCGGCCGGAAGCGCAAGATCATCCTCACCCGGCCGATCGTCGAGGCGGGGGAGAGTCTGGGGTTTCTTCCCGGCGATTTGGCCCAGAAAATCAATCCCTACCTGCGGCCTTTGTATGATGCGATGGAGCTGCTCATCTCTCCGGCAAACATTCGGAAGCTGGAGGATGGAGGAAATATCGAGATCGCTCCTCTTGCGTACATGCGCGGCCGTTCCCTTCGGGGTGCCACCGTCATTCTTGATGAAGCGCAGAACACCACCGTTGAACAGATGCATATGTTCCTCACCCGGTTGGGGGAGGACTCGAAGGCGATCGTCACCGGTGATATCAGTCAGATCGATCTGCCCAAGTCAAAGATGAGCGGACTGGTCCATGCGGAGAAGATTCTTCAGGGAATCGACGAGCTGGCGTTTGTTCACTTCACTTCCGGCGATGTAGTCCGCTCAAAGATCGTTCAGGCGATCATCGATGCATATCAGAGGGGAGATGCGTAAATGCGAAAATTGAGTCGTCAGCGTTCAGCCGGCAGCCGGTATCAACCATTGATCATTATGATGTTGATGATCCTGGTTACCGGGTGCGCGTTCTTCATCCCGCTGCTTCCTCATATCTCTTCCGCTTCGAAGCAATTCACCTACCAGGTGGGGCAGTTGGCGGAAGAAGACATCTTCGCTCCGCGGGATTTCATCCACGTCGATGCGGAAAAAACCGAAGAACGACGACTTGCCGCCGAGCGGGCGATTCTTCCGATCGCTTCGCTGAACCTCCGACAAACTTCGCTTTCCTATACCCGCTTGGATATTTTCTCAAAACTTCTGTTAAGTGAAACGGATCAGCGGGAAAGCAATCTGTATACATTCCTGGGCAGCGAAAATCTGGTTGACCGAAGAAACCTCCTGCAGCGCCTTTTCCTGTTGAAGGAAGCGGAGCTTGCCTATTACGTCGCCACCCTCAACGAGACGGCAAGCATGGTCCTCTCCCGCGGCTTGATGGATCATGACAGCTATGAACGAATCACAAGTGATGGATATGATTCGTTCCACCTCGAAATGGGTGTGCAATCGCATGGGGATGAAAGCGACTCCTTGGATGAAGTCCTCACCAAAGAAAATCTTGATGATCTGCTCTTTGCATACCTCAGGGGATATATCCGCCAACAGAGCTCTTTCCAGCCACAGCTGATCATCGATACGCTGGTATTGCTGTTGGAAAACAATCTCATCTATGACGAGGCGAAGACATTGAGTCTGCGCTCTCAAGCCCGCGCCAAGGTTGAATTGGTTCAGATCGCCATTCCGAAAAACACGAAGCTGGTGAGCAAGGATACCCCCCTTACCGCGAACCAAGTGAGAATGCTTGAAACGATGAACGAGTACTCCTTCCTCTATACTCCGACTCAGCTGCTTGCTCGAGCGATCTTCACGATTATGGTGACGCTTGTCGGATGTCGGGCGTTCATCCTCTTCGCCCAGGGCCACTTTCGAAGCAATCTCTATCTCATACTGGCACTGAGCGTTCTCCTTATCTCCGTTCTGCTCATCGGTCTCATCGGATGGTTGATGCCGGGAACGGTCTTGGACTCCCATCTTCCCGTTTTGCTGGCTCCGATGTTCATTCTGCAGATTACCGATAAAAAACGGCTGGCATTCATCACCTCCCTGATGATCAGCAGCTATGTGGCGCTGCTGCCGACTTCATCGATGATGACGTTCTTCTTCAGTATCGCCACCGGTTCTCTTGTTCTTTGGACGTTTCAATCCGCTCAGCGGCGCCTTGACACCCTTTCCAATTGGGCGTATGGAACGATCACCACGAGCTTCGCCGCTCTGGTAGCCAACATGCTCGTCGGCCTTGATTCCCATCTTTACCTGCCTCTGGTCTTCGGGATGATCATCAACGTTACCGTTTCGATGATTCTGGTCGAAGTATCTGTTCCCATCTTTGAACGATTGCTGAATATTCCCACTCCCTATCGATTGATGGAAATCTCCCGGGAAGACAACCCCCTTCTCGACCGGATGGCTCAAGTCGCTCAAGGTTCCTTCACCCACAGCCGCCACGTCGCCGAGCTTGCCTATGTGGCGGCAAAAACGGTCGGGGCGAACCCCTTGTTGGCGCGAGTGGGAGCGATGTTCCACGATATCGGAAAAAGCGATCATCCCGAGTACTACATCGAGAATCAGACGGAAGAAAATAAACATGACGATATCAAGCCGAGTCTTTCGGTGGCGATCATCAAAAGCCACGTGAAGCTCGGGGTGGAGAAGGGGCGTGAGGCCGGTCTTCCTCAAGAGGTGTTGGATATCATCGGCCAGCACCACGGCAATGATGTCATTCAATTTTTCTACTCCGAAGCGATCAAAGAGGCGCAGGAGCGCTCAGGAGAGGTGAACATCGAGGATTACTCCTACAACAATGAGATTCCCCAGACCAAGGAAGCGGCGGTGGTGATGCTTGCCGACGTGGTGGAAGCGGCTACGCGGACGATGAAGAAGCCAACCCATTCAAAGTACCAGAAACAGATTCGGAAACTGATCATGGGCAAGGTCGATCGGGGACAACTGAAGGATTCCGGTCTTTCGTTGACCGATCTGGATCGGATCGAGGAAGTGTTCCTTCAGCAGATAATCGGTCGCGATCATCATCGGATCGAGTATCCTCAGGAGGAGGAGTGATGGAACCCTATACGATCGATATCGCCGTTGACGACGGGATGGCCGTCGATACCAAGAGCGTTGAAGCGACGCTCATTTTCACGTTGAACTACCTCAGGGTCGGACCGTGTGAAGTAAGCGTAAGCTTTGTCACCGATGAGGCGATGCAACAGTTGAACAACCGGTATCGGAACCTTGATGAGCCGACGGATGTGCTTTCCTTCGCTCAGGAAGAGGGAGGGGAGTCCTTCGGTCCTGTACGGATCTTGGGTGATATTGTTATAAGTCTTGATACCATGGAAAGAAATGCATTACTATTCGATGTAGAACCTTCCATTGAATTGCAGCGCTTGCTCATCCATGGGGTTCTGCACCTTTTGGGGCGCGACCATGCAACCAATGAGGAGCGTGAAGAGATGCTCCTCTTGCAAGAAAAGATACTCGGTCATCTTTGAGGAGTGAATATTGAAACGGTCCCTAACATCGCTCTTTCGTCGAAAAGCTGCGAATGAACCTTTGCCCTACCAAGAGCTGGAAGAGCGCAAGGAGATGATTGAAGGCATTGTCGAGCTGAAGGAACTGACTGTCAAAGAAGTGATGGTCCCGCGCGTCGATGTGCAATTCATTGATAGTACGACTTCCCTTGAAGATCTCTATTCGATCATCGAGGAGCAGGGGTATTCACGGTATCCGGTGTATGAACAGACAATCGACAATATCGTCGGTGTGCTCTATGCCAAGGACATGCTCCGTCGGGAGATCCCCAACCCCTTTGATGTAAAACAATTGATGAGAAAACCCTATTTCATCCCCGATTCGAAACATCTGGATGATTTATTGAGGGAGTTCAAAAAACGGAAAGTCCATATCGCGATCGCAATCGACGAGTACGGAGGGGTCAGTGGAATCATCTGCATGGAAGACATCCTTGAAGTAATCGTCGGTGAAATTCAGGATGAGTTCGATGAGGACGAAGACGAAGAAATTCGTCGGATCGACGAGCATACCTACCTCATCGATGCCCGAACTTCGATTGATGAAGTAAATGAAGTGTGCTCACTGGATCTCAGTGATGAAGAGTTTGAAACGATTGGTGGATATGTGTTCGAACTCTTTGGTCGAATTCCCAAAAAGGGGGAAGAGATTGAAGAGAATGATGCGCTTTTCATCATTGAAGATATCGATGGACATAAGATCAACGAGGTGAAATTGGTACTCAAACGTTCGTAGGGACGTTGCCACGTATGCGACAAAACGGTATATTAATATCGAATAGTTAATAAGATTTCCTGGAGGAACCAACGATGAAAATTGCGATTAACGGATTCGGAAGAATCGGACGCAACGTCTTCAAGATTGCATTTGTAGACAAAGATATTGAGATTGTCGGAATTAACGACCTCACTGATCCAAAGACGCTCGCCCACTTGCTGAAATATGACTCCAACTATGGCGTGTATGACAAGAGTGTCGCCGTCGACGGTGATGCAATCGTTGTTGATGGAAAGAAGATTCCCGTCTTCGCCGAACGCAATCCGGCAAACCTGCCGTGGAAAGATCTTGGTGTCGATGTCGTGATCGAGTCCACCGGTGTGTTCACCGTAGCCGAAAGCCCGAAAGGCGGATACAAGGACCACATAAAAGCCGGTGCCAAGAAAGTCGTTCTTACCGTACCTGCAAAAGACAAGATCGATCAGACGATCGTCCTCGGTGTCAACGATGATCAGCTCGATCTTTCCCATGAAGCGTTCAGCAATGCTTCCTGCACCACGAACTGTCTTGCTCCGATCGCCAAAGTTCTTGACGACAACTTCGGAATTGTGAAGGGTTTGATGACCACCGTCCACGCCTACACCAATGACCAAGTGATGCTTGATCAGCCGCACAAGGATCTTCGAAGAGCCCGTGCCGGCGCCGTTTCGATCATTCCCACCACCACCGGAGCCGCCCGTGCAGTCAGCGAGGTCATTCCTTCCCTGAAGGGCAAACTCAACGGGATGGCGATGCGCGTTCCCGTTCCGACCGGTTCCGTCGTCGACCTGGTCGTCGAGCTTGAAAAGGATGCGAGTGTTGAAGAGATCAACGCTGCGATGAAGGCCGCTTCCGAAGGTTCGATGAAGGGCGTCTTGGAATACACCGAAGACCCGATCGTCAGCCGCGACATCATTGGCAACCACCACTCTTCGATTTTTGACGCCCAACTCACGATGAAGATGGGTGACAAGCTCGTCAAGGTTCTTTCCTGGTATGACAACGAGATGGGCTACTCCCACCGTGTTGTCGATCTTGTAAAGAAGCTGGTGAAATAAGCTGAACAATACCATTCTTCAGGCCTGTCCGTTCGGCAGGCCTGAATTACCGAAAAGAGGATGACAATGACCTTACAAACAATTACCATGTGCGATTGCACAAACAAAAAAATCCTGATCAGAGTAGACTTCAACGTTCCCGTGAAGGACGGAAACGTTACCGATGACACCCGAATTCGGGCAGCTCTGCCGACGATCAACGCCCTGTTGGACAAGGGTGCTTCCCTGATCGTGATGAGCCACTTCGGCCGACCGAAGGGAAAGAAGAATCCCGAATTCTCCATGGCCCCGATCGCCAAGCGCTTTGAAGAGCTCTTAGGAAAAAAGGTGACCTTGGCGACGGATGTCATCGGACCTGAAGTCGAGGCGGCGGTCAACGCGTTGAAGAAGGGGGATGTCCTTCTGCTTGAGAACGTTCGCTTCTATGCCGAAGAGGAAGCCAATGATCCCGAGTTTGCGAAAACCCTGGCTTCATACGGGGATCTCTACGTTAACGATGCATTCGGCACCGCCCACCGGGCCCACGCGTCCACCGAAGGGGTTGCCCACTTCCTTCCTTCCTATGCCGGTCTCCTGATCGAAAAGGAAGTCAAGTTCATGGCTCCGTTGCTTTCGAACCCGGAAAAGCCGTTTGTCGCGATCATCGGCGGTTCGAAGGTTTCCAGTAAAATCTCGGTTCTTGAATCCCTTTTGAAGACATGCGATGCGATCGTGATCGGCGGAGGAATGGCGTACACCTTCCTGACCGTCCAAGGCCATGCGATCGGCAAGAGCCTCGTTGAAGAGGAGTACAAGGAAACCGCCGCTTCGTTCCTGAAGCAGGCTGAAAAGCAAAACGTCCGAGTCATCCTTCCGGTCGACCACCTCTGTGGAAGTGAATTTGATGAGAAGACTCCGGCAGTCGTCGTCGACGGCGTCGACATCCCCGAAAATCTGATCGGAATGGACATCGGTCCCAAAACGGTGAAGTTGATCACCGATGCCCTGCAAGGGGCAAAGAGCATCGTGTGGAACGGACCGATGGGCGTCTTTGAATTTGATACGTTTGCCAATGGTACGCTTGCCGTCGCCAAAGCGTTGGCGGAAAGTAAAGCGATCACCGTCGTCGGTGGCGGCGACAGCGTCGCGGCGATCAACAAGTTCGACTTGGCCGACAGGATCAGTCACGTTTCAACCGGCGGCGGAGCTTCCCTGGAGTTCCTCGAGGGTAAAACCCTGCCCGGCATCAAAGCGTTGGAGAAATAAGCATGAAACAAGCATATATCGCAGGAAACTGGAAGATGAACATGACCCCGAGCGAAGGCGCCGCCTTCGCGAAGGAGCTTGTCAAAGCGATTAAAAACACCAATTCAAAAGTGATGATCGCTCCTCCTTTTGTAACAATCCCCGCGGTGCTTGAAGCCGCCAAAGGGTCAAGCCTGATCGTTGCCGCCCAAAACATGGCCAACCATGAAAGCGGTGCATACACCGGTGAAGTCAGCCCCTTGATGCTGAAGGATCTCGGTGTCAACAACGTGATTCTCGGGCACAGCGAACGCCGAAGCATCTACGGCGAATGCGACGAAGTGATCAACGAAAAATTGCTGCTTGCGCTCAAGCATGATATGAATGTCGTGTTCTGCATCGGAGAAACGCTTGAAGAACGGGAAAGCGGGCGCTTGGAAGAGGTTCTTGAGCGCCAGGTCCGAGTCGGGCTTGGCGGGGTGAAGGCCGATCAGATGGGGAAGGTCACGATCGCCTATGAGCCGGTCTGGGCGATTGGAACCGGGAAGACCGCAACCCCGGATGATGCGAATAATGCCCATGCATTCGTCCGCTCCGTCGTTGAAAAACTCTTCTCCAAGGGTGTTGCAGAAGCAACTGTAATACAGTATGGTGGTTCAGTGAAGGCTTCGAATGCGAAAGCCCTCATGGCCATGCCACACATCGATGGCGCACTGGTCGGCGGTGCCTCCCTTTCCGTGGAGCAATTTCTGCCAATCGTGAACTTCGATAAGTAAGGAGATACGAATTCCAATGGGTGTTTTAAGTGTAATCATATTGATTCTCTTTATCATCGTGAGTCTTTTATTGATCTTCTTGGTTGCAATCCAAGATGAGCAGAGCGAGGGTCTCGGTGGTATTTTCGGTGGAGGAAGCCAAACCGCTTTCGGTTCACAAACAAGCAGCGTAGTGACGAAAGCCACCGGTATATTGGCTGCGCTCTTCCTAGTGCTTGCCCTTCTTGTTGCGTTCATCAACAAGACGCCAAGCCAAGATCGACTCCTTGATTCGGTCACCACCGAGCAAGTCCAACAGACCACTGAATGGTGGGATGCAGGCAATTAAGAGGTTGCACTCATTGAGGAGTGTTGCTCTTGATCTCTCCGGCCGCACTCGATGCGGTCGGCTTCTGTTTCCAAGGGGGCTGGTATGAATGTTGGTATTCTCTACGGTTCAAGTCAAAAAAACGATGGGAAGATGAAGGCGATCGCTCAGGGCTTGAGTGAAGGAATTCAAAGCCAGGGGCATCGAGTCGATCTCATCGATATGAATCTGGAGGTCGGCAAGATCGTTTCCTTCTATGACTACCTGGTGATCGGAACGAACAATACCACGTTCTTCGGGGGAAAAATCCCCGAAGTCGTTCCCACCTTTCTCAAGGGGGCGGGAACCCTCAGCGGCAAGCGCTGCATGGCGTTTATCACCGGCGGGGGAGTTCGAACGATGAAGACGCTCCAGACGCTGATGAAGGCAATGGAGAAAGAGGGGATGTTCCTCAAAAAAAGTGAAGTGATCAAAAAGCCCGATCTTGCCAAAGCGATCGGCAAGCGTATTCAGATTTAACGGTTACTTTCCACCGGTAGATTTGATTATCAGAGAGAGGAGTTCACACGATGAAACGGTTTGCATCTTTAACGATTCTGATTCTTATGACCATGTCTCTGGTCTTCGCCGCCACGATCAGCAGCCCTGCTGCTACGGTCCGCTTAACCAAAACCGTTCAAATTTCCATGAATGATCTGGATGCTGAAGTCGCCAGGTATCAGGCTGCAACTTCTGATCCCTCTTCCGTCGATCCCCTCCAGGTCCTTAATCTTTTGATCAACAACGAACTCTTTCGCCAAGGTGCCGAGCGCGACGGAGTGGTGATCTCCTCTACGATGGTGGAAACCGCCTATAAAAATCAAAAAACGGCGATCGAGCAGAGCTACGGAACGACGTTGACCAATGAAGAATTCGATCAAATCATCGTCAACAACTTCGGATCGGTTGCTGCATATAAGCAATTGATCAGCGAACAGCTGCTCGTCGATTCCTACGTGCAATTGAAGAAATCCGATGTGTTGAAGGAAGAGCCGATCGTCGCCGAAAGCGAGGTCACCTCGTTTTACCGAAAGAATAGAACACAGTTCGTTTCCCCCGAGACGGTGAAGCTTTCCCATATCTTCATTCCGTATTCCTCCGACAGCAGCGTAAACACCGCCAACAAGACCCTGCTTGCCGATGTGGCGAATAAGATTAAAAACGGAACCCTCTCCTTCGAAAAGGCGGTCGTCGAATACTCTCAGGACACGCCGTCAAAAAGCAAGGGCGGAGATATCGGGTGGCTCACGATGGATAATGAGGAAGCCCGGCTCGGTCTTGGGGACTCGTTCTTCGAGGCGGCGTTCAGCCTGGATGTCGGAGAGACCGGTGGTTTGGTCGAATCGAATACCGGCTATCATATACTCAAAGTACTGGTATACAGCGAACCGAAAATCCTCGCCCTCGATGATGTGATCAGCCCCAACAACCCGATGACGATTCGAACCTACATCACCAATGAACTGAAAGTCGCCAAGCAGCAGGAGCTGTACGTAAAAGCGGTCAACTCGCTGGTCGAAGATTTGAGGAAAAGCGCAACGGTTCGGATTCTGTACAAGTAGAAGCATGAGAAGCAGACATAAAGCCCGTGAGTTGGCGATCCAGACGCTTTATGCGATGGATTTCAATGATGACCTCAATGTATCCAACATCCCGACCACCTTCAGTGCGGTGACGGACGATGAATATGAAAGCTTTGAAGAAGATGTCCGAATCTATGCGATGTATCTGATTCGCGGAACCCTTGAACATCTTGAAGAGATCGATCATCTGATCAGTCGATTCAGTTTGAACCGTCCTCTTGATCGGATTGATTATGTCGATCGCAACATCCTTCGAATCAGCGTATTTTCCCTTCTGTATGCAAACGTCCACCCCCATGTGATCATTGATGAGGCGGTGAAGCTCAGCCAGGATTTCTCCAGCGAAGTAAACTACAAATTCATCAACGGTATTCTGGATGCGATGAACAAACAGGTGTTCGAAAAGCGGGAAGGAATGAACTATGATTCAACTGAAGAGTGAAGAACAGATCAAACGAATCGGCGAAGCGTGTACCTTGACCGCCCGCCTCATGGAAGAGTTGGAAACGTTCATCGAAGAAGGAATGAGCACGAAAGACATCGACCAATACTGCCACGATTTTATTATTCGGCATAAGGGTATTCCTTCCTTTCTGAACTACGGCGGATTTCCCGCAAGCGCTTGCGTCTCGGTCAACGAAGAAGTGATTCACGGAATACCCTCCGAGAAAAAGATCATCAGGGAAGGGGATCTGGTTTCCGTCGATCTCGGGATCAATCTCAACGGATATTTCAGCGATATGGCCCGGACATTCATCGTCGGCGAGACGAAGGAAGAGTACCGGAAGCTGTGCGAAGTGACCCGGAAATCGCTCGGCCTGGGAATAGAGGCCGCCGGAAAAAATGGGGCTCGAATCCAAGATATCGGTAAAGAGGTTTCCCGGCACTGTTCTCAACATGGCTATGGAGTGGTCCGCGACTTTACCGGCCACGGGGTCGGCCTTGCGGTTCATGAAGCACCGGAGATTCCCAACTACAGCGCCCCCTTCCTCCCGAATCCCCGGATCAGGGAGGGGATGGTGTTGGCGATCGAACCGATGATCAATTTCGGCACCCATAAAGTCTCGATCCTGGAGGACAACTGGACGGTGGTCACCCAAGACGGGTTGCCTTCCGCCCATTTTGAGGATACTGTAGCGATTACAAGGGACGGCTTAGTCATTCTGACCAGGGGGTAGGTTCACATGAACAAGGAATTCATCAACTGCGACACGATTCGAGACAATACGCTGAAGCTTGCGCATCACATGTACAAGAATGACGGCTTTATTCCCGACATCATCTATGCATCGCTGCGCGGCGGGGCGTACATGGCGAACGTCTTCAGCGAATACTACAAGATGGTGAAGCTCAACCGCAAGGAGCGGCCGGTCTTCTATGCCGCCGTCGTCGCCCGATCCTACGGATATCTGAGGAATCAATCACGCGTCATGGTTGACGGGTGGACGTATTCGCCCGAATTCCTTCGGAGCGGAGACAAGATCCTCCTCGTCGATGACATCTTCGATACCGGGAAGACCGTCAACGCCCTCGGGGAAATCATCATGCAGAAAGGGATCCCCCGCAACGACCTGAAAATCGTGGTCTACGACTACAAGGTTCCGCTCTACAAAAAAGGGGAACCCCTTCCCATCCAGCCGGACTACTACGTCCGCAAGCACGTTCTCCACAGCGAAGAAGAAGAAGTCTGGATCCACTACAACTGCCACGAGTTCCTCGGCCTCTCCGCCAAGGAGATCGATGAGCAGTTCCAGGATCCCGAGGTAAGAACCATCCTCCACGAAGTGCGAAACGACTGATCATCAGAACTCGTATTCTTCCGCCTTGCTGATCGCCTGAACATTCGTGCCGTCATTCTTGTTCACGTTGGCCTTGTCAACCTGAACAGAATACATCCCGTGCTTCTGCGTGGCGACCAGGAACGTCTCACCATCCAACTGCAGGGAGCTCACGATGAACGTGTCCTTCAAGACAGCGGCATATCCGTTCTTGATCGTGCTCACCGTGGTCGTATCCTTTTTCGGATCCCCCTTGACCACACTGAAGACGCTCATCGAATCGGAAGAGGAGGGGTTGGTGATGAAGTGGAGATTCGCTCCGTCATCAATGGGGTAGAAGAAGTCATTGCGATCATACCCGGAAGTATTGTTTGTGAGCGCTACCGGATCATCCAAGTCACCCGAGTTAAGGTAATACAATTTCCCTTCAGTGGTCAGGATATACAAATCCATGCCAACCACGGTAAAGTTGGCGATCGGACCAAGGTTGTTATTCACCGGTTTCACAACCGCTCCATCATAGTAGTAGTTCTTGTATTCATTGGGCGAACCGGATTTCACGAACGAGAGCAGAAACCCTTTGTTCGCATCCGACTTTTCGTAGTTTGAAGGAGTGAAGAGACCATAGAAATCAAAACCCTCGCCTGCTGTAACCTTTATACCGTCAGCGTTATAGCTACCTAATTTGTCATTCGCTACGATCCAGAATTCCCCTGAATCCTCCGCCCCCTTCAGCACGACCTTCCCGTTGGGCATCAGCCGGAAGCCGGTGATCATCGGAGCGGCGGGGATCGGAAGCGGGGTGGATGCCTTGGTTACCGGATCATACTCGAACAACGACCCATCATTTTTATCCGTGTTATAGAGAAGCTTGGTTTTATCATTGAGGTAGGCGGCGCTTTGAACCCGGTTGTCTTCAACGCTCTTGACGATCAATTCAGCTGCTTTGGCATTTGTATCTTTGACAAAGAGTCCTTCCTTGGTGAGGAAGTAGAGGGTGTCGTTCGCACCTTTTCTTCCGACGACCTGCATGTACTTGATCGTCAGCGCTTCCCGTGCTTCCGCTGCCGTCCTGAAGAGCCCGCTCGTCGCATCGGCGTTGCAGGCGGTGAAGAGGAGGGTTATTGCCGTCATGATGATAAGAATTTTTTTCATTGTTTCCTCCTACTGTCTGTAGCTTACCGTGAGGGTGATGGGAACGAAGCCGGCGAGGGCGTTGTCACCGAAAAGCTCCTTTCGATAGTTGAGTTCGGGAATGAGCCACAATCCTGTCCGGACGCCGAATCCCCAGTGTTCACCGGGGAAGTAGGTCAATCCCAGTTCGATGTTTGAATACAGGGTCATGATCGAAGTGTTCGCCCCGCCGGAGTTGTATGCAAAGCCGAGGCCGAAACTTATGGGAAGATCGATCGTTCCCTGGACGGGAAGGTAGCTGTACTTGAAGAAGAACGGCACGGCGGTGTAGAGATTGCCATCCACCACGTAGTTGAAGTTGTATCCGATTTCGCCGCCGATCGCGCTGTACGGTGATGTGAACGCCTGATAGCTGATCGCGCCATACCCGCCGATCTTCATTCCGGTATTGTCGACACCGAGACCTACTCGGGTTTCATTGTTGCTGAAAAAATGGACAAACGTCGGAACGGTTGTACCGAGGGTAAAAGAAAAGGTTTGGCTTCCTTTGTCATAGAACGGTTCGGCACTCAACCCGACACTTAGGACAAGGATGAGAAGGAGCATAATGCTTAATCGTCGTTTCATAGATACCTCGACTCTTGAACACCCAAACGGGGTCGGACGTTACGTCCCAGTATACCGAATGCTTCCCAAAGCGCATAGAGGATTGCTCGGGGGTTTGCAAAACCATGGCGCTTTAGGGTAGGGTACAGAGGTGAGGATGTACTGATGAAAACACTGTGGGGAAAGCCTGTCGCCGAAGCGGTCTATCTTCAACTGGAAGAGGAAAGCGCCCGGTTCATCAAAAGCACGAACCATGTCCCGCATCTGGCGGTCATTCTCGTCGGGTCGGATCCTGCCAGTTCCTCCTATGTCGAGATGAAAGAGAAAGCGTGCGATCGCCTCGGCTTCGATCATGCCACCTACCGCTTCGATGAATCCGTCAGTGAAGCGACGCTGCTTTCCCTGCTTTCCAAGTTGAACGACGATCCTATGGTCGACGGAATTCTGGTCCAGCTGCCGCTACCGGATCACCTTGACACCACAAAGATTTTGGATACGATCTCTCCTCAAAAAGATGTCGACGGGTTTCATCCAATCAACGTCGGCAATCTGCTGTTGGGGAATCCCTCCCTGATACCCTGCACGCCATTGGGCATTTTGAAGATGCTTGAGTACTATGAGATCGAAACGTCAGGAAAACACGTCGTGGTGGTCGGTCGCTCACATATTGTAGGAAAGCCCATCGCTGCATTGTTGTTCCAAAAGGGATGGGATGCCACGGTTACCATCTGTCACTCGAAAACGCAAAACCTTCGTGACATCACGAGCCTTGCCGACATCCTGATCGTCGCGATCGGAAAACCCCTCTTCATTACCCCCGACTACGTTAAAGAGGGGGCGGTAATCATCGATGTCGGAATCAATCGGGTTGAGGATGCCGGTCGGTCACGGGGCTATCGGCTGGTCGGCGACGTCGACTATGAACGTGTCGCTCCTAAAACGACCGCCATCACTCCGGTTCCCGGCGGGGTTGGAGTCATGACCGTGGCGATGTTGATGAACAACACTTTGCAAGCGGCAAAAAAGGGGCGCAATGAAGCGGAAATACTGGCTTGAGACCTACGGGTGCCAGATGAACATCGCCGAGTCCAACGCGTTGGAACTCCATTTGAAGGGTGCCGGTCTCATTCCGGCAGAGAGCGCCGAAGAAGCCGCCGTCGCGATTCTCAATACGTGCACGGTCCGCAGATCTGCCGACAACCGGATTTGGGGGAGACTCGGGTATTTCGGAGCGCTGAAGAAAAGACAGCCGTTGACCTTGATCGTAACCGGGTGCATGGCCGAGCGCCTGAAGGATGACTTGAAGAACGATGCTCCA
>FZPS01000220.1_pt269 | contig 18768 bp, 15 predicted proteins | sample 1817821 | NCBI WGS metagenome assembly FZPS01 (sample SAMEA104158645, study PRJEB21678) | metagenome | place: Germany | collected 2015-04-21
AAAGATATTGTCACTGCAATCGAATCAGCTAAAGTGAAACGTTTGACTGATATCAAACTCTTCGACGTGTACGCTGGTGCAAACATTGCTGAAGGTATGAAATCAATGGCTTACAGCCTAACATTCCAAAATCCAAATGACAACTTGACTGATGAAGAAGTTACAAAATACATGGATAAAATCACTAAAGTCCTTGTTGAACAACTCGGAGCAGAAGTTCGTTAATTGCTAACTGTACAGTAGGCTATTTGGGTTAATATAAATAAACCACCGCTGCAAAGTGGTGGTTTTGTTTTGTCAGAAATCCAAAGGCACTTAGAATTTGATATAATAAAACTATCTACTGCATGACGAAGGATTATTATGAAATTATTATATACAGATATTCAGTTTGATATGACTGAGATTTTAACGAAAGAGGCAATTGAACAAGCAAAAGCTAATAAGCGAGTTTTTTACATTGCCCCAAACTCTTTGTCTTTTGAAAAGGAAAGAGCAGTTTTAGAGCTTTTGCCTGAGCAGGCTTCTTTTGCAATTACTATTACGCGTTTTGCTCAGATGGCACGTTATTTTGTCTTAAATGAGCCACAGACAACAGAAACAATTGACGATAATGGTCTAGCCATGATTTTTTACCGTGCGCTTTCACATTTTTCTGATACAGATTTGAAAGTCTTTGGACGTTTAAAACAGGATACCAATTTTATCAAACAATTGGTTGATTTGTATAAAGAGTTGAAGTCGGCTAATATGACTGTGCTTGATTTGACGGAATTGCATTCGGCTGAGAAGCAAGAAGATTTGGTGAAAATCTTTTTGGCAGTTAATGACATTTTGTTAGCTAACCAGTATGACAATCAGTCAAAAATTGCATTTTTTGCTAAGCAAGTAGCTTCTGGTCATTTGGATGATGCGCTTGAAAATGTTGTTTTGGTTATCGATGGCTTTACTCGTTTTTCAGCAGAAGAGGAAGACTTAGTCAGCCTTTTAGAGGAAAAATGTGCTCAAGTGATTATCGGAACTTACAGTAGTCAAAAGGCTTATAAGGCTACATTTTCAACGGGAAATGTCTATCAGGCAAGTTTGGATTTTTTGCGTTCTTTGGCTGCTAAATTTCAAACACAGCCAGAGTATGTCGAGAGTTCTCAAAAATCTCAAGAAGCATTTGCTAAGTTGTCAAAACTCTTTGAAGCGAAGCACGACTTTACAACATCAGACATCACTTTAACGCAAGATGATAAGAAACATTATGCCATCTGGGATGTTATTAATCAAAAAGAAGAAGTGGAGCATGTGGCAAAGGCTATTCGTCATAAACTTCACCAAGGCTATCGCTATAAGGATATTTTAGTGCTTTTAGGTGATGTAGATAGCTATCGTCTGCAAATCGGCAAAATTTTTGATAAATATGAAATTCCCTATTATTTTGGGAAAGCAGAGTCGATGAGTGACCATCCTTTGGTGCATTTTATTGATTCCTTGGAGCGTGTGAAACGTTATCGTTTTCGTATGGAAGACGTGGTTAATCTTTTGAAAACAGGGCTATATGGTTCCTTCACTCAAGATGATTTAGACCTTTTTGAGCAATATTTGATTTATGCGGATATCAAGGGACAAAGTAAATTTGCCAAGGAGTTCACGATTGCCTACAAGGGTGAAGAGCACTTAGCTTATATTAATGGTATGCGCGAGCAAATTATGGCGCCTTTGCTAGCTTTATTTAAGGCACAAAAGCAGCTTGGTTCAAGTTTGCTTGAAAAATTGATGACCTTCTTGCGTGCGATTTCTCTACCTGAGAATTTAGAGCGTATGGTAGCCACTTTCTCAGAAAATGAACAAGAAAAGCACGAGCAAGTTTGGCGAACATTTACTGGCATTCTCGAGCAATTTCAAACGATTTTTGGACAAGAAAAATTATCTTTGGATGAATTTTTAGCCCTTTTAAGAAGCGGCATGTTGGCTGCCCAGTACCGTGTGGTGCCGGCAAGCGTTGATGTGGTTTCTGTAAAATCTTATGATTTGGTTGAACCACACACCAATAAATTTGTCTTTGCACTTGGTATGACGCAGTCGCATTTCCCAAAAATTGCGCAAAATCGTAGTTTGATTTCAGATGAGGAACGTGCCAAGGTCAATGAAACAACAGCTGAAAATCAACGTTTTGATGTGATTAGTCGTGAAAACATCAAGAAAAATCATTTTGCTGCCTTGTCACTGTTTAATTCAGCGACGGAAGAACTGGTGCTCAGTTTGCCACAAATTGCTAATGAGTCAGAAGATAAGGAATCTTCTTATCTTGCGGAATTAGCTAGCTTTGGTGTGCCTGTTTTGGTTAAGGGACGAAATCGTTTGTCGTCAGATGTTGAAGACATTGGAAATTACAAAGCGCTCTTATCTCGTGTGATTGAGGTTAATCGCTTGGCTATTGAAGAAGACCGCGAGCTTAGCAAAGAAGAGCAAACCTTCTGGTCAGTAGCCGTACGTTATCTTCGTAAAAAACTGGCTAACGAAGATGTTGAATTGCCACTGATTAAGGATAATATGCAGACCAAGCCGGTTTCTGCTGAAGTGATTGAGACACGTTTTCCAAGTGATGAGCCGATTAATTTGTCTTCATCAGCGGTGACAACTTTCTATAACAATCAATACAAATATTTCTTACAGTATGTCCTTGGTTTGCAAGAGGTTGAAACCATTCACCCTGACGCTAGAAATCATGGAACATACCTTCATCGTGTCTTTGAATTGGTCATGAAAGATGTTTCGGATCAAGCTTTTGACGACAAATTAGATCGAGCCATTCAAACAACAAACGCTGAAGATGCTTTCAAATTTGTCTATGAAGAAGACGAGGAAAGCCGCTACTCATTGACAGTCTTAGAAGATATTGCTAGAAGTACCGCGACAGTTTTACGTCAGGATGCTCAGATTCAGGTGGAAAATGAAGAAGAACCTTTTGAGTTAATGCTTGCAAATGCAGTACGTATTCGAGGTATTATTGACCGTGTGGACCGTTTGTCAGATGGAAGTCTTGGGGTGGTTGATTACAAATCAAGTCACAACACTTTTGACATTCAAAAATTTTACAACGGACTCAACCCACAGTTAGTGACTTACATGCAAGCTCTTCGCGATAAAAAAATTAAAAGTGAGTCAGATAAGATTTTTGGAGCCATGTACCTTCACATGCAGGAACCAAAAGTGGATTTGTCATCGGTAGCTACTACAGAGAAAATTTTGGAGAATTTGTCTAAAGAACTGCGCTACCGTGGCTTGTTCTTAGAAGATGAAAAAGGTTATTTATCAAATGGAAATTACCATCTTAATGACTCCGTTTATACGCAAGAAGAATTAGATATTTTACTAGCTTATAATCAAAAATTATTCCTTCAAGCAGCTGAGCAGATTAGACAAGGACACTTTTTGATTAATCCTTACAGTGAAGATGGTAAGTCTGTTCAAGGTGACCAGCTAAAAGCTATCACACGCTTTGAAGCGGACCGTCACATGCCATACGCACGTAAGTGGTTTAAATTACCAAGAAAAGATAGACGTCAAGGCTTTTTGAGCCTGATGCAAGAAGAGGAGGAAAAAGATGACCTTTAAACCATTTTTAACGGCTGAAGCTATTTCTTCTCTACAGCAAAAAGAGGCTCAGTCATCTAAAGCGCAAAAACGAACACCTGAACAAATCGAAGCCATTTATAGCTATGGCAACAATATTCTAGTATCAGCGTCGGCTGGTTCTGGGAAAACTTTCGTTATGGTTGAGCGCATTATTGATAAAATTTTGCGTGGCATTACCGTTGACCAGCTCTTTATTTCGACCTTTACGGTTAAAGCAGCGGGAGAATTAAAGGAACGTCTTGAGAAAAAAATCAGCCAATCTTTGCAAAAAGCGACGGATAATGATTTAAAAACTTATCTTAACGAACAGTTGTTAGCCTTGCAGACTGCTGATATTGGAACCATGGATGCCTTTACGCAAAAATTAGTTAACCAATACGGCTACACGTTGGGAATTTCACCTACTTTTCGTATTATGACGGATAAGAGTGAACAAGACCTTGTCAAAAATGACGTTTTCGCAGACCTTTTTGCTGATTACATGACGGGAAAGAACAAGGATGTTTTCCGTAAATTAGTTCGTAATTTTTCAGGCAATCGCAAGGATAGTTCAGCTTTTCGAGGGATTGTCTACAAGATTTATGATTTCAGTCAAGCAACGGATAATCCTAAGAAATGGCTGGCTGAGGTTTTCTTGAAAGGTGCTAGAACCTATACTGATTTTTCAGCTATTCCAGATCAAGAAGTTAATGACTTTCTAAGTTGTTTACATGATACGGCAAATCATTTGCAGGATGTGACGGACTTAGAGGATTATAAGCAGGTTACAGCTAAGGGGACACCTACTGCCAATTATAAAAAACACTTGAATATGATTGAGCATTTGCATGAATGGGCAATGCATTTTGAGACTTTGTATGGCCGTGATGGTCTTGGTCGTTTGGCTGCTGACGTAGCTGATTTAATTCCGTCAGGTCCAGCAGTGACTGTGGCAGGAGTGAAATATCCCGTTTTTAAAACTCTTCAGGGACGTTTGACTGGATTGAAGCATTTAGAAACAATCTTCAAATACCAATCGGAAAGTCTGCCTTTGTTAGAACTTTTACAAGCGTTTATGCAGGATTTTTCTGAGCAATATTTGCAAGCTAAAATCCAAGAAAATGCTTTTGAGTTTTCAGATATCGCGCATTTTGCTATCCAGATTTTGGAAGAAAATCCAGATATTCGTGAGCTCTACCAAGATAAATACCACGAAGTCATGGTCGATGAGTACCAAGATAACAACCACACGCAAGAACGCATGCTTGAATTGTTGTCAAATGGTCATAATCGATTCATGGTGGGAGATATCAAGCAATCTATCTATCGTTTTCGTCAGGCTGATCCGCAGATTTTTAACCAAAAATTCAAAGATTTTCAAGAGCATCCAGAACACGGGCAACTGATTTTACTTAAAGAAAATTTCCGTAGTCAATCAGAGGTTTTAGATGCGACAAATAGCGTCTTTACGCACTTGATGGACGAGTCTGTTGGAGAAATTTTGTATGATGGCATGCACCAGCTGGTAGCAGGAAGTCCCTTGCAAAAAGAAGCTCATCCAGAAAATGAAACACAAGTTCTAATTTACGACACTGATGACAGTAGTGAGCTTGCAAGTAGCCCAGAAGAGGAGCAAATCAATCCGAACGAGGTTAAGCTGGTAGCTAAAGAAATTATTCGTCTGCATAATGAAGAAGGTGTTGCCTTTGAAGATATTACTTTGTTGGTATCATCGCGCACACGTAATGATGGCATTTTACAGACTTTCGAGCATTATGGCATTCCTTTGGTGACGGATGGCGGTGAGCAAAATTATCTCAAATCGGTTGAGGTCATGGTGATGCTTGATACGCTTAGAGCACTTGATAATCCGCTTAATGATTATGCCCTAGTTGCTCTGATGCGCTCACCAATGTTTGCCTTTAATGAAGATGACCTTGCTCGTCTTGCTCTTCAAACCAATGAAGATGAGACTAGAGCTAATCTTTACCAAAAACTAGAACATGCTTTGGCTAATCAAGGGCAACATGCAGAGCTAGTCACACCAGCTTTACGTGAAAAATTAAAAGATTTCATGACTTGCTTTAGCAAGTGGCGTGATTTTGCCAAATGGCATTCGCTTTATGATTTGATTTGGAAGATTTATAATGAGCGTTTTTATTATGATTATGTGGGGAATTTACCACGTGCTGAACAGCGTCAAGCCAATCTTTACGCCCTTGCCCTTCGTGCTAATAATTTTGAAAAGACCGGCTTTAAAGGCTTATCACGTTTTATTCGCATGATTGATCGCGTCTTAGAAAGCGAAAATGATTTGGCTGATGTTGAAGTGGCACTTCCTAAGCATGCGGTTAATTTAATGACTATCCATAAGAGTAAAGGACTTGAATTCAAGTATGTCTTCATTTTGAATATTGACAAGAAATTCAGTATTCAAGACATGATGTCACCGTTAATCTTGTCACGTCAAAATGGAGCAGGAATTAAATATTTGGCTGACATGCGAGAAGAGTTAGATACGGATGTTTTTCCAACTGTTAAAGTCAGCATGGATACTTTGCCTTATCAGCTTAATAAACGTGAACTGCGACTAGCAACCTTATCTGAACAAATGCGTTTGTTCTATGTTGCCATGACCCGTGCTGAGAAGAAATTGTATCTAGTTGGAAAAGCAAGTTCTGAAAAATTAGTTGATAAATACAGCGGTAAGTCTGAAAATAATCACCTTCCAGTTGCAGAACGAGAGGCTTTCATGACTTTCCAAGATTGGATGTTAGCCATTCACGAAGCATATAAAAACTTGCCATTTAAAGTCGAATTTGTCACAGATGAAGACCTGACAGAAGAAAAAATCGGTCAGATCGAAGTCAAATCAGCTATTAAACCTGATGATTTGTCAAATAACCGTCAGTCTGAAAATATCGCAGAAGCTTTGGATAGACTTGAGGCAGTTGAAGAGTTGAATGCCAAATATCAATCAGCCATTAACTTACCAAGCTTAAGAACACCTAGTCAGGTCAAGAAACTTTATGAGCCTGTCATGGATACTGATGGTGTTGATGTGATGGCTAAGACTGACCACGTAAAACCAAGCTTTGCCTTACCTGATTTTTCGAAAAAAGCCAAAGTCGAAGCAACAGCGATTGGTTCTGCCATGCATGAGCTCATGCAGCGAATTTCCTTGTCTCAAAAAGTGACACTAGAGGATATTTCGACAGCTCTAGCACAAGTTTCAGCTGAAGATGAGGTTAAAGCGCGCATTCGTCTAGAAAATGTTTTGGATTTCTTTGAAAATTCAGCTCTTGGACAATTGATTCAGCAAAATACTGACAAAATCTACCGCGAAGCTCCATTTGCCATGCTAAAAGAAGACCCTGAGAGCAAAGAAAAATTCGTTGTTCGTGGGATTGTCGATGCTTATCTTCTTTTAGAGGATCGTTTGGTTCTTTTAGATTACAAGACTGATAAATACACAAACAGCGAGGAAATCAAAGACCGATACCAAGGTCAAATGGCACTTTATGCCGAAGCACTTAGCAAGTCATATCATATTGATCAAGTTGATAAATACCTTGTTTTGCTTGGTGGAGAGCGTCTAGAAGTAGTTAAACTTTAAAAGTAATTAAAAAAACGACCGTTTAGCATAAAGCTTGCGGCCGTTTTTGGTATAGTATATTGTATTATTGTATTATTGTATATTGAAAAAATAAAGGCGAGTTGATTGGATTAACTCCAGAATTTAGCGGCGATGTCTTGACCTTGCTTGATTTTAGCCCATTGTTGTGGGATAGCAAGTTCGTTTCCTGAATCACATGAAGCAAAACCACATTGGTGAGAAAGGAAAAGACGGTCTTTAGGGATGATTTGGCTAGCTTCTTCAAGCATTTTAAGTGCACGGTCTTCATCGTCAAGATCAGTTGTTTTACTTGATAGAAGTCCAAGAACAACTTCAGCATCAGAGTCTTTCAAGCTTTCAAGAGCTTTGAGGTCACCAGCCACTTCGCTATCCCATTCAAGGAAGAAACGGTCATAGTGTTGGTCTTTCAAGAATTTTGTTGCGATAGCTTCGTAAGTACCACCAGCAGCAGAACGACTTTCGTAGTTACCACGGCAGTTGTGAGTCCAGACTTGCAAGCCAAGTTCATGACCATAGTCAGCAACATCGTTATTTACTGCGATGAATTCGTCAGCAAGGTTAGCAAGAGCGCTATTTCCTTGAGCAAAGAAACCAGCTGGGTTTGTTTCGTCGAAAAGTTCCCAGAGGCAGTCGTCAAATTGAATGATTTCTCCGCCTGCTTCTTTGTATTCTTTCAAGAATTCTTTATAGGCATTTGTAAGACCAGCTTTAAGTTCTTCTTTAGTTTTGTAAACTTGGTCTTCGCCAACTAATTGATTAAAGACTGTGAATTCTGTGTAGGCGTGAGCAGGTCCCCAGATAGTCAATTTTGTATCTGAGTCTCCAGCTTCTTCCTTAAGCAAATTAAAGATATCAAGGAAGTGGTGGTTCTTACCTGAAAGTGGCTCTGTGATGCGGATACCAATGTCTTTACGTGTTTCGAAGTGACCACCATCATGGTCTTTGAAAGTATAACCGTGGTCTGCAATGTAGCGTTCAATCCCTTTTAGTCCCCAGACGAAGTCAAGGTGCCACATTGATTTTGAAAATTCACCATCAGTTAAGACATCAATACCATTTGCTTTTTCTTTAGCGATAACTTTTTTGATGTCAGCCGTTTCTGTTTCACGATAGCCATCAAAAGCATCGTAGAATGGGTATGTGATATCATCACGATGTTCGATTGCGATTTTATATTCGCGTAAATCTGCTGGTCGTAGAAGCGAACCAACTAATTGAAATCTTGATTTTGCCATTTCGTATACCTCGTTTGTTTTTTGTGATTCCTATTGTAGCGGAGCTTTGCCATTTTGAAAAATAGTTATTTTTTTAGGACTATGTATAGTTTTAAACTATAACTAAAAAAATCAAAATCTCTGTCTAATTAACAGAAAATTTGATATACTAAGAAAATACAGATAATTACAAGGAGATTTAGAATGGATATTTGGGAAAAGTTATATCAAGCAGCAAAAAAGGATTATAATCCTCATTATGTGACGCCATTTATCTATTCAAATCACGTGGTTGCAGCAATTGAGGCTGAAGATGGTCAGATTTTTACGGGATACTGCTTTGAAGCAACATCAGGTGTTTTTCACTTGTGTGCTGAACGTGCAGCTGCCTTCAATATGTTTCAACAATCGGGTCAAACCACCATCAAACGTATTATTGCATTTCGGGATAAGCCGCCTTATGGTGAAGGTTCAGGGATGCCTTGTGGAGCTTGCCGTGAATTTTTGATGCAATTGTCTCCGAAAAATAAAGATTTGGAATTTATGCTTGATTATGAGAAACGTGAAACCATTACCTTAGGTGAATTGATGCCTTTATGGTGGGGGACAGAGCGCATGGCAGCAGACGTTGAAGACTTAGAAGATTAATAACAAAGCGAGGGATAGGATGCGAGATAATCATTTACATACACATTTTTCTTATGATTCAGATGCGCGGTTTGAAGATTATTTAGACCATTATACAGGGGATATTGTGACGACTGAGCATTATGATTTGTCAAATCCATATACCAAGCAAGATGATGTGCCAGATTATGAGGCTTACTCACGTGAAATAGCTAAGCTTAATCAAAAATACGGCAATCGCATTAAAAAAGGCATTGAAATTGGTTATTATCAGCCACGTGAAGCGGATATTCTTGCTTATTTGGCGGATAAGGACTATGATTTGAAACTCTTGTCGGTTCATCATAATGGGACAAATGATTACCTTGATGATGAAGTGGCAGATATGAATAGAGATGAGATTATCCAAGAGTATCTGGACAAATTGGAGTATGCGATTGGGCGCGTGGATGCGGATGTTTTAGCGCATTTTGACTATGGTTTTCGCATTTTCGACATGACCGTCACAGATTTAAAAGTTTACGAACCTCAACTCAAACGTATCTTCCAGAAGATGATTGATTATGATTTGGCTTTTGAGTTAAACAGCAAATCGATGTACTTGTATGGCAAGGAAGACCTTTACCGTTATGCTTTAGGCTTGGTTAGAGAATTGGGCTGCCACAAGTATTCTATCGGTTCAGACGGTCATAAGTTGGAGCATTTTCGTCTAGCTTTTGATAAAATCCAAGACTTACTTGATGAATTTGGCATTGAAGATTGGGAAATTTTGTAAAACAAAAAGCCCGTGAGCATAAGGCTCAGGGCTTTTTAGTGTTTAAAAATTAGTGAGAAATACGTTTGCGGGCTGCTTTTTTACGATTTTCTTGAATGAAAGCAGCTTTTTCTTCTTCAGGGTCAATGATTTTTTTCTTAACTGCGAAAATAGCACCTGCGACAGTAGCTGCAGTGGCTACAACACCAGTAGCAAGACCTTTAGCGAATGCAAATTTTTTAGCCATAATAATTCCTCCTCACTGATAAGAACAGGGAGTATAAAGAGGTCTTTATACTCTTTTATAGCAGTAGGATTTGTTTTCTTGTCCTACCACCTTATGTTATAATAATGGTAACGAAAATTGCCTAAAAATTCAAGTGAAAACGTTATATTTACTAAAAAATCAGGCTTAGGACGGATAAAAAAATAGATGTCAAAAAAAATAAAACTGCTAGCTGTGGTTGGACCGACAGCTGTTGGAAAAACAGCTTTAGGAATCGAACTCGCCAAGCAATTTAACGGAGAAATTATCAGCGGTGATAGTCAACAAGTCTACCGTAAGCTGGATATTGGAACGGCTAAGGCAACGCCTGAAGAACAAGCAGCAGCTCCTCACCACTTAATAGATGTGCGTGATGTTGATGAAACTTATTCTGTTTATGACTTTGTGACAGAAGCCAAAGCTGCTATCGATGATATTGTTAGTCGAGGTAAGTTGCCTATCATTGTTGGAGGAACTGGACTTTATCTTCAAAGTTTGCTAGAAGGTTATCATTTAGGCGGTGAGGTTGACCAAGAAAAAGTCCTCGCTTACCGAAAAGAATTGGATTTGTTAAGTGATGAAGAGCTTTTTGAAAAAATAGCAGAGCAGAAGATCGAGCTTCCTCAAATCAACCGCCGTCGTGCCATTCGTGCTTTGGAGTTAACAAAGTTTGGACAAGATTTGCAAAATAAAGAAACTAACTATGATGCCTATTTGATTGGTTTAAATGATGACCGTCAAGTGCTTTATGACCGTATCAATCGCCGTGTTGACCTCATGGTTGAAAATGGTGTTTTAGATGAAGCAAAATGGCTTTATGATAATTATCGTGAGGTTCAAGCCGCGCGAGCAATTGGTTACAAGGAACTTTTTCCATATTTTGCTGGGGAAGATTCTCTTGAGAACTGTGTTGAAAAATTAAAACAAAACACGCGTCGCTTTGCAAAACGCCAGTTAACATGGTTTAGAAACCGTATGGCAGTTAAGTTTTATAATGTTTCAGAAGATGACTTTAAAACTAATGTAACAAGCGATGTAGATTGTTTTTTAAATGATAAGAAATTGTAAGGGAGTAAAACGCTCCCTTTCACTTTTGAAAAGATTTTATGATATAATGAGATTTACGGATTAATTAAGAAGAGGGGTGAGTGCATGATTGAAACAAGCGAACATCAAGAGCGCGTGATTTTACTAGGTGTTGAGCTGCCAGACACTGAAAATTTTGACATGTCTATGGAAGAGTTAGCTTCGCTAGCTAAAACGGCAGGAGCGCAGGTGGTTTCATCTTATCGCCAAAAACGTGAAAAATACGATAGTAAATCATTGATCGGCTCAGGAAAATTAGCCGAAATTAAAGCGATTGTTGACGCTGATGAGATTGACACTGTTATTGTTAATGACCGTTTAACACCCCGTCAAAATGTTAACTTAGAATCAGAACTTGGGGTTAAAGTGATTGACCGCATGCAGCTGATTTTGGATATTTTTGCCATGCGTGCTCGTAGTCACGAAGGTAAATTGCAAGTTCATCTGGCTCAACTCAAATACATGTTGCCCCGCCTTGTCGGTCAAGGGGTTATGCTTAGCCGTCAAGCAGGTGGAATTGGTAGCCGTGGACCTGGTGAAAGTCAATTGGAATTGAACCGCCGTTCGATTCGTAATCAGATTTCAGATATTGAACGCCAATTGAAGGTGGTTGAGAAAAATCGTGAAACTGGTCGTGAAAAACGTACAGAATCACAAGTCTTTAAAATTGGACTCATTGGTTATACAAACGCTGGTAAATCAACCATTATGAATGTTTTAACTAATGACAAACAATACGAAGCTGATGAATTATTTGCGACTTTGGATGCGACAACTAAGCAGATTTACTTGCAAAATCAATTTCAAGTGACGCTTACAGATACGGTTGGTTTTATTCAAAATTTGCCAACTGAGTTGGTGGCGGCCTTTAAGTCAACCTTGGAAGAAAGCCGTCATGTTGATTTGCTGCTACACGTGATTGATGCCAGCGACCCAAATCATGCTGAGCATGAAAAGGTTGTTCTGAATCTGTTAAAAGATCTAGATATGTTGGATATTCCACGTTTAGCTGTTTATAACAAGATGGATGTGGCGGAGCACTTTGCAGCGACAGCTTTTCCAAATGTGCGTATTTCTGCGCGTGATAAAGATGCCCGTTCACTTTTGCGCCGTTTGATTATCAATGAAATTCGTGAGATTTTTGAACCATTTAGCATTCGTGTTCACCAAAATCAAGCCTATAAGCTATACGATTTAAATAAAATCGCGCTGCTTGATCGTTATGATTTTGTTGAAGAATACGAAACCATCACTGGTTACATTAATCCAAAAAATAAATGGAGACTAGAAGAATTTTATGACTGATTATATAAGCTTAGCTTTAAAATATGGTGGCTTTACGTCATTAGATAAAGTGTATTTGCAAAATGTTTTGGAGGATTTAACAGATGAACAAAAATTGAGTTTCATCACACCACCTCCAAGTGTTATCAATGCTTATTTTGCAGAAATGTATCAAAAACAATCTCCGCAAGCCGCAACAGATTACTATTTTGAACTATCAAAAGAATTGCAGCTTTTAAATGATAAGCCATCTTTTGACGAACGAAAGCCTTTTATTCGTTTAAATTTATCAGGGAAATCATATGGTTTCACCTATGAAAATGACAAAGAAGTTGCGCGTGTTTTCTCTGAAAAGAATGAAGCATTGACAACGGATGTCTTGTTTGAATTGGCTCAGGTTTTCCCACAATACAAAGTCTATGTTGAAGCTGATAAGATTAAAATGTCAAAAATGGACTTTGATGATGAAGAACTAGAAGACTTAACGCCAGAAAGCAGTTTGCTCAGCCATGTTTCAAAATTAAAAGGTAACATGGTTAAGCTAAAAAGTTTTAATCGTGATGAATTGTCAGATTTGTTGGCGCACTATCAAGGGCAAGTCTACTATACCTTTGATCAGCGTGAATTCATTGCGTATGTAAAAGTAACGAAATAGGAAGGATAACTAAAAACTTCGGTTTTTATTGGTATATATGGAATTACAATTTTTGGGAACAGGAGCGGGTCAGCCCTCAAAGTCACGTAATGTGTCAAGTTTAGTATTAAAGTTACTTGATGAGATCAACGAAGTCTGGATGTTTGATTGCGGCGAGGGCACACAACGCCAAATTTTGGAAACTGCAATTCGTCCACGTAAAATAAAACGCATTTTTATCACACACTTACACGGTGACCACATTTTTGGATTGCCAGGATTTCTAGCAAGCCGTGCCTTTCAAGCTAATGAAGAACAGACTGACCTTGATCTTTATGGTCCAGTAGGCATTCGTTCTTATGTTTTAAATAGCTTGCGCTTGTCAGGTGCACGTTTGCCATATCGTATTCATTTCCACGAATTTGACGAAAATAATCTTGGAAAAATCATGGAGACAGATAAATTTGTGGTTTATGCTGAAAAACTCGATCATACTATTTTCTGTATTGGCTACCGTGTGATGCAAAAAGATCTTGAAGGAACGCTTGATGCGGAAGCTTTGAAAGCAGCTGGTGTACCATTTGGTCCATTGTTTGGAAAAATCAAGAGCGGACAAGATGTTGTGCTTGAAGATGGCACAAAAATCATTGCTAAAGATTATATTTCAGCACCGAAAAAAGGAAAAGTGGTTACTATTTTAGGTGACACACGTAAGACTGATGCTAGTGTTCGTCTTGGCCTTGGCGCTGATATTTTGGTTCACGAATCAACTTATGGTAAAGGTGATGAGAAAATTGCTCGTAAGCATGGTCACTCAACAGGGACACAAGCTGCTCAAATTGCAAAAGAAGCGTCAGCAAAATGTCTATTGCTTAACCACGTCAGTGCTCGTTTCTTGGGTCGCGAATGCAAGCAAATCGAAAATGATGCCAAAGTCATTTTTGAAAATACACACTTAGTTAAAGATTTGGAAGAAGTTAGTTTATGAGAATAATCGCAATCACAGGGGCAACAGGTGGTCTTGCTCAAGAAATCGTAAAACAACTGCCGACAGATGATTTTGTTATTGCTTTAGGACGAAATCTTAAGCGTTTGGAAGCATGTTATGCCAACCGACCAAATACAGCCTGTTATGAATTAGACATGACAAGTGATGAGGCGATTGGTGACATGGTTGAAAAATTGTACGCTAATCATGATCACATTGATGTCTTCATTAACAATGCTGGTTACGGTGATTTTAGTGAATTTGATGCTTATACAACAGCACAAATCCGTGATATGTTTGATATCAACACATTTGCAACCATGACTTTTTCACGTTTAGTTGGTCACAAGATGAAAGAAGCAGGACACGGGCATATTGTTAATATCGCAAGTATTGCTGGCTTGATTTCGTCGGTTAAGTCATCTGTTTATTCTGCAACAAAATTTGCAGTGATTGGCTTTTCAAATGCTCTTCGTTTGGAACTTGCTGATAGTAATGTCTATGTGACTACCATTAACCCTGGACCGATTGCAACGACATTCTTTGACAAGGCAGACCCATCTGGCGAGTACTTAAAGAGCGTTGACAAATTTGTTCTTCAACCTGATTATGTTGCCCGTCGTACGGTTGCTATTTTAGGTAAGAATAAACGTGAAGTGAATATGCCATTTTCAATGGCAGCAGCTCATAAATTCTATACACTTTTCCCAAAAGTTGCTGATTTTCTAGCACGAAAAGTGTTTAACTACAAATAACCTCCTTTCAATTCTACGTAAGAAGTGAGAAGTGAATGATAACAAGTAAATACCATTGGAAAAATATTGAAAAAGAGCCAGATGATGGCTTTTTTGACCTAACAAAAAAAGAAAAAATAACTGCCTTGGCTAGTAAGATTATTTACAGTCGAGGTATTGATACAGAAGAAAAATTATCCCAATTTTTGTCAAATGATTTATCAAAATTGCATGACCCATATCTCTTACATGATATGGACAAGGCTGTTGCCCGTATTCGTCAAGCAATTGAAAATTATGAGCAAATCTTAGTGTACGGTGACTATGATGCTGACGGTATGACTAGTGCAAGTATTATGAAAGAAGCACTTGAAATGCTAGGTGCGGAAGCTCAAGTCTACTTGCCAAACCGTTTTGTTGACGGCTACGGTCCAAATGAATCTGTTTATAAATATTTCATCGAGCAGCAACAAGTTTCTCTGATTATTACAGTTGACAACGGTGTGGCTGGACATGAAGCGATTAGCTACGCACAAAGTCAGGGTGTTGATGTTATCGTGACAGATCACCACGGTTTGCCAGCAGAGCTTCCGGAAGCTTTTGCAATTGTGCACCCAGAGCATCCAGAAGGAAATTATCCGTTTAAGTATTTAGCTGGTTGCGGCGTTGCTTTCAAAGTAGCTTGTGCTTTGCTTGAATCTATTCCGACAGAAATGCTTGATTTGGTTGCTATCGGTACGATTGCAGATATGGTCAGCTTGACTGATGAAAATCGAATCATGGTTAAAGTTGGGCTTGAAATGCTTAAGCAGACTGAGCGCATTGGTTTAATGGAGCTGATGAAAGTGTCTGATATTGACATGTTAGATGTTAATGAAGAGACTGTTGGTTTTAAAATCGCTCCGCAATTAAATGCTCTAGGACGTCTTGATGATCCAAATCCTGCTGTTGAATTATTAACGGGATTTGATGATGAAGAAGCGCTAAGCATTGCTCAGATGATTAATGCAAAGAACGAAGAGCGTAAAGAAATCGTTCAAAAGATTTACGACGAAGCTATGAACATGGTGGATTTGGATAAGCCGGTTCAAGTTTTAGCCAAGGAAGGCTGGCATCCAGGTGTTTTGGGAATTGTAGCTGGACGTATTTTAGAACATATTGCTCAGCCTGTTATCGTTTTAAACATTGAAGATGACATGGCGAAGGGTTCAGCAAGAAGTATTGAAGCTATCAATATTTTCCAAGCACTCGATGAGCATCGTGATTTATTTGAGGCTTTTGGTGGACATGCAGGTGCAGCTGGGATGACCTTGCCCGTTGATAACTTAGAGCAATTGTCACAGGTCTTGTGCGATTACATTGCTGAAAATGATATTAATTTAGCTCAGAAAAAGACTTTGATCATTGATGAAGTGCTAGACTTGTCAGAAATTGACTTGGACACTGTTAAAAGTCTTGAGAAGATTGCACCTTTTGGGATGGATAATGCTAAGCCAGTCTTTGAAATCAAAGACTTTACCGTCAAACAAGCACGTACCATGGGGCAAAATGGTGCCCACTTGAAGTTAAAAATTGCTCAAGGAAGCACGGCAGTTGACCTTGTTGCCTTTAACCAAGGTCATTTGGTACAAGAATTTCAACAAGCACAGAATCTCTGTCTTGCGGTTACCTTGTCAATCAACAAATGGAACGGGCAAACCACTGTTCAGTTGATGCTTGAAGATGCGCGTGTTGACGGCGTTCAGTTGATTGATATTCGTGCTAAAAATGCCAGCCTTCCTGAACGTGTTCCTGTTTTGAGTGAAGACACTAGTGCCAGTGAAGTGGTTGTTCTGGACATCCCTGAGAAGGCTGAAGAACTCAAATCACTTTTTGTTGGGCGACAATTTGATGCTGTTTATTTTAAAAACCACATCAAACGTGCCTATTATTTGACAGGCTATGGAACTCGCGAACAATTTGCTAAGTTGTATAAAACGATTTACCAATTCCCTGAATTTGATGTTCGTTATAAACTAAAAGACTTGAGTCAATACCTCAATATCCCAGATATTTTGCTGGTGAAAATGATTCAAATCTTTGATGAATTAGACTTCGTAACCATCACAGATGGTGTTATGGTTGTTAACAAAGATGCTCAAAAACGTAGCATCTCAGACAGCCAAATTTATCAAAACCTGAAACAAGAAGTGAAGTACCAAGAACTCATGGCACTTGGTACCCCACAAGAAATCTATGATTGGTTAATGGATAATAATTAAGAAAACTATGACAAGTTTTAGCTTGTCATAGTTTTTTGTCGAATAAAAGTAAGCGGTTGCTAAATATTTGTTTTTCTATTGAGACAGAATTATAATATGGTTATGTAGGGATGACTCGCTACAAAAACATTTAATGGCTTATTGAATTTTCTTGTAATAAGGAGGTTTCTTATGTGTACTGCAATTACTTATACAACTAAAGATAATTACTTTGGTCGAAATCTTGATTTGGACTTTTCTTACAATGAAACGGTAACGATTTGTCCTCGAAATTATCCTTTTTCGTTTAGACACCAAGGAGAAAATAATAGCCATTTTGCCATGATTGGTATGGCGACTGTAGTTGATGATTATCCACTTTTTTATGAAGCAGTTAATGAAAAAGGTTTAGGAATGGCAGGTTTGAATTTCCCTGAAAACGCTGATTACAAAGAAGTGGCAGAAGGAAAAGACAACCTTGCATCTTTTGAATTGATTCCATGGTTTTTATCACAATGCCAATCTGTTGCTGACGTTAAGAAACTTTGCCAAAATCTTAACGTCACAAATGAAGCATTCAGTGCTGATTTTCAACCAAGTCCTTTGCACTGGTTGATTGCAGACCGCAATGAAGCTATTGTGTTGGAATCTGTGGCTAGTGGTCTTAAGGTTTATGATAACCCAACAGGTGTTTTGACTAATAATCCAACTTTTGATAAACAATTGTTTAACTTGAACAACTACCGTCACCTTTCACCAAAAGTTTCCGACAATCTTTTCTCTACAGAAATTCAATTAGATACCTATAGTCGAGGAATGGGTGGCCTTGGGTTGCCTGGTGATTTGTCATCAATGTCACGCTATGTTAAGGTAGCCTTTACCAAATTAAATTCGGTAGCAGAAGATACTGAAGCATCTAGTGTTAACCAATTCTTCCATATTTTGAAATCCGTTGAACAACAAAAAGGGTTATGTTACGTGGATGAAAGCGGCAAATACGAATACACCATTTACAGTTCATGTATCAATACAGAAAAAGGTATTTATTACTACACAACTTACGATAATTCACAGATTACAGCTGTTGATATGCATAAGGAAAATTTGGATGATAACAAGTTAGTTACTTATCCATTGATTAAAGATTGGCAAGTGAATTATCAAAATTAAGATCTTGAAAATTTATTACCTAAATTCCCTTCCTTTTTTCGAAAAATATGCTATAATGAAATGTAAAACATTTTTTGGCAAAAAGCCCATAGAAAGAAGAAAATGGATTTAAAAAATTATATCGCTACAATTGAAAACTATCCTAAAGAAGGAGTCACTTTCCGTGATATTTCTCCTTTGATGGCAGATGGAAATGCTTATAGCTATGCTGTTCGCGAAATTGTGCAGTATGCTACTGACAAAAAGATTGACATGATTGTCGGTCCTGAGGCTCGCGGATTTATCGTAGGTTGCCCAGTTGCATTTGAACTTGGAATTGGTTTCGCACCAGTTCGTAAACCTGGTAAATTACCACGTGAAGTAATCTCAGCAGATTACGAAAAAGAGTACGGTATTGATACACTATGTATGCATGCTGATGCTATTAAACCTGGACAACGTGTCCTTATCGTTGATGACCTTTTGGCAACAGGTGGTACTGTAAAAGCAACTATCGAAATGGTAGAACGCCTTGGTGGTGTTGTTGCTG
>FZPS01000048.1_pt449 | contig 18762 bp, 18 predicted proteins | sample 1817821 | NCBI WGS metagenome assembly FZPS01 (sample SAMEA104158645, study PRJEB21678) | metagenome | place: Germany | collected 2015-04-21
GCATACACTTCTAAAATAATCAACTCTGACAATAAAAGATATGAGAGCTCCGGGCATATAATGACATATAATAATAGCGATAGTAAAAAAGCAGAAGCATATAGTGCAAGCGTTGAAAGTGAGGATGTTTTATTGTCTAACTTGGCGAAACCATCTATAAAGTCTTTTTTTCTCCCAGATGCGGTATATGATAAGGTAACTGACATTGAAGCGAAGACACTTGTTGAAATGGGAATCAGGGGTCTCGCGCTCGATGTTGACAATACAATTGCAAAATATTCAGAGGACCTGCCTGCACCTGAGATAATCAGTTGGATAAAGAAGTTGCGTGAAGAGGGTTTTTCATTGGTCATAGTATCAAATAGCCGTAAGCAGGAACGTGTCCCCAAAATTAGTCGTGCGCTCGATTTACAATATATCGTAAGGGCTGGAAAGCCTAGCAGAAGGGGATTTATCGAGGCGACAAGGATCCTAGATATGGAGCCGAAAGACGTTGCGGTCGTAGGCGACCAGATATTTACTGATGTTTTGGGGGCTAAGAGAGCCGGCTGCAAGGCTATCATCGTTTATCCGAGAGGGATATCCGAAAACCCCCTTTTTAGACTAAGACGCTTAATCGAGACCCCGTTTATCCGAATTGCAAAGAAATCGTTGAAAGGAGGGGTCTAATGGCTGTTCTTTTCGGTACAGCCGGAAACCCGGATATTTTCCTGGAGACGGTAAGTAAAGCTTCGGTGGACATGCCCAGATGGCTGAGTGAAATTGGGTTGGATGCATACGAGTACCAATGCGGAAACGGTGTGCGTATAGGCGAAGTTACAGCCAAAAAGATCGGGGATGAAGCGGCGCGTCACAAAATAACGATGTCGGTCCACGCACCCTACTACATAAGCCTTTCAAATCCTCTGTACTTAGAAAAAAATATAAAATATGTACTTGACTGTTGCCGGGTAATAAGATACATGGGAGGCAAAAGAATAATCCTCCACTCGGGATCTGTCGGTAAGGTTTCCAGAGAGGAAGCCATGAACGAGGCACGAAAAACCTTGAAAGCAATACTTTCGGAAATGGATAATGCCGGGTACGGCGATCTGGTACTCTGTCCCGAAACAATGGGGAAGATAAACCAGTTGGGTACCCTTGAGGAAGTTCTTTCACTGTGCTCAATAGATGAGCGTCTGATTCCCTGTATTGATTTTGGACATCTCTACGCAAGAAGCATTGGAGAGATGGATGGATACAAAATGTTCGCCGGGCTCTTTGATAGGATGGAGACCGTTTTAGGATACGAGCGTGCATCTACGTTTCACTCACATTTTTCAAAGATTGAATACTCCAAGGGTGGAGAAAGAAGACATCTCACATTCGACCAATCTGAGTTCGGTCCGGACTTTGAACCGATTGCATGGCTCGTGTGCGAGCGCAATTACACACCAGTTTTCATCTGTGAATCAGCGGGAACACAGTCCATAGATGCGCTTGAAATGAAGAGACTGTATCTTAACAGATGCATTGAAATACAGTAATGTGCTTACTGCTGCACAAAACGCATGCAGATATTTTAAGATGTGAAAAGGGAGAGTATAATCATGAACAATGCTGGAAAGCTTAAGGCACTTCTTGAAAAGCACGAGGTTGACGCCCTGCTTCTCACTACCCCAGAAAACCGGTTCTATGCAACCGGTTTTAACTCATCAGCTGGTGTGGCTATAGTTACATCGGAGAAAAACTACTTCTTCACTGACTTCAGGTATATTGAGGCCGCTAATGATATAGACAATTTCGAAGTGGTGATGACTGACAGCAACAACAAATACCACACGCTGATAAACAGAACTGTTGAGGCACATAATATTAGTCGATTAGGGTTTGAGGATTTGAGGATGAGCGTATCCGAACATAAATCCTTGAAGGAAAAGGTTGGAGCGGAACTCGTTCCTCTCGGTAATGCATTATTTGACGCGCGCTCATCAAAAGAGCCGTGGGAGCTCGAGCGGATGCGCACAGCGCAGTCAATCGCCGAGAAGGCCTTGGACGAGGTTCTGCAACTCATTGAGCCCGGTCTGACCGAAAAGGCGATCGCGGCTGAAATCATTTATCGTATGCTCAGAAATGGTGCAGACGACATATCGTTCAATCCGATTGTTGTATCAGGTAAGAACTCATCAAAGCCGCACGGTGTACCGACTGACAAGAAGATTGAGAAAGGCGACTTTATCACAATGGATTTCGGGTGCATCTATAAGGGCTATTGCTCTGACATGACAAGGACAGTCGCCGTGGGCTACGCAACAGATACCATGCGAGAGATTTACGAAGTAGTGCTTGATGCCCAGCTTGCAGGCATTGCAGTAGCTAAAGCAGGTATCGTTGGCAGCGAAGTTGATGCAGCCGGTCGTAAAGTCATTGATGATGCTGGTTACGGTGAGTACTTCGGTCACGGCTTTGGACACAGTCTGGGTATTGAGATTCACGAGCCCCCTAACGCATCGGCTACCGAGACTTCAGTACTACCCAAGGGCGCGGTTATATCAGCGGAACCGGGCATTTATATACCCGGTCAGTTCGGTGTACGTATTGAGGACGTCCTCATTCTCGGCGAGGATGGATGTGAAAACATAACAAAAGCAAAAAAAGAGCTCATAATTCTCTAAAACACGTTGCACTAATACGTGCGATGTTATAGAATATGATAGTTAAAACGAGTATATAGAGCTAACATTGGGAGGTTAATATGATTTCAGCCGGTGAATTCAGAAACGGTATTACATTTGAGTTAGATGGACAGGTCATGCAGGTGGTCGAGTTTCAGCACGTTAAGCCTGGAAAGGGAGCTGCCTTTGTTCGCACAAAACTGAGGAATGTAATAAGCGGGGGTATGGTAGAAAAGACATTCAGCCCCACCGAAAAAGTGCCCACTGCATTTGTCGAAAGAAAAGAAATGCAGTATCTGTATAAGGACGACTCACTCTACTATTTTATGGACAATGAGACTTATGAGCAGATTCCTCTTAACGAGGACAAGCTTGATGACAATTTCAAATTTGTTAAAGAAAACGAGATTGTTAAAGTGCTTTCCTACAAAGGAAACGTATTCGGCGTAGAACCGCCAAATTTTGTTGAGCTTGAAGTAGTAGATACCGAGCCCGGAGTCAGGGGAGACACTGCGACAAACGTTACAAAACCTGCAACCCTTGAGACCGGTGCACAGATCAAGGTTCCAATCTTTATTAATGCAGGTGAGGTAATTCGAATCGACACCAGGTCGGGAGAATACCTCGAACGTGCAAAATAATTGCAAAATGGAGTTAACTATGGAAGTAAATGAAAGAGCATCCTATTTGAAAGGCCTTGCAGAAGGGCTTGAACTTGACAACACAAAGCCGGAGCATAAGATTATCAGTGCATTGATCGATGCCGTAGGCGAAATTTCTGAGGAGTTACAGCAAATCCGCAGTTATCTTGTAGACCTGAGTGAAGATATCGAGATGCTCGACCAAGAGATGGAGCTCATTTGGGATGAGACAGAGGACCTATTAAGCGATGAGTCCGAAGATAAGGGCTGTGGACATGACTGCTGTTGCGGAGATGATGAATACGAACATCTTGAACTGGATTGCCCAGCTTGTTGCGAGCCAGTCGCCATAAGCGAGGACATGTTTTCAGACGGACATTTTGCATGTCCACATTGCGGTGAAGCGCTCGAGATCGATTTAGGTGAGGAGACACCTTTCGATTTTGAAGATGAGGATGAATAGTGTGCTGAGTATTTAGTGGGCGTATCCTATTCTGATTTGTAACAGTTGGACACTTCTCTAGTATTGCATAAAAAGGTGTTGCGGCAAGAGGATAATTATCCTTTTGCCGCAACACCTTCTATTAGACATCTACAGGACCATTCCAAATCATTAAAGGAGTAATCCGTTATAGTACTTTCACTAAAGGAGTCAAATTTCAATATGTTAGTACATTATTGGCCGGCCTTATAGTAGTTTATTAGGTTTCCGGCCAGGATAATGTCGCGCTCGTCCTTAGTTATGCCAGGAAGATTTAAGGTTATATCTGTTGTATTTTCCCCCTGAATAAGGGCAGCCGCAATTTTAGCATCACCGTTCTCCAGTGCTCTACGGATATTTGGAACAGCGATGCGGTCACCTGGAGCTATACCAAAGCTTTCCGCTTTTTCGAGTGTGAAGGGGAGCATGCCCCAGTTGATCACATTTGAGCGATACCGCTTTGTTGCATAGTCACTTGTGATGTTGGCAACGCCTCCGAGAACGCGTTGACAGGATGCCGCCTGCTCGCGTGCAGAGCCGTCTCCGGGCTTTAGAGCGAACACAGCAGAGCCAATGCCCCATAATCTATAATCACGCCCTCCAAGGAACTTTTCTAGCGCCCCCAACGGCTCCGAGAGCCCTGATTCGGTATCAAGGAGGTTGCGTCGCTCGGTTTCCAGTGCCTGGATGCTTTCAGCTCTCCTAACATATTGAGGATCCTTACGAGAGAGTGTAAAGGATGCCAGTTTTTTCGGATTGGAACGGTATGAAGAGGTCTCACCGGATGGTATCAACTCATCAGTGGTTGTAACAGGGTCATATATGGCGGAAGCAATACCAATAAGCAGGTTTTCTGGCAGAGGTATTTGCTCCGGCCAATCAGCTATGTTAGGCCCAAAAACAAGCTTTGCGTTTTTATCAGGATTTCCGTAACCGTTGTATACACGGTTTTTGTACGGTGCGTCGTTAAAGATATAGTCTGTTTCCACTGTATCTATAGGCGGGTTTTCAAGATCGGTTGCCGAAGTTAGAGCTCCACCGTTGAGCGCTGTGGCAGCTATTGAGCGCGCGTCCATAAGAGCAACATAAGAGACTTGCCCCTCGGAAGGCTTTGAACCCTCTCTATTCGGGAAATTCCGCGTTGCATGACGAATGGAGAATCCGCCATTTCCAGGCACATCCCCTGCGCCAAAGCACGGACCGCAGAAAGCAGAGCGGACAATGGCTCCAGAGTTCATTAGATCTGTTAATGTGCCGTTATCTGTGAGCTGTATCATCATTGGCTGGCTTGCGGGATACACAGATAGCGAGATTCCTGTATTGCCCAGTGATGAGCCTTTAAGTATCGCGGCCATCTGTCTGATACTCTGGTAGAGTCCACCCGAACACCCTCCAACAAAGGCTTGATCGACGTAGAACCTGCCGTCACGCACCTTGGAGCGGAGGGATGGTGCAGGAAAATCAAGGTTTAGAAGTTCTACTGCGTTCTTCTCAACCTCAAAAAGAATGTCCTCGGGATTTTCATTGAACTCACGAATCGTATAGCAGTTTGACGGATGGAAGGGAAGAGCTATCATCGGCTCAATCTCATCGAGGTTTACTACAATCGCACCGTCATAACACGCGCCATCTATAGGATTCAACTCAGTATAATCATCCGGGCGGCCATGAATACTCAGAAAATCACTAACAACCTTGTCTGTTCTCCAGACTGAACTGAGACAGGTGGATTCTGTAGTCATTACATCAATACCGAATCGATAGTCCATCGAAAGGTTAGAGACCCCGGGACCAATAAACTCAAGTACCTTATTCTTAACGATCTCATCATCAAAGGTCGCTTTTATAATTGCAAGTGCGACGTCCTGTGGTCCTACTCCAGGCCGAGGTCTTCCTTCAAGCCATACTGCAATTACATCTGGGTATTTAATGTCGTAGGTGCGGCCAAGGAGCTGCTTTACAAGCTCTGGTCCTCCTTCGCCAACAGATAGAGTGCCTGCAGGGCCATAGCGGGTGTGGCTATCCGAGGCCAGTATCATCTTTCCGCAGCCTGCGTAACGTTCGCGCATATACTGATGTATTACTGCCAGATGTGCAGGCACGAACTCTCCGCCAAATCTCTTAGCTGCCGACAGACCAAAGAGATGGTCATCCTCATTAATAGTGCCTCCAACAGCGCAGAGACTATTATGGCAGTTTGTTAGCACATAAGGTAACGGGAAAGCCTCAAGACCGCTTGCACGCGCAGTCTGAATGATTCCCACATATGTTATGTCATGTGATGCCATAGCATCGACCCGTAGCCGCAGGTTTTCGATATCGTCAGATGTATTATGCGAGGACAATATTGAGTATGTGATGGTTCCGGACTTCCCTACTTCACCTGCGATTCTATCCGATCCTTCTGAATAGGGGACCAGCCTATCGCCAACGAGCTTCATTCTCTGTTGAAATATCTTTATCAAAAGTTATCCTCCTTAAGTGTTCTCTTTGTCTCTTATTGAAATATTAACACACCTTAATTATCCCGGTCAAGAAATAGTCAATTGTGCGAGCGGCGCCGTCCCTTTTCGATGGAAAAAATGAGGTATATAAGAAGAATGACGGCTGCGGCAAGCATAAATTTCGCACCCAGTTCGATTCCTATACCTCCTCCGAACAGATAGGCGTGGTAGCCGCTCCAAGATCCAAGCTGTACTAATATCGGTACGGGTATAAGCCAAGGACTTGCAAATGAAGATATGACTGAAAGGATATCTGAGAGATAGAAGTAGCGTTCGTGCATAGAGGGCAGAAGAAAAGGGATCAACTGAACCATTAATGCTGCAGATATTGTGATTGTTCTAATATCTAGCCTTTTTCGTCTTAACAGCAAGTAAAGAAGCAGCGAAAGAAGTGTTAAAAACGCTATAATAATACCAATTGCAGTGAATAATGATCTGTCGGAGACAGAACCCAGAAGCGCATATATTGAGGGGGCGTTGAGGGTAAGGAAGCTACTATAAGAGCCTACCTGATTTGTGTAGATCAGTATGGCATCAATGACTGGTCTTCCCATGATGGCAGCAGGTAGAAATACTAGAAAATACACGACTGGGAAAGCAAATAAGTGCCTGATCTTAATTCGGTCGGTAAAAAGAAGTACTGCAAATATAGGTAGTAGAAATATGACCTGAAGCTTAAATGAGAAGGCTAATGCCGCCAATGAGACTGATAGGATAGGTTTTTTCTTAAGGCCGTAATACAGTGCAAGCAGGCCAAGAGATGTGTATATTGAGTCACATTGTCCCCACATAGAGGAGTTAACGGTTACAGTTGGAAGAAGCAGAACCAAAATAAATGCTGCAACACCGAAGTCGTTTCGGTTAGTAAGTAGCGTTACCAGCTTCATAGCCGTGTACGCTAATAGGATGTCGAATATAACTGAGAGTAACTTAATCAGGTATAGACCACTAACAGGGATGTATGAGAAAAGAGCCATAAAATAGAGATAGGGAACATTGTAGTCTCCGATTCTTTTACCTAATGCAGAAAAGCCACCGTTATCGCGAAAATACTGCAGCCAGTGAGACAAAAAAGCGTTATAGTCGTTAGATTTGAAGTCAATAAACTGGTATCTGATAAGGAGTGCGGCCACTATTCCTAACGATGCTAGGAACATAACCTGTGGCTGCTTTAGCGGGCTGTTTCCACCTGATGTTCTGTTGTGGGTAACACGATTGCCTTTTCCCCTATAACCGCGTCGGCTCATAATTTTGGACCTCCAATGTACATGCACATCCGTAAGCTCTTTGGGGCGAGCAGACAAGTTGATGCCGTAATCGTTCAAAGGATTATTAACCCTATACAGATGATTATATACGAATGCAGCCTGTCCCGCAAATCATTATGTGTTAGTGTAGGGGTGAATTTGCTAAAAAGCCATTTTCTTTAAAAAGTGCTTGAAAACATGGCAGACTTATGGTAGACTACCCTAGTGACATTAAGGCAGTCCTCTGTCGCTTTGTTTCTTGCGGCATGAATGTCTGTAAAGAAGGGAGGATGTTGATATGGACCTCATCCAAGCTGTAACGCAGCCATATATAAAAAAGGAGCTTCCGTCCTTCAGTATCGGGGATACCGTGCAAGTTCATGTAAGAGTAAAGGAAGGCAGCAGGGAAAGAATACAGATTTTTGAAGGCACCGTGATTGCTAGAAAGCATGGTGGAATTCAGGAAACTATAACCGTGCGCCGTATTTCCTATGGCATCGGAGTAGAGAAAGTGTTTCCTCTGCACTCCCCGACAATTGCCGACATAAAAGTCGTAAGACGGGGTAAGGTAAGAAGAGCAAAGCTTTACTACCTGAGAGACAGAGTCGGAAAGAAAGCAAAAGTCAAAGAAAGAATCTGAGTTCAAAAAAGGGGGGCTTGTCCCTCCCTTTTTCCTTATGAGAAGGGGTTGAGACACACGCCGCCCACTGTCACTACCTGTCATAGTATAGACTCTGATGTTGTTTAATGGTATAATTAGTAAGCAGAAAAACTGTGTCAAACTACCAGGAAGGAACATATCGGCATGAGTGAGAATTCAAACGGTATCATCCAACAATCAGATGGAGCTGAGAAAGAGACGAAACGTGGAATTGCTGTAGAGCTTTATGAATGGGCACAAGCGCTAGTATACTCCGTTGTTTTCGTGGTGGTATTATTTACTTTCTTTGTGCGGATAATAGGTGTTGACGGAACATCAATGATCCCCACACTCCAACATAACGACAAAATAGTTGTTACTAACATGTTCTACGAGCCAAGTCAGGGCGACATAATAGTGCTCCGCAAGGAGAGTTTCCTTGAGGAACCCATTGTAAAGAGAGTTATTGCGACCGAAGGTCAGACAGTAGACATTGACTTCATCTCGCACAATGTATACGTGGACGGCATTAGACTTGACGAACCCTATATAAAAGCTCCAACCACCAGGGAGGGGGATGTCAGCTTTCCGGTTACCGTCCCTGAAGGCTTTGTTTTTGTTCTTGGCGACAACAGAAACAACAGTGCCGACAGTCGGATATCAAGGTTGGGTATGGTTGATGAACGCTATATTCTCGGCCGTGTTGTCTTCCGGGTCTATCCGATGAATAAGATTGGAAAAGTTGAGTGAGAAGCTATCATCAACTAGATTTTACCAACAACATAGTGATATGTTTGTACTGGTAGAGAGTACAAAGTAAAGAGTTATATCAATAAGAAAGTAAAGAATTATGTCAATAAGATAGAACTTGTTTTTGAAAGGGAATGATCTGTGAATATTCAGTGGTATCCCGGTCATATGGCTAAGACCAAAAGAATGATTGCTGAGTCGCAAAGGCTCTGCGATGTTGTTTGTGAGGTTATCGATGCTAGAATACCAGTCTCAAGCCGAAACCCGGACATATCAGAACTAACTAGTGGAAAGCCGCGAGTTATTATCCTAAACCGAGCAGACCAGGCCGATCCTGACCAGAATGCGCTCTGGTCAAAAAAGCTTGCTGAAGAGTGCTGTTGTGTAATCGAGACCGACAGCAAATCGGGCAAGGGCGTACAACGATTTGCAGGAGCTGTTCGGCAGGCTGCCAAAGAGAAGATCCAGCGCGCGGCCAAAAGCGGTAGGAAGGTTACTGTTCGTGCGATGATCCTTGGTGTACCAAATGTCGGAAAATCTTCGTTAATTAACCGCATAGTGGGAAGAAACAGAGCGAAAACAGAGGATAGACCAGGAGTAACTAGGGGAAAGCAGTGGTTTTCGGTAGGTAGAGATCTTGAACTTCTTGATACCCCGGGAATTCTTTGGCCTAAAATAGATGACCCAAACACTGGTATGATGCTCGCATACACAGGCGCAATTCGTGATGTCATACTAGACACCGAAGAACTCGCCGCCAACCTAATAAAGTTCTTGGCGGAGGAGTATCCCGATGCTATTACTGCAAGGTATAAGATTGAGCCTGTTGGTTCGAAATATGAGCTCATCTCTGCAGCAGCAATTAAGAGAGGGTGTATAATTTCGGGAGGAGAACCCGATTTAGATAGGATCTCCGCTATTATTCTCGACGAATACCGAAGTGGAAAGCTGGGCAGATTTACACTGGAAAAGTGTCAGTAGCAGTGCGTGCTTCAGTAGCGGAATATTCAAATACATAATAGGATACAGATAAAGATGGATTTGTACGAATATGAGAAGCGATTGGCCGAGAACAACGGTTTTTTATGCGTCTGCGGGGCAGACGAGGCAGGAAGAGGTCCGTTGGCAGGTCCCGTTTACGCTGCAGCTGTGTCATTGGGAGATGTGAAAATCGAGGGTCTGAACGATTCAAAAAAGCTCACTCCGTTGAGGAGGGAAAAACTCTACTCAGAGATACTATCGAAGGTCGAGTATACTGTTGCATCTGCGAGCGTAGGCGAAATCGATAAATACAATGTCCTTGAAGCTTCCCAATTAGCTATGCGTCGTGCTGTGGATGCACTTAGTTCCAAGTCTCATATAGATGCAGTGTTTGTTGACGGAAACATCGCCAGGGGGTTTACAATACCTGCTGTATGTGTCGTTAATGGAGATGCACTGTGCGCCTCGATTGCAGCAGCCTCAATAATCGCTAAGGTGACCCGGGACCGTGAGATGGTCAGACTAGACGAAATTTATCCGGGTTATGGCTTTGCAAAGCACAAAGGTTATCCGACGAAGCAACACTACGAGGCTTTAGGGAAGTTGGGGCCTTCGCCGGTTCACAGAGTTTCTTTTCTTAGGAAATTCTACGAGAGGCAGGGCAAGCAGGGGTCGCAGCATACTCTGAGTTCAATGCAAGAAATAGAGGGTAACAAAAAGTTGTATCTTAGCTCATCAAGAGCTCGAGGCAAACTCGGAGAAGGTGTTGCAGTCAGACATCTTGAGGATAGAGGGTATAAGCTGGTTGAGCGAAACTTCTGTTCACATGTTGGTGAGATAGACCTTATTCTGCAGAAGGACGAGTATGTAGTTTTCACCGAAGTAAAGCTCCGAAAGGATCGCTCTTTTGCAGAGGCTGCGGAAAGCGTTGACTCTAGGAAAATACATAAAATTCGAAGGACCGCAGAATACTGGCTAATGACCCACAAGACAGCTCTTCAACCCAGATTCGATGTTGTCGAGATATATGACGGCGGTGGCTTGAATGAGGCAACCGAGGACTCATCGGGCTGCGAAATAAACCATATTATCAACGCATTCTGACACGGAGGTTTTTATGAGGTATGTCAGTACAAAAAGTAAATCATCGCAGGTAAGGGCTCATGAAGCAATCCTTCAGGGACTTGCACCCGATGGGGGACTCTATGTGCCCGATTCCTTTCCAACTCTAGGATTGGATACTATTGGCTCGCTTTGCGATGCTACTTATGAAGAGCGTGCGACACATATTTTGTCGCTCTACTTTGATGAGTATACCAGTGAAGAGATCAAAAGCTTTACCCTAGCCGCGTACGGAGAAAAAAGCTTCCCCCGCGACGACACAACAAAGAGCCAGGGAGCTACCCGTCAAGCTCCTGTAGTGAAGGTTGGTAATGACCATATTCTTGAACTCTGGCATGGACCAACATCCGCATTTAAGGATATGGCGCTCCAATTATTGCCTCACCTCTTAAAGGCATCGATTGAGAAGGCAGGGGAGAGTAAGAACGTCCTCATACTTACTGCCACCTCGGGTGATACAGGAAAAGCTGCTCTTGAGGGATTCCGTGACATCGACCGCACAAAAATCATGGTATTCTATCCGGCAGAGGGTGTCTCTGAAATACAGGCATTACAGATGAACACCCAGGTAGGCCGTAACGTTCATGTCCAGGCTGTTAAGGGTAATTTCGACGATACCCAGACAGCCGTTAAGGCGATATTCTCCGACAGTCGCATAAGCGAGGAACTCGAGGCCTCTGGGTGGAGACTCTCTTCCGCGAACTCGATAAACTGGGGCAGACTACTTCCGCAGATTGTGTATTATGTATCTGCGTACTGCGATTTAGTTTCGACTGGAGAAGTGGAGCTTGGTTCGCCCGTTAATTTCTGTGTTCCCACCGGCAATTTCGGAAATATACTTGCCGCATATTACGCACAAAAGATGGGGCTTCCAATCAACAAATTGATCTGTGCCTCAAATGAGAATAACATTTTGACAGACTTCATTAGGACGGGTAAATACGATGTAAAACGAGAGTTCTTCTGCACAATTTCACCCTCTATGGACATCCTTGTATCAAGTAATCTGGAACGTCTGCTCTATGATGTGGCGGAGGATAATGAATTGATCCCGTCATACATGAGAAGTCTCGCTAGTAAAGGAGAATATGAAGTAAGTGCTGGAATACTAGATAGAATACAGCATATTATGTGGGCGGATTTCTGCACAGAAGAAGGTGCAAAAAAGGTGATTAGGCAGGTTTGGGACAAGTACGACTATCTACTCGATCCGCATACTGCCGTTGCTTACGATGTTTGTCAGAAGTATAAAAAAGTCACAGGCGATACGACACCAACTGTAACCGTCGCAACTGCTAATCCATATAAATTCTGTGAAACAGTACTCGAATCTATAGCCGATGATTTTCACGATAAGGTTGTGTCGGGAAGCGGATTGGAGCTAATTCATCTGCTCTATAGCAAAACCGGTGTGCCTGTACCAAAACCAATTGCTGATCTTGAATTTGCCAAGACAAGATTTACAGGCGTAATAGAGAAAAGTGAAATGGCAGCATGTGTGAAAGATTTTGCTGATAAATAGTTGACTATACGGAGGACCAGATGTCTCTATATGCAATCGGAGATCTACACCTTTCTACAGGAACAGACAAACCAATGGACGTTTTTGGTGGTGCATGGGAAAACTACACCGAGAAAATCATAGAGGGATTTAGTATCGTCGGAGAGGATGATACGGTGGTGCTCTGTGGTGATCTCTCATGGGCGTCAAGTCTTGAAGAGGCTCGCGGCGATTTCCGCTTAGTCTCACAGCTTCCCGGTAGGAAAGTCCTGCTGAAGGGCAATCATGACTATTGGTGGTCGACTGTATCAAAGATGACTAGCTTTTTTCAAAACGAAGGCATTGGAGACTTTGAAATAATCCATAACAACTGCATTTTGTGGGAAGGTATTGCCCTTTGCGGCACCAGAGGCTGGTATTACGAAAGCGACTTCTCGAAAGAACATGATGAGAAAATATACAGGCGTGAGATTACACGGCTGAAGACATCGTTGGATTTAGGTAGGGAGTCGGGCGCTGACAGCATTGCAGTCTTCCTCCACTATCCTCCTCTCACACTCGACTATGAGTGTAAGGAAATACTATCCTTGCTGCAAGAATACAATGTCGCAATTTGCTGTTACGGGCACCTTCATGGGAACAGCCATAGAAGGGCAGTAATAGGTGAATACAACGGAACAGATTTTAGACTCGTTTCGAGTGATTATTTAGGATTTAAACCGTTAAAAATTCTTTAAAAAGTGTGGAAATATTATCAGTTATCTGATAAAATAATATAGATTGCTCTGCAGTCGCAGGATATTTTTACTCGACTGCTGTTATTGTCAGGAGGAACTCTCTCAATGAATGTAAAAAGCAAAGAAAAAAAAGAAAACAGTATCATCGAACTAACAGTAGAGGTCACTAAAGAAGAATTCAACAAGGCCCTACAGGATGTATACAAAAAGCAAGTTAAAAACATAGCCATTCCCGGATTTCGTAAGGGAAAGGCACCGCGCAAGATAATCGAAAGGATGTACGGGGAGTCGTTTTTCTGGGAGGACGCCGTAAACGAGTCGTACCCCGATGCATATAGTAAAGCTCTAGAAGAGAGTGAAATCGAACCTGTCGGAAGAGCGGACATGGAGATTCTTGAACTGAGTGCAGATGGCTATACTTTTAAGGCTATGGTTCCGGTGAAACCCGAGGTCAAGATAGAAGACTATAAGGGTATTGAGGCTGAGAAGCCTGAAGTTAACGTCGGACAAGCTGAGGTCGATGCAGAAATCGAACGTATGCGCGTACGTAACGCACGCATAGAAACAGTTGATCGCGAGATAAAGAACGGAGACACCGCTGTTATAGATTTTGAAGGCTTTAAGGACGGAGTAGCATTCGAAGGTGGCAAGGGAGAACACCACTCTCTCGAAATAGGCTCAAACTCCTTCATTCCTGGATTCGAGGAGAAACTTGTAGGAGCAAAAGCGGGCGATGAGCTAGAGCTCGACTTGACGTTCCCAGAGGAGTACCACGCCGAAGATCTTGCTGGCGCTGATGTGGTCTTCAAGGTTAAGGTCCATGAAGTTAAGGAAAGGTTACTGCCGGATCTGGACGATGAGTTCGCTAAGGATGTATCTGAGTTCGATACACTAGAGGAGCTCAAAGGAGACATCGAGAAGGATTTGATCAAGAGGGCTGAGGAGCAGTCTAATTCAGTTTTTGAAAACAATGTCTTTGAGAAACTCATTGAAAAGCTGGAGGCCGATATTCCCGAAGCAATGATAGAGGCCCGCATCGATTCGTTGGTAAATGATTTTGCATACCGCATTAGTTCCCAGGGTATTCAGCTTGAGCAGTACCTGGAGATGATGGGTACTGACATGGAAACCTTCAGAGGATATAACAGAGTACAGGCTGAAAGCCAAGTCAAGCTAACTCTGGCTCTCGAGAAGATTGCCGAGCTCGAAAATATCGAAGTCGGTACTGAGGAGCTTGACGAGGAATATAATAAACTAGCGGAACAGTATAATATGGAAGCTGATAAGGTTAAGATACTGTTACCGGAAGAGAGCATAAAGAACGACATTCTAATGAGAAAGACTGCAGATTTCGTTAAGGAGCATGCAGTAGGTGTGGCTCCCGCCGTAGAAGATGTTCTGGATGATGCTGAGACACAAAAAGCTGAGGCTGTTTCTCCAACCGAAAAAGATGAAACTATAGACACATCAGAGGAAGAGCAAGCTGAGTAGTTTTCAGTATAGTAGTTAAACAGAGTACCATGTATTAAGGAGTGAGCAAGGTGAACAATATGAGTTTAGTACCTATTGTTGTTGAACAGACGAGTAGAGGAGAGCGCTCTTACGACATTTTTTCTCGTCTCCTCAATGATCGGATAATCTTTCTGTCAGAAGCAGTTACAGACGTAACAGCAAGCTTAGTAGTAGCACAGCTTCTGTATCTAGAAGCACAGGACCCAGATAAGGACATACAGTTCTATATAAACAGTCCTGGCGGATCAGTGTCTGCCGGAATGGCAATCTACGACACAATGCAATACATCAAATGTGACGTTTCAACAATATGCATCGGCATGGCTGCCAGCATGGGTGCTTTCCTACTGGCTGCCGGAACAAAGGGCAAGCGTTTTGCTCTTCCCAATGCAGAAATAATGATCCACCAGCCAATGGGTGGAGCGCAAGGTCAGGCCACCGACATAAAAATTCACGCTGAGCAGATCCTTCGTATCAGAGAAAATATTAACAGGATCCTTTCCGAGCGGACCGGGCAGCCTGTTGATAAGATTGCTCTTGATACCGAGCGCGATAACTTTATGTCAGCGGAGCAGGCGGTGGAGTACGGTCTAATCGACAAGATACTCGTTACCCGCTAAGAAAACTAGCAATATAGGAGTTTAGCATGACCAAAAACGATGATAAGAGATTGGTGCGTTGCTCATTTTGCGGCAAACACCAAGATCAGGTACAGCGCTTAATCGCCGGACCAGGCGCATACATCTGCAATGAGTGCGTACAGTTATGTCTCAACATACTTGACGACAGATTAGATAAGCCCTACGCCGAGTTTGGAGATCTAAAAAAGCCGAAAGAGATAAAGGCCTTCCTTGATGAGTACATTATTGGTCAGGAAGAGGCCAAGAAGGTACTTTCGGTGGCTGTATACAACCACTATAAAAGGATTGCCAACGATGGCGACGACGATATCGAACTGCAGAAAAGCAATATTGTCCTAATTGGACCAACAGGGTCGGGGAAGACATTTATCGCCCAGACACTTGCTAAGATTCTGAATGTCCCCTTTGCAATCGCTGATGCGACAACACTGACCGAGGCCGGTTACGTCGGTGAGGATGTCGAAAACATCCTACTGAGACTTGTTCAGGCGGCCGATTACGATGTAGAACTTGCGGAAAAGGGAATTATCTATATCGACGAGATCGACAAGATTTCCCGTAAGAGCGAAAACGCATCAATTACAAGGGATGTAAGCGGAGAAGGCGTTCAGCAGGCACTTTTGAAGATTCTCGAAGGCACTGTAGCCAACGTTCCGCCACAGGGTGGACGCAAGCATCCTCACCAGGAGTTCATTCAGATAAACACCTCAAACATCCTGTTCATTTGCGGTGGTGCATTTGACGGCATCGACAAGATCATTGAAAGTCGTGTCGGCCGTGCGGGCATCGGTTTTGGAGCTGAACTCAAAAAAAGCGAGGTCGAACGCAACAAGCTTATACAGCAGATTCAGCCACACGACCTTATCAAGTATGGACTTATTCCTGAGCTTGTCGGACGAATTCCAGTGGTCGCACCGATCAACGCATTGAGCAAGGAAGAGCTTGTGAGAATACTCGTTGAGCCCAAGAATGCGTTGATCAAACAGTATAAGAAACTGATGGAAATGGATGATGTTGAGCTGATAGTCGACGCAGGGGCACTTGATGCAATTGCGGATAAAGCTCTCGAGAGAAAGATTGGTGCAAGGGGACTGCGAGCTGTCCTTGAGAGCATCATGACCGATATCATGTATGAAATCCCCTCTGACGAGACCATTGAGAAGGTAACGATAAACAGTGACTGTGTGATAAGCGGTGCTACACCTGAGGTTGTAAGCAACCCTGATAAGACTAAAGCTAATGTTAGCGCACAAAAGAAATCGACACGCTCAAAGCAAGAGCGCGGCGGGAGCAAAATCGGAGCTTAAGCTGAGAACGTGCAAAATTAGTGGAGTATTCCCGAGTAAAATATGATCTGGTAGGTAGCAATGTTTACTTAACCAGATCTTTTTTATCTCAGAAATTACTTGACAACTAATACTATGTTAGATAAAATTCTAACATAGAAAGAATTAACTGTTACATAGCGATATAACAATACCAATGATGCAGATACGTATTCACTCTTTTATGGGAGGCGTTTTCATATGAAAAATATAGTCAGAACTCAGCCAAACTGGCTTTTTGAGACGATTATGCTTCTTTCGCAGGGCTTTCAAGAAAGAGAAGGCTACCCAATGGACTTTATAACCGATCCTGTCTCCTACAACATGACAAGGGAGGAAATTGGTGAAAAACTTGATGAAACAGTCACTTTTTTAAAAACTATTTACGAGGAAACACGCGAAGTTTTGCGAGAATACACAGATCTGGAACCCTACTTTTATAAACGGAATTTCGGTAGCGTCGCATTAGTATCACTTGGAATTGATAGTGCCAAAAAGCTAAAAGCCAAGGATTACAAAAGGGCCTTGTACTATCATGCACTTCTTGAAATGATAGAGCTTGACGAGGATGAAACTAAAATCGATTTCTGCTCTGAGGCAAGCATTGCAAACATGTTTGAAGTCCTATCGAAAACGAGCTGGATCGATTCTGATAAAATGCAGTTAATGACGCTGTTTCAGATGGCTGACCAATCCTTTGAGCGCATAAGCGAAATGTTTTGTCAAGTTGAGGATGTTCTTGTCCGAAACTATGGAATAATCAAGTGTAAATATGAAAGCGCTATATCCAAATATAGTGCGTGCAATGGCCAGGAATGCCAGGCGGCACTAGAGAGACATATCAATCAGTTTAGCTCTATTGGAGCGTCCGAAGTCATTTTCCAAGTTAGCGTAGTTAGTCTGAATTCACTACACTTAATTAGCCCGTTTTACGACAGAGAGACCGTTCACGCTATTATGGGTATTGATTTTGAGTTGTTATCAGACCTCAAACAAGAGGCAGAAAAAATTGGTGAGCAGCCACTTATCTGGATGAAAGCCCTCGCCGATAGCAACAAACTGAAAATTATCCGCCTACTCACTCAGAGACCGATGTTTCTGCGAGAAATCTCGGATGAGTTAGGTGTGTCCGGAGCAACAACGTCTCATCACATAAAGCAAATGCTTGAGGCGCGGCTCCTCAAATTCAGGATCTCGGGAAGGAAAGTCTTCTATAGTATCAATGCTGAAGAATTTGAAAATATGGCATCGTTATTGTTGAAGATAGCTGAGATGAGTAAGGAACATGAGAGATGAAGACAGAAAGACAGAGAAAGACAAGTGCCATATAAAAGAGACCAAACAGGAAAGAGGATTTATTGATGAGTGCAAACACACGTGATGCTATGAAGGAGTCTATCATAAGCTGTTCGAATCAAGCGGGAAAGTAATTTCAATATTGTTTCTTGCGGTAGTCATATCACTCTTTAATCCGCTGATAGTATTGGTATTAGTGCTCTCGGTTGTTGTTAGCGTATTTGTACTTAAAAAGGTTTCTCTGTTCAGGCACACCATGAAACCGGAACTGAACAAGGATACGCTCTTTTCGAATGGCCTTTACATCGGTTCTTGATGTTATGCAGCAACTTGGCCACCTGACAGCGTTTGCTGAGTTTATAGAGATACCGGACAGCGATAATCATTCTGCTGGCGGTGAGGCGCTGGATGAAATTGAGTCAATAGAGTTTCGAAATGTTAGTTTTAAGTACCCGTCTTCTGAGCCTTTGATCCTAAAGAATGTATCCTTTAGGATAAACAAAAGTGAGAGAATATCTATTGTAGGGCTAAACAACGCAGGCAAGTCCACTATTGTCAAGCTCATCTGTCGTCTGTTTGAACCTATAGAGGGCGAAATTCTTGTAAACGGGATCGATATCAGAAGGTATAAACTCAGTGACTATTTAGGTCAGATATCAAGTGTGTTTCAGGATTACCAGCTGTTTCCCTTCACAATAGAAGAAAATATTAATACATGTGATATGGTAGC
>FZPS01000073.1_pt267 | contig 18746 bp, 19 predicted proteins | sample 1817821 | NCBI WGS metagenome assembly FZPS01 (sample SAMEA104158645, study PRJEB21678) | metagenome | place: Germany | collected 2015-04-21
AGGAAAATAAGAAAGCTGCAAACGGGAAAAATATGAAATGTGACTTAATTGGATGAATGGGCGAGTGTAATGGCTAACGTAAAACAAACTACAACTAAACAGAATCTCCGTAGTATGGAAATATACTATTTACCCGTACTCAACATACAACTCGGAATAACCCAAGCATATATCACCCAGTTAAGGATAAATGATCCTCAGATGGGTGTTATTATTGATGAAGCATTTATGCCCGTAGCCGAAAGAACCGTTGTTACCGAAAAGATTACAACCTGGTTGTTGGACAACCTTTTCAATGATATTCAGAGATTCAGAGGCAGAGGAGTTCAAGCCGACTGGTTCGGAGTATACATTCCCACCCGCGTATTGTTGAAGAAAGATTTCTTAACGGAATTATGTAAAAAAGTAGTTGAATACAATATCCAAAACAGTGATTTATGTATTTGTTTGTATAATAAAGTATTATATGAAGACCATATGGAAATTAAAAGCATACTTTCACAAGCCAAATTAGAGGGTATTAAATCCCTTATGTTGGACTTCGGAGATGATTTCTGTCCCGTATCAAGAATATCCGATATAAAGACCGATTATGTTCACTTAAGTGAGAGTGTAACCGAATCGTTGATTTCTAACGATGAAATTAAAAGAAATACGGCATTGGGGCTGTATCATCTTTTACATTCTTTAAATATAGAAACTATCACATCTAATGTAAAAGATCGTGATGTATCCGGTAGTATTCCGGAAAGCTGCATATTATGCACAGGTAAATTTGCAGGCAATTACAGAAGGCCCAGGAGCGTAAGATAATGAGAAAAGATTTATCAGTTGCTAAAACCGCATACAACGTTCGCAGGACATCACTCTGGTTCAGAGGTATGGTTATATCCCTGATAGCCTTAGTATTACTCTTATCCGCAGCTTACCTTGTTTCGGCATTCTATGACAGATACAGCAGTTTTACGGTATCCACGGCATACAGCGGAAGCGGCAGCTCCGGAAAGGGAGGAAGCGATTCGAGAGGCAGTTCCTTGTTGAAATTAGCATTGTCCTTATGCGAAACTCCGGACTTTCTTACACCTACAACCAGGTTATATGCAGATGCCATAGAGAACTGCACCAACATCTCAGGTCAATCCATACCCGAGAATGTTGATGCCATTAACGGACAGCATAACGGAGAGAATTATTTAGCATATACGTTCTACCTTAAGAACGCAGGTATGGAAGCCGTCACATACGAATATGTAGTAAATATACTGAATGTTACAAAGAATGTGGATGAAGCGGTAAGAATCAGGGTTTATGTAGACGGAACACCTACAACATATGCCAAGACCAAGACAGACGGAACCGGCCCTGAAAAGGATACTGTGGAGTTCTTAACCGAATCCATAGTTGCAAGAAACAGACGTGCCTATTTTATGCCCGGTGACATTACAAGATTTACCGTTGTTATCTGGATTGAAGGCGATGATCCCGAATGTTTGGATGACATTATCGGCGGAAAGTTTAAAGTTACAATGGACATAGCCATTGTAGAAGGATCGTAAAAATAATGCTTTTCAAAAAGCTTATTTAATATTATAATAAAAAAAGGAGTTATTGAAGAAATGAAACAAATCAAAACAAGACACAAACTGATCCCGGCCATCATAATGCTGTTGGTTGCTGCAATCACAATGAGCACAGCATCATATGCCTGGTTCACAATGAGCACAAAGGTAGACATACAGGGTATTCAACTTAATGTAATTGCACCGGCAAACATACTTATAAGAGAAACAAAGACATTAGCACCGTATAATGAGTTTGTTAATGTAATTGAAACCACCCAAAATCCCACTAAAAAGCTAAAACCTGCTTCTTCCGTAGACGGTGTAGCTTTCTTCATACCGAACGATGAAACAGCAGGTAATGTTTTAGCATCAGGAGCTCTACCGGAAACAGGAGAGATTAACACAACATCCATTCCGGTTACTAATGAGCAAGACGGCTATTTTGCCGAATACAAATTCCAGTTGGTTAATACCGGCGGTAGTGCTGTAAATATAGGTTTAAAAGACCTGCAAATTACAGCAGGCGGTGGAAATCAGCAAGACACAGATATATTGCCTGCAGTCAGATTTGCTATATTGAGTGAAGGTGTTAATGTAATTACCGGAGTTGGTGAAGACAAGATATTTGCATCCAGTGATACTGCTACAGTATATGCTTTATCTGCTAGCGGTTCTTATTCAGGGTCATCACCTACTACAACAGAAGCACCCGCTCGTAACAAGTTTGATACAGGTGCACTGTTTACACTTGCTGCTAACGGTGTCGCAAGTGCAGTAGCAGACCCGGATGGTATGAAGGATATAATTGTAAGAGTTTGGATTGAAGGACAGGATACTGCTTGTAAAACAACAAGTGCAAATTCGACCTTTAAAATACAGTTTGCCTTATATATTATACCCTAACTCTTGATTTAACTGATTTACCTGCCCGTAGCCTTTAAACGGGCTGCGGGCGGGATTGTATATCTAAATCGGTATAAACATTTCAGTTGATTGCGCTGATTTGTTTAATGGAAAAGATCTTTCCTTTTGCTTGAAAGACCTTTTCTGTTAGATTTAGATGTGCTATTATATAGTTAAATGGGGAGGCGGATTATGAAGAAATGGCTAAAAACGGTAGGGAATGTACTTTTATGGGTATTTATTATATTTGCTGTGTTCATGACAGTAATTGCATTTACCTCTACCAAGAATGAACTTGGGGTCTCTGTTATCTTAGGTAAGATGCCCATTACCATACTGACGGAGTCTATGGAGCCGACACTGAAGAAAGGTGACCTCATAATTAGCCATGAGTTGAAGCCGGAACAGAAGAGCTTATTAAAGGAAGACGATATCATCACATATGCCGTTGATTTGGACAAAGACGGCAAGATGGAACTTAACACTCACAGAATTGTTTCTGTAAGGAAAGGTGGGGATGGGTATATATACTATACCACCAAAGGTGATAATAACGTTATTGCCGATACCGATGAAGTACGTTATGACAACGTAATAGGTGTATATAACGGAAGAAGGGTTGGCGGTGTGGGAAGTGTATTGAACTTTTTGCAGACACCGAACGGTTTCCTTATATGTGTAGTCATTCCTTTAGTACTGTTCTTACTTTATGAGATATATAACTTCATAAAAGTTATGTTGACAGTTAAGAACGAGAAGAAGAATAAACTGGATGAAGAAGAGATTAAGAGAAAAGCTATTGAAGAATATATTGCACAGCAGAATAAAGAACAGGAGAAGTCGGAGAGCGACGCTGATTCTGCACAATCCTGAATTAAACTTAAATAAAGGATAGATTTAAGCATGGATGCGTTTTTAGGTTGGTTTTTTGAATTTATGAACTACATGCTACGGGGAGTGATACGCTTCTTTGTAGGCATATATGAAGGAATAGTACAGACATTTAATATTGTAAAGTACATCGAGATTTTCAGAAGCTATTATCAGCAATTTAAGTTTCTCGATTGGTTCTTTGCCATTTTAGCTATTATTTTGGTAATAGCGGTATGGCTGACTATAATACTGCTTATCATCCTCGGTATAAAGAGGATTATAAACATAAGGAAAAATACAGTCACACAGGAAAGTATCTTTGAAGAGATAACCGATCTTCACAGAGAAATATTGCGACTTAATGATGAAAAAGACAGGATTTTATCCTTAAAGATATCACAGGCGGGTATATCGGCTAAGGATCTGGCCAAGGAGTTAACCGACATTGCGGAGAAATCACGTGAAAAGGTCAGCCAGATGGATGAATTCGGTACGGCGACTACCGATTCTACAGGTGATATTTCCGTATCTTCCGATCAGCAGCCCGAAGTAATGATGGAGTCCAGGTTCTCGAAGCTTATTGAAGTGGATCAGAAATATACATATTATACTCCGCAAGAGTATACAACCGGATTCACTCTGGAACAGCTTTGTAATGATTTCCGTAACTTCGCATGCAGTAAGATGAAGTTGTATTACGAGTTGGAAATGATGCGTGTCCTGATTTCCTCTATGGCTTCCACAAAATTGATAGTACTGCAGGGTATATCCGGTACAGGTAAAACATCGTTACCGTACTGTTTCGGAAAATTTATTAAGAATGATGTCACGATGGCATCGGTTCAGCCTTCCTGGAGAGACAGAACCGAACTGTTCGGATATTTCAATGAGTTTACCAAGAAATTCAATGAAACCGAAGTGTTGAGAAGAATATATGAAGCCTCATACAACGATGACATCAATATGATTGTTTTGGACGAGATGAATATTGCACGTATAGAGTACTACTTTGCCGAAATGCTTTCGGTTTTGGAAATGCCCGATCCCGAGCAGTGGCAACTGGAGTTGGTACCCAGTTCCTGGACATCCGACCCGAGAAATCTGGTAGGCGGTAAATTGCGGATACCGGAGAATATCTGGTATCTCGGAACGGCTAATAACGACGACTCTACTTTCGCACTTTCCGATAAAGTGTATGACCGTGCATTTACAATTAACTTTGAATCCAAAGGACAACCTTTTGAAGCACCCGATACCGAAGCACGCCCTATTAGTTTTACTTATCTTGAGGAGCTTTACTCCGATGCATGGGAAAGATTTCCCGTATCCAAAGAAAACCTTGATAAGATTGCCAAACTGGATTTATATATTATTCAGAAGTTCAGAATTGCTTTCGGTAACCGTATTTTGAAGCAGTTACTTGAGTTTGTTCCGGTATATGTGGCATGCGGCGGCAAAGAGATTGACGGTATAGACTATGTTCTTTATACCAAAGTCTTAAGAAAATTCGAAAGCCTCAACCTGTCGTTGATAAGAGATGACTTGAAGGAGTTTGTTACATATCTGAACAGAAGTTTCGGAAGAAACAATATGAATGAATGTAAAAAATATCTGGAACTGCTTCAGAGGATGTATTAATGATTTTGTAGGAGAGTATTATTATGGCCAGACGCAAGAAAAAGTTAATACTTGACCAAGAGCAGAAAGATTCAATATACGAAGATACAAAAGATTTTATTTCATACATATATGAAGATTATGACTTCTATCAATCGCTTGTACGTTTGTTGGACAGAGGTAAAAACCAGGCGGTTCTTTACAGAAAGGTACTTCAGAAGAATATTGATGAGATATGGGTAAAAAGGGTGGAAGATGCTTTACCTTATCTGGATACCGCATTAAGGGCTGTGAGGAAGGATATAAAAGAGGTGGAGGAGATCAAACCCATAGCATTATCCAGAAACATAACCGTTAAGTCTTTGCGGCATCTTGCGACACATACCAATTTTATAGACAGAGTGGATGAAAAGGGCAATGTTATACCCAACAAGCTGCTGAATGTATATAAAGATGAGGAAATACTTACATATGAGAATAAGTTTTTAAACACCCTCATATACAAGTTGGCTCTTTTTATAGATGTCAGATATGAAAAACTGAAAGAATACGGTGCGGATGAAGTATCCAATGTAATGTCCATGGATATTGAAACCAAGGTTGTGGATACCGAACTCAAAATGAGTATTCACATCGAGACAAAAGACGGAGCGGATGAACAGGATAAAAAGGACAATGTAGATATTTACGAGGATGTGTCAAAGTCTTCTCTGTGGGCAAGGGTTTTGAGAATAAGGAAGATTATAAGGCAGTATCAGGCTTCACCCTTTATAACTCAGATGGGAAAGGCATATATACGTCCTCCCGTAATGAGAACCAATGCAATTACCAAGAATGTGCATTTGAGAGAGTGTCTGGAGTTGTGGTTGTTTATTGAGAGTTACGAAAGCGCCGGATTTGATATAGAAAGCAGTTCGGTAACGGAAAAACCAAGCAAAGAACTTATGGAGAATCTCTACAGGCTGCTGGCTTTTCAGTATGTTATGTTCAGAAAAAATACATACGATCAGTTGGATGACATAATAAATAAGAGTACCGCAAAACTCAGATACAATGCCCGGTTTAAACAATTGGATACTCAGGAGTTTACCGATCAGTATGAGTTTTTAACTCCCGGTGTCAAAAAAGTATATGTTGAGGAGCTGAGCAGAAAAGGCACCAGATTGACTAAAGAAGAAGTGAAGATCCGTAAGGCTATCGATAATGCGCTGAAATCGGAAAGACTATATGCAGCCGAAAGGAAAAAAGCCGCTCCCAAACAGCGCAGGAAAACAAAGCAAAAGTAGTTTTTCATGTGCTTTCGGGTTTCGGTATATATACAAATATGAAAAAGCTTTTTAAAAGAAAAAATATAAGAACAATTTTCACGGTAGTATTTTCCGTTTTACTGGTTTTGTTGGTTCTTCTGGTGGGTAATATCATTTATTCACAGATAACTCATAAGGTTCCCGCTATTTTCGGGTACAGTGTCATGAATATAATTGCCGGCAGTATGGAACCGGTTATACCTAAAAATACCTTCATATTGATAAAGCAGGTGGATCCCGAACAGTTGCAGGTGGGGGATGTAATTACGTTTTATTCTTCCGATCCGCTTATACAGGGACTTCCCAATACCCACAGAATTTTTGACATTGTTATGGAGAACGGTCAGAAGTTCTTTGTGACAAAAGGAGATGCCAATGCCATACCCGATTCCTACAATGTCGGTTTTGATGATGTTATAGGGGTTTATGTAAAGAATATTATTTCACTGGGTAAAATCGGTATGATTTTTCAGAATAAATCCGTTGTATTCCTGCTTCTTGTCGTACCGGCTGCAGTGCTGTTTATAATGGAAATTATCAATCTTACCAAAACCGCTGCCAAGGTAAAGCAGGAGGATATTGAATCGGCTTCAATTGAAGAAAAGTGTGATGATGTTGAAACATCCGATTCAAAGGAAACAGATTCGGAAGATATAAAATCAGAGGAAAAGGAGGAAAAGAGCGTTGAGTCAACCTAAGAATGCGGAAAATGTGATTGAAGAGAAAGACGAAGATATAATAGAAGAAAAAGACGTAGAGACCGAGCAAAAAGCCGATGCGGTTGAAGAACAGGATGTTAAGAAGAAAAAGAAAGGCTTAATAGAGAGATTTCTTGGTCCGAAAGAGCCCGATGTTAATGATGATTCCGATTATCAGAGTGTGCTCAGGAAAAACTTTTACGATTTTGACCAGATTAATAAAAAGCGGCAGATAACTTCATTGCGGATGGCTGTAATGGCTCTTACCCTTATTCTGATTGTCATACTAACCCTTTATATAGTACATCTGAGCGATTCGACGATTCTTCTGGATAAATTAATCGATTCGTCAAGTAAATATGTTTTGGATAATGTGATGTATGTGGATAATCCCATAAAATATACAGAAGTGGTTTCGGAACTTAATGTTATGAGGACTTTGATGAATCATAACGGTGAACTGGGAAAAAGACAATATGCTATAAGCGAGTTGTATTATATAGCAATACAGCTTCCCGATTCTTTTGTTAAGTACAAAGCTGAAATATATGATGCATTTAAAAACATTAATGAAGGGAAACAGGATGTGGGGTATAAGCTTATAGAGGAGCTTTTGGTTAAAATAGTAGAGGAAAGATAGGAAGTAAGTTGAGAAGAGGTGTAAGTTTTAAAAGTGCATACCTTGTCCCTTCAATGATAATTATCATGTTTCTTCTGCTGTTTGTAATGTTATTCCAGATGCGTTTTTCCATAACGGAGTTTGTAATGGAACAGGCTGCAACCGATAATGAAACGATAGCAAAGGAGAAATCCGCTTTATTCGATTCATTACTGGTAAATATGTCATTGGAGACAAACGGAATATTGAATTATACAGACTTTACCTTTTACACTATAGAGAATGAATATGATGCCAGAGAGGCCATAAGCGACTATTTCCCCAACACTAATTGCGTGAGATTCTTTTATTTCATGCGTGACGGCAGAGTATATGACCAGGATACAAGACTTTACAAAGATATAGAGGACAATCTTGCGCAATTGAAAGCCACCGAGACGCTTTCTTTGAGTATGCCGTTTTATGACGAGGCTGCTAAAACCGAACTTATCATAATTTATTTACCCAATCCCGATTCCGGCAGTGTTCTTGCAGGTGTTGCCGCATACTACAAGGTATCGGAAATATATACCATAGGCGAGTTCTATGTTTCCGACACCGGCTCGCACTATATATTTGATAAAGACGGTAATTCCGTATTCTTAAAAGATAAAGGAATAACGGTAGCATCACTGATGGAGAGCTATGAATTTCCGGAAACGGATATTAACAGAATTACGAATTTTATGCAGGAAAAAGGTATTGTAGATACCGTTATCAGTTCCTCGGACAGTGCCGTAATAAGTGTGTGCGGCGTTCGGAAGTTTGTGGACTGGTATGTTGTGTCTTTGCTGCCGTCAACGGTTATTTCCGATAAAACTTCGCATGTTATTGAACAAACACTGCTCATATCCGTCCTTATCCTTGCCGTCTTTATAATCTTCGTCATCATATTCCTTGCAGCGGATACCAGATCTTTAAGAAAAATGGAAAGGCTGCAGAATATCGATCCGGTTGCGGAATGTGCCAATCAGTATAAGTTTGAAATAGATGCCGGTGAAATTTTAAGAGCAAACTCCTCTACCAAATATGCGATATTGTATATAAATATAATGAATTTCAAGAATATCAAACAGTTGTTATCAGTAAGCGAAGTTAATGCGATAGTCAGAAATCTTTCGGATATATTAAGAAAAACTATAGTAAGAAACTTAGAAACATACGGTCGCACTTCGGACGGCAGGATGGTAGTCCTTATGAGGTATAAGGATATTGAAGAGATACAGGATCGGTTTAATGAAATAGCGGAAGACTTCAAATCAACCGATCCGGTAAGCGGATACATGATGAGACTCAATGCCGGTGCTTATTGTATTGACAGAAGCGGCAATTATCAGGTTTCGGAAATGATAGACAGAGCGGCTTTCGCTCAGAATTCCATAAAGGAAGATTCCAATATAAGTCTGGATTTCTATCACCAGAAGAGTCATGACGACCTTTTAAGAACCGTTGCGCTGGAAGGATTTATGGAAAAAGCTTTGAGTAATGACGAGTTCATTATTCATTATCAGCCCAAATTCGATCTTAATAATAACAGAATTTACGGGGCGGAGGCACTGGTGCGCTGGGTAAGACCTAATGAAGGAATAGTTCCGCCTTCTCAGTTTATTAACCTTTTTGAAAGAAGCGGATACATTTCACAGTTAGACAGATTTGTTTTTACCGAAGTGTGTAAATTCCAGAACAGAATGGTTAAAGAGGGCAGCAGGATTATACCCATATCGGTTAACGTATCCAGGGCAAGTGCGGAAAAAGAAGGATTTATCGAATATTATGTAAACACAAAAAATCAGTACGGTATAAAAGACGGTTTTTTGGAGCTGGAGTTTACTGAAAGTAAAGCACTGGAAGATAACGATTTGCTGAGTGACAGAATAAAAGAGCTGAAGAAGTACGGTTTTGCAATATCCATTGACGACTTCGGTGCGGGATATTCTTCGTTTAAGGCTTTACAGACTTTGGATTTCGATATAATAAAGCTGGACGCGGTATTCCTGAAAACCAACCCCAACAATCCCAAGAAAAATGTCAATCTTCTCTCGGGTGTTATTGCACTGGCTAAGACTTTAGGGATGAAGGTAATAGCGGAAGGGGTGGAAACTCACCAGGAAGTTGCCTTACTGAGAGAACTGAAATGTGATGTTATTCAGGGATTTATATATGCCCGGCCCATGACCGGTACCGACTTTGTTGCATTCGTTAAAAACGCTCTCAGTACCAGAACGGAAAAAGACATGCTGACAGAGGATATTACCTGATATGCCCAGAATAATAGCGGGAAGCAGGAAAAGTATAATATTGGAAGCTCCGAAAGGGGAGAATGTTCGCCCGACATATGACAGGACAAAAGAAAATCTGTTTAATATTATATCTTCAAGATATCCTTTGGAAGGTGCATATGTCCTGGATATGTTTTCCGGAACGGGAAGCATAGGTCTGGAATGTCTGTCCAGAGGAGCAAAGTATGCGGTGTTTATAGACAAAGATGTTTCACTGACAAGAAAGAATATTGAAAAATGCGATTTTTCCGATGTTTCCCGTACCGTAAGAGGCGATTGGGCGACCGGATTAAGAATATTAAAAGAGGAAAATATCAAGTTTACGCACATTTTTCTGGACCCTCCGTACCACTCGGGACTGCATGAAAGAATTATTGAAAACAGTGATTTGTATGATATAATGGGTGAAAACGGTGTTGTAATTGCAGAGTTGTCGGACAAGGCAAATGTTCCGGAAAATACCGCCGAACTTGTACTCAAAGACAAAAGAAAGTATGGAATCTGCGTATTCGCATTTTATATTAAGGGGAGCCATGAAGATTTGGATATGTCCGGGGAGCTTTGATCCCGTTACCAAAGGACACATAGATATAATATCAAGAGCCGGTGTAATGTGTGACAAACTGATTGTCGCAGTAGGCGAAAACAAATTCAAGAAAAGTGTATTTACGGCCGAAGAAAGAGTGGACTTCATAAGGCGTTCTTTAAACGGATTGAAAAATGTGGAAGTGGAAAGTTTTCACGGTCTTTTAATTGATTATGCAAGAGAGAAAAAAGCTATATGCATAGTAAAGGGTTTACGTGCCGTATCGGATTTCGAGTATGAAATGCAGATGGCTTTCCTGAATAAACGCATGGACGAGGAAATCGAGACGGTATTTCTGATGACCAATATCAATTATTCTTTCTTAAGTTCGTCTGCGGTCAAGGAGCTGGCTTTACACGGAGGTCCCATTGAAGGACTTATACCCGATGCTATAATAGATGATGTAAGGAAAAAATTCTTTAAATAATGTGAGGGGTAACATAATGGATAATACTATGAACGAATATGAGATAATCGAACAGATGGAAGACCTTGTAACAAGCGCAAAACAGACGGTTTTTTCCGACAGAATATCCATAAGCAAAGATGAGATGCTGGACCTTATTTACTATCTTAAAAATGCTATAAAACAGCGGGATCAGGAAGAAGAGGCAAAGAACAAAGAGTTGCTTCGTATGATTTCCGAAGCCAAGAACAGGGAATCGGATGCCGATGACCAAAGCGTTGTCCTGGAGGATGCCAACAGAGAAGCAAACGAAATCAAGAGAGCCGCACTGAAATATGCCGATAATTTGCTTGCCTCGGTTCAGGAAAGTATTGAAAAAACCCTGAACATTATCGCCTCCAACAGAGAGGAACTGGATCAGTAGTTAAGCAGAATACGCACATTTGACGATATACAAATTATTCCGACATATACAATAAACAATATATTTTACAAACCTTTTTCTTTCCTGCTTTTTTAAGAAAACTGTTGGACAGCAAAGAAAAATGTGCTATTTTAATGGTGTGAAAAGTAGAATTTGTTGAGGAAAAGGTGTCATGAATAAAGCAATTGCCAAGGCCGGTTCAATAATAGTAACTTTAACTGTAATTCTTTTTGCAATCTTTATGTTTACTTCCGAATTTGCCAGTTATTTAGTTTGCATATTTCTTGCATTGGGATATCTTATGATGATTGCGGGATACCATAATGAGAGCAGTGATGACAGGAAAGCAGCTGCAAATGTCGGACTGATATTCGGATGCATATATGCCGTTTTTATTATTCTTGTGTACTTTGCACAGACAACAGCTGTCAGAACGGATTCTTTGAATGAACAGGCTATTATGATTCTTGATTATTCCAAAGGCGGATTGTTTTTCAGTTATGATTTGCTTGGTTACGGAATGATGGCATTGTCGACATTCTTTATCGGACTTAGTATTAAACCGAAGAATAAGACAGATAAATGGCTTAAGTATCTTATGATGATTCACGGAGTATTTTTCTTGCCGTGCTTGATTATGCCTATGACAGGAGTATTCGGTTCATTTATGGCGGATGATTCAAGCAGCATAGGCGGAATTATTGCATTGGAGTTCTGGTGTGCATATTTCCTGCCGATAGGTATATTATCGTTTTTTCATTTCAAAAATGATTAAATTAAAAATCTTGAATCTTGCTGTAAAGTGATGTTCTTCTTTAAGTGTTGATATAAGGTATTTAATTTGTTATGCAAAATTGATATAATCGGATGTATGAATGATTTTTGCAATAAGTATCCATCCGATAATATGCTTTTGTATAATGCCGATCAATATTGCCGTAAGATTGCATCAATTAATTACGGAAAAAATGCAAAATACTTTATAGAAACCTTGGGATGTCAGATGAATGAAGCGGACAGCGAACAGCTTGCCGGGATGCTGACAGACATGGGCTACAGCCAAGCGGAGGACATTTCCTCTGCGGATATCATAGTTATCAATACCTGCTGTGTCAGAGAGAATGCCGAGTTTAAGCTTTACGGCCATTTAGGAGAGTTGAAGATTCTGAAGCAACGGAATAAAGAATTGTTGATTGTACTATGCGGGTGCATGATGCAACAAAGTCATGTGGTGGACAAGATTAAGAACAGCTATAAATATGTGGATATCCTATTCGGGACACATAACAGACAGGAATTCCCCGAACTTCTTTTTGACAGTATTAGTGAAAAGAAAAAAATATATGAAATATGGGAAGAAAGCAGAGGTATTGCCGAAAATGTACCGGTAAAAAGAAGCAGTACAATTACGGCGTATGTTCCGGTAACGCACGGATGCAATAATTTCTGCTCTTACTGCATAGTACCTTATGTACGGGGAAGAGAGCACTCCAGGCATCCCGAGATGATTAAAAAGGAAATAATTCAGCTTGCTTCCGAAGGTATAAAAGAAATAACGCTGTTGGGTCAGAACGTCAATTCATATTACTGCGGTATGGATTTTCCCGGTCTTTTGCACTATATATCCGATATTGAGGGAATAGAAAGAATAAGGTTTCTGTCCTGCCACCCGAAAGACCTTAGCGATGATTTGATAAAAGCCATGGTTGAAATACCCAAAATGTGTTCGCATATTCATCTACCCCTGCAATCGGGAAGCAACAAAGTTCTGCAACAGATGAACAGAAAGTATACTAAAGAGCAGTATCTTATGCTTATTGACAAGATAAGAGCATCAATAAAAGACATTGCGATAAGTACCGATATTATAGTGGGTTTTCCGGGAGAGACGGAAGAAGATTTCAATGAAACTCTGGAAGTATATGAAAAGGCGGGTTTTGATTTTGCATTTACCTTCATTTATTCAAAACGCACCGGTACCGCTGCGGCAAAACGACCGGATCAGATACCCGAAGATATTAAAGACACCAGGTTTGCAAGGCTTGTAGCGCTTGTTAACGATATGACACTGGCAAGCAATATCAGGGATGAGAATAAGGTTTTACAGGTTCTTACGGGAGGGAAAAGCAGAACCGACCGATCGGTAATGACGGGCAGGACAAGCAGTAATAAAATAGTTAATTTTAAATGTGATAACGATTTTACAGGTCATCTTGTTGATGTTAAAATTAAAAAAGGCCATACATGGTACCTGGAAGGAGAAAAAGTATGATATTTGATAAAGTAGATGAATTAAGTGCATTGATTGAGGATACAAAACAGTATGACGACTATCTGGAAGCGGAAGTGGAGTTGGAGAATGACGGTCACGGTATAGATATGATAAATGCCTTCTATGATTTGCAGCAGGAATATATAAAGACATACAATGAAGGCAGTTATGATGAGATATTGGCTATGGAGAATGTATTGGAAATGAGACATACCGAGCTTATGAACTACACTACCACAGGCAATTACATAAGAGCAAAAGAAGCCCTTGATGAGCTTTTACAGCAGATAACCGACAGAATAATGAGTAATCTCGGATTGGATACGGATTGCGATGATGACTGTGATTGTGATTGTGATGAATGTTCTTATGGAGGACATATTAACTAAATGGAAAATCTCACACCTATGATGAAACAGTATATGAAGACAAAGGAGCAGTACAAAGACTGTATACTTATGTTTCGTCTGGGCGATTTTTATGAGATGTTTTTCGATGATGCCGTTACGGCATCCAAAGAGTTGGAGATAACGCTGACAGGAAGAAACTGCGGTCTGGATGAGAGAGCACCCATGTGCGGTGTACCTTATCACAGTGTAGACCTTATATAGCCAAACTTATCAAAAAAGGATATAAAGTGGCTATATGCGAACAGCTGGAAGATCCCGCAACGGCAAAAGGTATAGTTAAGAGGGATGTCACAAGAATAATAACTCCCGGAACGGTGCACGAGAACACGCTACTGGACGAAAAAGAGAACAATTACATAATGTCGCTTTTTAAAAGGGGTGAGGTGTACTCATTGGCGGTATGCGATGTTTCCACGGGGGAGTTGAACAGCTGCCAGATTATTTACGGAAATACGTTGGAAAAACTCATAAACGAGATTGTTAAATACAAACCTAAAGAGATAATATCCAATTTCGATACCGAGTTTATAAAGCAGTATATAAGTGTATATGTTTCCGATGTGGAACAGTCATTGTTCGACCGCTCTTTTCCCGATATAGCCATAAAGAGTAAGAGCAAGACCAATGACTTTGATATCTGGAGAAATGCCTGTGCGGCTCTTTATCAATATCTTAAGGAGACGGGAAAGTGTGATATTTCCCATATATCTTTTGTCAATGTCTATGAAGCCGAACAGTATATGTCTTTGGACTTAAACGCAAGAAACAATCTGGAATTAACCGAAAACCTCAAAGATAACAGAAGATACGGCACGCTTTTATGGGTTTTAGATAAAACATCCACGGCGATGGGTGCCAGGCTTATTAAAAAATGGATTGAGCAGCCCTTGAATGATATAGATGATATTAATTTGCGTCTGGATTCGGTTGCGGAACTGAAAGATAAATACATAATGCGTCAGGAATTAATGGAGCTTTTAAAGAGTGTTTACGATATTGAAAGACTGGTTTCCAAGACGGTAATGGCAAATGCCAACGGCAAAGACCTCATATCCCTTAAAAACTCACTGTTTAAACTGCCTTATATAAAACAACTGTCGGTAAAGCTGGAAAGCGACTTATTGAGACATACGGACAGCAATCTGAATACCTTTTCCCATCTAGCCGACCTTATAGAACAAAGCATCAACGAAGAGTGTCCCGTAGTATTGCGTGAGGGCAACCTTATAAAATCCGGTTTTGATAAAGGGGTGGACGAATTGAGAAAAGCCTCTCACGGCGGTAAAAACTGGATAATAGAGTTTGAAGAAAAGGAAAAAGAGAGAACCGGTATTAAAAAGTTAAGAGTTTCATATAACAAGGTTTTCGGCTACTATATCGAAGTTACCAACAGTTTTTTGGATCAGGTACCAACTGACTATGTGAGGAAACAGACTTTGGTAAACAGTGAGAGATTTATCACACAGGAACTGAAAGATATGGAGGAATCCATATTGGGAGCGGAAGAGAAGCTCATAAGACTGGAATATGAGATATTCTGTAAAATAAGGGATATCATTGCTTCCGATGCCGAAAAGCTCTTAAAAACGGCTTACAGCCTGTCTGTACTCGATGTGTTGTGTTCTTTGAGTGAAGCAGCCGACAGATTTACATATAACAGACCTGAAATGACAAAAGATTGCGTTATAGATATTAAAGAGGGCAGACATCCGGTTGTGGAAAGAATGCCTACCTGTCCCGAGTTCGTTCCGAATGATTTATACATAAATGATACCACGGACAAGACTTTAATTATAACCGGACCCAATATGTCGGGTAAATCCACATATATGCGTCAGGCAGCCCTCATAACAATAATGGCACACATAGGTTCCTTTGTGCCGGCACAGTCGGCGACAATAGGTATAACCGATAAGATATTCACCAGGATAGGTGCAACCGACGATCTTGCGGGCGGCAAGAGTACATTTATGATGGAGATGAGCGAGCTGGCATATATCTTGGAAAATGCAACCGATAAATCATTGCTGATATTGGATGAAATAGGCAGGGGAACCAGCACATTTGACGGATTATCCATTGCCTGGGCGGTAATTGAATACTTAAATGAAACAAGGGCGTTAAGAACACTGTTTTCCACTCATTATCATGAACTGACAGTACTGGAAGATAAGTTATCGGGTGTAAGAAACTATTTCATATCTGCAATTAAAAAGGATAAAGATATAGTGTTCTTACGTAAGGTTAAAAGAGGAGCGGCCAAGGAAAGTTACGGTATAGAAGTGGCCCGTTTGGCGGGTATTCCCGAGCAACTTGTGGTGCGAGCGGGGGAATTCCTTACCGAACTGGAAAAGAGCGAGAATAAACGAACAAGGATAAGAAATAAAGAGACATATATGGAAGGTCAGGTTGGAATATTGGAGTTTAATAAGCGGGATGACAATTATAAAGAAATAAAAGACATACTGGAAAACTGCGATATTCAGAAGATGACACCGTTGGAAGCATTGAACAAATTGTATGAATTAAAGAGTAAGGTATAAAATGAGCGGAAAAATAATTATACTTGATGAGTTTACATCCAATCAGATTGCAGCCGGAGAAGTGGTGGAAAGACCCGCTTCGGTTCTTAAAGAACTCATTGAAAACTCCATAGATGCAGGTGCCGATAAAATAGAGATTGAGATTAAAAGGGGCGGTATAGGATACATTAAAGTATCGGATAACGGTAAAGGAATTGAGCCGGAAGACATTCCGATGGTATTTGAAAGGCACGGGACCAGCAAAATCCGTCAAATTTCCGATTTGACGACCATCTCCACAATGGGTTTCAGGGGAGAGGCGCTACCCAGTATAGCATCGGTATCTCAAGTTACACTGACTACTAAAACCCAGGATAACGAATATACAACAAAGGCGGTATATGAAGCATTACAGCAAAAAAGCATTGTAAAAGCCGCCAGAGCTGCCGGTACAACCGTGGAAGTGAGAAATCTGTTCTACAATACACCGGCAAGATACAAGTTCCTAAAAGGGAACACCCAGGAAGCACGTTATTGCACCGATATTGTGCTAAGACTGGCATTGGCAAACGAACATGTCGCTTTTACCATGATATCCGATAACAGGGAAGTGCTCAGAACAACCGGTGATAAAGATCTTTTAAACACCATATATTCCGTATACGGAAGAGATATAGCAAAAGATCTCATAAAGGTTGATGCCAAGTCCGATACATTCAGTGTAGCAGGGTATATAGGTAAACCGTTCGCGTCCAGAGGTAACAGACAACATCAGAGTTTAATTATCAACAACAGATATGTAAAATATCCGGAACTGAACGCCGCAATTGAAAGAGCATATCAGACTCATGTGATGAAAGGCAGATTCCCGTTCTATGTGTTAAAACTCAATGTTCCCGCTCACAATCTGGATATCAATGTACATCCTGCCAAAACCGAAGTCAAAATATCCAATATATCCGATATATTCGGAAAACTTAACTTCATAATAAAAGAGGCTTTGGATAAAGAACAACAGGCATTTACACCTGCAACGGTAAAACCTTCATATACAAAACCGGAGATAAAGAAAGAAGACGGCAACCTGATAAAAGATTTTACGGAACAGCTGGCAAAATTAAGAGAAGAAACACCGCCGGTGACACCAAAAACACATATAATCAATGAACAGATAACCGTCTATAAAGAACAGCCTGTTGTAAATACAAGTGATATTAAGCAGGAATTTACTGATTCCGTTGCAGATAAAATATATTATGATGAACCGTATAAAATAATAGGGCAGGTGTTCAATACCTTTATAATAGTGGAAAAAACCGACTATATTTACATAATTGACCAGCATGCGGCACATGAAAAGATGTTTTTCGAGTCGCTTAAGGCGGATTATGATAAACAATCCGTTATATCACAACAGTTAATGGTTCCGACAGAGGTTGTAATGACAAGTGTTGAGATGAGTTTTCTGGAGCAGAATTCGGAATTGATTAAAAGAATGGGATTTGATTACTCTCAATTCGGTAAAAACTCAATATTAATAAGGGAAATTCCCTCAACAATAAACGAGTGTGATATAAAAGATGCTTTCGCAACCATGCTGGATGACATGCAGAGTGAAAAAAAGGATAAGGTAAATACCGCAATATATTCTTTAGCCTGCAAAGCTGCGGTAAAGGCAAACAGAAAACTGGATGAAAAGCAGATGCGGTATTTATATGAAAATTTAATGAAACTGGACAATCCTTTCACATGTCCGCACGGAAGACCTACAATAGTTAAAATGACACGATATGATTTTGATAAACTGTTCAAAAGGATTGTGTAATGAAAAAAGTCATTATCATAACCGGGCCTACGGCATCGGGTAAATCAAAAGCAGCATTATCTCTTGCGAAGAAAATAGACGGCGAAATAATATCGGCCGATTCTATGCAGGTTTATAAGAGAATGGATATCGGCACCGCTAAACCGACAAAAAATGAATTAGATGAAGTAAAGCATCACATGATAGATATATGTAATATAGATCAGGATTATTCGGTTGCACAATATAAAGAGCAGGCAACAGACAGCATTAACGACATTATATATAGAAAGAAGACCCCTATAATAACCGGGGGAACGGGACTTTATCTGGATTCTTTGATATATAACATTGATTTTAAGCAAGAGCGGCAAAGCAACAGAGAGTATTATGAGCAATATCTCAAGAATAACGGCAAAGATAGT
>FZPS01000009.1_pt78 | contig 18733 bp, 17 predicted proteins | sample 1817821 | NCBI WGS metagenome assembly FZPS01 (sample SAMEA104158645, study PRJEB21678) | metagenome | place: Germany | collected 2015-04-21
TAATTACACTGACCAATACTTCACTCAAGCTGAACCCTCCTTTAAAAAATTATGCCCAGGGGGTAGGCTTTTGAGAAACCTACCCGCCTGGGCTTTTATCCCTTCGGTGTAATATGCCGGCACCGGCATATCAGGATCGCTTGGACATCACTTGCGCCCTAGATCCTCTTTCTATCTCTGCTAATAAAAGTCCATATTCAGCTGGCTTTAGTATAGCAGAGTTGAAAGGGGCAGTCAATATTTTTCCGGTCGTTTATCTGTTTACTTGAAATATCGTTCGCATCAGCTTGTTCGTTCGGAGCAGTTTTTGTTCCAAGCGTTCGGGTTTTCCGCGCTCAGCGATAGGTCACCAGATTTTCTACCGAACTTTGAATGCGCTTAACAGCATTTAACACAACCGACTGGGGACAGCCGATGTTCATCCGGAAAAAGCCGCTTCCCTCTTTCCCGAAACTGAGTCCGCTTGAAAGAGCAATCCGGCCGTGATCAACCAGTGTCTGCAAAATCTTGTGGTGTTCTATGTTTAAACTGCGGAAATCCAACCATAACAGGTAAGTGCCTTCCGGCTGCCTGACCCTGATCCCGTGAAATCCGTTGAGAGCTGCAACTGCCAAATCAAAGTTAGACTGCAGCAATTCCAACACCTCATCCAGCCACGGACCGCCATACTGATAAGCTGCAGTAAACGCGGTCAGAGCAAAGATATTTCCTGAGGTTAAAAAACACCGTTTGAGGGCTTGATCAAATTCTCGCTTCAGCTGAGGATTGGGGATAACCGCGGCGGCATTGTGCAGTCCGGCAATGTTAAAAGTTTTGCTCGGTGCCAAAAGTGCCACCGTCTGCTCAGCGTATGCGGGCAGAGCAGCCATGGAAACAAACCGATGAGGAGGCAGCACCAAATCGCCCCAAATCTCATCGCTGACAAGGGTTACACCGTATTCCCGACAGAGATCCCCCAGCCTGGTCAATTCAGGCTCAGTCCACACTCGGCCAACAGGATTATGGGGACTGCACAGGATCATCAGCTTCACACCTCGCGCAAACTTCTCCTCTAAATCCTCATAATCCATACGGTAATAACCATCTTCTTCAACCAGCGAGCTTTCAATAAGGTTCCGACCATTTCTGGTTACCACCTGAAAAAACGGCCGATACACCGGGGTTTGAATTAGAACCTGATCGCCTGGGTCTGTAAATGTGGTGACACACAGAGCCAAAGCCGGAACCACTCCTGGTGTGTCGCAGACCCATTCCCGCTCAATCTTCCAGCTGTGGCGGTTATTGAGCCAATCAATAAACGCTTGGTAGTATTGATCTGGCCTAAATGTATAGCCGTAAACCGGATGTTCAGCTCGCTCCCTCACTGCTGCCGTAACTTCAGGCGGAGAAGGCAGATCCATGTCGGCAACCCAGAGGGGCAGCAGATCATCCCTGCCGTAAACTTGAGCTAAACCGTCCCATTTTTCGCAGTTTGTACCGCGCCGCTCGATTAAAGTTGAGAAATCACTGTTCAAGGTGGACTTCAGCTCCTTTACTCTCATCGAATCTGGTCATCAGCTGCTGCAGATCATATCCGGTAGGATCTTGAGCTACTCTTAGGCCAAACTCCGGAAGCACTGCCAGCACATGATCAAAAACGTCAGCCTGAATACCTTCATAAACTGCCCAGGCCGTGTTATTCGTAAACACGTAGATTTCGAGAGGGATGCCGTCTCTTGTGGGCTGCAGCTGCCGCACCAAGAACGTCAATTCCTGATGGATTCCGGGATGATTGCGCAGATATGCTGACACATAAGCGCGAAATGTACCTAAATTAGTCATGCGGCGGCCGTTTACCACCACACTGTCATCAATATTGTGCTCTTTATTGTACTCAGCGATCTCTTGCTGCTTCTGCTCAATATAATCCCGCAGCACCTGAATCTTCTTAAACTTCTCGATCATCTCATCCGTTAAAAACCTGACGCTGGTCTGGTCGATTAAGATTGAACGCTTAATGCGGCGCCCGCCCGATTCATACATGCCCCGCCAGTTAACGAACGAGCTGGCAACAAGCTTATGGGTGGGAATTGTCGTGATGGTTTTATCCCAGTTCTGGACTTTAACATGGTGCAGACCAATTTCGATTACAAATCCATCGGCGTCAAAGTCGGGAGCATCAAGCCAATCCCCGATCCTCAGCAGATCATTGCTGTTAATCCTTAAACTGGCAACAAAACCAAGGATGGTATCCTGGAAAATCAGCATCAATACTGCAGTGATTGCCCCAAGACCAGATAGAAAAATCCACGGTGACTGGCCGATTAAAATACTGATGGCTAAAACACCGGCTGCCAGGAAAATAAAGAGCTTGAAAACCTGAACATAAGTAGTAATCGGTCGGCGGCGGGATATTTCATACGAATTATAGATAATAAGTGCACCGGATAACAGCTTGTCAACAAACTTGACTAAAATAAAGATAACCCAAATCGTAATAAACCGCTGACCCACTTCAGTAATCGCCGGGATGTAGGTAATACCCTGATACAGAATCACCGCCGGTACCAAAAGCGGCAGATCATCAAATACTCCATGCTCAAACAAGCGATCATCCCAATTAAAAGGTGTCTGCTTTGACAGGAACTTAACGAAGTGCATCATATAGCGTTTGGTGAATCGATACAGGATTGTGCTGACAATCAGCGTAAGACAGATCAGCAGCAGGTCCTTAAGCAGCGGATATTGATCCAGAAAAGCCATGCAAATCCCCTCCCGTTCACACAATTCAACCTCGATTATCAATTTCCCTTTGTTTTTAAGCCATCTGCTAAGAGGTTTAACCCCAGCACGATCAGAGCGATTGCTAAACCTGGAAATACGACAGTCCACGGCGCTAATGAGCCGAAGGACTGAGCCTCCTTCAGCATCCGGCCCCAGCTGGGAAGCGGCGGCTGCACGCCGACCCCTAAGTAACTTAATGATGCTTCTGAAAGCAGAGCTCCAGCAAAACTGGCGGTAGCCTGCACTAGAATCAGCCGCGAGCAGTTGGGCAGAATGTGCCGAAACATAATCCGAAAATCAGATGCGCCTACAGCGCGAGCCGCCTGGACATACTCGAATTTGCTCTGCTGCAAAAAGGCAGCCCTGGTGATTTTCATAAATACAGGAACATTGGCAACGGCAATTGCCGCTAAAACCGTATTCTCTCCCGGACCAAAAACTGCTACTGCAAGCAGAGCCAAGAGAATGCTGGGGAAAGCATAAAACACTTCCGCTAACCGCATCATCAGCTCATCAAACCAGCGGCCATAAAACCCAGCAGCCGCTCCCAAAATCACACCGATCACCATCCCGAGTCCCACCGAAAGCAACCCGATAACCAAGGATGTCTGCCCCCCAGTCATCACTCGGCTTAGGACATCCCTGCCGAACTGATCAGCTCCCAGCCAGTTAGCTCGTGAGGGCGGCTGAAAGCGATTGATAATCTTAATTTCAGTCGGATCATAGGGAGTATAAAAGAAACTGATAATAGTTGGAATAAGTACGATCACAATAAAAAAACTACCGATGACCAATGGTAGATTGACTTTCCGCATAGATATCCTCCTAGTCAAACCGCAGGCGGGGATCCAAAACCAAAAGCAGCAGGTCAAAACTGAAGTTAACGATGAGAATCAGAGCCGCGGAGACTAAAACCAAACCCTGAACTAAGGGCAGGTCTCGCTGCAGCGCCGCATTAAGCAGCAGCTGACCAAGTCCGGGAAGGCCGAAAACCTGCTCAATCACCAGCGTTCCCCCTAGAAGCTGGGTCAAATGCACTCCCGCAACGGAGAAGATGCTGATAGCCGCGTTTTTTAACGCGTGTTTGTAGAGAACGACTCGCTGAGATAGACCTTTTCCATGGGCAGTGCGGATATAGTCCTGGCGCATAGCGTTAATCATGCTGGTTCGCACCACCCGCGTCAAGATCGCTGCCCGGGGAATTGCCAAGGCCAACGCCGGCAGAACAAGACTGCTGATCGACGTGTAGCCAGCCGGCGGCAGCCAGTTCAGCCTTACAGCAAAGATGTTGATCAGCATAATTCCCAGCCAGAAAGCGGGCAGAGCCATGCCCAGCTGAGTTAAGATCAAGCTGATGATTTCTAACACCGTTCCCTGCCGCACCGCACAGCCAATTCCTAATGGAATGCTGATTACCAGCGAAATACTTACCGCCAGCAGTGCCAGAGTTATGGAGATTGGGAGCGCATCCCTAATTAAACCGGCAATATCAACGCTGTAGCGGATCGACTTGCCCAGATCTCCGGTAAAGACACCTTTTAACCAATTTATGTAGCGCACTGCCACCGGCTGATTAAGGCCCAGCTCCTCTCTTAGAGATTCGAGCCGGGCCGGATCGCCTTCAGTGCCGAGAATCAGCACCGCCGGATCGCTGGGGAGGACATTGACGGTGAAGAAAGTGATCACACTGATCAGCACTAGAGTAATTACTAAACTGATTAATTTCTGCATCACATACTTCACTTAAAGTCCTCCCTGTAGTCTTTATCTGTACAGCGCTGCCAGATCTACCACATAAACCGGATAGCTGTGCCATCCTTTAATATCTGCATCCATGACATTAAGCTGATGCGGATCCATAATAAACACTCCGGCAACCTGCTCAGTCATAATTGCTTGAGCTTGCTGGTAAATCTCACTGCGTGTTTCTGCCGCTGCGTTGACGCCCTGGTTAATCAGCTGATCAAACTCAGGGCTGTTAAAGTTGGTGAAGTTTCTGGAGTTGCCGCTTACATAGCGATTTAAGATACTGTGGGGATCCAGCTTCCCGGTTAAGCCCACAATCGAGAGCTCATAGTCCCGCTGGGTGTACACCTGCTCCAGCCAGGTGCCCCACTCAATAATCTCGATTTTAACATCGATACCCACCCTGCGGAGCTGATCGGCAATAATCTCTCCGGTCTGCACATGGAGCGGATACGCCGACGGCAGCGTCATCGTTAACTGCAGCTTGCTGTAACCCGCGTCCTTAAGCAGGGCCACCGCCCGATCAGGATCATAGGGCAGAATCTTATTTGAATCAAAGTTGTAAAATGCGGGCATTGCCGGACTGAGGCCGGTGTAAATCGGCTCTGCCTGACCCCAAGCTGCGCCAATCACAATTTCGTCACGATTGATGGCCATGGCAATCGCCTGTCGCACCCGCACATCACCCAACACGGGATGATCATTATTGACCGCCAGCAGCTGTACCAGATTCATCGGGTCAGCGTGAACCTTAATCCCCGGAATGCCATCTACTAGGTGGAGGAAAGCCGCTTCAAGACGGGGGATCAGATCCACATTACCGGTTCGCAGGCTCGCTACAGCGCTGTTATAATCGGGAATAACCCGAAAATACACTTCGCTGAAGTATGGAGTTTGGCCTGACCAGTGCTGATCAAAGCGAGACAGCTTGATGTACTGATTCGGCCGCCATTCCACTAACTGATACGGGCCAGTGCCGATTGGCTTATTATCCAGGCCTTCTGCATCCTTAGGATAAACAGCGGCAGCGAGCTCGGTAAGTTCATAGATCAGCGGCGAGTATGGCTCTGACAGTTCAACAATCACACGATCCTCGCCATCAGCGTAAACCGCGCTGATAGCCGTGTAATTACTGGCTCTCTGACTGATTTCCGGATCCCGAGCCCGGTTAAGGGCGTTAACCACATCGGCAGCAGTCACTTTCTGGCCATTGTGGAAATAAGCCTCTCTTAAATAAAAGGTATAGACCGTTTGAGTAGAGTCAATTTCCCACTCGCTGGCCAAAGCTCCGGTAATCTGCCCGTCCGGAGTGCTTTTGACCAGTCCCTCGTAAATATTAAAAGCAATTTCTGCGGTAGCAGCGGCAACGGAACGAGTCGGATCAAAATTGTCCGGATCCGTCGGCACCGCAATATTTAGTACTTCATCGGCAGCAAACGCCGGTACACTAACACCTATAACAACAAACAGCAGCAATCCTGCTGCAATCAATCTAGCTAATTTCATCGCGGCTGCTCCTTTCTTTTCTGCAAACCTAAAGCCAAAACATCCAGGACTGAATCAATGAAGTTTAAATGCTCTGTTTTATCCGCTTCGGACAGTGCCAAAAAATTATCGATCAGCTCCTTGCCGACAGAGTGATAAACAAAAAACGCGGCTTCCTGATCAATGTTCGGGTCGACCTGACCCTGATCAATTGCCTGCTTCATCATACTGAGAAAATCGTTAGCCCTCAGCTCACGGCTCGCCCTCACTTCCTCCTCAAACTCTGCGCAGTAATCCCAATAGTGGTTGATAATCTTATGGTAAAGAGGATACTCTTGGGCAAAGAGAAATGAGCGGCGGTAGTACCGCTTCAGCGTGGCGAAGAAATCATCAGCATCAGTAAATACGTCCTTGAGAAACAGTCTTTTCTGCTCATAAGCGAGATTAAGTATGTAAAGATACAGCTCCCGCTTGTTCTCAAAGTATTGGTACATGCTGCCCTTGGCAATTCCGGCTTTCGCCACAATTTTACTCAAAGACGCCGAATCGTATGGTGATGCGGCAAACTCATCAACAGCTGCGGCGATAATCGCCTCCTGCTTTGCTTTCGGCAGGTTTAGAAAAGTATCAGTCGGCAGCTTCAACACCTCCTGACTATGTGACCACCCGGTCACCTTACAAAAATAGTATACACCGGCTGCCAAATAAAAGCAACCGGCTTCATCATCTTTTAACTAAAATATAACTAAACCAAGAATACCAGCTCCGATAATAATCTTGATCGGATCAACTTTGTACTTAGTGATCAGAACAAACACGATCAGCGCTATGATTACACTAGCATAGTCAAACGACGCCAAGGTTAGCTCTTCAATTCCTTGGGGGAAAATCACGGTGGCCGCTATAAACCAGGCTGCGGACAAAATCAAACCTGCGACTACCGGTCTGATTCCCGCGAAAATACTGCGGGTAAGGGGATGCTCCCGATGCTTCTCTAAAACCTGCGATAAAGCCAGAATAATCAGCAGCGATGGCAGGATAATTGCGGTAGTGGTAACAATGGAACCGAAAACTCCCGCAACTCGGTAGCCAATAAAAGTCGCTGCGTTAATGGAAATCGGCCCGGGAGTCATTTCCGCAATGGCAATAATATCAATAAATTCCTGCTGAGTAATCCACTGATTCAATTCGATTTCCTGCTGCATCAAGGGCAGCATCGCATATCCGCCGCCGACAGTGAAAAACCCGATTCGAAAAAATCTCCACAACAGCTCCAAATAGATCACGATTTATCCTCCCCCGCTTCTAATGCACCTTTCTTCCGCGGCAGAAAGTAAAAAATAACAATCCCTGCCAGTGCTCCAACCAAGATTACCCAGGCTGCGTGAATTTCAGTAAACAAACTAATTCCTAGGGAAACAGCCGCGAATCCAACTGCCGTTAAATTGCGAACGCTCGAGCGGGCAATTCTAACCGCAGCTGCGGCCACCAACCCTGCAACAGCTGCCCGGATGCCGGCAAATGCCGCCATCACACTCTCGCTGCCCTTCAGTTTAGCAAAGGAAACAGCGATTGCCAAAATGACCAGCAGCGATGGAAGCACAACACCAACTGCTGACACAACCGCGCCGCTGACTCCGCCTAAACGATACCCCAAAAAAATAGCTGAATTTATCGCTATCGCACCCGGCAGCGACTGAGACAATGCAAAAATGTCTAAAATTTCTTCCTGGGTGGACCACTGTCTGCGATCGATCACTTCTTTTTCAATCAGGGGCAGCATCGCATATCCACCGCCGAAAGTGAAGAGCCCGATCTTAAACCAGGACGTAAATAGTTCTCTGAATAATTTCCAATTCACATCATCACCTCGTAAAACATTTAGTGCCACAGCTAAACATACTTCGCGTCTAGCAGGCCAAATCCTCCCCTTGGATTTAGGTCTTTCCACGGTTTCCCAATTCATGATATACTAAGCACAGATCTAGTTTCAAGGTAATAGGGAGGATTTACGAACGTGAGCATGGTTTTTAAAGTAAATCTTTACTCGCTCCTGATCAGCATCACATCAGCAGCTGAATTAACCGAACTGGCAGTTGCAGATCACAGCCAGCGGGTAGCCTACATCACTCTCAATATTGGACAAGCTATCGGTATGCCGGAAAAAGATTTGCAGAAACTTGTCATGGGAGCGCTGCTTCATGATATCGGGATTTCCAGCAGCCGCGAAAAGCTGAAGCTGGCTGACTTGAATGTTGATGGCAAAAGTATTGTTGCCCACTGCCAGCGGGGAGCTGAACTACTAAAGCGCAGCAGATTACTCGCGGAATACGCTCCTATTGTCTATGAACACCACAGCGCTTGGACTGAGCAGCCAGATATCTACAGTCCCATTATTCACCTGAGCGACCGAACTGAAATTGTCATTGATAAGAACAAGTATATTCTCTGGCAGCATTACGATATTTTAAGGCGAATTGAAAGATACAGCGGCCGGATCTTTGATCCTGAGCTGGTGGACGTTTTGCGGCACCTAACCTCAAAACCCAGCTTCTGGCTCGATCTTGCCACCGATCGCTATAAAAAAGTAATCGCTGAATTTACCAGCGATCAGGTCACCTTTTTAACCTTCGATGAATTAGAAAGCATCGCTTTCATTTACGCAGAAATAATCGACGATAAAAGTCCATTTACGTTTACCCACTCCCGTGGAGTGTGCGAAATGGCGTTGGCTATCGGCGCTAAAGCAGGTTTCAGTGATGATGAACTCCGGCTCTTAAAGATCGCAGCCCTGCTCCATGATTTAGGAAAACTGGCTATTCCCGATGAAATCCTCGACTATCCGGATCAGCTTACCCATGAGCAAATGCTCTATATGCAGCAGCACACTTACCACACCTACCATCTCTTGGACAGCTTGGGACCGGAAGCCCGGCAGATCCGCAACTGGGCTGCTTTCCACCACGAAAAGCTTGATGGAAGCGGATATCCATTCGGGCTCAATCACACTCAGCTGGATACCGGAGCGCGGATCATGGCGGTTGCCGATATCTCCCAAGCACTACAGGAAAATCGGCCTTACCGCAAAAAACTGCCGCAGGAGACTATCAACCGGATCCTGATGTCGCTGGTCCGCGATGGCAAAATTGATGAAGACTTGACTCATTTAGCAATTGAAATAATGACGCAAAAACTCACCATTGAGTAATCCGAAACTACTGCTCTGTGTTCCAAGCTCGAGGAACTCAGAGCTTATTTTTATTAAATCTTACCTTGATCACCTCTCCCCTCCCAGCGCTGCTTCCAAGCGCATACAGATCACAGGAGATGCAAGTGATACCGGGATCACCGGCAATTACCACAGGATTTTCCCACTTCTGCCAGATCTTGGTTCCGCTGAGGCGATAGTATAAGCGAATAGGTATCTCTGCAGCATAAACAAGCTCCATCTCCCAAGGCACATTGCTTTTAACCTCGAACTCTAGGGCATTTTCTACCACTGCAGCAGCGGGAAGCTCCAGCAGTGCGGCGGCAGGATCAATCTCTACAGAGGCCTTTAGCTCATATTCTACCTTCACCACAGCAGTTTCCGCCCCCGCACCAGCGCTCACCAATCCCAAAGCTAGAGCAGCACCAAAAATCAGCAATCTGCGCATCTAACCACCCTTTCTGGTTTATGTACAGCTGCTGCAGTTAATAATGCTCCCCTTTGATATTATTCGAACTGTTGTTCTGTTTTCCTGCTCCAGTAGAGCCCTTTTCCCTCAACTAGGGCTTCATAAGCGGCTTTGGTCCGCTGCAAATACCAACCACTGCGATCCAACATAAACTCCCGTCCGCAGATTGTTACCACCTCCCCGATTTCCGCTTGATCAAGGATCTCCTGTAGTTTTGTCAGGTATTCAACGGCACCAAAGGGGTGAGCGCTGCGGCCATCGGTAATAGCGTGGAGATAAACCCGCTCAACTTCCCATTCTTTTAATACCGCCAAGAGCTTTACCGCTTCATCGGTGCTGCCGTGGGAGCTTCCCGGGGAGAGGAGAAAAAGCAGGTGCACCGCTTGATGCGATCCCAGCTGTTTGATTGTCTGGTAGAACCTGCGGTTTTTCATCAGCTGTTGAGCATTCAGGTTTTGAGGAATGCGGACTTCATCCTGAACAACCACTCTCCCCGCTCCTAACGTTAGATGCCCTGTTTCGGAGTTACCGCTTGAGTGCGGTGCCAGGCCGACCTGGGCGCCTGAAGCGTGCAGAGCAGTGTGGGGATACTGAGCCAACAGTCGATTTAGATGCGGTGTGCGCGCAGCACAGATGGGATTAATCTTCGCATCTTCTGTTCCGATACCCCATCCATCCAGAATGATGAGAATCACCCCGCGGGCGGAGCTCACATAGGGCTGAACCAATGGTTTTCCTGTCATCTGCTCAGGCTGCCTTAAACCCATAATCTGCAGCACTGTTGGAGCCACATCCGCAAGTGTACCATCCGGTGCAAGGGACAGTGTTCCAGAGGCAGTGGGATCAACCAGGATAAACGGCACCATCGCCCGGGTGTGCCCCACGCTGGCTGATCCATCGGAGTTATAAGCCTGCTCTAAAAGCCCATGGTCAGCGGTGATCAGCAGACAATAGCTGAGCTGCTCCCCATGCGCTGCAATCTGTCCCAAAACTCGATCAACTGCTTCCGCGCAGCGAACATGGAGCTGAAAAGCAGGAAGATGACCGTAAAGATCGCCAGCCGCAAAGTTGACAAGGGCAAAATCAAAGTCAGCAGCATTCATCCTGCTGATCAGCATTTTGCCAACCTCGTCTGTGCTGTGCTCGACAAACTTCATTCGTTCAAGCGCAGTGCTCATAATTTTGATCCGCTCTTCTCCGGGAAATGATGCTTCCCTGCGCCCATTAAAGAAATAAGTTACATGGGGAAATTTCTCGGACTCAGCAATCCGCAGCTGTTTTAAACTATGTTGAGTCAGCACTTCCCCGAGCGTTTTCTCCGGCCTGGTGGTAGAAAACAGCGGCGGGTAAGCAGCAAATTTACTGTGATATTCCACCATCGGGAAAAAGGCTAAATTCGGCAGATATGTTCTTTCAAAATGGGGGAAATTCGGATCCACAAAAGCTTCGGTCAGCTGAATTTCCCGCTCACCGCGGCGGCAGGCAAAGACCAAAACATCGCCATCACCCACTCGCCCAACCACTCTGCCGTCATGGCTGCGCTTAACTAAAGGCGGCAGAGAATAATCGCTGATTCCCTGATCATAGTGTTTCCGGATCAGATCAAAAAGTGAATCCAACATGTGATCACCTCACAATTCATATCTACCTTTATGCCTGCCTAAAAATAGATATGAAAAAACCCCAGTCAGCGACTGGGGTTAATCTCTATTGACTAGAGGCGAACAACATTAGCGGCTTGAGGTCCGCGGTTGCCCTGAACGATTTCGAATTCTACTTTTTGACCTTCTTCTAAAGTGCGGAATCCGTCACCTTGAATAGCAGTGAAGTGTACGAATACGTCGTCTCCGTTGTCTTGCTCGATAAAACCGTAACCTTTTTCTGCGTTAAACCATTTAACTGTTCCTTGTACCATAAATCTATATGGCCTCCTTAAAAAATACTTCATTAAAAAGTGGAAGTTTTGATCATCGTTCCAAGCCTAAGAGGCCATACTCCACGTGCAAACTTCACTGCTTTTTAACGTAAACTCAGCATACCACAGATTAATCAGAAATACAAGTGCAATCTTGGAAAAAATTTATTTTTCCGGCAGATCGCGATGTCTAACTTGATTATGGAAGCCATCCAGGGTAAGTCTGCGCCCCAACTCACGGCTGATAGCCACCGAACGGTGCTGTCCTCCAGTGCAGCCAATTCCAATCGTTAAGCGGGCTTTTCCTTCCTTGCTGTACGCCGGGAGCAGTTCAACGATCAAATCATAGAATTTATCGATGAAAGCCTGGGTTTGCGGCCAATCGAGAACATAGTCAGCAACTTCCGGATCTTCTCCAGTAAGCTGCTTCAACTCATCGATGTAGAACGGATTAGGCAGGAATCTGACGTCAAAAATGATATCGGCGTCATTAGGCACACCATATTTAAATCCAAATGACAGTAAATCAATCTGCATCAAAACATCGGTTCCATCGCTTCCTAACAGCGCGCTGTTGAGAAGCGCCTTCAGCTCAGCAGGCTTAATCGCCGAGGTATCTATGATCAAGTGAGCCAACTGGCGAACATCAGCCAACAGTTTTCGCTCATGAGCGATGCTGTCATAGATGCTGCCCTGATCCGCCAGGGGATGCCGCCTTCTGGTTTCACTGAAGCGGCGGACCAAGATATCGTTTTCACACTCAAGAAATACTACTTTATAGGATACTCGACTTTCCTCCAGCCACGTAATCACGCTGGTCAGCTGAGCAAAATGTCCTTTACCCCGCACGTCCATCGCCACAGCCACCGGACGGGTTTCTTCTGTACTTTGATGAATCGCAATCAATTGAGGCAGAAGGGATGGAGGCAGGTTGTCAATGCAGAAAAAATCCAAGTCTTCCAACGCTTTCATTGCCTGGGTCTTACCTGCGCCTGACAAGCCAGTTACAATAACTATTTTGATTTTTTCACTGATGGTCATGGCTTTCACCCCTTTCCAGGTTCATAGTGTAATTCTAGTTTACAGCATCGCATCCTTTTTTTAAACAAAAAAACCCTTACCAAATTTGGTAAGGGCTGTAATACTACCTGATGATTTCATCATCTAGGTATTGATTCCACACATTTTCAAACCAATTGTCATCCTCGGGAATCGGCTTGACCGGATCCCAGCGGAAAGTACAGCTGCCGTTTTGATAGAGCACGCGCTGGATCTGGCGGTCAAATTCCAGATCATCAGTTAAGGTAAACCGGAACTGCTCGGGCAGCTGTTTCAGGGGCAGCTCCCCTTCGAAGTCATAAACCAGATAGGAACCGCGGCTGCGTCCTCCCCGCTCAATGTAATCTTTTATGGCGCACAGATACACATACTGACTGATTAACAGATCATAGTTCTGGAAACAGAGTCTCAGTTCTGTGGGCGAGCTAATTTTGGTTTGCTCCACTAAATTCTGCAGCTGAGTTAAAGCTTCTGCCGCTGCCTGCTCTGCTGCTGTTAAGGAGCGAATGTGGGCACCAGCTTTGGTCATCCGCTCTTGAATCTGGCGGCGGATCTGAACCACATTGCTTTCTGAGCCAAGATTCTGCAAGAATGCCTGGCCGAGCTCAAGCTTAGCCCTAATTTGTGCTTCAGCCTCTTTGAGAAATTCCGCTTCATTCATGGGCTGATCTTTGTAGCGGGCAGCGATAAACTGAGCGGCGCGGGTGCTGCCTACCTGCCCAGAGTTGAGTGCGCTGCCGCCAGGACGGTACACGCCATGGGTGCCGTTTACTTCTCCTACCGGAAAGAAATGCTTAAGATTGCTTTCCCACCAGACATTGCCATCCAGTCCGCCATTGTTGTGCTGAGCGCAGACCGCGATTTCCAGCATTTCTTTGGTTAAATCAATGCCATTATTCATGTAGAGGTCAATGGCTGGCTGATTCATATGGGCTAGGCGATCAATCGGCCGGCCGAACAAGGCCCCTGAATTCTTCAAGTAAGTATACGCTTCCTCACCCAGGAGGGAGAAATCCAGCTCTCCATCTTTGGAACCCCAGCTGGGGTTAGAGAGAAAATCAAGGAAGACGCGGCGGCCTTTGATCACAGTTTCGTAGTAAACCAGGATATCGATTAAGGATGAACCGTAGTTTGCTACTTTGCGCGGGTCAAACGGCCACTGGTACCCTTTTAAGAAAATAGCATCCAGCATCTTGCCCGGATTCGGGAAGTAGTCGTGGAGAAACTCCCTAGGATTGCTGCCGTCAGACTCGGTGGACACATAGCGGGGCAGCACCTGCTGATATGTACCAGACAGATTCCATCTAAATTTAACCGAAGCAATTCCATACTGGCTTTCGGTCAGATTTTTGCCCATCACTCCCGCTTCAAAAGCTATTCCGCTTGAACCGGTCTGGCTCGGCGGATATACGGAAGTGGCATACATGCCTGCCGGACCACCGGTAGCATACACAATATTAACAGCGTTAAACAAGACATAAGGCTGTGTCTTGCTGGGATCGGCATCGAGGGCTAGAGCGATTACACCAATGGCTTTTTCTCCCTTCGAATCGGTGAGAATGCCCACCACTTGATGGCGGTCATAAATTGGAATACCTTTTTTCCGCACCTGCTCTTCCAGTTTTTCCGTCATGTATTTCGAGGTTAATGGTCCTGCTGAGGTCGCTCGCTGACGAGGATCATGGTCAGTTTTATAGCCCACATACTCGCCCATCCGGTTATGGGGAAAAGGCACACCGATATCAACCAGATGGTAAAAAGCCTGGGGTGACAGGGCTGCTTCTACTAGAGCAATATCCCCATCCATGGCGCCTCCTTCAAACAGAGTCTTGGCCATATCATAAATAGAATCAGGTTCTTTTCCGGATAAAGTCAGTTTATAGTAAGTCTGCTTATCGGAACCGGTGTTGCGAGATGTTCCCATATTAATTCCTTCAGTAACAATCACAACATCCTCCTGTCCATAGTGAACCAGCCGGTCAGCGGCGTTAAAAGCAGCTGCTCCACTGCCGACTACCACGGTATTGCAGGAAATCACACGCAGTTGATCTAGATTCACCTTACTCATCTCCTTTGCTAGTTATTTTAACCGACAGACCAGGAAGGGACCACTGAATCACCGCAATGCATCCCAGCAGTCCAAAGGCTCCCGCTGTCAGGTAACCTGCAGACATGCCCCACAGATCGCTGAACCAGCCGGCAATGACAGGACCGAGGGTCATCCCAATCCCATAAATTGCCTGGAAAAAGCCCATGGCGGTGCTCCGCTTCTCAGGAGCAACAGCGCGAATGCTCTGGCTCATCAATACCGGGAAAATCAAACCACGCCCAATTCCGTTTAAGGCTTGGGTTATGTAGAGAATCCATATTTTATCAGTAAAGGGAACTGCAATCGAGCCGAAACCCATCAGAATAAATGAGAGCAGAATCAGCTGCCGCTCACCAATCTTTGCTGCTGCAGCTCCGCTGCGCTGAGAGCCGACTGCAATTGCTAAAGCAGAAAACATCATCAGGTAGGTCAGCTGCCGATCTCCAGCACCAATACTCACGGCATAAGACTGGTTAAATCCATAAATCGTGACGAAGTTAATTGCCTGCGCCAGTACAGCAAGCAGGCTCACTTTCCACAACTCCGGGTCTTTTCCCACCTGAAGCAGGGTTTTCAGCTGAATCGGTTCTTTCCTAAACCCAGTTTCAGTTAATTTTGTGCTGAGAATCAATCCGATCAGCCCTACAACTCCGCCAATCACAAATGGAGCTTTATACCCCAGGGCATCAGCCACAAAACCTCCTAAAGTTGTGCCTAACAGCTGACCCAAGGAGGTAGCAAACATGATCGCCGACATGGCACGCCCGGTCTCCTCCGGCGGAAAATAACTGGAATATAAGACCGTAAAAACAACCCAGGCGGCAGCAGCAACACCAGCTGCGCCCCGGAAAATTAAGGCTAACCACGGCGCAGAAGCGAAACCAAGCCCGATACAGCTCAGCGCTGCGCAGGCCACTCCAGCAATTACAAAGATCTTGCGCTTGCCGATCCGATCCGAGTAGATGCCCAGCGGGATGCGGATCAGCATCTGGGTAAACCCGTATGAGCCAACAACGAGTCCGACCATGCTCAAGGATGCCCCCAGGCCCTCTACATACGGTGTTAAGATCGGCATGTAAACATAAAGTGAAAACCAATAGATAACTGTTATTAAAACGAATAATTTAGCCATGCCACTCCCCCCTGACAGAAACCATTATACCATAGAAAGAGGATTTATTAAGCCTGCTACAGAATAAAATGGAAATTGGTTAGGAGGGATAGCATGTACAGAGAGCAAATTGAAGCTGCCAAAGCCCATTTTGAGCAGATTCTCACCCAGCAGCTTGCCAGAGTTGAAAAGATGAAGCAGGAGCAGAGCTTCACCGATTACCAACAACTGCCAAAGATTATCATCGGCGTGGTCGGCGGCGATGGCATCGGTCCATACATCGCAGCCCAGACCCAGAAGGTTTTGGAGCATGTACTGGCTGACGATATCAGCGCCGGCAAAGTTGAGCTGCGAACCATTGAAGGCTTGACCATCGAAAACCGGATTGCCCAAATGGCCTCAATTCCCGCTGATGTTTTGGAAGAGCTGCGCCAGTGCCATGTGGTGTTGAAAGGCCCTACCACTACGCCTGATCAGAGCGCCGATATGCCTAATATTGAAAGCGCTAACGTAAGCATGCGGCGCGAGTTTGACCTATTTGCCAACATCCGTCCGGTGCGGGTGCCGGAGCTGGGCATTGACTGGATGTTTTTCCGGGAAAATACCGAAGGGGAATATGTCCTCGGCAGCCAAGGGTTTAATGTAACACCTGATCTAGCCGTAGATTTCAAAGTAACAACTACTCAAGGCTCTGAGCGGATTATCCGCGCTGCTTTTGAATATGCCCGCAAAAACGGCAAAAAGCGTGTGACCGTCGTAACTAAAGCTAATGTTGTCAAAACAACCGATGGAAAGTTCCTCAGCGCAGCCAAAAAGATTGCCGCAGAGTATCCGGAGATCAGCTGCGATGACTGGTACATTGATATTATGACAGCTAAACTAATTGATCCGAGCCGCCGCTCAGACTTCGAAGTGATGGTAATGCCGAACCTATACGGCGATATTCTCACTGACGAAGCAGCCCAGATTCAAGGCGGAGTGGGAACTGCCGGCAGTGCCAACATTGGTACAAAGTACGCCATGTTTGAAGCTATTCACGGGTCGGCACCGCGGATGGTTAAGGAAGGCAGAGCTCAGTATGCTGATCCCAGCAGTTTGATTAAAGCAGCTGTAATGATGCTGGAGCACATCGGTTATGGGGAGAAAGCGGAGCAGCTGCAGATGGCTCTCGATATCTGCAGCCAGTTTGAACGCAAAGTTTATCTCACCGGCCGCAGCGATGGGGCAACTAATGAGGAGTATACAGATTACATCCTCGCCACTCTGGAAAACCCGCAGCTGGCTGACATCTATCAAAAATATCTTTCATAAACCGGAATCAAAAAGGATCTCACCTAAGCGAGATCCTTTTTTCTATCTAGTCAACACGCCGTGGATCCACGGTTAAAATCTGCTCCACTTCTTCCGGATACTTCGCAATAAAGACCAGCTCATCATTGGTAAGCGGCTTTTGGTTATGAAGAGCCGCGTACTGGACTAAGCGGAGGATGTCACGCTCATTTTCTAATTCTACGCCGAGCTGGCTGTAAACATGCTTTAAGCCTTTGATGCCGCCGTACTCGCCGGTGGTAATGATCCGGCCGAGGCGTTTAATCTCCAGCGAGCCGATGCCCAGCTCATCAGGGGAATAGAGTTCATAGTTCTGGCGATTTTTCAGCATGCCGTCAGCGTGGATTCCCGACTCATGGGCGAAGGCATTGGAACCTACCCCAACTTGGTTGATGGGGATGGGCTGTCCAAATGCCTGCGCAGCGTAGTTGCAGATTTTCCACGCCTTGGTCAAATCGATTTTGTCATCGAGAACATCCTTACCCTGCATGCCGCGGGATTTCGTCAGCGCCAAAATCACGGATACCAGATCCGCATTTCCTGCCCGCTCCCCCATCCCATTGACAGTGGTGTTGATATACGCGTCCACTCCGGCATCGAGGGCACCCATTGCTCCTTCAACTGAGTTGGCTACGGCATAACCCAAGTCATTGTGGCAGTGAAGTTCGATGGGAATCTGCACAGCTTCGGCAATTCGCTTGACACTGTCATAAATCGAAACAGTGTGGTCATAGCCGAGGGTATCACAGTAGCGAATGCGGTCTGCCCCATGCTCTTTAGCCGCCTGGGCAAAGCGGATTAAATAGTCCTCATCATAGCGCCCATCCTTGTTCAAGGCTTCTGTTCGGGAAGCATCTTCGGCATTGACGCCAATGGACTCAATTCCTAACTCTTTGGCGCACGCAACTGCTTCGGTCATCATTTTCAGCACATCTTCGCGGCTGATGCGGCCGCCGAACTTACCATCGGTCATAATCTGGGAAGTAGAAATAGATAGGTTTAAGATCTTGATATTCGTATATTTCACTGCCCGCTCCACATCTTCAACACAGGCCCGCACCCAGCCTTCCAAGCGCATATCTCTCATGACGCCTTTTTTCGCCAGCTCTAAATTGGCATTAATATAATTCCACTCATGCTGAAGCGCAGGAAAACCGATTTCACTCTGGTAAATACCCATTTCTGCCAGGTACACATTGAGCATTGTTTTCTGCAGTTTGGACAAACCGATAAAAGCAGTCTGCACACCATCCCGGTTAGTAACATCAATAATATAAATCTTGGGTTTTTTCTTGTTCTTTTGAGTCACATCCATCCCTCCCGAGAAATAAAACAACCTGATACAAAAAATCCCTCATGCTGGCTGTGATGAGGGTGCGTCAAATCTAGTGCATTCATATAATGTTAATTCAAGATTATAGCACGCAGGCCAGTAAATGTCAAAGCGGGTTTTGGCAGAGTTCGTGTCAAGCAACTGTAGGATGAAATAGGACCCACCAACCCTAAGGGAACGAGTCAACTGGTATTTTGTTATAAATGCAATGATGCATTGGATATTT
>FZPS01000086.1_pt134 | contig 18730 bp, 18 predicted proteins | sample 1817821 | NCBI WGS metagenome assembly FZPS01 (sample SAMEA104158645, study PRJEB21678) | metagenome | place: Germany | collected 2015-04-21
TTTACGGTCGGGCTTAAGGAGGGGTGAGTGGGAGATATGGCGTCCCCAACCGTGCCAAAGGACCTTGGGAACCCCTTCACCTTCGGAAAAGATGGTTGCAGTAGGAATCGAACCGTGAGAAGCTCTCTTAAAGTGACGCAGGGCAAAGGGGTTGAAAGAGGAGACTAAAACATATTTTTCTAACTTATATTGTTGAATCAGTGAGAGAAGTTTTTGGGAGAGCCCCCTCTCCTTAGCCGACTCCTCTTTAATCTCTATGTCGTAGTGGAGTTTATTCCCGTGGCGCTGAAAGAGCTCTTCAAGGGTGGGGATTTGCTCCCCCTTAAATTTTGGGTCTTTGTGGGAGCCCACATCGAGAGCTTTTAACTCATCGAGGGTCAAATCTTCAACCTGTTGGTCTACATTAGCAACCCGTTTGAGGTTGTGGTCGTGGACAATGACCAACTCGCCACTTTGACAGAGGTGGACATCGAGTTCAACACCAAAGATTTTGTGTTCAACACAAAGGTCAAAAGAGGTCATAGTGTTCTCTGGGGCGAGGGCCGAGAAGCCTCGGTGACCAAAAATTAGGGGGCGCTTAGCCCCAGGAAATAGAGTTGTGTCCATTTTAATCCTCAGCAAAATTGCGTAGAAGTTGAATCTCTTGGCTCCAAAGATCGGGGTCGTTGGTCTCCAAGATTAGGGGGACATTTTCAAATCGGGGGTCCCTCATCATTATCTGGAAGGGCAGAAGTCCTAAATTGCCCTCTCCAAGGGGAGCGTGACGGTCAACACGACTGCCGTGTTCACTCTTAGCGTCGTTGAGGTGGACCCCCATTAGGCGATCAAACCCAATAAGCTTCTCAAATTGGTCCATCACAGCGTTAAACCCTTCAACACTGCGGATGTCGTAGCCAGCAGCAAAAATGTGGCAGGTGTCGAGGCATACTCCAATCATCTCAGGATGCTTAGAGTGTTCAATTATCTGGGCAATCTCCTCAAAGGTACGCCCCAGAGCTGAGCCTTGGCCGGCTGTAGTTTCAATGACAGGATAGACCCCCTCTGTTGCCTCAATTGCCGCATCAATCCCTTTAGAGATGAGGAGCATACACTCATCGGGATCAATCAGTTTTAGGTGGGCTCCAGGGTGAAAATTGAGGCGGTCTAAGCCTAGTTGCTGAACCCTCTGCATCTCTAGGATGAAGGCGTTAACACTCACCTCCCTCTTCACGGGGTCGGGGTTGCCTAGGTTGATTAAGTAGCTGTCATGGGGTAACACCTGGTGGGCTTTGAAATTATGCCTCTCCATCGCCTCTTTGAAGAGGGCTATTTGCTCTTCGCTAAGGGGTGGTGCTTGCCACTGTTTCTGGTTTTTTGTAAAGAGGGCAAAGGCATTTGCCCCAATGGCGACAGCGTTTTCGACCGCATTATGGACACCGCCGGCAGCGCTGACATGGGCTCCAATATAGTGCATAATAACTCCTGCACCTAGGGTAAGGAAGATTGCGAGGGTTGTCAATCTAAAGTGAGCGTGATACTTTCACACAGTGGAGGGACATGTGGTAGAAAAGAAGAGAAGTGAGTTGGCTATTGGAGATGAACTTCACGGCTTCATCCTAGAATCGATTGATCTCCTTAAGGAGTACCAAGGGTATGGTTACTTCTTTCGCCACCGTATTACCAACATGGAGGTCTACCACTTAGCCAATGAGGACCGCGAGAATTTCTTCAGTTTCCTCTTTAAGACCCCACCCGTCGACGATCGAGGAACTCCTCACATTATTGAGCACTGTGTCTTAGCCGGCTCAAAGCGGTACCCAGTGAGAGACCCTTTTATGACCCTCTTGAAGGGGAGTGCCCAAACTTTCATGAATGCCCTTACCTTCCCCGATTTTACTGCCTACCCAGCGGCTTCTCCCCTAGAGAAAGATTTTAAAAACCTCTTTGCTGTCTATGCCGATGCTGTCTTCAACCCCCTCTTGCGGGAGGAGGTCTTTTGGCAAGAGGGGATAAGGGTTGAGGTTGATGAAGAGGGGGAGCTGAGTTACAAAGGGGTCGTCTTCAACGAGATGTTGGGGGCCTACAGCGACCACGAATCGATTGTTACCGATATGGCTATCCGTAGCCTCTACCCCGATACCCCCTACTTCTACGAGTCGGGGGGAAATCCGACAGAAATTGTCTCCCTAAATTATCGTCAAATGGCTGGTTACTATGCGAGCCATTACCACCCCTCCAACTGTCGTCTCTTCCTCTATGGGGACCAAGATGTCGAGGAGAGGCTCCTGCTTTTAGATGAGCTCTACTTAAGCGATTACTCCCCCATAAACCGCATTGAGCCAACCCCTCTTGCTAAACGGTGGAACAACCCTAAGAAGGTTAAGGCGACGAGCCCCGGGGAGAGCTCTTCCAGCGAAGCGACAGTCACGGTGAGTTGGGCGACAACACTAGCTGAAGATCCTCTCGAGGTATTAACCCTCAACACCCTCACCGAAATTTTATTAGGCAACCCTGGGGCACCCCTCTACAAAGCAATTATTGAATCGGGATTGGCCAAAGATATCTCCCCCGTTAGTGGGATGGATGTCAATTTCCGTCAAATGCCCTTCATGGTTGGCTTTAAAGGAATCGACCCCCAAAGAGCCGAAGATGGGGAGCAACTAATCCTTGAAACCCTCTCAAAGTTGGTTAGTGAGGGGATACCTCATCAACTCATCACCAATGCCCTCAAAAGGCAAGAGTTTAACCTTAAGGAGCAAACTTGGGATACTCCAGTGGGACTAAGGGCGATGAGTCGCATCGCGAGGGGATGGTTGCAGGGGGTTAAACCCCACGTCACTCTAGGGGTTAGTAAGGCCCTAGAGAGCCTCAAAGCCTTAGTAGAGGAGTCGCGCACCCAAGAGGGAGAACTCTTCGCCCGTGACCACACCTCTAAAGGGTACTTTGAGCAGTGGATAGTCACCAATTTGTTGGAGAATCCCCATCGCTGTCTAGCAATTGTAACACCCGACCCCTCGTTCAACCACGAATTGGAGGAGAAGATTAACAGCCACCTGAGTGAAGTGAAAGAGCGCTTGGGGAAAGGGGGCCTCGCCCAGCTGAGGGGGGAGAATGAACGCTTCCACCAATTTGAACAACTGCGAGATTCTCTTGAAGACCTAGCTAAAGTACCTAGTTTGACCCGCCACGACCTACCAGAGACTATCCGCATTTTAGAGCAGACAAAACAGGACCTCGGGGGGATTCCTCTCTATTCACAACCGATGGAGACCAACGGCATTGTCTATTTTGATGGGCTACTGAGAGTCGATGATTTGAGTGAAGAGGAGACAATCCTCCTCCCCTTGATGAGTCGACTCCTCCTCATGACTGGGATAAAAGAGCTCCCCTACAACGATGTGGCAATCAAAATAAGAGATAAGATGGGGGGGCTCGTCTTCTTCTTAGAGGGGTCTACCTACCTCGATAGTGACGCCACTTTCTTAGGGCTTGCTTTCCGTCTCAAATGTCTCAAAGAGGAGTTTCCGGCAGCCCTCTCCCTTTTGGGGCAGATTCTCCAAGAGGGGAATATGGACGACACGGAGCGCCTCGGAGCTGTTTTAAACGATTTGGTGAGCAACTTTGAATCGAATATAACGAGCTCGGGGCACCAATATGCTGCCCAGAGGGCGAGTGCCAATTTCTCCCCCCTCTTAAAACAAAATGAGATGTTGGGGGGCTTAGAGCAGTGGTTCTTCCTGCGGGATATCGACGCCAACCGTGAGGAGCGGCTTAAAGAGGTGGGCTTAAAGCTGGTAAAACTCAGAGATAAGATAGTTGAGCGCTCCCGTTTAATCCTCCACCTAGCCACCAATAGTGAGCTGTTACCAACTTGTGAGAAGCAACTTATCCCCTTTATCGACTCATTTCCAAAGGGGGAGGTTTCTGTGACGAACTCCAAGGAGGTTGAAATTCTTAAGAGGAGTGGCGCAGTAGTAGAACTCTTTGGAATCCCCTCAACCGTGAGCTTTAATGCCATGGTATGTCGCTCCAGTGCTCCAACGGAAGCGAGCCAAGTGCATCAATCGCTCTTAGCGACAATTATAACAACAGGGAAACTGTGGGATGCGGTGCGGTCGGTGGGAGGAGCCTACGGGGTCACCTGTAGTATCGACCCATTGGAGCGCCTCTGTGCGTTCACTAGCTACCGTGACCCGCGTGTCACCGGAACCCTCGATGACTTTGAAAAGGTTTTGAGGGAGGTTATAGAAGAGGGGATTGAGCAAGATCAACTCGATGCCGCTATAATCGCCACCATTAGTAGTGAACTACGCCCCATCTCCCCCCAAAGCAGAGCCTTTTTAGCTTTTAGACGAGCCCTCTACCATATTAGTGATGAGTATCGAAGTGAGCGTCGCAAAACGGTTTTAGAGACAACTGTCGAAGACCTTAAGGAGGGAGCTTCCCAAATTTTAGCTTCGCTCAACACCTTTAAAGGAGTTGCCATTATTGGTGGGGAGAAGGTTCTAAAAGGGGTGGAGGGAGAGGTTATTCCCCTCCTCTAGTAGACCGGTTTAAGGCCGTTACTGAAGAGGAGCCCACTCGTCCTAAACATCGAGAAGGGGGTGGAAATCAAGGTTATGCCGTGCTCTTGAGCCAGCTCTACCATCTCTTTTGAGGGGCGTTTATTGCGGACAAATAAGATTTGGAGGATATCAGCCATTTCAGCGGTTCTAATCGACTGAATATTGGAAAGACCCGTTACCAAAAGGATATCGTCGGCGAGTAGGGTTAAGACATCACTCATCAAGTCTGATGAAAACCCGAGGTGAACTGCCCTATTTAGATTCTCTTCTCCACAAATCACTACACCCTGAACAATAGTTACTATCTCGCGTAAGGTCATCAAACTCTCTCCTATGAAAAATGCTGTGGCGACTTTTTATGTTTGTCGCTATACTATACCATAAAGTGACAGTAGCGAGGAGGTCTCTGTGCACTATATTGGAGCTTTAGATCAAGGAACTACCAGTACCCGCTTTATTCTCTTTGATAAAAAAGGGTTGCAACTAGCATCCCACCAGCTAGAACACAAGCAAATCTTTGTGAAACCGGGGTGGGTTGAGCACGATCCCAATGAAATTTGGGAAAATAGTGTCGAAACTATCGTTAAGACTTTAGAAAAAGGGGGTGTTGATCCCCGTGATATGGTGGGTATCGGGATTACCAACCAGCGAGAGACTATCATCGCCTGGGAACCTCAAAGTGGGAAAATTAGATACAACGCCATCGTATGGCAAGATTTAAGGGGTGAAGGGGAGATTGAGCGACTTAAAGAGCTGGGGGTAGTCGATGAGATTCAAAAACGCTCCGGCTTGGTAGCTAGCCCCTATTTCTCCGCCTCTAAAATTGGGTGGCTCTTAAATAATGTTGCCGGATTGCGTGAAGATGCAGAGGCCGGCAAGGTTGTCTTTGGGACCATCGACGCCTTCCTCCTTTGGAAACTCACCGGAGGAGAGGTTGTCACCGATGTGACTAACGCCAGTCGCTATATGTTGATGAATATTGAGAGTCTTGAGTGGGACGATTGGCTTCTAAAGCTTTTCAAGGTGCCCAAACAGAGTCTCCCTAAGATAGTTCCCTCCTTTGGGGAGGTTTTTGGTCACACCACCGTTGATGGCAGACTCCCTTGCTCGGTCCCTGTAGCGGGAGTTCTTGGAGACCAGCAGGCAGCCCTCTTTGGGCAAGCGTGCTTCTCAGTAGGTGAGGGGAAAAACACCTTTGGAACCGGCTGTTTTCTCCTCGTTAATATTGGCCAGAAACCACGCATCTCCTCTAACGGTCTACTGACCACTGTCGCCTACCAAGAGGCGGGTAAAAAGGCTCACTACGCCCTTGAGGGGTCGGTGGCTGTGGCTGGATCTTTAGTTCAGTGGGTGCGCGACAACCTGAAATTAGTTAAAAGTGCCCCCGAAGTGACTGCTCTGGCTGAGAGTGTCGAAGATTGTGGTGGAGTCTATATCGTCCCCGCCTTCTCTGGACTCTTCGCCCCCTATTGGCGTAGCGATGCTCGTGGGGTTATAGTGGGATTAACGGGGTATGCCACCGCAGCTCATCTTTGCCGAGCCGCCTTGGAGGCAACCGCTTTTCAAGTAAAAGATTTGTACGAAGCAATGGTGAGTGATGGAGCGAGTAAGATGGAGCTCCTTAAAGCTGATGGAGGGCTAACTAATAGCCACCTCTTAATGGAGTTTCAAGCCGATCTCTTAGGGATTCCTGTGGTAGTGCCACGGGTCGTTGAGACAACGGCTTTAGGGGCAGCCTATGCGGCTGGATTGACAACCAACTTCTACTCTTCATTTGAGGAGATTGCTTCACAGTGGCAAGAGGCGTTGCGCTGGGAGCCTAAAATGGGAGAAGATGAGGTAAAGGTTAAAATGGGGTATTGGAAGAGGGCTGTTGAGCGCACATTTGGCTGGAGTGAGCAAGAGTAGAAGAGGGAGACGATAGTGATTCAACTACTGAGTAAAATTGGGGCAGTTTTAGTGCCCATCATTGAGATTGGGCTATTATCTTTTGTGTTCTACCGCTTCCACATGGCGGTGGCTCAAACTAAGGCACAACAAATCTCTAAAATTGTCTTTGGTTTAATTGCTGTTTATGGCCTCTCACGCCTCTTGAACCTGAAGACCTTCCTCTGGCTCTACCGCTATATGACAATCCCTGCGGTGGTATTTATCTTAGTAATCTACCAACCCGAGTTGCGACGTGCCTTTACCCAAATCTTTGGTGGTCAAAGTCGACTCTTTAGGATGGGGGCCCAAACCACAGCGGAGCAGATTGATATAATTTTAAACGCTTGTTCAGTATTGGTCTCTAAGAATCGCGGTGCCCTGATCGTCTTTACCCGCCATTTGGGAATCAAAGGGGTGGTCGATTCGGGAACAAGGCTCAACGCTGACCTCTCATCAGCCCTTATCCTCACCGTCTTTGACCACGACACCCCCCTTCATGATGGGGCGATGGTGATTCAAGGGGGGAAGATTTTGGCTGCCGGCTGTTATCTCCCTTTGAGTGAACAAACCGACATCAAAAAAAGTTTTGGGACCCGCCACCGAGCAGCCCTAGGGCTGGCTGAAGAGTCGGATGCCATTGTTTTAATAGTCTCCGAAGAGACCGGGGCTATCAGCTTAACCTACAACGCCAACCTCTACTACGACTTAGATATCCCCATGGTGAAGCGGATGTTATTAGCCCTCTTTAGTTACCACGACGTCACCCCAGTCGATTTAATGGAGGCCACCGGCGATGAATCTGAATAAGGTAATCCGTTCTATTTTTAGAGATTGGCCCATTAAAATTATCTCACTCTTGTTAGCGGTGGGCATCTATCTCGTAGTCAACTATGTTGTCCTTGACACCCGCTATGTTGAGATCCCCCTCGAAGTTATTATCCCACCTGGGTATGAGGTGATGAGTAAAGTGCCCACTTCGGTCACCCTTAAGATCGTGGGGGATGAGCGTTATATTCAACTAGTCGACCCCTCAGCTATCAACGCTAAAGCCGACTTTACCTTTGCCACTAAGGGGGGGACGTTGAGTGTTCCGGTCCTTTTGGAGGCCCAAGAGTCTTATATAGACCTCAATTTTACCCTCTCTACCGCCCCTGAGATAATCAGACTCTACTTGGCTACTGTCGACGTAGGGGTAGAGTAGTGGCTACTTGGCGCATTGCAGGGGTAGGTGTTGATGCTGTTAAAATTGGACGTCTCTCACGTGAGAGGATGAGTCAACACATCTTAAACCGCCTTTTCCACCCCTCAGAGATGACTGAATTGGAGACGATTAAGGAGGGGTGTGAGCTAGAGTTTCTCGCCTCGCGCTACGCCGCCAAAGAGGCTTTGGTAAAAGCTTTGGGGAGTGGCTTTAGAGGAATCTACCCCTCCGAAATTGGGGTTTTAAGCGACTCAGAAGGGGCCCCCCACTTCGTCTTGAGCGGAGAGGTTAAAGCTAGATGTAACTTAAATGAGAAGCGAATCCACCTCTCCCTAACTCACGAAGGGGAACTCGCTTTGGCCTTTGTTGTTGTGGAGGAGCAGTGTGGCTAAACAAGACTGGAATAGACCCACCCATTTCCCCCTCCTCCCCAATCAACGCCGTATTCGACTCCTTATAAGCTACGATGGAGCCGACTTTGCCGGCTGGCAACGTCAAAAAGGGGTGGTGACAGTTCAAGAGTTGATTGAAAAAGCCCTTTATGTGGTGCTGAAAGAGGAGGTGAACCTTTTTGGATCGGGGAGAACCGATGCCAAAGTACACGCCGTTGGGCAGGTTGCCCATTTCGACACCTCTAACCAGAGTATTCCGGTTGAAGCCTTCCCCTTAGCACTCAACCCCCATCTTCCCCACTCCATAAGGGTTGTTGAGGGGGAGTTAGCGGATGAGAAGTTTCATGCTAGGTTTACCTCCCTTAGCCGGGAGTACCGCTACTACACCAAAGAGAGTGTCCACTACACCCCATTTGAACGGGGAAGGGTAGGCTTAGTGGGTAAATTACCCCCTCTTGAACTGCTAAATGGGTATGCCAAGGTGCTCATCGGGACCCACGACTTTTCCACCTTTAGTGCTGCCGGTGACCAGAGCCACTCGCGGATTCGTGACCTCTATGAGAGTGAATTCTCTCTAGAACCCTCTCCTTGGGGGGGCGATGTTTTAATCTACCGGGTACGGGCCAACGCCTTCATGATGCACCAAGTGCGCTCGATGGTTGGAACGATGCTCCAGATGGGGGAGAAGGGGGAGCCGGTCGCCACCTTTGAGGAGTGTCTAGCCTCAAAAGAGCGTCTCAAGGCGGGTCGCACAGCCCCCCCAGGGGGGCTCTACCTCTGGAGGATAGAGTATGCATGAAGAGAGTCTCAAAGAGCTCTACCGTCTCAGCGATGGAGTACATCGCCTCTTAGATGAGAGCTATGGAGGAGATGAGCGCTCTTTACGTTTCAAGCCACTCAAAAAAGAGGTGGGCCTCGCAGCTCAAAGCTTAGAAGAGATAGGTAAAACTATCGAGAAGTGTACCAAGTGTAACCTCGCCAAAGGGAGGACAAAAAGTGTCCCTGGAGAGGGGAATCATAACCCCTCCTTGTTGGTGGTGGGTGAGGGGCCGGGACGCGATGAAGACCGCACCGGACGCCCCTTTGTTGGGCAGGCAGGAAACTACTTTGAGACCTGGATGAAAGCCATAAAGCTCTCTCGAGAGGGTGACTTCTTCATAACCAACATTGTTAAATGTCGCCCTCCTGAAAACCGTGACCCCTTAAACGAAGAGATTGAGGCGTGTCTCCCCTACCTAGAGAGGCAGATTGAACTATTGCAACCACGGGTGATTCTCTGTTTAGGGAGAGTGGCAGCCTACTCCCTCTTGGGGTTAAGTGAATCGTTGACACTCCTAAGGGGGAAAAAACACAACTACCACGGAATTCCGGTGGTTATCACCTACCATCCGGCAGCGGTCCTTAGAAACTTAACGCTGCGAGCTCCCGTTTGGGAAGACTTGAAAAAAGTAACCCGTCTCTTAAGTGAGGGGTAGCTAAATGTATGCTCAAGTAGTCTTGAACCTCCCCCTAGAGGGGGAGTTCACCTACCTCATTGGCGCTTTAGTGGGGTGCCAAGTGGGGGTGAGGGTGGTGGTCCCTTTTGGAAAACGTGAATTGACCGGCTTTGTGGTGGCCCTCAAAGAGGAGATAGGTGAAGTCTCATACGAGATTAAGGCGATTAAAAGAGTTGTCGACAAAAGCCCCCTCTTTAGCGAGAGAGAGATTGAGCTGGCACGCTGGATGAGCCACTTCTACCTCTGCTCTTTGGGGGAAGCGTTAAGCACGATGGTCCCCAGTGGAAGGGTCGATCGAGACCCTCCAGGTTTAATAGAAGAGGAGGCTGAAGAGCCCATTACTACCGCTATGCTCTCAGAGGAGCAAAAGGGTGCCATTGAGAATATCTTAGAGAGTAGTAACTCTCTCCACTACCTCTATGGGGTGACCGGTTCGGGTAAAAGTGAAGTTTACTTAAGGGTTGCCGAAGCGCTGATAAGCCAAGGAAAAGAGGTTATCTACCTTGTCCCCGAGATAACTCTTACCCACCAATTGGCCCAACAGGTCTTTAAGCGATTTGAGGGTCAAGTCGCCATTCTCCATTCTGGGTTGACCCCCTCCCAGCGCATTGCTGCTTGGAGAAAGATATTAAATGGAGAAGTTAAGTTAGCCATTGGCGCACGCAGTGCGGTCTTTGCCCCCTTTAAGAACTTAGGTCTCATTATTATCGATGAAGAGCACGAGAATAGTTATAAATCGGGGTCTAACCCCCGCTACCATGCCCGCCAAGTGGCCCAAAGGAGAGCCTCCTCGCAAAAAGCCCTCCTTGTGATGGGGAGTGCTACCCCTTCTCTTGAAGCTTGGCACATGATGGAGGAGGGGGTCGTGGAGCGCCACCACCTAGAAACTAGGGTTGCAGGGGGTCTCCCCCCCGAAGTTAGTGTCGTCAATATGTTGCCTGAAAAGAGCCTTTTATCGAGGAAGCTGGTGAGTGAGATGAGGAAGACCTTAGCCAAAGGGCGTCAAGTAATTCTCTTTCTCAACCGGAGGGGATTCTCCTACTTCTTCCACTGCCGCAATTGTGGCTACGAGATGAGTTGTCCCCACTGCTCAGTCGCCCTCACCTACCACAAAGGGGTCAATCGGATGATGTGCCACTACTGTAGTTACAACCGTACCCCCATCACAGTATGCCCCGAGTGTTCATCTCTCGACGTTGGCTATGGTGGGTTTGGAACTGAGATGGTGGAGAAAGAGGTAAATAACTCCTTTCCGCTGGCTAAGGTTGCCCGCCTCGATACCGATAGTGCAGGGAAGCAAGAAGATGTGGCTCAAATTCTAAGCGCCTTTAGGAGGGGAGAGATTGATATTCTTTTAGGGACCCAAATGGTGGCTAAAGGACTCAACTTCCCAAAGGTTGACCTGGTGGGAATTGTTTTAGCTGACAGTGGATTAAACCTTCCCGATTTTCGCTCGCAAGAGCGCACCTTCGCCCTTATAGTTCAAGTGGGCGGACGCGCTGGTCGCTACAACCAATGGGGGCAAGTTATTGTTCAAACCTACCGCCCCGACAACTTTGCTATTCGGATGGCGACTGAGGGGAACTCTCCAGCATTCTATAGCCAAGAATTAGCAGTAAGGCGTGAGACAGCCTTCCCCCCCTATAGTCGTCTTATAAACTTTGTTGTTAGAGGGGGGGTCAAAGCTAAAGTTGCTACCGAGATTGAGCAGTTACGCCTATTTATCGCCTCTCTGATTGGGATGCTAGAGATAAGAGATGACTCTCCCTCCATCTTAGGGGTGGCCCCATGCCCCCTTGAGAAGATTGCCAATAAGTGGCGCTACCACCTAGTACTCAGAGGGGGGAGGATTAATGAACTCCTCCAGATAGCGACAGCTGTTAAGAGGGGATTTAAAGTCTCCCCGTCTCTCTTCTTGGAGATTGATGTTGACCCCCTCCAACTCCTTTGAAACGTTGACGTCAACGACCCTTATAGCTATTATGACCCTATGTTGGAAATATATACACTCGGAGAAGAGATTCTCCGCGAAAAAGGGACACCAGTAAAAATCTTTGATAACGCTTTGGCGATTCTCGTCGATGCGATGTTTGAGACGATGGGTGAGGCTGATGGGATAGGTTTAGCTGCCCCTCAAATAGGGTTAGCTCAGAGATTATTTGTGGTCGACACACGCCGGCCCAATGAACGACTCGTTTTTATTAATCCCCAGATCATTGAGACCAGTGTTGAGCAGGTAAGTTACGAAGAGGGGTGTTTAAGTATCCCCGACGCTTTTGCCCATATAGTACGCCCCGCGGAGGTGACTGTCCAAGCACAAGACCTCAGAGGAAAGCCCTTCACTATCAAAGCGAGTGACCTCTTGGCACGGGTTATTCAGCACGAAAATGACCACCTAAATGGGGTTCTGTTTATCGACCACATGGAGGAAGAAGCTCGCCAAAAACTTTTGGAGTCCTACTATCGTCGCCATAAACGGAGAGACTAAGTGAGGGGGAGATATGAGTAGGAGTAGACTGAAAATTCTTTTTGCAGCCAACCCCGCAATTGCAATCCCCGCCCTGCGTCTCTTAGCAGAAAACTATGAGGTGGTTGGTGTCTTAACTAACCCCGACCGCCCCACTGGACGGGGACGCAACGTCGAACCTCCCCCCATCAAAGAGGAGGCTCTCAAACTTAACCTCCCTCTAATTCAAGGTGAGAAGTTGACAAAGGCAGTGCGCCAAGAGGTTGCCCTCCTTGGGGCCAACTTCTTAATCTCTTTCGCCTGTGGCCACTACTTTGGCCCCAAGTTTTTAGACCTCTTTAATGAGGGTTCAATTAATATCCACCCCTCCCTTTTACCAAAGTATAGGGGGCCCTCACCACTCCAGTTTGCCCTTCTCGAAGGGGATAGCGAGACAGGAATCTCGATTCAAAGGATTGCCCAAGAAATCGATAGTGGCAACATCTTAGCACATGCAGTGATAGAGCTCGATGGGAGTGAAACAACAGCCCAGTTGAGTGATATAGTTGCTGAAAAAGTACCCCCTCTCCTAATAGGGACCCTCGATAGACTAATAAAAGGGGAGATTGAGGAGGTCGTACAAGAGCACAGTAAAGCCACCTTTACCCGCCTCCTGACCAAAGAAGATGGGGTAATTGAGTGGAGTGAGGGGTGCAAAACTATCGATTGTAAAATAAGGGCATTTATCCCATGGCCACGGGCAACTACCACTTTTCTTGGAACTCCTTTGGCTATTACTGGGGTGGCCGGCTATCGTCAAGATAGCTCTCTTGGTGAGATAAAACCGGGAACCGTCACTGCCTATGTGAAGGGGCTGGGCTTTGAGGTTGTGTGTGGTGATGGGGTGATCTACCTTAGCCGCCTCCATTTAGCCAAGAAGCGTGAGATGGAGAGTAGCGCTTTCGTCAATGGAAACCCCCAAATAATTGGCACCATCTTGGGGAGCTAAGATGCAAAGAGGGATAATCGTTCTCCTCATTTTAATAATCTTAACACTGCCTCTCTTTAGCGCCCCAAAAGTTGCCCTTGTCCTCTCGGGAGGGGGAGCACGTGGGTTTGCCCACATCCCCGTCATTGAGGCGATTGAAGAGGCGGGTATCCCCATCGATTTTGTCTTAGGGACCAGTATGGGGAGTTTAATAGGGGGACTCTATGCCGCTGGCTATACACCTCAAGAGATTAGAACCCTAATTGACGAAAACAGTATGGTAGACCTCTTTGCCTCTACCCCCTTACCTCCCATCCCCAAAGCCTCCCTCCTAAACGATCAACGTTGCTACAACATCTTCCAAATTGGTCTTGATCAGTATGGGGTGGGGAGCACCTCGGGGATGTTGGGCGACCAGAAGATTTTACAGATGCTAAACTCAGCGCTATGTAGAGTTGCTACAATCGATAACTTTGATGAGTTGGCAATCCCCTTTAGGGCGATTGGGGCCAACCTAGTGAATGGTGAGAAGATAGTTTTTTCAGAAGGTTCGATTGTTAGGGCAATTCGCTCCAGTATCTCCATTCCCGGAGTCTTCGCCCCCTATCCTGTCGATGGTAAATTGGTAGTTGATGGAGGTGTTGTCGATAACCTCCCTATCGACTTAGCCAAAGAGATGGGGGCCGATATTGTTATTGCAGTCGATGTCAATGGTGAGGATTATAAAACAACAGCTGAAGATTTGGACTCTTTAACGGCCGTCTTAGAGCAGACCGTGATAATCTTTATGAAGAACACCTATGTAAATCAGCTTAAGAGTGCCGATATCTTAATTGTTCCCCCCTTGGGTGACTACAGTACCCTCGACTTTTTAAGTGTTAAAGAGATTTTGAAGATAGGGGAAGAGACGGCGGCTCAACACCAGGGGGAGTTTGCCCAACTAGCGGCTCAAATAGGGGAGGAGAGAGAGTTGCTCTTCCTCGATAAGGGGCGACAGGGGAGCTATTTTAAACTTCAAGAACCCTATATCTCCCAAATAGTCCACCGTCCAATGGGAAATGGTGGAAGAGAGATTAGCTTAAAAGCTTTCAACCAATTTGTGGGCCTAGCAATGGGGGAGGAGCAAAAAGCTGCCATCCAACACGAGCTCGACAATTTGCGTAAAATAGGGCAATTCTCTACCGCCACTTGTGAATTGGTTGACGTCGTCTACAATAGCCAAGGTGAAGTATGGGGTGTGTTGGAGGTGCAAACACGCCAATTTACCCCCAAAAGATCAACCATCTCCCTAGGTATTTATGGGACCACCTCCCTCACATTTAACCCTACCAAATTTGAAGTTACCCCTAACATTGCTTTAAAATATAATCGTGAAGATTTATTTAAGGTTCCTCTCACCCTTGCCCTTACATTAACCCTCACCGATACACTTCAAATAGGGGGTGAAATCACCTACAACTTTAGCCCTAATTGGAGCGCCGGAATCGACGTAAACTACACTGGAGGAGCTCTCCTTCCCCAACACTTAAGGTATGGTAAGGTGGGATTGGAGTTTAGAGACCACAAGGGAGAGGGGAGTCTATTGGTACGCTATCGCCGTCAAGAGAAGTTGTTGATACAATTGACCAACAGCTACCCATACTACTGGTTTGAGACTACCCCTAAGAGTGAAATTTTTAGCCCTCTTTACGTCTAGATGCCTACTACTCGACTCTAAATTCAACCATAATCCCCCTTGAAGGACTCCGCCTTGACCTCTCATTGGGGGGTGAGATATGGGGTTACTCTGCCCTCATCCGTTATCAACAGATGGTTAGATTGGCCCGTCATCACTACCTCTATTTTGATCTTAGGGGGGAGAGTAGTCGCCCCTTAGCTCCTCAAGCAATCTCCTTTATTACCCTAGGGGGGGGCGATGGGGTCCCCTCACATCTGGCAACAACCCTCACCGACGACCTCGTGATAGGGAGAATAAAATACCTCTTTGTAATGGGAGAGCGCCCCATCCCATTTGTCCTGCACACCATGGTAACTCTCCAAAGTTATGGGCAAATAATGAGAGATGAGAGCTCTTCCCCTTCAATAACCCCCTTCTCCTCCTTAAATGGGATTGAATCGAGTCTCTCTTTAGCTGTTGGCTTCCCCCTTGGGTCGCTTGAATTCTTATTTGGAATAGCCCTTGATACAACCCTTAGGACAACTATCTTTTTAGAGGTACTCTAATGAACCTTCCTTGGCGTGATTACAAAACAGCCTTGTTTGAACGCTACGGAGAACAGGTCTATCGCATTGCAATCGATGGTGGGTTCTCATGTCCTAACCGACAAAACGGGGGAGGTGGGTGCGTCTACTGTGACTCTCTGGGATCAAGCAGCGCCTACCAACGCCCTTTTGAGGGGGGCTATGCCCGTAAGGGTGAATTGATGCCCGGGATTGATACCTTTATTGGAGAAGTTCCCCACCTAAGCATAGCTGAGCGCCTTGAATCGATTACTGCTCAAATTGAACGGGGTAAAGCCTTTATTGATCGCCGCTATGGGCCTTGTGCTAAGAGTATCTACTTCCAAGCTTTCACCAACACTTTTGATACTTTAGAGAATCTGAAGCTATTATACGACCAATCGCTAATAGATGGCCCCTACAAAGAGCTAATTGTGAGTACCCGTCCCGATACTGTGCCCAATGAAGTGCTTGATCTTCTTGCCTCCTATCGCTCTCAAGTTGAGGCGGTCTCCCTTGAACTGGGACTCCAAAGTGGTAACGCTAAAACTTTAAAATTCATCAACCGGGGCCACACAGTCGATGAGTACCTCGATGCCTGCTTGAGAGCTAAAGAGCGGGGGCTAAAGGTGACCACCCACCTCATTCTAGGCCTTCCAGGTGAAGGCGAGGGGGAGATTTTAGAGAGTGCTAGAGTGGTGCGAGAGAGCTCACCCGATGCCCTCAAAATTCACCACCTACAAATAGTGGTGGGAACTCTCTTAGCTAAACTATATGAAGAAGGTAAGGTTAAGGCCCCCACTTTTGAAGAGCACTTGGAAAATACACTCCTTTTATTGCGTCACATCCCCGCTACAGTTGTAATCCAGCGACTAGTTAGCGAGACCCCTCGTCATCGTTTAGTAGCACCACGCAATTTTGGTGACAAAGCACACTTCATTAAAACCCTCAAAGAGGAGATGGAGCAAAGGGGAGTTTGCCAGGGAGATGCTCTATGAGGAGGAGAGTAGCTCAAATCGGTGCCTTAGTAGCTGTCACTGCGATAGTCATCCTCTCTATTGTCCCCTCTAGAAGTATCTCTTCTTTGGTTGCTCGCCTCCCTTTTGGCGATAAAGGGGCCCATTTTATCGCTTATGGGGTTGCTTCTTGGCTACTTGTGTTCTCATTTGGTTTAAACTATTCAACTCTAATCTTTATTGCTACCTCCCTTCTGGGGCTCTTAATTGAGGTAATCCAGCCCCACTTCGGGCGCAGTTTCGATATTTGGGACCTAGTTGTCAATTGTACTGGAGCCCTTTTTGGGGTACTCTTAGGGGTAGTTTATCTAAAAAATGAGGAGAAGAAGATGGGAAAGAGTAAACAGAGAGGTTTAGTTGATAAGATTCGACAAACCCTCCTTGAAGCCGCAATCCACCTAGAGGATGGGTTAATGGAGCGGTTAGAGTGGATGCGCTTTGAGCTTAGTCAGAAATTACCCTCCTTGGCCCCCCAACAGGTTGCCTCCTACCAAGCCTCAATTGAGGTTCTTGAGATGATCCAAGCTAACTTAAAGCTCTCTGAAGAGAATAAAATACCGATGTGCCAAGATACGGGGATGATTGTCGCCTTTGTAGAGGTTGGAAGTGATGTCCCCCTCTCGATGCAAGCCATTGAAGAGGCAATCTATGAAGGGTCTGAATTGGCCATTAAAGAGGGGTTCTTTAGAAACTCTGTCGTTGAAGAGCCGGTCTTTGAGAGGATTAATACTAGAACAAACCTCCCGCCTATTATCTACTGGAGCACCTCGAAAGAGCGCCACCTAAAGATTTCTCTCCTATTGAAGGGGTTCGGCAGTGAGAACTGCTCCGGCTTAGCGATGCTCAATCCGACCAGTGGTCCACAAGGGGTCGTTAAAGCGGTCGCTGAGATGGTACAGCGAGCAGGTGGAAAACCGTGTCCCCCCATTGTGGTGGGGGTAGGGCTAGGGGGAACCGCTGAACGGGCCGGCTACCTCTCCAAGAAAGCACTCCTTAGACCCGTCAATTCTGTCCATCCTGATGGGCGCTTTGCCCAACTAGAGAGGGAGATTTTAGATGCTATTCAGGCCCTCGAGATTGGCCCAGGGGGCTTTGGTGGACATTTAACAGCTTTAGGGGTCGCCGTCGAGTATGAACCAACCCACATAGCGGGACTCCCCGTTGCGGCTTCAATCAGTTGTTGGGCTGACCGAAAAGGTGAATTCATTTGGGAGGGGCCTTATGCGTAAGATAGATTTACCGATGAGTAGAGAGACAATAGAGAGTTTGAAGGCCTACGATAGAATTCTCCTATCGGGGGAGATTTTAGTGGGGCGCGACCAGGTGCATGCTCGCCTAGCTGCTCTAATAAATGAGGGGAAACCCCTACCAATCTCCTTAGAGGGGGAGGTAATCTACTACATGGCACCCGCTGCCACCCCCCCATCTTTTGTTATAGGGTCGTGTGGGCCAACCACCTCTGCTCGGATGGACCCCTTTACCCCCACCCTAATGGGAGCCGGTCTAGTCGCTTCGATTGGGAAAGGGCCACGTAGCCAAGCAGTGGTTGAGGCGGTCAAGGCCAATAAAGGGCTCTATCTAGTCGCCTTTGGGGGGTGTGGAGCCCTCTATGCTACTAAAGTGCTCTCCAAAGAGGTGATTGCTTTTGAAGACTTGGGGCCTGAAGCTGTTATGAGACTAAAGGTAGAAGAATTTCCTGTAATTGTGGGGATAGACAGTAGAGGTGCCTCGGTCTTCTAAAAGAGTGGACGGCACCCCTTTTTGGGTGTAACATCGTTAGGAGGGGTGAGGTAAGGATGTGATTAATGGGCGTGAGACATTTGAAGGTAGCTTTTGTTATTTTAACTAGTCTCCTTTTTTTGCTCCTCAGCTGTGGCGCAAAAGTGGTGGAGAGCGATAGCGTTAATGGGGAACCTCCCAAGATAAACGGTACAACTGTTGTTGTAGATGAGTTTGTCCCACAAAAATCTCCCGAAGAGGAGCAACTCGATGTCTCCAGCCTAGCTTCCCCTCTTACCCTAGAGGAGCGCTTTAGCTACACCTACGGCTACCTTTTAATGGAGGGGGGGATGCGAGAGTTCCAAGGGGGACTGTTGCCACCCTATTTTGCCCGTGGTGCCCTCGATGCCGGGTTTGGAAATCAGCCCCTTTTAGATAAAAATGCGATGAATAATGCCCTTTATGAATATCAGAGGCGAATTATAGAAGAGGCGACTAAACGTCTCGAAGAGTTGGCTACTAAGAATTTAGACGATGCCGAGAGTTTCTTAGCAATTAACGGTAAAAGGGAAGGAGTTGTTACCACCCCTACCGGACTTCAGTACGAGATAGTCAAAGACTCAGAGGGGGAGAAGCCCCTCGAAAACGATACTGTTAGGGTCAATTACCGTCTCACTTACCTCGATGGTCGGGAAGGGGACTCTTCAATTAGGGGAATCCCCAGTACCTTCGACCTCTCTGCTATGATTCCTGGCTTTAGAGAGGGGTTGATGTTAATG
>FZPS01000185.1_pt177 | contig 18723 bp, 20 predicted proteins | sample 1817821 | NCBI WGS metagenome assembly FZPS01 (sample SAMEA104158645, study PRJEB21678) | metagenome | place: Germany | collected 2015-04-21
ATTTTTGCCATTTATTGCAAAAATCATGACAAAACAATTTTAAGCATGTCCTCAAAATTTAGATTTATGTAATTTTACGAGTTTTTTTTTGTAAAACTATGTTATTTTTAATAATTTTACTCATATTTGTAATTATAAAACTTGTACTCTGTGTATATTTTAGGAATTTCAGCATATTATCACGATTCGGCAGCTTGCTTAATTTTTAATAATGAAATTATTGCTGCCGCTCAAGAAGAAAGATTTACCCGTAAAAAACACGACAAGTCTTTTCCTATTAACGCAGTGAGGTTTTGTTTAAATCAGGCGCAAATAAATGTTTCAGAGCTTTCTGCCATTGTTTATTACGAAAAACCATTTTTAAAATTTGAAAGATTATTAGAATCTTATTATCATTTTTCACCTTATGGTTTAGCGTCTTTTGTTAAGTCTATTCCAATTTGGTTAAGAGAAAAATTATTTATTAAAGATGAAATTTATTCCCAATTAAGAAAAATTGAATCTTTTGATAAGAAAAAAATAAAAATCTACTTTTCTGAACATCATTTATCACATGCAGCCTCTGCTTTTTATCCTTCCGGTTTTAGTTCAGCTGCCATTCTCACAATTGATGGCATGGGAGAGTGGGCTTCTGCCTCAATTGCTAAAGCCGAAAATGGAAAAATTAAAATTTTAAAAGAATTACACTATCCAAATTCACTAGGACTTTTATATTCGGCTTTTACATATTTTCTTGGTTTTGTTGTAAATAGTGGCGAGTATAAACTTATGGGATTAGCTCCTTATGGTATAAAAAATGCAGAGGAAACTGAAAATTTTAAAAATTTAATTCGTCAAAAACTTGTTGAAATTAAACTTGATGGAAGCATAAAGTTAAATATGAAATATTTTGGCTTTGCAACAAGTTTAAAAATGATAAAAATTAAAAAATGGCAAAAACTTTTTGGGCTAAAAATACGAAAACCAAAAGACGATATTCTGCAAATTCACTGTAATTTAGCTTTGGCTATACAAGAAATAACTGAAGAAATTGTGCTAAATATGGTAAAATATGCACAAGAAATTACAGGAGAAAAAAAATTGTGCTTAGCCGGGGGAGTAGCTTTAAATTGTGTGGCAAATTCTAAAATTTTAAATTCTAAAATATTTGAAAAAATCTATATTCAACCCGCAACAGGTGATGCAGGCGGAGCTTTAGGTGCTGCATTTAGCTATTTATATTTATATGAAAATTTTGAATATATGCCAACAGGCGAAGATTTGATGAAAGCTGCATTTTTAGGACCCGAATTTTCAAATTTTGATATACTTAAAGTTTTGAGAAAATATGAGGCAAATTATGTATTTTATGAAAATAAACAAGAAATTTTTAAATATATTGCAAAAAAAATCGACCAAGGAAAAATTATTGGCTGGTTTCGTGGAAAAATGGAGTTTGGACCCCGTGCTTTAGGTAATAGAAGTATTATTGCTGATGCAAGAAGTGCTGAAATGCAGAAAAAACTTAATCTAAAAATTAAATTTAGGGAAGGATTCAGACCTTTTGCTCCTGCTGTTTTATTAGAAGATGCAAAAAAATATTTTGATATTGACATTGCTTCACCTTATATGTTATTTACAAGTCAAGTGAAGAAGTCTATGCGTAAAAAACTTCCAGATAATTATGAAGAACTTGAATTATTCCCAAAATTGTATGTAGAAAGGTCAAATATTCCTGCAGTTACTCATTGCGACTTTTCAGCACGTTTGCAAACAGTGGATAAAAATACTAATCCGGATTTTTATAGTTTAATTGAAAAATTTAAAGAAATAACAAATACATCTTTAATTATAAATACAAGTTTCAATGTAAGAGGGGAGCCAATAGTTTGCTCTCCCGAAGACGCTTTCAGGTGTTTTATGCGTACAGATATGGATATACTTGTTTTAGAAAATTATGTCTTGCTTAAGGAAAAGCAAAATATTAAAAAATATAGTTTTAAAGAAAAATTTAAACCAGACTAATATGGAATTTTTAAGAGATTTATGGGGATTTTTAAAAGAGAGAAAAAAATATTGGCTTTTACCCATGATAATAGTTTTATTAATTATAGGGATATTAATAATTTTTGCAGGCTCAAGTTCTGTTGCTCCATTTGTTTACACCTTATTTTAAAAAATGAAAATAATAAAATCATATAAAAGAAACCTTGCCGACTGCTTAATTATTGTTGCTGCTTTGGTAATATTAGGAATAATTTTTAAAAATATTAAGTTTTATTATATTGCTGTTAGTTTAGCTTTAATTTGTGGACTTTTTCACAAAACAGCATTTTATATTTCGTTTTTATGGCAGTCTATAGGCTTGGTTATTGGCTTCTTTGTGTCAAAAATTTTACTTACAGTGATTTTTTACTTTATTTTATTCCCATTTTCTCTTTTGCAAAAATTATTCTCCAAAAATCTTAGTATTTCAAATAAAACTCATAAAACTTATTGGAAAACAAAAACATCTACTACTACAGATTTTGAAAAACTTTGGTAAAGTTTTCTAGTATAGAAAGTGAAATTATTTTTATTTGAATTTTACTTATTTTTAAAAGCTTTGTTTAACAAAGTTCACAAATTTCAATTACCTATAAAATAAATAAGCAATGAAATTATTTACTTTAAAAAACCTTGATTCTTTAAAGTATCTATAAGAATTTTAGAAAAATGTTCAAAATCAGATTTTTTATATCTAATATCTGTAAACACTTGAGCCAAAGTTTCTTTATTATTTTCTTTAATAAACTGTTTGCTATCTTCTCTCTCTTCTTTTTCTGAATAAATTCTATTTATATCTTCCTCGCTAAAATCTTTATAAGTTTCGTAATGCACAACTGCTTCGCTTGGTAATCTATCTGTAAGTGGTGGGTTTTCGGCAGGATATCCAATAGTAATAGCAGTTACCGGCACAACTCCTTTTGGTAAATTTAATACAGAAATAATTTTATCAGGATTATAAAGTGCAGTACCAAGATAGCATATCCCCAAACCATGATGTCTTGCTTCTACACAAGCATTTTGGGCAGCAATAATAGCATCAACTGACGCTGTTATAAAAGCTAAAATATTATCATAAGCGTAGTTTGCATTTCTTAAATCGCACCATTTTTGAAAACGATTAAAATCTGCACAAAAAGTTAAAATTGTGGGAGCTTCACTAAGCATAGCTTGGTTAAAATGTGCAGGTGCTAAGGCTTGTTTTAATGATTTTTCACTAGTAACAATAATAGAATATATTTGCATATTTCCTGTGTTGGACGCTCTAATTGCAGCTTGTAAAACTTCGTCCATTACCTCCTTAGGAATAGCTTTGTCTAAATATTTTCTTATAGAACGATGTTCAAAAATTTCTTTAAGCATAAAATATATTAAAAGTCATCATTTCCATTTTCAAAATTCTTTTGTCCCACATGATAAGACAAGGATTCTTTAAGTTTATAAAAGTCTTTATTTGGATTTACGGTTCTAATTTTTGTTAATAAAGTTTCAGGGTCAATTAGTTCACTGAATGGAATAGGTTTTATGTCGAAATTATCTTCAACGCTAACCATATTTCCGAATTTGTTTTCTTCAAATAATTTGTAAGCACCGTAGCCCAACATACTGCCTAAAGTCGTGTCAAAAGCCGAGCTTCTTACGCAACGAGTTTCGTAACCAATTTGGCGAGGAATGATTTTTTTATTTTTTCCTGTTCTTTTGAAGTATTCTTTTTTTGCGGCATCTGCAATTAGTTTGCAAACTTCTGTTAATCCGTAATAAATATTTCCGTGTTTGTCTTTTTCTTTTGCAACTTTATCATCGGGTAGTTTGTCAACCAAACCTTCGGCAACGCAAATTACTCCATAGTTTCTTTTTTCTTTTTCTCTAGCAATAATTTGGTCAACAATTTTCTTTGCAAGCTCATTTATATCAATATATTTTTGGTCGAGAAAATCTTCTACAGCCAGCATCATAGTCGCTTGTGCTGAAACTCCAGCGGCATAAGTTATCCAGCCAGTTTTTCTGCCCATTAGCTCTATTATGAAATAAGAATCAGTACTTCTAGCATCTTCTCTAAAGTTGATAAGTGCATCTTTAGCAGTTTCTACAGCCGACCAATAACCAAAAGTCCAAGGTATTCCAAAATAGTCGTTGTCAATTGTTTTTGGCACATGAATAGTTGGAAAACCCATTAAATGCAAAAAGTTTGCAAGTTTTAAGGTGTCGTCTCCACCAATTGTAATAGCAACTTTAACATTTAGTGATTCAAAGGCGTTTATAATATTATTTAATTTGCTGTTTTTCTTTGGGTCCTCAATATCTTCAACTTTTTTAATGTCTTTACCTGGATTTGCTCTACTAGTTTTTAAAACAACTCCAGCATTTCCTCTAATTCCAGCAACTTCTCTAGTAAAAACTATATAATGTTCGCCTTCTTCTAAGGTTTTTAATTCATCAGTACCAAAGTTTTCGATATTTTCAAAACCTTTTAAAATTCCATAGAGTGGAATTCCTGCATTTATGAAATTTAACGCCAAAGATGAAATTACAGAATTTGCTCCAGAAGCAGGACCACCAGAGAAAATTACAGCTACAGAATCACCAGCATTATATTTGTATTTTCCTGCATTTTTATAAGAAATTTCAATATATTTTTGTCTTGCAGTTTTTGTATCAGTTTGTTTTGCCATGTTTTTTTAATATTATTTGTTTATTTATAAAGGTGTAAATTAACACAATTTTTAAAGATTACAAAACTAATAAAATTTATTAAGCTACTGATTTAATTAGGTTTATTTTTATTAACATGTTTGATATTTTTATTTAAAACTTATCTAATAATTTTATTAACTATCTACGTAAAATTGAAAATTTACATTATTTTAGCACAAAATTAGATTAAAAATATGGCAGTACTTAAAAAAATAGCAGTTTTAACTTCTGGTGGTGATGCTCCCGGAATGAATGCCGCAATCAGAGCGGTTGTAAGACGTGCGATTAAAGAAGATATAAAAGTTGTAGGCGTTATGCGTGGTTATGATGGTTTGGTAAAAGGTGATTTTGTACCTCTACTTTCAAAAAGCGTTTCTAGCATAATTCAACTTGGTGGAACTATTTTAAAAACTGCTCGTAGTAAGGAGTTTATGACTCCAGAGGGAAGGCAAATAGCTTATAATAATTTAGTAGAAAATGAAATTGATGCTCTTGTGGTAATTGGAGGTGATGGTACTTTTAAAGGAGCAAGAATTTTTACCGAAGAATTTAATTTTCCTACAGTTGGAATCCCCGGAACTATTGATAACGACTTGTTTGGTACGGATATGACTATAGGTTATGATACAGCGTTAAATACTGTAGTTGAGGCAGTTGATAAAATTAGAGATACAGCAGCTTCTCATGAAAGAGTTTTTTTGATTGAAGTAATGGGACGAGACGCAGGATTTATCGCTCTTAGAGCAGGAATTGCATGTGGAGCAGAAGATGTGTTAATCCCAGAAACACCATCAGACTTAGAAGGTTTACATGAAAAACTTACTAGATATATAGATACTAAAAAAACTTCTAGCGTTATTCTCGTGGCAGAAGGCGATGAAGAAGGAGGTGCTTTCGAAATAAAAGAAAAAATGTCGAAATTTAAAGGCGACTATGAACTTAGAGTTACAGTTCTAGGACATATTCAAAGAGGAGGCTCGCCTTCAGCTTATGACAGATACTTGGCAAGTCGTTTAGGAATTGGTGCTGTAGAAGCATTGATAGATGACCAAAGAAGTATTATGATTGGAATGATTAATAGAGAAGTTGTTCATGTACCTTTTAATAAAACAACAAAACATCATAAAACTATAGACCAAAAAATGGTTGATATTGTTGAGATTCTTAATGCTTAAATATTGATGCAAAAACCTGTGTATGTAGAAGTCTTATTACCACTAGCTTTAGAAAATACTCTGACCTATGTTGTACCAAAAGAAATAAATAATACTCCAAAAATAGGCTCAAGAGTAATTGTAGAACTAGGAAAAAGAAAAATTTACACGGGAATTATCACAAAAATTCATTCAGAAAAACCAGATTATGAATGTAAAGAAATTCTTTCAGTAAAAGATGATTTTCCAATTTTAAGTGAAAAACAAACTGAATTATTAAACTGGATTTCTGATTATTATTGTTGCACTCAAGGCGAAACTTTAGCCGCTGCAATGCCGTCTAAATTATTGGCTTCAAGCGAAACTCAAGTTTGGTTTAATAAAAATTGCGAATCTGATTATTCTCCAACGCAAACTGAAATAAATATTTTAAATTATCTTGAAAATAGCCCGAAAGCAAGCGTTTCTGATATAGCAAAAGCTGTAAATTTAAAAAACCCATTGAAACATATTGAAAATTTGGAAGAACAAGGTTTTTTAAATCTTTCTCAACAAATTGTAAATGCTTATAAACCTAAATATCAAAATTTTTTAAGTTTTAATCTTGACTTAGCTCAGGAAAAACTTGATGAAATAGAAAAAATCTTAACAAAAAATAATAAGCAAAAAGAAGTACTTCAATTTTTTAATGAAAAGTGCTTACAAGAAAATATTACAAGTTTAGAATATTCTGAAAAATTATTAATGCAAGAATTAAATGTTGCAAAATCAACTATTCAAACGCTTGTAAACAAAGGGCTAATTGAAATTGTGAAAAAAGAAGAAACTCGATTTGAAACTATAAATGTTGAAAGTGCAAAAAGTTTAAAACTTTCTGAGGCTCAAACCGAAGTTTATAATCAGATTAAAAATAATTTTGGAAACTCTAAACCTGTTTTGTTGCATGGTGTAACTTCATCTGGGAAAACTGAAATTTATATAAAATTAATTAAGGAAGTTCTAAAAACAGGTAAACAAATTTTGTATTTATTGCCCGAAATTGCTTTAACTACTCAAATGATTAATCGTTTGCGTAATTATTTCGGCGATAAAATAGGAGTTTTTCACAGTAAATATACAGTTGATGCACGTTCAGAAATTTATTTGAAATTATTGAAAAAAGAATTGCAAATCGTTTTGGGAGTTAGGTCGGCGGTTTTGCTTCCATTCTCAGATTTAGGTTTAATTATTGTTGACGAAGAACACGAAACAAGTTTTAAACAACAAGATCCCGACCCACGATATTCGGCAAGGGATACTGCTGTAGTTTTATCAAAACTTCATAAAGCTGAAATTGTTCTCGGTTCGGCAACTCCTTCGATAGAATCGTATAATAATGCAATTAATTCAAAATATTTGCTTACAACATTAAACCAAAGATATGGAAATGTTGAAATGCCTGAAATCGTTTTGGCAGATATGAGCGATGCTTATAAAAGAAAAATTAATTCTGGACATTTTCATCCAATTTTAATTAATGAAATTAAAAAGGTTTTAGAAAAAAATCAGCAAGTAATTTTATTTCAGAATAGACGAGGTTATACTTCAATTATAGAATGTAGAGATTGCGGTTGGGTGCCTCATTGCAAAAGTTGTAATGTGAGTTTAACTTATCATAAATTTAGAAATAAGTTAGTTTGTCATTACTGTGGCGAAATGTACGACATTGTAAATAATTGTGGGAATTGTAACAGCGAAAAGCTTAGTCATAAAGGTTTTGGAACAGAAAAACTTGAAGATGAGGTAAGTAAATTTTTTCCACATGCCAGAATTGCTCGTTTAGATTATGATACAGCAAGTACAAGAAATAAATTTTCTCGAATAATTGAAGGTTTTGAAAAACATGAATTTGATATTTTAGTTGGTACACAAATGGTTACCAAAGGTTTAGATTTTCAAAAACTTGCTTTAGTTGGAGTTTTAAATGCCGACAATTTATTAAATTATCCAGAATTTAGAGCTTACGAAAGAGCTTTCCAATTATTAACACAAGTAAGTGGTAGAGCGGGTAGGAGAGATAAACGAGGCAAAGTCATTATCCAAACTTATGATGTCCTAAATCCTATAATTCAATATGTGAAAAATGAAGATTATCTTTCAATGTTTAATTCTCAACTTGCTGAAAGACAATTGTTTAACTATCCGCCTTTTTCAAATTATATAATAATAAAATTAAAACATAAAGATAGAGCTAAAGTGCATAGAACTGCCGATGTCTTTGCTATGATGTTGAGAACAAAACTTGGAAATAGAGTGAGAGGACCTGAAGAGCCTTTAATAAATAAAATTAGCAATTATTTTATTTTAAATGTTCATATTAGATTTGAAAAAACTATTTCTGGCACTCAGCTTAGAAAATTTATAAAAAATAGAATTGCAAAAATTAAAGAAGAAAGTGATTTTTCAAGCGTAAGGTTTGAAATAGACGTAGATCCATAAAATTTTTATACATTATTTAAAAAAAAATCACTTTTTCAAATCCAAACCTATGTTTTATTACGTCTAATAGATAAACAAAATTTATTAACAAATTAAAAAAATGAAAATGAAAAAAATTAGGATAATATTAAATTTTGCTCTTGAACCATGGGCTCCACCCAACATCACTACACCATTTCCATCAGATATGCTTATTGATTATGTTAAGGTCTATGACGTCAAGAAAGATTGCAGCAACAACTTAAATGTTTGTGATTATAATTTTGGTGTGCATGACAACAAAGTAAAGAAAAGCATTACCATTGGTAATGGTAGTTGTATAAATTCTTTGAGTGTTGGCCAAAATGTTTTTTTGAGAGCTTCGGAAGGTGTTTTAATCAATGGCGATTTTACTGTACCAGACGGTGCACAGTTGTATATTGATGTCAATACATGTTATTAAAACTTTGGGATATGAAAAAAAAACTATTTTATTCAACAGTACTTTTAATACTAATTTTCATTAGTGGTTGTAAAAAAGAAAAGGTATGTGGTAATATACCGGAAGGACTTTATGAAGGCTGGTTTACTGACTATGGTGCCAGTTCGGTATACATTCCTTTGTATGTATCTAAGATAGATGAAAATACTTTGGTAATTAATAGCACAGGGGAATCTTCATACGGACCTTTTGTTAAAAGAGATGGGTGTTCCATTGGTGGAGTAATAGAGGGTAAGAGTTGTTTGGGGGAAGTTCAATTAAAAAAGGGAAATTACCTTATTAAAGGTACATACTCATATCTTGCTAACAATGGGGGGCAAGGAAATCCCAATCCCCAATATTATGAAGTTCATGGAACTTTTGAAATCAAGTCAAATTAAAGCATATAACAATCAATCATGAAAACAAAATCAATAATACTCTCTGCAATTTTTGTAGTTTTTACATTGTCAGTCTTTGCTCAATTAAAAGTTGACCAATATGGGAGAATAGGCATGGGTACAAACTGGCCGAATCCTGAATTTAAGTGTCATATTGCTGGAAATTTACTTTTAACGAGCTATCCATCTAATCCTTTTTATGAATTACGAATGAAAGTAAACAACGGTTGACCAGGTGTTGAAATTGGGAGCAATTATGACAAAATAGCGTTTTGGTCATCTTACGTTGAATATAATGATCTGTATGCTGCAAATTATTACAAAATGTCAGATAACCGTGTTAAGTCAAATATAAAAGACATTACTTGGGGCTTGCAAAAATTGATGCAAATTCGTCCTGTTCACTATTCTATCGTAAATAATATGTTTGATAGTTCAGGAGTGAAAATTGAAGGAACTAGAAATCAATATGGTTTTATTTCACAAGAGATAGAAAAAGCCTTTCCAGAAGTAAAAATCACAGATGATGTGCTTGGGTATAAATTGATGGATTATGACCAAATAATACCAATTACCGTAGCGGCCATTCAAGAGCAACAAAAGACAATTGATTCATTAAAAACTGAATTAGCGAATTTGAAAGACCAAGTAAACTCAAACATTTCACTTGGTATAGAAAACAACAATTCATCTACATTAACTTCACGAACTGTATTGAATCAAAATTCACCAAATCCCTTTAATGAGAGTACGGAAGTCACATTTTCAATCGATGATCAAAATTTTAGAACCGCATCAATTGTCATATTTGATATGAGTGGTTTGTTGATTAAAAAATATGACATCCCAAAAAGCGGAGATGGTACAATTAAGATTAATGGAAATGAATTAAAAGCAGGAATGTACATTTATACTTTGATTGTAAATCAGAAAGAAATTGATTCTAAGCGAATGATACTTCTGAACTAAAAATTTACGTTTGCTAACAAAAAATTGGCAAGAGTGGCAGGAAACGTCTTCTTTTGAATGTTTTAGTAAAACTCAAAGTTCCTGCTTCAATAGGAATTTACGATAAAAATGCCACCCTCGCCAATTTTCAATCCGTTTATGGTAATTGCTATGCCTATTCTAATTACATTTGCAGCAGTGGTTCTTATTATATTTCTTGTGTTAAGGTATAGAAAAATTCGAGAAAAAGGACGCTATGATCTTTATGTTAAAGCACTTGAAGCTGGACAACCACTTCCAGATAAGTTTTTTGAAGAACCAGCAAAAACATCTTCATCTAATCTTAGAAGAGGAGCTGTTTTGATAGCTGTTGGATTGGGTATGGCTGTTCTTGGTTTACTGGGAAAAAATGTTGTTATGATTGGAATTGGTGCTATTCCAGGATTTATAGGTATTGCTTTTATGCTGATTTATAATATTGAAAGAAAACACAAAAAGGAAGAATAAACAGTAAATGAGTAAAGCAGAAGATATGCTTTTGATTTCGCAGGTGGTTATCAGTGATGACCGCCTTGCGTTTGATAAACTTGTGCGTAAATATCAATCGCCTGTGCGTAGATTTTTACTAAATCTTACTTTGGGCGATTCTATGCTTGCAGATGATTTAGCACAAGAAACTTTTATCAAAGCATATCTGAATATCCGTTCTTTTAAAGGAATTTCAGCGTTTTCGACTTGGCTTTTCCGCATAGCATACAATACTTTTTATGATTCTATGCGAGCAAAAAAACATTTTGAAGACTTAAATACAAGTGAAATTGATAAAAAAAACAGCTCAGAAATTGAATATTCAGAAGAAAAGAACGATATTTACACCGCGTTAAAATTGCTCAGCGAAGAAGAAAAAGCAGTAATTCTGCTATGTTATATGGAAGAAATGACACATAAAGAAGCTACAAAAATACTAAAAATGCCACTCGGAACTGTAAAAACACATGTTTTGAAAAGCAAAAAGAAAATGGGTGAATTTTTAATAAAACAAGGTTATGGAAACTAAAAATGATGAAATATTAAAAGATTTTTTCGCTAACAACAAATCCGAAATTCAAGATAACGGATTCACTGAAAGTGTGTTAAATCAACTTCCACGAAAGAAAGTAAAACAGGCAAAATGGCTTGTTCCTGTTTTTACCTTGCTTGGAATATTTGTTTCTACATTGTTTATTGATTTTAATAAACTTATTTCTGAAATTTACTTTTCTTTTTTACAACTTCCTCTGTTTTATTATGTTTGTTTAGTGCTAACAATTCCAGTTGTGGTTCTTTTACTTTTCTTTTTCGCTGAAAGACAAAATAAATTGCAATAAAATTGTAATTACAGTTTTTATTTCCCACCAAACTCCATTAAATACGCCTTAATGAAATCCCATATTTTACCGTCGAGTACAGCTTGAGTATTTCCTGTTTCGTAATCTGTACGAAGGTCTTTTACAAGTTTGTAAGGGTGAAGAACATAATTTCGAATTTGCGAACCCCATTCTATTTTTTGTTTTTGTCCTTCAAGTTTTTCTCTTTCTTCTTGTTGTTTGCGAAGTTCTAATTCGTATAATTGAGATTTTAATAACCTCATGGCATTTTCGCGATTTTTTAATTGAGAACGTGTTTCGCTATTTTCGATAACAATTCCTGTTGGTAAGTGCTTTAGTCGTACAGCGGTTTCAACTTTATTTACATTTTGTCCGCCAGCACCGCTACTTCTATAGGTGTCCCATTCAATTTCCGAAGGATTTATTTCAATATTAATTGTGTCGTCAACTAAAGGATAAACAAAAACCGAAGCAAATGAAGTATGTCTTTTGTGCTGTGAATCAAAAGGCGATAGCCTTACAAGTCGGTGAACTCCATTTTCGCTTTTTAAATATCCATAAGCAAAATCGCCACTTATGCTCATAGTAACAGATTTAATTCCAGCGGTGTCGCCGTCTAATCTGTCAATTATGCTAACTTTATAGTTGTTGTCTTCAGCCCAACGTAAATACATTCTTTCTAAAATCGAAGCCCAGTCGTTGCTTTCAGTGCCTCCAGCCCCAGAATTAATTGTAAGTATTGCATCAAAAGAGTCTTCTTCGTTGCGAAGCATGTTTTTGAGTTCTAAATCTTCAATTAAATTTACGAATTTTTCAAACTCTTTATCTGCTTCTTCTTCAGTAATTTCGTCTGATTTAAAAAACTCATAAACTAACTCAATTTCTTCGTATTTGGATAGCAATTTATCAAATTCAACTATCCATTTTTTTTCGGCTGTGATGTTTTTTAAAATTTTTTCTGCTTTTTCTGGGTCGTTCCAAAAATCTGGTTCTTGAGTTTTTAAACTTTCTGAAGCAACAAATTCGCGTTTTTGCTCAATCTCAAAGATACCTCCTCAAAGCTTCTATTCGAGCTTTTGTTTCTTTTATTTTCTCAGTAGTAATCATTACAAAATTTAATTTTACAAAAATAGGAATTTAAATCCCTAATATATCAAAAATTTTATAAATATTTTCAATTTCAAAGCCTCTACTTGATGCAAATCTTAATAATTTTTCTTTTAAAATAGATTTATCATCAGTTTTTATGTTTTTTATTTTTGCTTTTAAGATTTTGTGCAATTGGTCTTCATATTCTTGTTGGTCAATTAAATTTAAACTTGAATTAATTATTGAGCTTGGTATTTGTTTTTGTCCGAGCATATATGCAATTTTAATTTTTCCCCAGCCCGAAAATTGAAATTTATCATTAACAAATGCTGCCGAATATCTACTTTCGTTTATATAATTTTCGGAATTTAATTTTTCAACAACTGCTTCAATAATTTCTTGGTCATAATCTTGTTTTTTTAAATATTGAAAAATATCAAAATTGCACTTTTCGGATTTGCTACAATAATTTGCAGCTTTAGAAAAAATCTCGTTAAAAAGTTTTTGATTAGTCATAAACTTCAATATTTACAAAATAACCATTGTGTTTTCTAATGTTTAAAACATTTGCATTTTCAAAAATTAAATATTGCCCTTTTATTCCAATTAATTTTGATTCAATTTGAGGATTTGTGTCAAAATTTATGGTTGTAAATTTATCAATGCCTTGTGGTGCAAATGGATATTCTATTTTTGTAATGCTATTATCGAGAGTGATATATTTTTTAAACTCATCTGGAACAAGAGTCATAATTTCTTTTTTTGATTGAATTAAATCTATGTCGTGTTTAGTAGCCAAAAGCATTTTCGACCAGTTTGTTTTGTCAGAAATATGTTGTTTTAGAGCAACTTCTATTTGTCCAGCTAAGTTCCTATGTGGAGTTTTTGCAAGTTTTATTGCTTCTATAGCTCCTTGGTCAATCCAGCGAGTTGGAATTTGAGTATGACGAGTTACACCAACTTTTAAATTTCCTGTTAATGCCAAATAAACATAATGATCAATTAACGAGTTTTGCTTTGACCATTCCATATCTCTACTAATTCCAAGATGGGACATGTCTTTTTCGGGATTTAAAACGCCTTCATCACATTGAGGAAGACTTGTAAAGCAAGAATAGCAATAACCTTGGCAAAAACTTGTTTTTGTTAAAGCACCACAACTAATGCAATTTATTCGGTTTTGATATTCAATTTTAATTTTTTTACCTATAAGATTGTTTAGCTCAATTTCTGAATCGCCACATTGTAAAAAATATTTTACGGGGTTTTCAAAAATAGACCTCATTTTTTGAATATTTCCTGAATAAATCATAGTTGTTGTGTTTTATTTGTTTGTTGTGTGTGGTTTTCTGTCAAAATAAATGTTCTTAGCACTTGCACTTAGAGTGATTGCAAAAATTACTTTATATTTTTCATCAAACATTCCCATTTCTTTAACAGCAGTTCCGGCAGAAAACAGTACTCTATTGTCAATTCTATAATCAGCGGCTCTGCTAACTGCTGAACCAATTGCAATTCCTAAGTCAACAGTATTTATAGCACAAGGAACTTCGGGGAAATTATTTTTGTTTTCACAATTTTCTTTTCCACAAAAACCGCAGTTTCTTAATCCTAAACTTTCTATATATGTAGCTACAAGAATTATAACGTCAGATTCTCTCACATTGTTTGCATCTCGTAAAAAGAATTTTTGTCCGCTTTTTTCTGAAATTTCTTCCATTTTCAAAGCAATTTCTTCCATTTTTTCTTTATTGCTAACAATTCTAAAATCGAGAGTGTCGCGTCCTTTGCCTTTCGGTGCTGTTTGAATTGCAATACCAATATTTTTTGCCGCTTCCATTACGGCAGACGAAAGAGAGTTTTTGTCAAGTATCATATTTTTAAATTTATAATTTTATCAACTAATATTTCGGCTAATTTTGTTTTCGATTCATAAGTCCAACCAGCAATATGAGGTGTTAGAATTACATTTTCACTTTTTGCAAGATGTTGAAAATCAGGATTGTCCTTTAAGTCTATTGTTGTTTCAAAAGAAGCATCTTCGTATTCTAAAACATCTAAGCCAGCTGCCAATATTTTTTCTGATTTTAGAGCATCAACTAAATCCGAAGTTTTTACCACCTGACCACGAGCAGTATTTATTAAAATTATTGGCTTTTTAAATTTAGCTATAAATTCTGAATTTACCAAAAATTTGGTTTCTGCTGTCAATGGAACATGCAAACTTAAAATATCAGCTTTTTCAAAAATTTCTTTATAATCAGTCTCTTTTACAAATTGGTTGGAATAATTTTTTTTGTACTTATCGTAAGCAATAACTTTGCAACCAAAGCCAGAAAGTTTTTTTGCAAAACTACTTCCCATATTTCCGTACCCAATAATTGCTACAACTTTGCTACCTAACTCAGAACCACGATTTTCTTCCCGATTGCGAATGCCTAATTTCATTTCTTTGTTGGCTTTGGGAAGATTGTTTAATAAACTCAGCAACATAGCTACAGCATGTTCGCCAACGGCATCGCGATTTCCTTCTGGTGAGTTTAAGCAAACAATTCCTTTTTTGTTGCAATAGTCTGTGTCAATACTTTCCATTCCTGCACCAACACGAGCAATAAATTTTAGATTTTTTGCACAATCAATAAATTCTTTATCAATATTAAATCTGCTACGAATAACAATTCCACAATATTCCGAAATAAATTTTTGAATTTCAATTTTACTTTCTTTATATGCTTCTGCAACAGTAAAACCAGATTTTTTCAATTTTTCTGGAATAATCTCATGAACAGTATCTATCAATAAAACTTTGTTATTCATAATTTAATTTTATTAAGCTACAAATATAAAACAAAAAAAAAGACCGAGAAAATTCGGTCTTTCTTTTATAGAATTTTATATCTTATTTCATATATCCATATCTGTGGTCAGTTGGGCTTACGAAAGTTTCTTTAATAGCTCTTGCATTTACCCATCTAATTAAGTTTAGCGAACCTCCAGCTTTATCGTTAGTTCCAGACGCTCTTGCACCACCAAATGGTTGTAAACCTACCATTGCACCTGTTGGTTTGTCATTAATGTAGAAGTTACCAGCAGCGTATCTTAAAGCATCAACAGCAATTTGAGTAGCGTAAATATCACGGCTAAAGATAGAACCTGTTAATCCATAAGGTGAAGTTGTGTTACAAATTTCAAGTGTTTCTTCATATTTGTCATCTTCGTAAACATAAATTGTAACTACTGGACCAAAGATTTCTTCTTCCATAGTTGTAAATCTTGGATTTGTTGTAACGATTACAGTAGGTTCAACAAAATATCCTACAGATTTGTCGCCTTTACCACCAGCAATAATTTCACATTCTTTAGAATCTTTTGCTAATTGAATATATCTCATAATATTGTCGAATGAAGCTTCGTCAATAACTGCATTTATGAAATTATCAGGATCGTTTACATCGCCCATTTTGAGTGTGGAAAGCGTTTTTGTTAATATTTCTTTTGTTTTGCTCCATAATGATTTTGGCATATAAACGCGAGAAGCTGCCGAACATTTTTGACCTTGATATTCAAAAGAACCACAAACTATAGCATTAGCAACTTCGTCAGCTTGTGCAGATTTGTGAACAAAGATAAAGTCTTTACCTCCAGTTTCACCTACAATTCTTGGATAAGAAACATACTTGTCAACATTGTTTGCAGCACCTTTCCACAATGTGTTAAAAGTTGCTGTAGAGCCAGTAAAGTGTAAGCCAGCAAAATGTTTACTTGCTAAAATAACCTTACCCATCATACTACCTTTACCAGGAACAAAGTTTACAACTCCGTCAGGTAAACCAGCTTCTTTGTAAATTTTCATTAGGTGATAATTTGAATAAACTGCTGTAGTTGAAGGTTTCCAAACAGTAACATTACCCATTAAAGCTGGCGACATATTTAGGTTTGAAGCAATAGCTGTGAAATTAAAAGGTGTTAAAGCAAATACAAAACCTTCTAAAGCACGGTATTCCATTCTGTTTAGTTGATTTTTTATTTCACCAGGTTGGTTTGCATAAATTTGAGATGCATAGTGAGCATTAAATCTTAAAAAATCAGCAGCTTCGCAAACAGCGTCAATTTCGGATTGGTAAATATTTTTACCTTGTCCCAACATTGTAGCAGCGCTAATAGTAGGACGATACTTTGTTGAGATAAGTTCAGCAATTTTTAAAGTAATGCTTGCTCTTTCTGTCCATGGTAAATTTTCCCATTGTTTTTTTGCAGCCATTGCTGCTTCTATAGCCATTTCGACTTCTTTTTCACCAGCCATATGGCAAACAGCTATAACTTTTTTATTGTTATGAGGCATAACAACATCAACAGTATTTCCTGTTCTAACTTCTTTTCCACCTATAATTAATGGAATTTCAATTTTTTCAGAACTCATTCTTTTAAGCTCTGCCATTAAAAGTTCACGTTCTTTACTTCCTTTTAAATACTGAAAAATAGGTTCGTTTGCCGGTCTTGGAAAACTAAATAATGCATTGTTCATAATAAAATATTTTAAAGTTTAAATTTTGTTAAGATTACAAAAATAATAAAATTATTTTATTTTCTAAGAAGAATTACCATGATAAAAAACATCAATTTTTGAAAAAAGTATAAAAATATTGGAAAATCTTGGGCTTATTAAAAACAAAAAAGATTGCACTTAAAAATGCAATCTTTTTTTAATTCTTTTTGTTGTCCGACAAGGATTCGAACCTTGACAGGCAGAACCAAAATCTGCAGTGCTACCGTTACACCATCGGACAAAAGAACTTTGTGAGTGCAAAAGTAATCCTTTTTAATTAAATACCAAAAAAATTGTGTAAAAAAAACTTGCACAAGCAGATTCCGTGCTTATCGTTCATTATCAGCAGTTTAGCTATTCGTACATTCCTGTTTTCAATCTAATAACTTCTTGGTCGCTAAGAAATCTCCATCTTCCTCTAGGTAAGTTTAGCTTAGTTAAGCCTGCAAAATAAACTCTATCCAACTTTTTTACATCATAGCCAAAATGTTCCATAATTCTACGAACAATTCTATTTCTTCCAGAATGAATTTCTATTCCTACCTCAGTTTTTAGATTGTCAACATAGCTAATTGCGTCAACAACAATTGGTCCGTCTTCTAATTCTATTCCTTCAGCAATTTGGTTTAAATGGTCGCGAGTAAGAGGTTTGTCGAGTTCTACGTGGTAAATTTTCTTTTTATTGTACGAAGGGTGGGTTAATTTTTCGGTTAATTCGCCATCATTTGTCAATAAAAGAAGTCCAGTAGTATTTCTATCCAATCTTCCTACAGGATAAACTCGCTCTTTGCAAGCATTTTGAATTAAATCCATAACTGTTCGTCTGCCTTCGGGGTCGTCAGATGTAGTTACATAATCCTTGGGTTTATTGAGCAAAATATAAACTTTCTTTTCAGGATTTATTTTTTTGTCATTAAATTTAACTTCATCGCCAGGCATAACTTTTATGCCAAGCTCTGTAACTATTTCGCCATTTACACTAACTAATCCTGCACTAATAAAAGTATCTGCTTCTCGTCTTGAGCAAATACCAGCGTTAGCAATATATTTATTAAGTCTAATACCTTCTTTTGGTGTAGCTTTTGCTGATTTGTCATTTCGTCTCGAGGGTTTAGAAATTTTCTTCATTTTTAAAGACCTTGTATCAACTCCTTTAATATCATCAATATCAAAGCTGTCCATATTTCTGTTTTTGGACTTAGGTTTTTCAAATTTAGGTTTAGAAATTTTCTTTTTTAAATATTCTGGTCCATCAAAATATTTTGATGCTTTGTCATATTTTTTTCCGTAATTTTTACCTTTTCTTGGTGCTGAGTCATTGTAATTTCTTGGTCTTTTGCTAGATTTAGTTGTCTGATTATTGTTATAAGCCATTTTAAATTTAATTTAAGGTTAATAAAAATTTTTTAAGCAAAGCAGGTGCTTGAATAAATCTAACTTGATGTGCTAGAATGCAATCTTGTGTTTTTCTATATTATTAACATCATTAATGTTATATAAGTAGTAATGCTTTTTATTTTTTTTGTCTTGTAAATTTTTGAAATCATGTCTTAAAGTTTTA
>FZPS01000204.1_pt183 | contig 18713 bp, 16 predicted proteins | sample 1817821 | NCBI WGS metagenome assembly FZPS01 (sample SAMEA104158645, study PRJEB21678) | metagenome | place: Germany | collected 2015-04-21
CAAAAGATCCTGAGAGATCTTTTTATCTTCATTTTCTCCATGCGATTTTACGCAAAAAGACGGAAGATATTGGCTGTGACGGGGTGATAAAATTCTACCAGCTGATTCGTTCAGTGAACCCTAATTATTAATGATGTTTAAGAACAGGCTATCAGTACATTACATACCGTAAAAATAAGTAGTCTTGCTACTCGTCAAACGTAATCTGCGAATACACCCATGAAGCCATTTCATCGAGCATCGAAACAGTCGGCACTTCATCCATATAGATGTGGATCGGGAGAACCTCCCGGACGTTGTCTTCTTCCATACCTGTCGTTTCAGCGATGCTCTTTACATATTCTGCGTACGAGACAACATCGAGCGTGACACCTCTTTGTCTCAAGTATTCTTGCGCGAGAACGCGAAACAGAAACGACGTCCGTCCGAGATAGAGGACATACTGGCGCACTTCTCCCTCGTCCATGGTCGGGACGCCGAATTCTTTTTGTCCGTAAGCTTCCAAGGACAACCCCTGCTCTTTTGCTTTCTCCTCAAAGATGTTCAGTCGATGCTTGCTTTCCCGCGTCGCCTCTTCATCGTTGATCTCAAAGGTACTGCGTTGCACGAGCTGAGGCACGAGAAAATCGGAGACAATCATGTGCGACTGCTGCGATCTGATCGTGAACGGAATTTCACGACGCATGGCGTCCTTATACTCTTCCACGGTAGTGATGCCCGGCAAATCCTCCGCCTGGACCATCTCGTCCGTGAGTACGTGCTTTTGACCTTCCGGTAATTCCAACTTGCTATGTCTCTCGGCAAGTTTTTGACATTGATCCTCGATAAAGGCGCTCAAATCGGGAAGTTGCAATTCAATGAGAGGCTTCGGTATATCAATGCTCTTGTAATCGTAAATCGTCGTGACTTTCGTTTCCATGATTCGTCTCGTTTCTATTCTATCTGCTTTGGGGAATGCCCTAGAATCAGCTTACTCCCGGTTCAAACTATATCATGAATATGACGCTGACTGCGTGACTTCGGACACCGATCAATCTACTTATCACTGAATATGCGAGACGCGGAATATCCTTATCAAGCAGGCCGCAGTTCTGTCACCTGCCCGCGCTTCACTTCGAAAACGGCATCGTAAAACGGCATCGTGTCGGGGAACAGGACATGACTGACAGAGAGAACCGTCACCCCGTCAAGCGATAACAGCGTCTTCTCGATGTTGCGCGCAACCCGTTCGTCCAAGCTTGCGAATGCCTCATCGAGCAACAGCAAGTCGGCACGGGCGATGAGTCCTCGGGCGATCGCCACGCGTGCGCGTTCGCCGCCGGATAGATTCTTGCCATTGTCGACGATGATGTGTTCAATCCCGTCCGGCAAGCGCTCGAGATAGTCCGACAAACCCGCCCCCTCAATCGCACGCATGATCTCTTCGTCGCTGTAGTCCTTATAAAGCGTCAGATTGTTTCGAAGCGTGTCTTCGAACAGAAAAACTTGCTGTTCGACGTTCGCGATATGCCGATAATACGATTCGCGCCGAATATCGACTAAGTCGACACCATCGAGCAAGATGGCGCCTTGATCAGGATTGAAGTACTTGCGTACCAGTCGAAGAATCGTCGACTTGCCGCCGCCGGACGGTCCGATCATGAGATATTTTCCGCCTTTGCGCAACGTGAAACGTGCATCCTGAAGCACCTGATTGTCGCCGTAAGCAAAGGAGACGTCATCGAACACGAGCTCCCCATCGAAGCCGTCAAAACTTTCCGTTTCGACGCTCAACTCTTTGTTCTCGAGATTATCCTCCATGCGCAAAAAGACGGTGCGAACGGAGGCGACCGATGGGAACGCTTCCGCCAATCGCCCCAATGCATCCATGATCATGCCAAATCCATTGATGGTCAGGAGAATACCGCCTGTCGTAATTCCGCCCTCCCGAACGGCGAGCATCGCCAACGTCAGTAAAACGGCTATAAAAAAACCAAACCGCACATTATTTCTCGTCTGGATGACCGTCTCTTTTTTGTCGAGCTCATACCGTTTGCTCTGCACGTCAGTGCTTCTGCGGTTGAAATCTTTCTCGATTTTATCTTCGAGGTTATGACTCTTAATGATGCGGAAAGCCGATAGAAATTCCCTGATAAAAGCAGTGTATTTTATCAGGAAGTCCGAGCGCTCGCCCTCGCTTTTTTCAAGCGTACGACCTGAGCGCATGCCGATGAAGATCATAAGAGCCCCGATCACCGACGCAACGATGGGAATCCACGATTTTGTCATTGAGATAATAACGACACCGCCAAAAAAAGTGACGAATGACTCGAAAATAGTGTAGAGCGAGACAAAATATCGTTGCTCCACAGTATTCATATCATTCGTGATATTTGAGAGGTACAGCGCCCGATTCTCACTTTGGAATTCACTGATGTTCTTTGCGAAAACACGTCCAACGTAACGTTGCTTCATGAGCGTATTGGCGCGCCGTATATAGCATCCGCGTGTAAAAGCCGACAAGAGATCGAGGGGGACATAGAGTGCTAGCCCGAGAAAGAACGGCGCGATGATTCCCGCAATATAATCGGACTGTCCCGTCAATGCCGCGTCGAGAAGGCGTTGAGTCAAGATAATAAGATAAACATTAAGCGCCTGGCCTGCCGTGATCGGAGGAACAGAGGGAAGGAGCGTGATCAGCGCGCGACGAATCGTCCGTTTCAGCTCAAGGGGAAATGGTTGGCGCGGCGTTTTTTCCTTTCTTTTCACCATCAAATAGCCTCCGTGAAATAGTCGTTAATATGCCACGACATGACATTCCCCGACTTGAGCTCGAGAACGGAATCATACCTTTCCGTAACGCCCTCATAATACCGATGCGAGATGGCGATCACGGTCGCGTCGAGCGACAGGAGTGTCTGTTCAACGTGTCGCCCCAGACTCTCGTCAAGATTCGATGTCGCCTCGTCTGCCAAAATCAGCGTCGCGCCTCTGATCACGGCGCGCGCGATGGAAACGCGTTGGCGTTCGCCGCCTGACAAGTTCTTTCCGTTCTCCTCGAGCGTCGTATCAAGTCCGTTCGGCAAACGATTGACGAGTTCAGACAACCCCGCCTTTTCGACGGCATCGTGCACTTTCTCTTCCGAATAGTCTTCATAAAGAGTGATATTTTGGCGAAGCGTATCTTCAAACAGGAAGACGTCTTGGTAAATCTCCGCGATCCGCTTGTTTTGGGAGGCGGGATGAATCGTGCGCAGCTCCGTCCCGTCGTAGCGAATCTCCCCCTCATAGTCCGTGTAGACACCCGCAAGAAGATTCAGCAGTGTCGTCTTGCCGGAGCCCGAGGCACCTTTCAGAAGGACTTTTTCACCTGGCGCAACGGAAAAGGTTATGTGGCGCAGGACGCGTTGATCGCCATATGAGAAGGAAAGACCCTCTACATCGAGCGAATGATTGAAAGAGAAAGGCTGATCTCCCGCCTCAAGCTCTTGTTTTTCATCAGTATCACCGTTGACGACTTTATCGAAGATGCCCAGCGCCGCCAGCAATTTATTGCGGTGCGGGAAAATCCGAACAATGCTGAAAAGACAGCTTGACGTGATTTGCGCGATCAGTATGCCGCGGACTAAATCGAGTTGCCCCTGTGCAATGCGAATGCCGACATAGAAAAAAGAGAGAACCGTACACGCATATCCAAGTGTTTGCATGGTACCTCTTTGAAAGCTGTCGAAGATATTGAAGCGGATCTTCACCCTTTCGAGAACGGCAATAAACGCATTCGTCTGATCCTGAAAGCGGTCTTCCACCTGATTGAGCTTCAGGATTTCCAAGCCGCTAAAAACATTCGACATTTTCTGCGAAAAATCTCTGTTCGCATCCGACTCTCTCGATTTGAGCTTGACGAGCCGACCCGCGAACAACCGCCCTAAGAGTCCGATACCAATCGTCAAGGCTAAAACGATAAGGGCGAAAATGTAATCGATGAACAGAAGAATCAGAAAGCCGAACAACGCCACGCCACCATTGAACAAGACGTTGAGGAAAGAGAGAAAAAAGTCATTCTCGATGATATTGATGTCATTGACTAGATTGGAAAGATAGACTTCCCGCGATTGGCGCGAGAAAACGCGCACGGGAAGACCGATGATGCGGCGAAATCCGAGCTTACGAATGTCAAGCAGGATATCGCGCATGAACCCGATGCGCATACGACGTGAGACGTAATGAAAAAACGAAGGCAACACAAGTCCCGCGAACAGGACGGCAATCCTTTTGAGCGATTCCTCCCGCGTCGTCGCATCGATGATGCCGAAAGCATAGCTGAACATTACCTGTTGTATCAGCTGCTGAAGAATAGGCAACAACGCGCCGATCAGGTACACGATAAAGCCGCGCCTGCGCTTTTGTAGCACATCGCGCATCGTGATTTTTTGTTTATCCTGCTTATCCTTTTCCAACAGTCGTACCGCCTCGTCGTCGAGTCTGATGTCAGACGGCATCATCTTTTAACAAAATATCAAGTAAATGTCGGTTCCGCCACAGCAAATTGTCACACGGGGTCTTTGTTAATCAATGTCGTATGCCACAAGTCGTTGATACACTTCCGAGACGGGAAGACCCATCACCGAAAAAAAGTCACCTTCAATCCGGGAAATCAGCAATCCGCCGAGCTCCTGAATACCGTACGCCCCGGCCTTGTCGAGCGGCAATCCGGAAGCGACATAGCGATCTATCAGAGATTCGATCGCGGAGGAAAGCGGGTGGAAAGTGACGTGCGAGACACTTGAAAACACATCGGCGGACGATGCCGTCAGAAGGGCGACACCAGTGTCGACCGTATGCGTTTTGCCCGCGAGGGTGCGAAGCATCTTTCGAGCTTCGTTTTCATCTTCCGGTTTTCCGAAAAGCACACCGTCGAGCGAAACAATCGTATCTGCAGAAAGTATTAGGCAATCGGGGTGTTCGCGCAGGGACGCCTCCGCTTTGGCGAGCGCCAGTCTCTCGACTAAAGTACGTTCATCGAGGTCAGGATTCGTACGCCGCCACTGACTCAGCATGTCGTCTTCATCACACGACGAGGGCGCAACCTCAAAGGGAAAACCCGTCATCGCCAACAATTCTTGTCGTCGCGGCGATCGACTTGCCAAGATCAGCTTCATGATTTGATTCTCCTCCTTGTTACTTTCGGTTACAGGATATCGCAAGCCCGGTTTCCCGCACATGGGGTATTATTGCACCACGAACAATTCGGTAAATTCTTGGTGAAGATACTGTAACAATTTTTTCAGACTGCAACGCCAATCATTTTACTATATATAATAGAGACACCGTAACCACTCGATGGACAGGAGGGGAATATGAGCGATTTGAAATACCTCAACTTGCTGGCAAAACAATTTCCGAATGCGTCATCTGCAAGGGCGGAGATTATCCGTCTGCGTGCCATCAATGAATTGCCTAAAGGAACGGAATACTTCTTCAGTGACATTCACGGTGAAGACGTGGGCTTTATCCACCTATTGCGCAGCGCATCAGGCAACATCCGTAAGAAGATTTCGGAACTCTATGAATACGAGTTAACTCAAGATGCGCAAAATCAATTAGCCAACCTCGTTTATGATCCGAAGCGTGTTTTGTCGATTCTCCAAGAATCGGGACGCATCACGGACGATTGGCTTGCAATCACCATTTATCGTCTCATCAATTTGAGCAAATATATCAGCGTCAAATATTCATGGCATTCCACTTTTTCAAAAATCCCGAAGGAATTTGAAGTCATCATCACGGAGCTGCTTTTCTCGTCGTACGAGGAGAGCAAAAAGAACTACCTCAACAGCATTATTCGATTCATCATTGAAGAGGAGACGGCGTTCGCCTTCATCGGCGCGCTGTGCGAAATGATTCAGAACATCTCCGTTAACACACTGCACGTGATCGGCGACATCTACGATCGAGGACCGGGACCGCACCGCATCATGGAGGAGCTCATCGATTTCCCGGACGTCGATATTCAGTGGGGCAATCACGACATCGTCTGGATGGGAGCCGCCGCCGGCAACACGGCCTGCATGGCGCACGTTATCCGCATCGGCATCGGTTATAACACGTTCGATTTCATGGAAGAAGGCTACGGGATCAATTTGAGGCCACTCTCTTCTTTCGCGGCGAAAGTATACGCCGACGATCCCTGCGAACGTTTCAAGACACGACTCTTTGACACGCCGGAGTTCGGGTTTATCGATGACCAGCATTCCGCTAAGATGCACAAGGCGATTTCCGTGATTCAGTTCAAGCTTGAAGGACAATTGATCGAGCAATACACGCGGTGGAATATGGACCACCGCAACGTCCTCAAAAAGGTCGATTTCGAGCGCGGCGTCTACGTACACAACGGCGTGGAGTATCCCATGCTCGATACGAACTTCCCGACCGTCGATCCCGACGATCCCTTGCGCCTGTCGCAGGAGGAAGAAGAACTCGTCCGCAGTCTCGAAGCATCTTTCAGAAACAGTGAACCGCTACACCGCCATATTCGCTTCCTCTACTCCAACGGATCGACGTATCTCAGCGTCAACAAGAATCTCCTGTTCCACGGTTGTGTTCCCTTGAAAGAGGATGGCTCATTCCAAGAAGTACCGGTCACTGGAAAACAATATTACGGACGTGAACTCTTTGACGAGCTCAATGCCGTCATTCACGATGCTTACTTCCAGCCGGAGGATTCGCCGAAACGCGAACGGGCGCGCGACTATATGTTGTACCTGTGGTGCGGCTCACTCTCTCCGTTGTTCGGGAAAAGCCAGATGTCGACATTCGAGAATTTCTTCGTCGAAGACAAAGAGTTGCGCCGAGAGGTCTACAATCCTTACTTCGAGCATTCAGCCAATGAGGACACGTGTAAAATGATTCTCGAGAACTTCGGATTGGATCCGGAGACCTCGCGCATTATCAACGGTCACGTCCCCGTCAAAGCGAAAGAAGGAGAGAGTCCGGTTAAGGCGAACGGTAAGCTGTTTGTCATTGATGGCGGACTCGCGAAAGCGTATCAAAGAAGGACCGGCATCAACGGATACACGCTGATCTTCAATTCACACCATCTCGCCCTTGCGGAACACCACGACTTCGAAAAGATTGAAAGCGACATGGGAAGCTACACGCCGCGCGTCTTTATCGTCCAGCCGATGAAACACCGCTTGCAGGAAAAACATACTGATCTCGGCAAAGAGATTTCGGCGAGAATCCAAGAGCTGAGAGATTTGATCGAGGCATTCAACCGCGGAGAGATCAAGGAAAAATAATTACCACACCGCGAAAAACCCGCACCGTTATAGTTGCGGGTTTTTGACACAGACAAATATTCAACGTCATGCGCGGTGCGGTTGCTTTGAAATCATCACGACACTAGCGTTAAGTCGCTCGACAAGACCGTGATCGTGCGATGCGAGAAGTATCGGTTTCTCTCGGGCGACCTGACGGACGAGCTCGATCGCTGTCGTTTCATTTTTTTCATCGAGCTCTCGGAACGCCTCATCGAGATACAGAATATCGGACTCGGGCGCCAGTGCGCGCGCCAGAGCTAGGCGGCGCTGCTCTCCTCCTGAAAGCGTCGATGCCTGCTGATCTTTCACTGACGAGAGATCGAGTTCTCTGAGCAACCGATCGGCAACGTCGCCGTCGTACCCAGGAAGAACGACTCGAACGTTGTCTCTTGCCGACAACTGAGGCAATAGGCGGTTATCTTGGAAAACGAACAAACCGCGCTCCGGCACACCGCTGATCGTGCCGCAGTCCTGCTCGTCGAGTCCCGCAATGAGGCGGAGCAAAGTCGTCTTGCCGGAACCGGAAGCACCGACGAAGAGAACGGGGCGATCCAAATTCAATGTCGCGCTGAAATCGTCAAAGACAATCGTCCGGTCGATTTTTTTACATAAGCCCCCGATCACAATGAGTTCTTCCCTTCGGTCTGCAACTTGAGCGACCGATGCGGCATCGGCAAGAACTGTCGAGGGGCGAACATCGGCCGCCTTTTCACTTTGCCCGCCGACGTGCGACTTGGGCAATCTCTCGCCGATCCGTACAAGTGCCAAGCGATACAGCGCAACCAACACCTTTTCAACGACAAATGCCGCCATGACAAGCACGACGGTCCACGCCAACAAACGCTCCATATCGAGATACAGTTTGGCGTCGTAGATCCTGCGCCCGATCGTGTTTTTGGAGAAAGCGAGTACTTCGGCCGCAACGCCCGCCTTCCACGCCATGCCGATGGCGACGCTTGAAGCGGCAAGAAATTCTTCGCGCGCCTGAGGGATGACGATGTAGCGCACAACATCTCGCTTTTTCATCGAAAACGTGCGCGCCATCTCCAGAAGTCGCCGATCGACATTCAAAAAGGCGCTGAGCAGGTGATTGTAGATCATTGGGAAGACGACAAGCCCCGAGATAAAGGACGTGAGAATTCGAGCACTCATGAAAAACATCGCGATCAGGATGAACGAAACGATCGGAACAACTTTCATCACCTGAACGATGGGAATCATGAGAAAGCGCAATCTTTCAAAACGCGATGCTGACCACGCGAGCAAAACAGCGGCGCACGTGGCAACCAAGATGCTGAGGACGATGCCCGACATGGACACCGCGACGGTCAACCAACTTTCACTCTCCGCGAATAACTGAAAGACAGCGCTAAGAACGCGATAAGGAGACGGCAATAAAAACCCCGTACCGCCCAAAGTGGAGAGGAGTTGCCACAACAAGAGCAGGAACAGCGCCCCTCCCGCCGTATAAAGCATTTTCCGCTTATTACTATCCATCGAAATAGAAATCATCACCCGGCAATTTGCCGCCGACAGACTGCGGATTCGCTTCCATCAAAAGCTCCAAAAAGCCTGCTAATTGTCTCTGCATATCGGCACCCGCAAAGAAACGAATGTAGCAGGAAGGAATCGCTTTTTTCGCGATGGCGCCGTTGAAGATATCAAGTTCCTCGATCATGGCGGACGCCTCATCCGTGTTTTCATTCACGAAACGGATGCTCGCCTCATAGCGGTCGATGAAAGCTTTGACGGCTTCCGGGTTCTTGTCAACAACCTCCTTGCGCGCGATCAGCACGCCCATCACGAGTCCCGCATCCGCGATCACCTTTCCCCACTCCGTGTTCAGGTCAATCGCCGAGCGAAGATCCGTTAACTGTTGCTGCGCAACCGTCACGAACGGCTGTGGCAGGAGAGCGACAGATCCTTCCTCTTTCGCGATTTGCGCGACGACGGCGGAGTGGTCATTCTCCCACTTGAGCTCGACACCTGTATTGGGGTTGATCTCATTCTTTTCCAAGAGAAGGCGTAAAACGTACTCAGGAACAGCTCCTTTGCCCGACGCGTAGACCGTCTTGCCGACGAGGTCCTTTAACGTATGGATGGAATCGCCCCGTTCCACGACGTGGAGAACGCCGAGCGTATTGATCGCGATGACGGCAATTTTTCCTTCTGTCTTGTTATAGAGAACCGAAGCCAAATTTGATGGCACTGCGGCAAGATCGACATCCCCTCGAACAATCATGGGAACAATCTCTTCCGGCGAAGCGACAAGCTCAAACGACAGATCAAACGATTCGCGCCCTTTCTCTGCCTCAATAACAAGCGGCGCAAGTCCCATGCTTGTCGGACCTTTCAGTCCCGCGAGTTTGAAGTGAACGCGCGGAGGATTGGATGGCCCAGGATCACTCGGTTTCACAGAAGCAAGCGGCTCCGTTGTCGAGCTCGGCTCCGTATCCGGCGTTGTCGTTCCGTTAGTCGCACCATTGTTCACCGGCGAACATGAAGCGGCGAGTAGCGAGATGACGAGCGCAAACACGATCAATCTCGTCCGTTTTTTTGTAAGCATGTCTCCCTCCTTTTTCCCCGCCTTTACATCGGCACGTGGAAATCCCGCTTTTCCATTATTTTCAGGATACAGCAAAAATTAATCCGACACAGCGGAACATGAGCTGCGTAACCTAGATAACGATCGGGCACCGCTTAGTTCATCTGTGACCCTCCATGCTACAATGTTCTAAAGCATTGTAGAGCTTTATCATTAAACTAGGACGGGTAAACTGCCGTGAAAATATCTCGCAAAAAGCATACCACTCTACTCCTTCTTTTGAGTGTCGCCCTCATCATCACGGGAATCCAGGCGTCCTGCTCAATTGAAGATCCGCCCGAGACGGTCGATAACGGTTCCACCATGACGAGCCACACTATGACCGCCCCAACGAGTTCGACTACGACTCCATCTAGCGAGACGACTATTCCATCCCCAAAGCCATCTGAAAAACTTCCCAAGCTGGAGGGGGCCGTGGCCCTTACTTTCGATGACGGTCCCGGAGCACATACGGGCCGCCTGCTCGATGCGCTCAAAGAATACGACGCAAAGGCGACATTCTTCGTGGTCGGCAGAGTAGCGTGCGAAAATGAAGATAATATGGCGCTCATTAAACGCATGGTCGATGAGGGTCACGAAGTTGCGAATCATTCTTACAGCCATTTCGATTTTCTCAAAATTTCGGATAGTGCCGTGTTAAAGCAAATCAGCAAAACGAACGAAACGATTGCCTCAATCACGGGGAAGATCCCGACACTGTTGCGCCCTCCGTATGGCAATTTTGATAATCGCGTCACTCAATTGGCCAAACAAGAAGGGCTCGCTATCGTGCTCTGGACACCAAGCCCGGAAGACTGGAGATATAAAGACGTCGACTACGTCTGCAATTTCATGCTTGATTATATAGAAGCCGGTAACACTTTCTTGCTCCACGACGTACACAAAACGACGGTGGACGGCGTGATCAAGGCACTGCCCATGCTAGCGGAACGCGGCCTCAAGCTCGTCACCGTCAGCGAACTCTTCGATCTGAAACCGGGCGATATACATCCTGCCTCTTGGGGAGGAGGGGGAGAATAAAAGAGTCGCTCACACTTCTTTTTAATCGAATCGAAAGCGCATTTTCAGAGACGTGACGCGAACACATGCACCCGTACGTCATATCAATTGAATCGAAAGCGCTTTTTCGGGCGCAACGACAATCCCGCGCAACTTTACTCCATGTTAAAATGGCCTGAGTGTCGTAAAGCTTAATCTTACAATGAGGATTGGTAAACTATATGAAAAAATCTCGCATGAAGCACATCTTTTCGCTCCTCCTAATGGCCGTCGTCGGTGTCGCCCTCATCATTACGGGAACGAAGATATCTTCTTCGAATCAATATCCTCACGAAACGATCAACAGCAATCCCACATGGACAACGATGCCATCGCAAGATACCTCGAGTGCTACGACGAGTTTGACCACTATAATAACGGAGACACAAACGACGACAGAGGACAGTCAAGAAAGCTCGCCTTCAACAGTACCAACGACCTCCGAGACGACGCCTTCATCTAAAGAATCTACAGTCACAAAGCCTAAAACGACAACTAAACCACGTACAAAGCCACCAAAGACGACGCCTAAGCTTAAGGGTGCGGCCGCCATTACCTTCGACGACGGTCCTGGGGGGCATACGTCTCGTCTTCTCAACGCGCTCAAACAATACAATGCAAAAGCGACGTTCTTCGTGATCGGTAGCGGAATAGCCAACCCTGAAAATCAAAAGTACAATAGATCACTCATTAAGCGCATGGTCGACGAGGGCCACGAAGTCGCGAACCATTCTTACGACCATAAGGATTTTACAAAGCTGTCGGACAAGGATGTGTTAAGCCAGATCAGGAGAACGAGCGATGCCATTTCCTCCATCACCGGAGAAAAACCGACACTTTTGCGGCCTCCGTACGGCTCATTCAACCGCCGCATCACGAATCTGGCGGAACAAGAGGGGCTTGCTCTCGTGCTTTGGTCGCCGAGTCCGGAAGACTGGAAATATAAAGACGTCGACTACGTCTACAACTACATTATCGACCACGTAACAGCCGGCAGTACGCTCCTGCTCCACGACATACACAAGACGACGGTGGATGCCTTTATCAAGGCGTTGCCCGTGTTGACAGAGCGCGGCCTCAAGCTCGTCACCGTCAGTGAACTCGTCGATCTGAAACCGGGCGACGTACACCCGTCTTGGTGGTGGAGATAAGTGAGCCGAACAACTTCGCTCCATGCTATAATGGCGGAAGCGTCGTAAAGCTTATTTTTCGATTAAGACTGGAAAACTGCCATGAAAAAGTCTCGTATGAGGCACATCCTTTCACTCTTCCTTATGGCCGTCGTCGGTGTCGCCTTCATCATTACGGGAACGCAGATATCTTCTTTGAATCAATATCCGCACGAAACGATCAATAGCATTCCTACATTGACAACGATGCCATCGCAAGAGACATCGAGTGCTACGACGAGTTTGACCACTTTGACGACAACAACGGATACACAAACGACAACGAAGGACAGCCAAGAAACCTCCCCTTCAACGGCGCCGACAACTACCGAGACGACGCCTTCGTCCAAAAAAACAACTGTTGCAAAGCCTAAAACGACGACAAAGCCATACACGAAGCCGCCCAAGACAACGCCTAAGCTACAGGGCGCCGTGGCTATTACCTTCGACGACGGTCCCGGACCGCACACGGCTCGCCTTCTCGATGCGCTCAAAGAATACGATGCAAAAGCGACGTTCTTCGTGCTCGGCGGGTATTTGGTTGACAGTGCAAAGAAGGACAATTCGGCAAATAGGGCGCTCATTCAACGCATGGTCGACGAGGGCCACGAAGTTGGGAACCATTCTTACAATCATCCCGAATTTATAAAGCTGTCAAACGATCAGGTGCTGAGCCAGCTCAGAAGAACGAGCGACGCCATTTCCGCCATTACCGGTGAAAAGCCGACATTATTTCGACCCCCGGGCGGCTCATTCACTCGTCGTATCACTAATCTGGCGGAACAAGAGGGGCTCGCTCTCGTACTTTGGTCGCTCGACTCGAATGACTGGAGGCAGAATAATAGAAATGTCGACTACGTCTACAGGTACATCATCAACAACGTAAAAGCCGGTAGCACGCTTCTGCTTCACGACATACACAAAACGACGGTGGACGGCTTTATCAAAGCGCTACCCGTTTTGATCGAGCGCGGTCTCAAGCTTGTCACCGTCAGCGAACTCTTCGATTTAAAACCGGGCAATGTACACCCGTCCTATTGGTGGAAATAAGAGAGTCGCTCACCACCACTTTCGTCAAATTGAAAACATCTTTTTGCAAGTGTCGATTAGACCGCAGCGCATATAGGGCGTATGAGCGAGAACCCATACGTATCATCTCAGTTGGATAGAAAGCGCTTTCTCGTACGCGGCGACAAGACCGCGTCCCGTGTCGGAATGCGCGAATGTCTGCGGGAGATCGGTTCCGGGACGATCGTTCCCCTCAATCAGAACGGGCCCCTCCGGCGTGATGGCGACATCCCATCCGACGTATCGTGTACCCGGATATTTTAATGCCGCCCGTACGACGAGCTCCTTGACTTGATCGATCATGGGCAATTGGATGCCCGTAAAGGGAAGATTCGTATCGGGATGATGCGTATACACCGTCCCGAATCCGACCGCGCTATAACAAGGATGCGTGATACGCCCATCATCCGACAATTTCGTGTACAACCCGCCGGCGCTCATGTTGTCGACGACGGAACCTTTTCTGCCGATACGGAGAACCATGTAGAGCACCGTCACGTCGCCTAGCTCATTGATGCAGGTACATGTACGCAACGTGTTGACGGAATCTGCATTGATGGCGTTTAATTCGCTGTGTTGTCGCGCGGCTTCTTCAATCACAACCTTGCCCTCGCGGACAAGTCGGTCAAACTGCCCTCGCGCCTGTTCCCGCGTCAACTTCTCAACGCCGTCGCCACCGCAGCCGCTCGCAGGCTTGGCGAAGACTGTGTCAAATCTCCCAACGAACGCCTCATACGCCGCGCAATCCGCATGGCGCAGGTCGATAAAATCGCGCCCGAGAAACTCGCGGTAAGCTTCGTTGAAAAGACCTTTATCCTTAATGACACGTGCTCTCTCCGGCACATTGCACCGAAACATCACGGCGTTATCTTTGTACTCCGTCGCGAACGTATCGCGTATCGCGGGCTCGCGCTGACGATCGAAACCGAAATTCATATAGTTGAGCCATGTCGTTCCACGCTTACGGTAGCAGTCGATGAAATCAAACAAGATGGATAGCGAGGATCTGCCGCTGCGCTTCGCCATCGTTCTCGTAAAACCGAAAACATTTTTCCATTGAATTGTAAAAAGACGACGAAAACCCATTGTGAGATTTCCTCCTGCCCGCTCGTAGACAAAGTCGCAATGACCGTCTCCACGAAAACTAGAGTCATTATAAATCCGAGGCAAGAGAGCGTCAAACAAATGCCAAAGCAAAAGAGAGTGAACGCAACTGCAGACGCGCAACAACACCATCACGTATCGCACGATTGAACGGGCACGCCCCCGAACGCAAGATGTTGTTCAGCAAATACGACGTCAATGAAGATGGGACAGGCTTGCACTACACGTAGTGTATAATATTTCAACGGTAAGATGCGGTTTATAAGTGTGAGTGATATGCATCTTCCGCCAAGTGCGGGGCTATCTGATGATATTGTTGTTGAATTGATATAGGGGAACGACCCGATGAAACGGATAAAAACCATTATCTTTTTGTGTTTCGCCGCCACCATGGCATTCATCGCGTTCTCGGGGTGCCAAAGATCTCTCGTGGTGGATTTCGAGCCGCTCACTGCTCCGTACTCCGATGTGAGTCTCACCACGGAAACTCAAAACAGCTTGCCTTTGCTCGATCGCGATTTGCCTTTGCTTACCGGGAGAACTTCGCCGTCACCGGGTACGACCATCCCGCCCGCCACGGGGGAGCGGAGCGATTCCTCCACGACAACGGAAGAGATAATCCTGACGACAAAAACTAAACCGACAACCACGACGATGACCTCGACGACGACGACCACAACAACGACGACAACAACTGCGAAAAAGACAACAACTATTACCACAGTGAAAAAGACGAGAACAACAAAAAAGACAACCACCACTGCAAAAGAGACAACAACGACGACAGAGACGACAACAAATATATCGACAACAGAAGCACCCACAACAAGTAATACGACGAAGGCGACCGAAGGAACGAACCGCCCCGACCTAGCGCTCGAAGTCCTCAGACTAGTGAACGAAAAACGGGCGGCAGCCGGTCTGAACGCTCTGACCATGAATCAATCGCTAAAAAGCGGGGCAGAACTTCGCGCTACCGAAGTTGCCATCAAGCAATCTCATACACGACCTAACGGGGAACCGTACTATACAGCCGTCAACCCGCCTATGTGGTGCATAGAACTTATCGCTTGGGGAGGATATCGCGCAACGCCGGAACAAGTCGTCAACGGCTGGTCCAATTCAGACAGACATAGTAAGCACTTAACAGATCCCTACTACACGGAGGCCGGCGTCGGCTGCTATCAGTTGAATAAATGGCCGTACTGGTGCTGGTCCATGCTCTTGCGCTAACGATCGGCCTTCTTCGGCAAGTCGTCGATTTTACATCCCATGAATGCTTCGATTGTCGGTCTGATACCTTGATTGACGCGCTTGACGTGGTCGTAATATTGGTAGAAGTCGTAACTCCCCCACGGATTTCCCTCGATGACGCAAGGTCCCATCTCGGAGACAGCGACATCCCACCCCATGTGCCCGTACTCGTCTTCGCCTTCCATGATCTCCATCATCATATCGACCATTTCCTTGAAGTACGGGACTTGGAAACTCCCGTCGGAAATCGCCGCACCCGTAATCGGATGGAAGTCGTAACGCGTTTCAAAATTGAGGTCGAAGACGGAATCATTCACGACCGCCTGCGAGATAAAATACCCCTCCTCATCCACGGCGACGCACGATGAACTCTGACCAACCTTGATGATGTCGACATCGTCAAAGAGCGCAATGCGCACGGATAAGGGGAACATCAGGATTTTCCCTTTGTCTTTGAGAAAGGTAAAACGAAAACTGGCGACAGCATTCGGCGAAACGGTGTCAAGCAACGGGTGCTGGATAATCTCTTCTTCAAGCATGTCGTAATGCTCACGGATGCGTGCGACCGTCTCATCGATCGTTTGCGCATCATACGTGATTTTCTCGATGCCGACGCCCGCGTAGCCCATCGCGTCTTTTGCGAAGACAGTTTCCTTATCCTCGAGGAATGAGTGTATCTCGTCATCGCTCGATTCCGCCACGATCAGCACATCTCTGAAAAAGTACTTTTTGTATCGCTTATAGGCGATGACTTTGTCTTGGATGTATCCCGGCGTCGTTTTCGGCGGGTTCAGCGCGTTAACGAGCTTGATCCAGTCTTTGATATAAACATATTGATCGCGAAAAGCGGGATCCGTATACTCCGTAAAATTAAACATGAGGTAGTTGCTGACGGTACTCCCATACTTGAACTTGCAGCGCATCATATCGAAGAACAAGTCAAGATGCGACCTGTCGGATCGTGTTGCCTGTTTTCTGGCAGCGCGCCATGCACCTCGAATATACGGCCACGCATTTCGCAATCGCATAATACTATCCCTCTCAGTCGGAAAGCGGCGTCACGAAAAAGACGCTCACCATCGCGGGAGGATTCAGCGGGCGATCATTCATATCCACTTTCAAGGCGGCGATGCGGTCGACCTCGTCCAACCCGAACACAACCGAACCAAAAGCGGCATAAGAACCGTCAAGGTGCGGACTGTCGGCATCGCAGATAAAAAACTGCGAACTTGCGGAGTTCGGATCCCTTGTTCGCGCCATTGAAATGACACCTCTTTTGTGCGGTAGCGTGTTGTCGACGCCGTTGGCGCTAAACTCGCCCTTGATCGACTCTTTTGAGCCGCCCATCCCCGTTCCCTCCGGGTCTCCTCCTTGGATCATGAATCCCTGAATGACACGGTGAAAAATTAAGCCGTCATAAAACTCCTCGCCGACGAGCTTCTGGAAATTCGCGACCGTTATAGGCGCCTGATCAGGTTTCAATTCGATCACAATCGCATTCCCGCTGTCCATGACGATTTGGACGAAATTCGTTTTTTCATCAGCTTTTGCAAACCCTTGTGCAGGCAAAAATGTCATCTGCGTCATACTCCCTTCCGTTTTTGGCTCGCTATCGACAGTCTCGATCAGACTTACCGACGGTGCATCCACCTCTTTCTCTTCACAGGCGGCGAGCACAAACAAGCTCACGATAACTAAAACAATCAGCCCGATACGGGCATACCATGCTATTTTGTTTTTCATTTTTCAGTTATATCCTTATGCGTCCGCCTCTACCGAGATAAAGTCGAACACGGTAACGTCGAAAAGTCCCATGTCCGTCAGTTTTAATTCGGGAATGACAGGTAGCGACATAAAGCAGAGCGTCATCACCGGCTCCACGTCACCCTCGACGCCAAGCTCTTTCCATGCGATGTCATGAATGTCGATCAATTTCTGCATCACCCATTCGCCCGACTGGTCGCTCATAATGCCGCCGACAGGCAACGGAAGCGACGTCAACACTTTGGCGTCTTTGACGAGCACGACGCCGCCGCCCAAGGCGATCAATTCCTCCACGGCGAATGCCATGTCGGCATCATTCGTTCCGGCGACGATGATGTTGTGCGAGTCGTGCGCGATGGAAAGCGCGACGGCACCCTGCTTGATTCCGTAACCGCGGAGAAGCGCGACGGCGACGTTGCCCGTCTCCTGATGGCGCTCCACCACGGCGATTTTGACGATATCCTGCTCCGGATCGTAGACGAAATCGCCGTCCTCGTCGATCGTCACGGTGGCGACGCCCTTTCCCGTGACGACACCGCCCGGGAGAATGTCGATCACATGGACACGGTCGCTATTCAAGTTGAGTTTCAATTTGTCGATCGAAAAATCCTTCACGTGCATACTGCTCTTGACGGCAGAATAATCGGCGCGCTTTACCTCGAGCAGATATTCACCGTCACGCGCGACCTCCACGCCGTCGATGAAGACGTGTTTCGCGCGGAAGTCCTCCAAATTGTTTACAAGATTGATGTCAGCGCGTCGACCGGGGAAAATCGCCCCGCGATCGTGGAGACCGAACGCCTCCGCCGCATTGAGCGTCGCCATCTGAACGGCCGTAATCGGGTCGAGGCCGAAACGTACGCAACGGCGCAGATGATCGTCCAAGTGCCCTTCCGTCAGGATCGTCTTCGGTTGGCGATCGTCGGAGCAGAGGAGACAGCGTCTGCTGTTCAGCGGTGTCACGACAGGAAGTAAATCTTCCAGATTGTGACACGCCGATCCCTGACGCATCAGGATGTACATCCCGTTCGACAGCCTTTCTTTCATTTCCTCCGCCGTAGAACACTCATGGTCGGCAAGAATACCCGCGGACGCATACGCACAGAGATCCCGTCCCGTCAGTCCCGGGCTGTGACCGTCGATCGGCTTCCCGGATTTTTTACCGGCGACTAACTTGTCGATGGCGCCGTCGTCACAGTAGACAACGCCCGGAAAGTTCATGAATTCAGCAAGTCCTAATATGCGATTGTCCGCTAACGGTTCTTCCATGTTTTTCGCCTCGATGACGGCTCCCGCATGTTCAAAAGGCGTCGACGGCACACATGACGGTAACATGTATTCGACACGAAGCGCTACCTCCGCCGCCGCATCGAGCATGTATTCGAGCCCTTTCAGTCCCGCTACGTTCACAAT
>FZPS01000010.1_pt131 | contig 18702 bp, 16 predicted proteins | sample 1817821 | NCBI WGS metagenome assembly FZPS01 (sample SAMEA104158645, study PRJEB21678) | metagenome | place: Germany | collected 2015-04-21
AAAGCAAGCCCCCTAGGTGCATTCGCGTTCCACAGCGTTATTTGTGTTTTTAAAGCGGATGGGGTTGTATGCCGGCGGAGAACAGTTCCCACATCTTTTTAATGTAGTGGCATACCATTTTTTCGCAATTCGTGACAGGCGGCGTTAACGTCACAAGTTGCTGTATTTACTGACCAAGCCCACTTTCTGTTCGGTGATCTCCGCCATGCCCCCGGCTCGCGTCGGCACTCCATTTTGCATTATAACTGGCTGTGTGAATTGTAGCGGCTGGCTATGAAACTTCTTCCGCAACGCGCGCATTTTTTGCGTTGATTACCGGACATAAGCCCTCCTTGTGTCTGTGCCCGGCGACCGTTCGATGTGTCGAAACGGAAAAAACCGAGCGGAAAACGGGGGAAGAAGACAAAAAGCAAATGAACAAGCGGGTTATTTCATACGAAGCCCGTGAAGAAGACTGGAAGAAAACAAAAAGTGTCAGCGCCGGTCGATTTTGACGGTTTTCTGCCGTTTTCAAATGACGGTTTTTTGACTTGAAGACACTACTCCCCATGCTGCTCAAAGTGCTTTTGCTCGAGCCACCGCTCCTCCTAGCCTGGGAGGATTTGCTTGTCCGTAAAGATTTCCGTATGTAGTACACGCTTTAGCGTGCTCCCCGTTCCCGCACCCAATGCCGGCTGCATTGCCTATTAGCGTTAACTTAAGACCCGTCCAAAAAGTCCATTAGCCACTAAGTCACACAAAGGGGGAGGACACAAAGGGGCACAAAGGGCTTATGCGGTGCCCGTTTTGGTTTGTTAGGAAAAGGGAGCCGGACAAAGCAGAAAAACGATGAAATCAAATGGAAACGCAAATTTTTGGCCCTAATGCCCCTTTTAGACGAAAACGAGTTGGTCCGCCTTAGTGTGTTTTAGTGTGTCTTCGTGTCCAAAATTCTGCCAGAACACCTTTTTAGACGGGGTCTAGCGCCAAGAGGCAATGCGACCGGCTCCCCCGCCTTTATTTTTCGTCGTCTGGGGGATTGGGGGCATCCCTAGCGGGGCGTCGGATTCCGGGGGCTTTTACTCAGGGTGACGCTCGCCTGTGTCCTCGCTTACCCTGGGCTGTTAATAGGCTGCGTTTGGTTTTACTACTTGCACAATAGAAAATTTGCTTCAAAATTTTTAAACCCATATTGACATCCCAAGGCTGTGAAACTATATTATCATATAGATGTTTTTCGATATGAGGTTTGTTTATGAATCACGGATACTATGCTGAGAATGCCAAGGTTTTCAAGGCTCTTTGTGATGAGAACCGGCTGATGATCTTGGAAATGTTGCAGAGCGGTGAAAAGTGCGCCTGTATCTTGCTGGAGAAGTTGGTGATCACGCAACCAACGCTCTCGCATCATATGAAGGTGCTCCTGAAAAGCGGTATTGTTACTCCCCGAAAAGAGGGCAAGTGGACGCATTATTCCATCAATGAAAGCGGTAGCCGCTATGCCGTTGAACTATTGGAGCGGCTCACCAAAGTAACAGCCAGTGATGTGACTGAGCAGGAGGAATGTAAATGAGCGGTTGTTGCTGTAGTAAAGAAAGTACCTGTTGCGGCGGCTCAGGGGGCATTGTGACTGTTGCAACGCAGTTGACCATGAAAGATATATTTGGGGCATGGAAGGTGCGTTGGAGCATTGGCCGAATGAACTATAAGATCGAGCCGGGGCTGTATGCTGTGGGCTTGCCGAAAAGCTCTTCACCCGTACTGGTGAGTGCCAATTATAAACTGACGTTTGACTCTCTGCGTAAAGAGCTCTCCGGCCTCGATTGTTGGTTGCTCATACTCGATACCCGAGGAGTTAATGTCTGGTGTGCCGCTGGCAAAGGAACCTTTGGAACAGATGAATTGGTCAACCGTATTTCCCTAACCGGGCTTTCCAGGGTTGTCACGCATCGAAAGTTGATACTACCCCAGCTCGGAGCGGTGGGTGTGAGCGCTCACAAGGTGGCAAAGCAGTCCGGGTTCACTGTTCAATATGGACCGGTGCGTGCTAGCGACATCAAAGCATATCTTGCCTCCGGCAACCAAGCAACAGAAGCAATGCGGCAGGTTCGTTTTACCTTTTATGACAGATTGGTTTTAACTCCGGTTGAATTCGTTAGTGCCGCCCGGAAATCCCTGTTGGTATTCGGGGCTCTGTTCATCATCAATCTGTTTGTCGCGAGACCATTTGGCCTCACTGATTTTGTCGCATTTATGGGGGCCGTCATTGCCGGGACCGTGATTACTCCCGTCTTGCTCCCATTCATTCCCGGCAAGGCCTTCGCGTGGAAAGGCTGGCTGATGGGCTTGTTTTGGGCCATTGCCATCTGCCAGTTAAACGGATGGTATAGTGTGGGGACATGGATGCTTGCTGTCGGTTATATACTGGCGTTGCCATCCGTAACAGCCTACCTCGCCATGAATTTCACCGGATCATCAACCTATACCTCTTTTTCCGGGGTTACAAAAGAAATGAGTAGGGCGATTCCGTTGATCCTCGTTTCGATTGTGCTTGGAGCAGTTATGGTGTTGATAAACAGCCTGATCGGATAGGAGACCATCATGAAACATACCTATTTGAAAGACCTTGTAACGCTCAAACTGGACAAAGATAAATGTATCGGATGCGGCATATGCGCCGTAGTCTGTCCGCACCGGGTATTCGCCATACAAAATCGCAAAGCGCAAATCGTCGATAAAGACCATTGCATCGAGTGCGGCGCATGTGCTCTCAATTGTCCGGCAAGCGCAATATCGGTGGATGCAAATGTCGGTTGCGCCAGTGCCATTATCAGAGCTTGGCTTACAGGAGGCGTGCCTTCTTGCGATTGTTCCAGTGGAGAGTGTTGCTAGCTGGGGGGAATTTGCCTCAAATAAAAACTCCCCCGAAGAGGCGCGCGAGTCGATCTGTGAACAGCTCAAGTCAAGCGGGGTTTTTACTGTCGAGCTTGTTGCTTGCGGCAAACGACTTGCGGCGGGCGCGCGGCGGCATAAGCCCTTCGTGTCCAAAATTCTGCCAGAACATCTTCTTGGACGGGGTCTAGCGCCAATAGGCACTGAGCCTGTACTACGCACATACGCCGGCACTAAGCCTATTGGCGCTAACTTAGACCCCGTCCAAAAAGGTTTTCCTCTGTTTTCTCCTCCTATAAGGTACGCGCGCGCGTGAAAAACCGTCAATATGGGTTATATTTAATCGAAATGCTAAAAAACCCCTAAAAAAACGGAAAACACGATGGAAATCCGCTACGAAAACCTGAATCGAACCCTTTTTTTGAACTTCACTCAAAGCGACACCGAAAAATTGGTTAACGAGACATTGGAACTGAGCAGACGCCATCCCGAGATACTGGATAAAATCCGTGCAGATCAGGATGCCCATGCCCTGGCCAAAAAAGAAATCCGCATTGAGGACGCTAAATTCAATCAAGCGCGCAAGGCCGAGCACGAGGCGTTTCTGCCAGACATGAGGGATGCCGGGATCGGGCAGTCTGAAAGCGAGCAGGCAGACTCCGAGCTGGTGCTTCAGCAGGGAAGGCCCCGCCTCAATGCGCTTGTCGTTTTGATTGGAATCATGCTTCGGGGCTTTTATGGATCGGTCACCGACCGCGAATCGCTGGACCGCATCTGCGAGAGCAGCTCGCTGCAAATTCTGCTTGGAAACTTTAATCTCAGGCTTCCGAAGCGTTCCAGTCTGTCAGAAAACCTCAACTGTGTGAGCCTGCGAACTCTGGAGTACATACTGCAAATGCAGCTGAAAGACGCTTTTGACCTTGAGCTTGACGATTTCAGCAAGGCTACCCTCGACAGCACTGTGAGCCGTGCGGACATGGCGTTTTCCACTGACAGCAGATTGGTTTGCGAGTCTGTGACGAGTCTTTACAACACACTTGAGAGGTTGGGCGAGCATCGCGTCATTGATTTCGAACCCGGGCAGTGCGCCCAAAGATGGTTCGCCCAGGTCAAAAAGAAGGCGGCAGCCATTGCAATGTCCCCATCCCGCAACCCCAAAAATTTTAAGCAGCTGTTCAGGGAGCTGGCCGATTCCGCTTCTAAACTGACAAACAAGCTTCAACCGTATGTGTGCGCCTTGACCGAGAAAGTAGCCAAATGCGATTATGACAACATGCTGGCCAACGCCTGGCGAGCCTTCAAAAAACTGGTGTATTACGCAGAGAAAAGCTACACGGCAGCTTGCCACAGCATTATGCAGATGACCGAGCGGGTTCTGGGCGGACGCAAGCTGAAGGCTGCTGAAAAATACCTCGGCCCCGCCGATCCAGACGCAAGAGTGATTATGAAAGGAACGCGAAAGCCAATCCTTGGCTACCATCCCCAGCTTGCCCGCAGCGGAGAGGGGCTGGTAACCTATGTGCGCGCAGACCATGAAAACCTCAGCGATGCTGCCAGCCTGATTCCGACACTTGAAGGAGTCATAGCCAATACCGGCGTGATTCCCCAGAGCCTTTCCACTGACGATGGCTATTCCTCCGCTGACAATTTGGAGAAGGCAAAGCAGCTCGGTGTCGACGTGGTGTCATTTAGCGGCTCTACGGGTAAGAAACTATATGACGAAGAGGAATGGGAATCTGAGCAGTTGCGGAACCTGCGCAACGACAGGTCTGCGGTGGAGTCGTTGATATACAACCTGAAGCACAGTTACGACTTCGATCGTATGAAACGCACCGGAGCTGAAGCTGTTGAAGCTGAGATGACAGAAAAAATTCTATCCTATAACATGTTTAGAATCATCAGGTTAAGGCAACGAAAGCTGCAAACCGAGCAAGAGGCGCAGGCAAAGCCGCCTAACGAGAAAAGAGTAGCCTGACCAGGCTGAAGCTGGCAACAACGCGGTTTTTAAGGTCGCATTTTTCAATGCGCCGGCGCCAGCCTGCCTTGATTTGGCCGCAAATCATTCATTTTCAATGAGATGAGAAGTGCAAACACAAAAAATGTTAAAAAGGTGGCCTTTTAAAAAAAAATTTTAAAGCCTGTCAGGCTTTCCGGCGAAGCTTAATCATCAATTTTGGGGCTTTTTGGACGGGGTCTAACTTAACAGTTTTCAAAGAAGAATCAAGGAAAAAACCATTGTTAAAAATACTAGGTAGATTCTTGCTATGCAAGACATTACCATAAACAGAGGACAGAGGCGCAAAGCGCCTTTTTTAATCTTGTCGGCGGTGGCGCGAAGCGCCATACTAAAATAACCCCAGGCGCGGAACCCGAAGGGTGGAGTGCCTGGGGAACAAGATACCCACTAAAACCAGCGCCTGAAAGGCGCTACAAATGGGCATAAACTGTTGGATACAAAGAAAATCTTGTGGTTGATACCTTCTCACGCCGGCTAAAGCCGGCGGAGAACAACGCAAGCTAAAGCTTGCTAAGAACGCAGGCTAAAGCCTGTACTACGAACATACGCCGGCTAAAGCCGGCGGAGAACAACGCAAGCTAAAGCTTGCTAAGAGCGCAGGCTAAAGCCTGTACTACGAACATACGCCGGCTAAAGCCGGCGGAGAACAACGCAAGCTAAAGCTTGCTAAGAGCGCGCTAAAGCCTGTACTACGAACATACGCCGGCTGAAGCCGGCGGAGAACAACACTTTTCAGGCTTAAGTTAGCGCCAATAGGCACTGAGCCGGCGCTCCGACCTCGACCCGTCTCATGTATTCTGCCAAAAAATTGCGTTTTTCATGCTGTTTCATCATTTTTTCTGTTTTGTTGAGATAAAAACAGATTGTTCGAAATCTTGGAATTGTAGTTTGTCTGCTTAATCAGCTTCCTTTTTTTGTGCCTTTTGTGCTTTTTGTGGTTCATGGGCTTTTTGGACGCGGTCCAAAAAGCCCATGAATCACAAAGACACACGAAGGGGAAGGACACTAAAGGGCACGAAGAGACACGAAAGCACACTAAGGGCTTATGCGGCGCCGCATAAGCCGCTTGCCCGTTTTGGTTTGTTGGGAAAAGGGAGTCGGACAAAGCAGAAAAACTCGATGAAATAGCATGAAAACACATTCTTGGCAGAAATTTTAATTTTAGACGAAGCCACACCCAGTCGTCTTCAGCTAAAAGGGGCATTAAGGCCAAGGTGCTTGGACTAGTTCTAATCCTGAATCTCAAAGGATTGCACTGCATCAATTGTATGCTTGCGGCGTCCGCGAACTAAGGTCCCGCGAACCTTGACATAACCGCCCTGCATATGAGCTTTATCCGCCAATACATAATCTGCGGCACTCAAGTAGATAGACGCTGGAACAAGTTCTTCGCTCTCTTTATCGAAAACAAGAAGGTCAACGAATCCCTCACGCTGTCCAGACGTAGAGATATCGCCGCGCAAAGCCTCGACGGAGGCAATGACATTGATCGCCTCCTGCTCCTTCTGCGGTGGCTTAAGCTGACGGCTGATCTGCTCGATCTTCTCCACGTACTCAGGACGGAAACGAATCTCACTGGGCATATCTTGCCTATGTGGAAGCTTCGGAGCCCAAGTTGCCGACAAAAACAGGTCCCCCGCATCGTCCACAGCCTGAATGTCCAAAATGGCATCACAAAAATTGGCATTTATAACCGGAAATGATTGATAGTCGAGTTGTTCTCTAGCCTCTCCGATCTTGTCCACCAGCTCGTTAATCGCGTCTGCTTCAATCGAATCGGAAATTTGCTTAGATGCACTGACAATGTAGTGGGTGACTCGACGCTCGAAGGGGGCTGTCTTTGTGTCAGGAAACAAATGAGCTTGGGCAGCAGAATCCGAGGTCAAAGACCTCAACGGGCAGGATACGTTCATCTCGTAGCTGCCAAACCCCGTCTGCTCAAGCAGGCAGGACTCTAGGAATTGCTTTGCCTCGGTTCGTTGAAGCCGTTTAAAGTACTGTTGTGGATCTACAACACCACAAGCGGCTGATTCAAGAAGACGGCGGATGCTCGCCAAGAACCCAACGCCATTGAGCAGGGATATCACGCCGGTCTTAGTACCCTCTGAAACGCGCTTGAAGTGGAGGCAGTCAGAGTTGGGGCGCAACATATCCCTGAGTACGACAGTCAAGTCCCGCCGCTCGAATTGGCTCAGTTTCTCGGCAGTTTCAAGTATGCGCTCAGCGTAGTCCGAAGCCTGATGGTCTTGTGGAATCAGCAACTGCAGCATATCGGCATTCGGATTCTCAAATAAGGCGTAGTCCTGAGACTTCGTCGCAACCCGTTTCCACCCTGTGGCGAGAGCATAATCTCTGGCAAAAATCGGGCGGATCATCTGAACCAGCGCGCTCTGTTCATTGTCACTCTTCATAGGTCAGGTACTCCTCCAGCGAACGGGTCAGCGCTATTTCACGAAAAGCATCTGGCGAAAACACATTTTTCCGTGGCACTCGCACAGTTATGCTCACTTGTCCGCTGATTTCAGGTGCACCCCGAAGGCTGACCCAATATGCACATTTTTTCATTACCATCTGCTCCTCACTGAGCCTTAACCATTCGTTTACGTCGGCTGGCAGGCGGAACAGCACCAGGAGCTTCTGGTTGGCGGCGGACAAGCTGCGGAGCTTGTTATATTGCGTCACCGGGATTGAATAAGAAAACCTGCCCTCAATTTCCCTGAGTTTCTAGATTGTTGCCTTTAGTTGAAGATCCATGCTGAAATCTGTCAGGACAGAATCCTGGGACATCTTCTCAAAAACTCGAACCGTCGCATCAATACCGTGATTGTCACTCAATCTATCGGAGACCTGACAAGCAAACCCAGCCTTGGCGGCAACTGCGTACAGATAAGCATAACTTAGTTCAGACTCAATGTCTTGCTTTTGAATCGGCATCTCATGCACCCTTTGGCTGAAGTGACAATTCAATCCACGGCAGGGCGAGCTCCAGGACACTCAGCCTGCCATGAGTGAGGGTCGGGTAGCCATGCACTCCATTTGGCTGCATGGCTCTAACGTAGACTGTTATACGACGGTCTGTGAACAGCTCAAGTCAAGCGGGGTTTTTACAGTCGAGCTTGTTGCCTTGCGGCAAACGACTTGCGGCGGGCGAGCGGTAGCGCGCAAGTCACAAATTCCCTTGATTAAGCTGGATTTGTGGGCGGAAAAGGAAACGGCCAGCCCGGAAGGAGGCTGGCCGTCAAAAAAAATGCCCCGATGCTTCGGGGCCGAAAAATAATGGCTCCGGCAGCTGGATTCGAACCAGCGACCAAGTGGTTAACAGCCACCTACTCTACCGCTGAGCTATGCCGGAGTGAATAAAATTGTCCGACTGGCTCCGGCAGCTGGATTCGAACCAGCGACCAAGTGGTTAACAGCCACCTACTCTACCGCTGAGCTATGCCGGAGCAAGACATATCTTTGTAAAGGAACATTAAGATAATGCCATATCGAAAATTATCAAGCCGGATAAGTGGATGAACAAAAACTGCTCGCCAGAGCAAAAAGCAGACCGATAAAACTTGCTGTGACTTAGTGTCCAATGAGCCTTTTGAATATCCTCTGCCTTGTTCGGCTTCCATTTCGCGAAGCTTAAACTTTTTCACAGCCTTGCGGAATCAAAATTAGTTCGTGAGCTACCCCGGTTTTTAGCTCGATTTTCACTGCCGTGAACAAATCAGTTCGCGGCTTTTTTTTTGCCAAAAAATCTATATTGTATTGATACATATCAATTATTTTTTGTGCTGCGGCTTGCTTTCCTGGAAGATAGAATTATATTAAAATTGATTAGTATACATACTAATCAATTTTAGCTATTTTTTATTAGTGTGTCAAAGGAAAGGAGCACTGTCATGGTTGAACTGGAATCGGAAGCCACCCTGCGCCGCCAGATTGGCGCCCGGATTAAGGATCTTGGCAAAAGCGGCATTTTCACCTCGGGGTCTTTTGTGCGCACGCAGCGCAAGTGCGGCAGCAAGAGCTGTGCCTGCGCCAGCGGCGGCTCAAAGCATCCCTGCTTTCTTTTGACTAGCAAGGTTGGCGGCAAAACCAAGGCTGTCTACATACCTGTGGACATGGCCGAGGAGGTCGAGGGTTGGGTTGCCCAGCATCGGCGTGTAAAGGCTCTGCTCAAGGAGGTCGACAGCCTTGCTGAAAGACTGATTAGGCTGCATGTTCCAGCGCGGCTAGGGCGCAAACGCAGAGCCGCCTCACTGAAGGCGGACGGGAAGACAGGTGCAGACGAGAAGCAATGATCGAGAGGTGAGGCTTGAGCAGACCGCAAAAACCGGCTCCGCCAATGGAGTACATCGCCAGTGCGTATAAAAACTGCATGGACTTTTTTTTCCCGGACTTCTGGGAAAAAGTAGACCAAATCGAAGACCCTCGTGTAGCGGGTCGCTGCATTTATACATTGCGACAGCTGCTTGGCACCGAGCTGGCCCGCTGTTTTTCGGCGATCGAATCGCACCGTCTAATGGACTCGCTGTTCTCGCGGCCCGGAACGGCTGAAGGGATCAGCCAGCTTTGCGGCGAGGCTGGCGAGACGGTGCCCCGCGGCGACACAATCAATTACAGTCTGGCTAAAATGCAGCCGCAGTATCTGCATTCGATGATTGACGACATGGCTTTTGTGTTGCTTGCCGGCAAGCGCCTGGAGCGCTGCCGAGAGCCGCTGGCCTCAACCATTCTTCTTGCACTCGACGGCTCCGGACTGCACTGCCGGGTGATTCCGCTGCCGCACAGCACCACCAGGAAGCACCGCGACGGCAGCCGCAGCTTTCACAACTATGTGCTTTTGCTCGCGTTTGTGTCGCAGGAGGGCATAATCATACCGGTGGCATGCGAGTTTGTGGAAAATTCCGCGGACTACAACCCGGAGTTCGACAAGCAGGACTGCGAGTATAAAGCCATATTTAAAAGCCTCTCGCAGTTCAAGCAGAAACACAGAATGCTGCCGGTGACAACGCTGATTGACGCCATAGCTATCAGCTATCCGATTCTGGACCTGCACCGCAAAAACGGCTGGTACTACTGTTTTTCCTACAAGGCTGGCGTGGTAGTGGGCATGGACAAGGATATTGCCCGTCTGCTGGAAGACCCCCAGTGCCGCAGGAAAGAAACAATTGAGAGCTGCGAGGACGGCACAACAATAATCAGGACATACAGGTGGGTGGAGCTGCTGTATGACTACGGCATGGCGAAGGAAAAAGGAGAAATCCCCGTAAGACTGAGATATACCGATATGACCGTCACTGTAATCAACAAGGAAAAGGAGGTGGTTTCCAAACAGGAATACCGACGCCTGACAAACCACAAGCTCAATGATGCAAACATAGATGACTTCTTTGCATACATTGGCAGGGCACGTTGGGTTGAGGAGAATGAAGGTTTCAACGAGATGAAGAATCTGGGGCTGGAAATAGAACACGCGTACGGCTACAAAGAAGACTGCATCATCAATCATTTCCTGATTGCCATGATTGCCTTTATTATCATGCAGTTGGCACAGAAGACCGATTTCTTTGAAAAAATGATCAGCGAGGCAGGTTTATGCGGTTTTTCAAAGAAGACCCGGGAACTCTTTGGCGGACTTATAGCAATAGCCAGACATTTTTGCCACAGTCTGCAAAACCACAGTATCATATTGTTCGATATGCAGGGCTGGAGAATAAAATGGAATACATCATGAGGAACAAGGCCGTACGAATAATTTGACGTGACTATGCCCAGCCAGATTCAGACTCTCGTTACAATTAAAATTAAATACAGGGCGCTTGCCGCGAGAATGCCGCCATGCAGTAACGGCAAAAAATGGAGAAAAGCGACCCCTAGCCCCGCTGTGCCCGGATTCCGGAATGAAAAAATCTGAACAAGTGAATGCAGCAGGACGAAAATTTGATTCCGCAAGGCTGACTTTTTCAGTCCTGAGTTTGCTTATCGAATTCCGCTGTTTATATTAGTCGCATATCGAGGTTCTGTTTTTCAACTTTTTTAAGATGCAACTCCAACCTTAAGGTGTCACAGTGAAGAAAAAGACTTACGCGATGATTTTGACAAGCTTTTGCCTGTCCATGTTTTTGCCATTATTGTCTGCGGCGCAGACCCAGACTTTAGGCGAGCTAAGCGCACAGTATAAGAGCAGCAGCGGGCTTAAGCAGCGCCAGGTAGCCAGACGCATACTTGCCCTGGGAGCCGAGGCCAACTCAATCGTGAAAGAAATGCTGGACTCAGAGGACCTGGTGATACGGCGCAACGCGCACCGCAATCTAAGAGAGCGCTTCGGCGATGATGCACTGAAATATTATGAGAAGGCATTGCAAGACCCCGAAGTCATGGTGCGCAGCGTCGCCGTTGAAGACTTGATCACTTGGAAACCGCGCAGCGAAGCAGTGCTGGCCCTGCTGCAAAAAGCCGGCAAAGACAAAGATAACGCCGTACGAAAATTAGCCGGCGACGCACTGTGGGATTTCCACCGAAACTACACCGTCATACGCAAAAGACCGGAGTGGGACCATGTCATCGAAACCCTGCAGAGCCAGCCCCTGCCCTTGACCGGATGGCGCTTTCGTATAGACCCGGGCAGCAACGGACACCTGGAAGGCTGGTTCGCACCCCAACTGGATGACAGTAAATGGGTGGACGCCAGCATAGGACACTGGTGGAATGAAAAAATGACCGGCATGGTGCATAATTACGAAGGAATAGCATGGTATCGCATAGACCTGGAAGCGCCGCCTAAACCCGAATTCGAATATAATGAAGCCGTGCTGCACTTTGGCTCGGTAGATGAATGCACCTGGGTATGGGTCAACGGACAGTTTGCCGGAGAGTTCGACATAGGAACCGCAGGATGGAATCAGCCTTTCGACATCGAGGTGGGTAGCCTGTTGAACTGGGGACAAAAAAATCAGATCAGCGTGCGCGTGCTCAATGCCGCCGGAGCCGGAGGTATATACAAGCCGGTGGAACTGCAAATATTAAAGTAATTCGACAAGCTTAATTATAAGGAGAAATTGATGTCATTCTTACATAACTACTGCTCAAAAGCCTGTCGGCTAACTTTTCTTCTCGGCCTCCTGCTCTTCAGCGCCGCACTAAGCGCCTTCGAGATTAGACCATTCGTAGGCGATGAAATTGACGGCGATAATGTCTACGCCATCTGGCAATTCAAGCAAGGCGCCGAGCTGACAGACGGCAAGGCACAGGCCGAACTGGAACTTACCGGACGCAGCAAAATCGTGCCTGACCCGGTCTTCGGAAATGCCCTGGAATGCTTCGAGTATGACAAGGAAAAAGGCGACAAGCCCAACGGGGCAAGAGTGAAAAAAGGGATGGAGCCGAAAATCGCCGGGGCTTTCAGCGTGGAAGCCTGGGTGAAGCTCAAGGAAAATCCCGACAATCCCGACTGGGTTAGCGGCTATATCATCGACAAGATGTATGTGCCCAATACACATGTCAGAACATATCTTAATAAGGATTTCTATTTCAAGCTGAGGCGCAACCCGAAAAACAATAAAATCACCCTGCAAGCCGGCATAGGGCTGGGAAGCGAAGTTATCAACTTCAGTTCGCAGAGCTTTGAGGCCAAGCCCGGAACCTGGCAGCTGCTCGCCTTCCACTATGACGGCGTCGATAGCGCCTTCTTCTTCGCTGACGGTCGCTTGCAAGGCATGCAGAAACACGAAAAAGGCGGCGCCATGACTGCTGGGCAGCACGTCGCCATGTCCATAGGCGAGCGCAGCGGCAGCATACATGAAGGACTGGGCGGCTACCTGGCCGACATACGCATAGTCAAGGGACTGCCTAGCCAGGTGGAACTGCTGAGCCTCGAGCTGCTGCAGCCCTACGAAAGATATGTCTTTGAACGCATGGAACAAGGACAAAACCTGCAGCTGAAAATCAATAACCTGCTTAATCAAAATGTTAGCCAGCTGAGCTTAAGCATCGATGACGGCTTGCAGCAAAGCATACAAGAACTGGATGAGCTCAAGGCAAATCAACCCGTCGAACCCATAGAACTGCCCCTGCCCTGCCAGGCAAAGGCAGGTACATACACCTATAAGGTGGAAATCAAGGGAGTTAATGACAAAGGCGAAACGCTCAGAGGACAGGCAAGCTTTGAATACCAAATCTGCTGGAGACTGCCGGAGTTCTTCCCCGTCGTTATGTGGGGTGGAGCCAGCATAGAAAAAATGCTGGAGGTAGGTTTCACTCATAGCCTGCACTGGCTTGACCACATGGACTCAGCCGCCTGGAGCGCCGGCAAGCCACTAGAATTCAACGAACGCTTCAGCGGCGCGCGCAAAGCAATGAACGAAGTCATGGCCAAGGGACTGCGTGTCATGGGAAAAATGTCGCCGGGCGGCTACTTTAAAAACCAGCCCGCATACGCCAAGGCCAGAGAGGAATTCCTTTGCTGGGACCGCCAGGGAAAGCCTAAAAAACAAGTCAATTTCTCCCTGCCCAGAATACAAGAGCATGCCTATAATGCGGCAAAATCTACCGCCAATAATGTCAGCATGTATCCGGTTATTGACCACGTGCTCTTCGATTCCGAATTCAGAGACGGCGCCAGCCTGTCATTCCGCCCTGAAGACATGGAGGCTCTCAAAAAGGCAACTGGCATGACGCAAGTGCCTGCGGAAATCGAGAACAAGGGCGGGGTAAAATACATACAGCTGAAGGACTTCCCCGCCAGCCGCATCATTCCGGAAAATGATCCCATCCTTACCTATTACCGCTGGTTCTGGGGCGGGGCCGACGGCTACCCGGGTTTCATCAGCGAGGCGCGACGCGGTTTAAACCTGGACGGCACCGGGCCGCTGAAGCTGCTTTGGGACCCGGTGGTGCGCTGTCCAAGCAAATGGGGCAGCGGCGGAGAGGCTGACTTTGTCGGACACTGGACCTATACCTACCCCGACCCCCTGGTCATGGGGCTGGCCACCGACGAGGTATTGGCCATGCGCGAGGGCGGCCCGGCCTACCAGCAGCCCACCAAGATGACCCAGATTATTTGGTACCGTGAGGCCACTACCGGCACTATGCCTGAAGATGTAAACAAACGTGCCGAATGGGAACAGCGCCTGCCTAAAGCCAGATTCATCACCATAGCGCCTGACTTCCTGGAAATTGCGCTCTGGCAAAAACTCGCCCGCGCCATCAAAGGCATCTATTATCACGGTGCCGGCAGCCTTTGGGACAAGGGTAAGCCTGGCGGCTATGACTACACTAATCCCGACAGCGCCAAACGTCTGGCACAGCTTAGCGAAAACGTGGTCAAGCCCTTTGGCGCCATGCTTTTGAAAGTGCCCGAACGCCAAAGCGAGGTGGCCTTGCTGGAAAGCTTTACCAACGAGATGTTCTTCGGAGGCTCCACCGGCGGCAATTTCAGCAACCCGGTAGGCAGAATGCACGGCGCCCTGGTCAGAGCACACTATCAACCGCAAGTCGTGTATGACGAGACTATATTGCGCGATGGACTCGACCAGTACAAGGTGCTGGCCATGCCGGCCTGCGCCGTGCTCAGCGAAGCAGTGGCTAAATGCATCAACGACTGGCAAGACAAAGGCGGCATCATCATAGGCGACAACTTGCTCGCCCCAGGCATAGTGCCGGATATACTCGTGACCCCACTGAATGACAACGATAAAGAAAAAAGCGTCGCCTGCGCCCTGCAACTGCGGCAGGAACTGGACGAAGTGTTGCAGCCCTGGGTCGAAGCAGATACCCACGACGCCATCCTAAGACTGCGCAAATTCGGCGACACTGACTACCTCTTCGCAGTCAACGACCGCCGTGAATTCGGGGATTACGTTGGACAATACAAAAAAATCATGGAAAAAGGCTTGCCCTTAACGACGAGCATAAAGATGAGACGCTCTAAGGCTGTGGTCTACGACTTGCTGCAGGGCAAGCGCGTCAAGTCCTCCTCAAAAAAAGGCCTGCTTAGCTTTAAGGCCGACTTTGAGGGTGGTCAGGGGCGTCTCTACTTGATTAGCGAGCGTCCGCTGCGGCGCATCAAGATGCGGGCCAGTAGGAGCATAGCGCGTGACAGCAGCGGAATGCTTAATATATCGGTATTGGACAGCTCCGGCAAACCAGCCAACGCAGTGTTGCCCTTGCAGATCTCCGGCCAGGACAGTGCTGGCGAGAACATCGAGATCAGCGGCTACTACGCCGCAGTGAACGGTGTCTTGAGCCTGCCTATCGATATAGCACCAAATGACTTGCCTGGAAAGTGGCAGCTACAAGTCAAAGAACTGGCCTCCGGCCTGAAGGCAAAAACTTCGTTTAAGGTGAGGTAACTGCCAGAACACTAACTAACACAATCAGGCTCAAGAGACGCCCAAAAACGACTCTTGAGCCTGATTTTTAAATGGGACAAAGCAGAAAAACTCGATGAAATAGTATGAAAATGCAAATTTTCTGCTAAAATTCTAATTTTAGACGCAGACTACTTGGTGTGTCTTAGTGTAGCTTCGTGTGTCTTCGTGTCCAAAACCCTGCCAGATTAACTTTTTAGACGGAGTCTAGCGTCAATCAGAGCAGACGCGCAGCTACTCCCGGATGTCTGCACTACTACAAAAAAGAGTCTACAGCAATGCAGAAGCAAGAACTTAGTACGCCTAGCCTGATTTTAGAGCTTTCACGCTTCGATGCCAATCTGGCGCTTATGGCCAGGCGTGCGTCCGCAGCGGGCAAGCTCTTGCGCCCGCATGCAAAAACCCACAAGTGCAGCTCGATCGCAGTGCGGCAGTTGGCGGCAGGAAACTGCGCCGGCATCGCGGCGGCAACCATGACGGAGGCACTGGGGCTGGCAAAAGCAGGCATAGAAAGCATCCTGGTCACCAGTCCGGTGATTGGCTCTGACAAAATCAACACGCTGCTGCGTTGCCAAAGCCTTTGCCGAGAATGCATAGTAGTACTGGACAACTATGATAACGCCATCGAACTGCAGGCAAAAGCCGCGGAAAATAATATCGTCCTGCCGGTTTTGCTGGACCTGGACCCGGAAATGGGGCGCAGCGGAGTGGCATTTCAACAGGCCGGTACACTGGCCAAGGCGATAGCCGCCCTGCCCCAGCTCTCCTTGCTGGGCATACAATGCTATGCCGGACACCTGCAACATCTGGCCAATGCAAAACTGCGGCGCTCAGAAAGCCTGAGGCTACTCGGAGAAGCCGCCGCGATTTTCCGAGCACTGCGCGCCGAGCATGCACAGCTGCGTATATTCAGTGGCAGCGGCACCGGCACCGCCGCATTTGACCTGCAAATCGAGGAGCTAAGCGAGCTGCAAGTTGGCTCATATTGCCTGCTTGACAGTGAATACGCCGCTCTGGAAACCCGACAGCAGCTCGGATTCAATGATTTCAGCGCCGCCATTAGCCTAATGAGCAGCGTAGTAAGCAATAATCAAAGCGGCCATGTCACTGTGGACGCAGGCTTGAAGGCGCTCTATTATACGCCAGACAGCCCGCCATTAGTAGTGCAAAACGCCAAGATACTCCCAGGCTGGCGCTATGATTGGTTTGGCGACGAGCATGGCAAGTTATACTATGACGGCAAAAAACCGACACTGGGAAGCCGCATCGAACTGAGCCTGCCGCATTGCGACCCCAGCATCAATCTGCACGAATATATATATGTGACACAGGAAGGCCAAGTTGTCGATAAATGGCATATTGACCTGAAAAACCGCTAAGCCATTCTTGCCTTATTCGGCGTATAATATGGCGGCGCATTCCGGGCAGCTAATGACTTTGCCGTTGATCGTATCCTGGCAGGTTTGTGGTGTCATGCGCATACGGCAGCGTCCGCAGCTGCCTTCAACCATGGCGACCACACAGGGTCTGCTCGGATTGTGATTGCGTCCAGCGCGCAGATGACGATACTGTGCAAGCAGCTCCGGCTCTATTTCCGCAGCGGCATTTGTGGCTTTTTCCCTTAGAAGTTCCATTTGCTGGCGGCAATTTTCCTCCAAAGTGGCATACTCTTGCTTAACTATGTCTGCCCTGGCACTGGCCTGCGCCAGGCTTTTGTTTTTCAGCTCGCGTTCTTCTTTCAGCTGGTCTAGCTCCAGCATTTTTTCCAGCTGTTGGTCTTCGAGGTTTTTAATGACCTGCTCGCAGCTTTCTATATGCAACAAAGCGGCGCGGTACTCATCGTTGTTTTTGATAAGTATGGTTTTGGACTGGAAATCGCGTTTTTTATCCTGTTGCATAGCGATTTGATTGTCCAGTTGCTTGAGCGCCAGCTCGGCCTGCTTTACTTGCTGCCGCACTTTTTCGTAGTCCTGGCTCTCAGCCTGGAATAAGGCCTCGGCCTCTTTTTGTTTCTGCGGCACCTGAGCAAGCTGCTCATTTATTTTGGCCAACTGCAAGTCTATATCTTGCAGAGCTAAGAGCTTATGGGTCCAATCTTGCATCATGACTACTCCTTCACAGGAAAACTTGTTGTCTCTTCGTCAGTTGAGTCCAGCCCTTTGTAATACTCTTTTTCGAGAATATCGGCCATCAGCCTCCAATCAAAGAGTTGGCGCACCAGTCGCCGCCCATTGCTGCCCAGCTTTTGCCGCAGTTCTTGGTTTTGCAGCAAGAGCAGGGTTTTCTGCACTATCTCATCGATATTTTCCACTTCGCAGAGGAATCCAGTAATGTCGGGCAGCACCACTTCCGGCGTGCCGTCCAGCGGATATGCGAGCACGGGCACAGCGCTGGCCAGGGCCTGCACGGCGCTGCGCGGCAGCCCTTCGCGCAGCGAGAGATGCAGCAGCACATCCATGAGCGCGGTATAGCGGCAAACCTGCTCGGGAGGCACCAGACCGGCAAAAACAAAATGCTCTTGCAACCCCAGCTCGGCGATGCGACGCTGGATTTTCTCCTTTAATATACCGTCTCCAACCAGTAAAAAGCGCAAGTCAGGCACTTTTGCGATGATTGCCGGTGCGGCCTCCACCAGGGTTTCATAGCCTTTAAGCTCGAAAATCCTTGCCACCGTGCCGATCACCAGGGCTTTTTTGGGCAGTCCCAGTTTTTGTCGCAGCGCAGGCTCCGGCTTGGCATTCATAAAAGCCTGCAAGTCCATGCCGCTATACACCACCATATATTTGCGTCGTGGAGCCACCTTGGCCTGCACGCATTGCTCGATCATTGCCTGGGCCACGGCAAAAATCTTGTGGCAGCGTTTGGCGGCCATGCGTTCCAAGGCTATATATAGCCAGTTTTTCCAGGCACTTTGATATGGATGGAATGCCTGTCCATGCACAGTATGAACGATAAAAGGGACTTTGGCCTTGGCAGCGGCCAGTCGCCCCAAAATGCCTGCCTTCGAGGCGTGCGTATGCACCACGTCAAAACGCTCTTGCCTAAATATGCGCAAGAGGCTTTTATAGGCCAGGTAGTCTTTGAGCGGATTAATGGCGCGCAGTAGCTCAGGCACTTCGATAAGACGCATGCCTTCAGGGCAGTCTTTCTGCAGCAAGCTACCCTCCGGACCCTCGCTTTTACCGGTAATCAGGGTCACCTCATGACCCTTTTCAAGATGCCCTTGTATGGTGTAAAGCGTGTTTTCCTGGGCACCGCCTATAATCATCCTGGTGATAACATGACATATAGACAGCTTGCGGGGCATAGTAGGCTCCAAAAAATAAAGTTAAAGATAGCAGAGAATCAGCAAGATTGACTACAGCTAAAAAAAGTAACGGCAAGATTTTGGACACTAAGGAACCATGAAAATTTAAATTATTAAAGTGGTGCCCCTACAGGGCGCCGGATTCG
>FZPS01000062.1_pt3796 | contig 18692 bp, 15 predicted proteins | sample 1817821 | NCBI WGS metagenome assembly FZPS01 (sample SAMEA104158645, study PRJEB21678) | metagenome | place: Germany | collected 2015-04-21
GCCTATTACCGCCACCCGCCTGATAAATTCCCTAATGACTGCTGCCAATTCCATATTAATCCCACAAAGGCTGGTAGCAAGCGGGTTGATTAGGGAGCAAGCTGTAGACCTGTTGGGCATACTTTCCGGCATGGTTATGCCTCTTATGTTTTTGCCATTTACAATTACAAATGCGCTGACAGTGGTGATAATTCCAAATTTATCTGAAAGTAAGGTTATGAACAGATGGAAGGACATACAAAACAAGATATCTAAAGCCATTAAATTGACCTGTCTTATTGCATTTCCTTCCACTGCTTTACTGGCATCATTGGGTAAACCAATTGGAGATTTGTTGTATCGTCTCCCACTAGTGGGCACATTATTGATCCCACTTTCCTTTACCCTGCCTGTTCATGCCCTGCAACATGCCAGCAGCGGTATTTTAAATGGGTTAGGCAAACAAAATCAAGCTGCAATGCATTATATGGTGGGTAGTTTAATACAGTTAATCTGCACCTGGTTTCTGGTAGCCAATCCTTCCATTCGTATTTGGGGTATGATAATTGGGTTCACCTTGAGCAGTTTAACGGTTTGCACTGCCAATATCAATGCTCTGCTTAAGACAGCAAAAATGTCTTTTCAATTTTTCGATTGGATTATCAAGCCAGGAGTTGCTGCTCTGCTCATGGGCTTTACTTCAGGGTTGGTTTATAACACTTTGTCTTCTGGCCAAGTTCCAGCCTTGCTGAATCTCGTTACTTCGGCAGGTATTGGGTTTATTCTTTTTATGCTCTTCTTATGGGCTATAAAAGGCATACCTGCTCCTAGTACGTGGAAAAATTTACATAACTAATTCTTGATTAGTTCCTGCTTATATGTATACCGGTAATGGAGTATTCAACCCATTCGGCTATATTAGTCGCATGATCGCCTATTCTCTCAAGATATTTGGCTATCATCACCAGATCTATAGCCGATTCACCGTTTTTAACATCCTCAGAAATCAGCCTGACCAGGTCACTTTTTACCTCGTTGAACAGATTATCTACCACATCATCGTAATCAACAACAAATTTGGCCAACTCCAAATCCTGGCGTACATAGGCGTCTATGCTGTCTGTAACCATTTTAATAGTAGCTCTGGCCATTTCAACTATTCGGCTTGTATCATCTGCATCCTTTACATTGCCCAGCATGGTTATTTCCGATATATCTGCCGCCTGGTCGCCAATCCGCTCCATATCAGTAATCATCTTCAATGCTGAAGAAACCTGGCGCAGATCCCGTGCAACCGGCTGTTGTTGGAGGAGCAGCTTCAAGCACAGGCTTTCAATTTCCCTTTCTTTCTGATCGATAATTTCGTCTTCTGCAATAGCTTGTTTAGCCAACTCATAATCATTGTTAATCAATGCCTTGGTAGCATTTGCTATGGCGCTTTCGCACAAGCCGCCCATTTGTATCATTTGTCTTTTCAATAGTTCAAGCTGCTCATCAAGCCGCGATCTCATTATCCAAACCTCCCTGTGATATAATCCTCAGTTCGCTTATCCTTAGGCACGGAGAACAACTCTTGTGTATCGCCATATTCCACAACCTCGCCCAGTAGAAAAAATGCAGTTTTGTCGGCAATACGCAGTGCTTGCTGCATATTATGGGTAACTATAATGATAGTATATTCCTTTTTCAATTCCACAGCCAGATCTTCTATTTTAATAGTTGAAATTGGATCCAGGGCCGATGTTGGTTCATCCATAAGCAATACCTCAGGCTGCACTGCCAACGCCCTTGCGATGCACAGCCTTTGTTGCTGGCCGCCGGATAATTCCAATGCACTTTTTTTAAGTCTATCCTTTAATTCATCCCAGATAGCCGCATCCCGCAGGGATTTCTCAACAAGATGATCCAGCTTGGATTTAGATCGGATTCCATGAGTCCGAGGACCGTAGGCAACATTATCATAGATACTCATGGGAAAAGGGTTGGGCTTTTGGAAAACCATGCCTACTCTTTTTCTCAATAAATTAACGTCAATCTTTCCATAAATGCTTTCGTCATCCAATAAAACATCCCCGGAAACTCTACAGCCGTCAATCAAATCATTCATGCGATTCAATGTTTTAAGCAATGTGGATTTGCCGCAGCCGGATGGACCAATAAAGGCAGTGATTTTATTGGCGTCTATATCCAGGTTTATATTTTTCAGTGCATGAAAATTATCATAAAACAGATCAAGATTTTTGATTTTTATCTTTTGCTTTTCCATAATTTGTTCCTTCCCCTATCATTTCTATACCCTGGTCAGCCTCTTGGCAATCCAGCCTGAAATCCAATTAATCAGGGCAACAATTATAAATAATACAGCCGCTGTTGCATAAGCCTGGTTGATATACAAACCCTCGCTGGTTAAAGCATACATATGAACCGCCAGGGTGCGAGTAGAGTCGAATAAAAAATCCCTCCCGCTTGGTACTTGAGCCACGGAACCAGCGGTATAAAGCAAAGCGGCACTTTCCCCTACAATCCTTCCAATGCCTAAAATAATACCTGCCAGTATGCCCGGCATGGCATAAGGTAGAACAATTTTGAATATGGTACGAATTTTGCCTGCCCCTAAACCATAGCTGCCTTCCCTGAAGGTGTCGGGTACTGATTTTAGTGCTTCCTCTGTGGTACGCATTATGAGCGGTAGAATCATTATAGACAGAGTAAAAGCGCCAGCAAGCAATGACATACCCCATCCCAGAGCAGTTACAAAAAACAGCATTCCAAACAGGCCATATACAATAGACGGAATGCCGGAAAGTGTTTCTGCGGTAGCTCTAATTAACCTCACAAATCTGTTTTCGCTCTTAGCATATTCTACTAAAAAAATTGCAGAAAAAATTCCGATAGGAGCAGCAATTAGAAGTGAAATTACTATCATTAGAATGGTATTTATCAATGCTGGCATTAGTGAAACATTTATGGAATTATACTCCCATTCAAATAAAGACAAGCTAATGTGGGGAATGCCTTTTACCATGATATACCCAGTTAAGTAAAACAATATGCCAATAGTAAGTAAAGTTGAAATAATCACTAAAAGGAATAAAACCAAAGATAGAGGGCTTTTTAGATATTGTTTTATCTTCTGCTGAAAGGTAACCCTGTTAATATGTTCCATCATCTAGTCCTCCTTTTCAGCAGTGATAACAGCGAATTGATTATTAATATGAATACAAATAAAACAACAGCTGTTGCAATTAAGGAGTCTCTGTGTAAGTCGGCAGCATATCCCATTTCCATAACAATATTGGCAGTTAAGGTTCGAACACCTCTGAAAAGCCCCCTGGGCATTCTGGGCTGATTTCCAGCTACCATGATAACAGCCATGGTTTCACCTATCGCTCTTCCAATTCCAAGAACTATGGCTGCCATAATACCGGATTTTGCAGCCGGAAGAACTATGAAAAATATACTTCTTTCGTGACTGGCTCCCAGCGCCAACCCACCTTCATAGTAAGCTCTGGGTACTGCTCTGATTGCAGCCTCACTCACTCCGATAATGGTGGGCAGAATCATTATTCCCAGTAATATACTGGCTGCAAGCATACTGGTACCAGCACCGCCGAAGGTATCTCGAATCAATGGCACAATTACTACCAATCCAAAAAGTCCATAAACAACTGAAGGAATGCCGGCAAGTAAGTTGACGGCGGGCTTTAGAATTTGGTATAACTTAGGTGGACAATACATCGCCATGTATACCGCTGTAAATAAGCCTATGGGCACACCAAATAGTATTGCACCGGCTGTAACATAAATACTTCCCATAATCATGGGTAAAATACCAAATGAAGCCGACTCAGCTACCGGCTTCCAACTCTTACCCAGCAGGAAATCAAATACTCCAATTTCTTTGATGGCTGGTATTCCATTTGCAAATAGAAAAACACAAATCAAGCCTACTGCCAGTATTGAGACTGTAGATGCAAGTAAGAATATGCCTTTCATCAAAATTTCTTTTGTTTTCATATCAAAATTCTCCCAGAGTTAAGGTATATGGTTTTTTATGCGAGAACATATTAATCTAACGCATCCCAAGTTGTTAGTTCACCTGTAAAAATTTGTCTTATCTGTTCACTAGTAAAATCCTTTTTGGAGTTGTTATTGTTTACAATTATTGCAATTCCATCAATAGCAATCACAATTTCATCCAACTCTGCCTTTTCACTTTCCTTCAACTCCCTTGAAGACATACCAATATCAAGTGTCCCATCCATTGTCTGCTGCATTCCAGTACCGGAACCGCCCAGATGTATTTCAATTTCTACATTGGGGTTTATTTCCTTGTAGGCCTCCTGTAATTTTTCCATTACAGGAGCAACGGAAGTAGAGCCGCCGATAACAGCTTTACCCGCTGCTTTCCCACCTCTAAAGGGACCAGAATTTTCTATAGGAATAAAACTTGATTCTTTTACAATTGCCTGACCTTCTTCGCTTAGAATATAATTGATAAAATCCTGGGTTGCATCATTAACTTCACCCTTAGTGGCGATAATAAATTTTCTAAATACAGGATAGGAATTATTCTTAATATTCTCTTCGGTTGCTTCTGCACCATCTACAGTAACAGCAGTAATTGTATCATTCAGGGAACCGAGGGATATATATCCGATGGCCTGCTCATTGCCTGAAACGGTTGTCATCACTACAGAAGTGCTGTTTACCACTATGGCTTCCTCTGTTGTATTATCTGTACCGTCTGCTTCAATTTTCATCAATTCGGTAAAAGCTCCCCTGGTGCCCGAGCCGTCTTCACGGGATACGACTATAATTTCATCCCTCATCCCTCCCGAGCAACTGGTGAATAGGGCAGTTAGCATAAATGCTGTTAATATTATCCCTAGGCTTCTTTTCATTTTGATTTTTCTCATATTATATATTCTTCCTTCTTCTTTGGTCGAGCATCCAATTCTGCCTTCTTTTCTTCATAACCTGGGCGTCCCAGCAATGCATAGGTTGCATTCTTTCCCTCTTCCACTCCGGGCTGATCAAAGGTATTGATACCTAAAAGCTCACCAGCAAAAGCGGTTTCCACTTCCATAAAGTATAAGAGCTGCCCTACGGTAAAAGCATTTACCTCCGGCAGAGTTATTGTTCTATTTAAGCGCTTTGCTTTAAGAAGTGCATATTCGGTAGCAGCTTGTTCAGCATGAATCAATTCATTAAGAGTATGCCCTCCCAGGAAGGAAACCGCAGGAATATCTTCAAAACCCATGGGGATTTCCTTGGATGTACGGTACTCACCTACTCCCAGAAAGGTTATCACCTTATCAAAAGGCCCCTCGGTATATAATTGTACCTGGGAATGCTGATCGGTTACTCCCAGTGCTTTTACCGGCGTTTGCCCAACGAAGACTTCTTCTCCCTTTAAATTATATCGTTTACCCAGACTTTCTGCCCAAAGCTGTGCATACCAGTCAGCCATATATTTCAGAGAATCAGCATAGGGCATCATAACGGAAATATTTTTTCCAGCCTGCATGGCCAAATATTGCAAAGTTGCTGCCATATATGCAGGGTTATTGTATACATCATCATTTTTACATATCTCATCCATATAGGCAGCTCCTGCCAGAATCTCCTTAATATCAATCCCGCATACCGCTGCCGGCAGCAATCCTACCGGGCTTAATTCCGAAAATCTTCCCCCTACACCTCTGGGGATATAATAGGTTTTCAGGTTATGCTCCTTGGCTATCTTAATTAAATTACCTTTTTCCTTATCAGTGGTAGCTATTATATGATCCCCGAATCCCTCACCAAGCTCATTTTTCAGCATCTCCCATACGATTAAGAGCTGAGCCATGGTTTCGGATGTGCTTCCGGATTTGGTAATCACATTGAACATGGTTTTCTTAATATCAATGATTTCAAATAATGCCTTCATCCGCTCTGGATCAACATTGTCAATTACATAGAGTTTTGGGCAGCCTCCGCGTTCTTCTTTGGAAAGCTCATTATAGTGCATATGACTAAGCGCTTGTTGCACTGCTATAGGGCCCAGAGCGGAGCCACCGATGCCCAGCACTACGAATGAATCAAATTTTTTCTGTATTTCAGATGCGGTTTTCAATATATCCTCAACCACATCATCCTGATTATAGGGAAGATCTCTCCAGTCCATCTTGCCTTCTTTTCTTTTTGTCACCATGGCTTGGGCAGCCGCTTTAAGCTGCTCACCCAGAGAATTAATGGCCTCTTTCGCAATTCCCTCTCCTTCCCCAATTACATCTGCCATCATATTGTTAAAATCAAATATTATTCTCATGGAGTTCTTCCACTGTTTATCATCATATCTTTTCATAATTAATCTACCTCCAGAATTTATTATACAATCAACATTTTCCACAATTACATTCTAGCATAATAGGTCCTTATTATTCTATATTTCTAATGTTTCCATAAACATTTCTCCATTATTATAATCAAATAGGATTGCAACCATCATTCAGTTACCGTAGGGAAGTCCTTTTTCTATTAACCATTTGTCATCTCTGTAGGTCAATATTACTGCTCCATTTAAATCATTACGATAAACGGCAATATCTCTGCTTTCAAGTCTTTCAAGTATTTGTGATGCAGGATGTCCAAAATAATTATTCCCCACCTGGATTACAGCAACTTCAGGAGAAACCGCATCCAGAAAAGCTTCTGTGCTGGAAGAGCTGCTCCCGTGATGTGCTACCTTTAATATAGTTGCCTGTTTTTCTATCCTGCCAGATAAAAAATATTCTACTCCTTTTTCTATGTCTCCGGTATATAGTACTGTAGCGTCACCACATTCCAACAGAAATACAAGTGAAAGATTATTTTCATTATCCTGATACAAAGATGAAATAGAATTATTATCAGGATATAGCACGTGTATCCAGGTTTCACTGCCAATCCGATAAGACTGTCCTCTGGATGCTGAAATCACCTGGATATCTTTTTCACTTATTATTTCCTTCAATTCCAGATAAATCGAACTTGTCTCAAGCGGAGGGTATTCCATAAAAGCTTGGGTTCTGATCTGTTTAATAACATAGGGCAGCCCGCTGATATGATCATCATGTCCATGGGACATAACCACCAAATCCAATGAAGAATATCCATTCTTCAAAAGAAATGGCAGCAGGATATTTTCCCCAATGTTCTTCTCAGTCTGACTGCCACCATCAACCAATATATTTTTACCATCTGGTGTTTGGATGAAACAACAATCTCCCTGACCTACATCCAAAAAGACTACCTTTAATTCTTTAGGAGCTGTCAGGCTAAAAACAAGCTTTCCTGCAAGTAACACTACAATCAAGCCCATACAGACAAGTGAAGGGTGACGAACAAAGGCAGGCCTTTCTTGGGAAATAGTCCATAGAATTAAAAATAGAATAATGATGGTAAATATGGAGGGAGAAATCACCCGGAACCAAGCATAGGGAATATTGGCTGCAAAGTCAGTAACCATGAAAATGGCTCTGCATAAAAACTTAATAGGAATTGCAACAATTCCAGCTGCTACGGAATAAATTACTCCGATAGGAATAAGCATGAAACCTCCTGCCGTGACCACTCCCAATACTGGCAGCACCAGGAGGTTTGCAAAAATAGAAACCGGTGAAATTATATTAAAATAATATGCTGTTAAGGGAAGTGTACCCAATTGGGCAGCCAGGCCTACTGCAATCAGACTGGAAATTTTCTTAGGGAGAAATCCAAGCACTCTTTGTATAGGCTGGTGAAATAAGGCTATGGAGCAGACGCTCATAAAGGATAATTGAAAGCTGATTTCCTGTATATCCATAGGACGAATTAACAGAATAAGAAATGCGGCGGTGCCAGCACTGTTGATCAGATCAGATTTTCTACCCAGCGCTTTGCCAGTAAGATATATTAATGACATTATAACTGCTCTGGTAACTGATGGAGAAGCTCCAGTCATAAGACAGTAAAGAATAAGGATAAAGCCTTGAAACAAAAGGGCTGTTCCTTTGCGAAGCCCGAGAAGAGATTGTAGAAAACTCAACAAAATAACAAGATAACCGATGTGCAGACCAGAAATAGCCAATATATGTGCAAGACCTGTTTTAGTAAATGCATCTTCTACTTCAGGTTCAACCAACCAACGCTCCCCCAGCAGTATAGCCTTAAGAAAATTGCCCTCTCTACCCCCTACCGCCTGTTCCAATATGTTGGATGACCTATTACGAAGCATGGCAAGTACCCCGTCCAATGAAAAAGCATTACCTTTATTCATCAGAACCATATTATCTTCTTTTGTAGAAACACTGGAGTAAATGCCTCGACGTTTTAAGTAACTCCTGTAATCAAAACCCTTGGGGTTTCTTGGACCGGAAGGCTGCTTGATGGTGCCGGTTATCTGCACTATATCACCGGTATTATATATAGTTTTGATTTTTGCTTCCTCGCCATATTTACTGGGATACACACCAACTCTAACTTTTGTCTTTACGGGAAATACATGTCCTTCCGCCTTTACCTCATTGGTTTGGATTATGTATAAAACTCTATCGTCTTCAACTTGGGGCGCCCCTTTAATCACTCCCTGCATAGTTACTTCTTTGTCCAAAAAAACAGCCAGGGGATTCCCACGCTCATAATAAATAGAGCCTCGAAGACAACCAAATAAAAGAATCAATGCAAGCAAAGTAGGAAAAAGTTGTTTTCTTCCAGCAAAGGCACCTGCTGCTGAAATGACTGCCATAGTTAAAAAAATATATATGGGTTTCACGGGAAGATATATAGAGATAACAATGCCTGCTGCGTACGCAGTCAAAAACCACAAAACAGGCCTTTTTACCCAAATGTCCTGTTTTTTCATCAAGCAATATCACCTGCCAACCTCTTCATTTCCTAAGTTGACTAAGCATATGATGACAATTTATAAGAAAACTATATTTATTCTTTATCAATTATTTTATTTTAAGCGAAACTTTTCCATAATAAAGGCGTCTATTAAATGTGATTTCAGTTTAATGTATACATATTCAAAATGCAATACCAACAAAAGTTATCTCCATTGTAACACTCTACCTATACGTATACCATTATATAATCCAATCAATTACCAAGTATATAGGAAAGGAATAATAAGATGGAATTATTGAGAATTGAAAATCTGACAAAAACAATACGCAACAAAAAAATACTGGACAACATTTCCTTAACAGTCAACTCTGGAGAGATTGTTGGGTTCCTTGGCCCGAACGGTGCAGGTAAAACTACAACAATCAAATTGATTTTAGGGCTCTTCCATATTACCCAGGGAAATATTAGCATCTGCGGCCATGATGTAACTACAGATTTTGAAAATGCCATGAAGAATGTAGGCGGCATAGTGGAAAACCCTGATCTCTATAAGAGGATGACGGGCAGAGAAAATCTTGAATACTTTGCTTCCATGCATGACGGTATTGATAAAGAAAATATAGACGGCATTGTGGAATTGGTTAAAATGTCAGAGCGGATTGACCACAAAGTGAAAACCTACTCATTAGGCATGTGCCAACGGGTAGGAATAGCCCAGGCCCTTCTGCATAACCCAAGACTTCTTGTGCTGGATGAGCCTACCAACGGTTTGGACCCATTAGGAATTAAGGAATTAAGGGATATGCTTAAGTATCTGTCCAAAGAGGCAGGAGTGGGAGTATTTATTTCCAGCCACCTGCTGTCAGAAATGGAGCTAATGTGTGACAGGATCTATATCATTGATAATGGTGTTATTATCGGAGAAAAACGCATTAATGAGGAAGATGAATACGTAGAAGATACACTACATCAATATACATTTATCACTGACAATAATGAAAAAGTAACAGGGTACTTCAAGCAGCTCCAGGTGGACTGCAAGGTTGAAAATGGCGGTGTTAATGTTGTGTTGAAGCACAGTGAGGTTCCAGATATTATAGCAAAGTTTGTTGGCGATAATATTAGAATTTACGCTGTAAACCAAAAGCATAAAACTCTTGAACAGGACTTCCTATCAATAACCACCGGCAGTAAAACACAAATCAGATAATTACATAATGATGGGGGATGAAATATTATGAAAAGTTTTTTCAGACAAGTAAGATTCGAAATTAGAAATATAATCAGATCCAGATTTCTATTGATAATTGGTTTACTTCTCTTAGCAGCATCTATAGCATTCCCAATTATCAATCTGATTGCAGACCAAAGAACCCCGGATTATGGCGGCGGCATTGTTAGGCCTATGCCTATTGATGGCAGCATGAGAGCAATTGTTGATATGCCTGCACCTATCCCCGGTTTCCCGGGTATGGAACAGGATTCCATTACCGTAGATGGCGTAACAATATACTCAGATAATCCATTTTTCTGGCAGATTACTTCCATCATGCAGGAAAAAGAGTTCATGGAAAACGACAGAGAACGCTTCAGCAGCCCGGAAGCACTTGACTTGGCTCTTGCCCTTATGGATGAAGAAATGCATTTTTATTTGAATTTTGCCCGGCATATAACCGACTATACCGATTATCGCAGTGATTTAGCCTGGAGAAGCCAGGACAGCCTGTACGACAAGTTTATTTTCGAGCATATTGATGTGCAGGAGGAAGTTCTTCTGGAGGCAATCAGTAACAGAAAATATATAGATTCAGAACTTTTTCAATCAAAATATGTTAATCTCAGCTCTGAGGAAAGGCTTGCTGCTTTGGAAGGGTTAGAAGAAGAACTTAATTCATTATTCAGCATAGTAGAAAACAATGATTTTCCAAGATATATAGAGTTGCGCATTCAGCAGGAGAACAATGCCATAGAGGACCTGAAGGAGCAAATTGCTATACAGGAGCAAGAAATTATCAAAAATCCGTCTCAGGAAGATGTCATCAACGATATGATTCAGGAACTGCGACGAAATATTACTTCAATAGAAGAAAACACCATACCTATCCTACAGCTCCGTTTGGATAAGAACATCATACCTGGTGAAGACAACTGGCAGAACAGGGCTATTATGGATATTGAGATGAATCGACAGCAATTGGCATATACGGAAATCATCAGTGAAGAGGAGTTCAATCAACAAACGTGGCTGGTACAGCAATATGGCAGCTATCAGAATTATGTGGATGCAATGCAGGAGCAAATTGATCAAATGAATCATGCTATAATCATCGCAGAAAAATCTATAAATGCTGATAAGCCAGATATGAAATTTGTTTACAGCGGTTCCAGGAACAGAACTGTTCGCTTTCTAAATTATTCTGTTTTTATTACCTTGTTCGCAGTGCTCCTGGGAGGCTGGATTATGGCAAGCGAATTCCAGCAGGGTACAATTCGTCTGCTTATGATTCGGCCTAAAACCAGAACAAAAATATTGGCAGCCAAATTCTTATCAGCCCTCATCATATGCATGGTCATTTATGTAACAGGCAGTCTGCTCAATATGGTTACAAATGGTATCTGCTTCGGCTTTTCGGATTATACATTCCCTAATTATACCCTGGCAGGCGAGATTGGATTCTTAGGATATTACCTACCTAAAATGCTGGCCTGTTGTGTTCCCATCATTTTTGCTTACGCCATAGCATTTATGCTTTCGGTATTGGTTAAAAATGTGGCTGTTTCCATCGCTGTCCCCATAGCAGGATATATAGGAAGCATGATATTTATGACCATTATTTCCTTTAGAGGAACTGCAAAGTGGTTGGCCTATACCCCCTTACCCTATATGCAGCTTTCTGCATATTTTACCCAGGATTCTTCTGTTACCCCGGGTATGAGTATAGGTGGAAGCCTGCCTGTTAACCTAACCTATGGTATTATATTGTTAGTGGCTCTGTCTGTACTGTGCATGGTAATATCTTCGGTGGTATTTAACAAAAGAGATATTGTTAACTAAAGGAGAAAAGTAAATGGATAAAAAGAACACCTTTCTTAATTCCTATAAAAAGAAGGTTGGTGAGGAGAAAACAGTAAGTACCGGCGATGTTGCTGCTCCTGAAAAGCAGTCAGGTTTGTCATCTATAGAAACAACCGGGTTTAACCAGCCCATAAAAAAGGATTCCGAAAGTTCGGTTAATATTAAAAAACCTGTTACCAATAAAAAGATGACAACTATTATCGTCGGATCTATTATACTAGTCCTGATCATAGTAGGATTGGTACTTATACTTAATCGCGGAATAGAGATGATTGATCTTACCGACTGGACAGAAAATGATGCACAGTTATGGGCCAGAAATAATGGTGTATTGTTGCAAACTGAACAGGAATACAATGATGAATATGAAGCAGGCAGAGTAGTATCCCAAAGTGTACCTGCAGGCACTCGTATTAAGAAAGGTGAATTTGTGAAACTCATCATTTCTGCAGGGCATGATCTGTCGGTTACGCTGCCTATTCCCGATTTTATGTCTATGACTAGACAGGAGATTGATGCCTGGGCAGCTGAAAACTTTATGACAAAGGTTCGCATCACCACAGAGTATAGCAGCACTGTTGAAGCGGGAAAGGTAATACGATTCGAAATTAACGATGATACAGTTGTAAACGAGGTGCGTAGGGACAGCCCTATTTATATAATTATTTCAAAAGGACCGGAAGAAGCAGAAGGCACTCCCGTTCAGATACCTGATTTCAAGGTTATGTCTATTTCTGAAGCCTATGTTTTCGCAGATGAAAACGGCCTTTTACTGATAGTTGAGGAAGAGTACGATGATTTTGCCCCGCCGGGAACAGTACTTTCTCAAAGTGTTAAACCAGAGGAAGAAGTGGCAGCAGGCACGGAAATCACCCTCATAGTATCCAAGGGGAAAATGATAACAGTACCTGATTTTTCTGGTGTTACCAAGGAGATCGCCCCCTCTGTGGCTGGAGAGTTGGGTATAACACTTGTCATTAATGAAAAATATTCAGGCCAGCCTGCCGGAGCCTTTATTTCCCAAAGCATTAAACCCGGCACTGTGTATGAATCAGGCCAGGTAGTAGAGCTTAATTATTCTATAGATAATAGGATTACTGTACCCTCCTTTGTAGGTAAGACCAGGGATGCCATTGAGAATTGGGCAAAAGAACTAAACAACAACGGTGCTGGCATTACCATTAAATCCACTAACACCAGAAGTAATTCACCGCCGGGCACTATTCTCACCCAGAGCAAAGCCAATAGCTTAATTGGTATTAATACAACAATAAATATTACAGTATCCAGTGGCAAGGTTGTATATGTACCTGATTTTGTAGCGCCTGCCGGTTCCGGTTATGACGCTGCTATTACCAGGGAGAAAGCCATTGCCATATGCGAAGAACTAAACATCGTACCTATATTTGTAGAGGAAAGTAAATCAGGCAGACTGCCTGGTGAAATTTGGTCGCAGAATATCAGCGCTGGTAAGGAAATCAATGAAGGTTCTACCATAACTTTGAAATATAACCCTGCAAATGTACAGGTAACTGTACCTGATTTCACTAACCTGACCAAAGCAGATATTCTTGCAAAGAATCATCATAAGACTTTTGACATTAAATATGTAGAGGGTATGGAATTTAAGGAGGGCATGGAAGGCAAGGTTTATCAACAATCACTTCCTGCTGGTACTAAGGCTGCTTCAGGCAGTGTAATAACTCTTACACTGGGGCCGAATCAGGGAGGGATGCCCAACCCTAATCCGGATGATAGCCCTGATGAATAGCATATGATTTTCAGCTTGACTTGAAAAGTGATTTTAAAATACAGTTAATAAAAATCAGGTGGACACTTTTTTCTCCACCTGATTTTTATGCTTAGATTTGTTTTTCTATAGATAACGGTAAACTATTATTTTTTCATATTGATCATTTATGTCCGGCATTCTTACTAGCTTAACCAATCGAAAGGGCGTACTTTTTTTAAGATAACGTTCATATTCCGGCATGGGATAATAAAGTATAATATCTACTGAACGCTTATTTTCTTTGACTGACTCCAGAATATTTTCTACCACTTTTTTGAATATGTGAATAGAAAAGGGATTGAAAAAGTAAAACCGGTTTTCTTCAGGCTTCACTTTATAATCCTCTGCAGCACCATAATGAAAATGTATAGGAGCATTAATATCCTGATTATGTTTCAAATAATTGGTTCTGTTCTCTATAGCCTGTTCGTAAGTATCTTCCATCACCTCTACGCCTGTTACTGGTATATGAAAGCGATTGTGTATATAAAATGCAACTCGTCCCCTGCCACACCCAAAATCTACTACACAATCCTCTTTACTTAATTGATATTCCTCAAAAAATCTATCCAACACCTCATAGGGCGTGGCTTCATAACGGTTATAATGCACCGTTTGAAATAACCAGTCGCCAAAGCCGCTGGTTACAATACTCAACAATTTGTCATACGCATCTTCTATCATTCAAAATCATTCCTATTCAATAAGTACATAAGTTTTCATTTCCTCAGCCATAATTGGATTCTCGAAGTGTTTTTCTGTCTCCCTGATTATATCTTGCTCTGCATATCCCGGCCATATATGACTTAGAATTAATTTTTTAACTCCTGCCTGGGCGGCAATCCTTCCTACCTCATCAGCTGACAAATGGGTTGCCGGATCGGATTTATCTCTCTCCAGCAGACCAGTGTCTGCAATAAAGTAATCTGCATCTTTTGCAAACTCGCTGATTGCAGTATTCATATTTGTGTCGCCTGTGTATACCAATTTCCTATCTTCGCATTCCACTGCCATGGCATAACTGGTAACGGGATGGGTCATTTCTCGGAAAGTAAAAGAAAGTTCTCCGATCTCTACCTTAAGACCATCATGAATAATAGTGGGCTTAAAAGCAGGTGACGATGTAATCTGCTCGAAAGTATCAAAAGGGCTGTCTGGCAGATAAACGGGTAAGGGTTCAACATTCAATATACCTCTGGCTTTCCCTATCTCCAACGCATATCTTAAAATCAGCATATCTGCCATATGATCGCTGTGAAGATGAGATAATACAATACCGCTTAGATCCTCTATATTGCATACCTGTTGTAATCTGGACAATACACCGCTGCCACAGTCAATCAGTACCCGGGTACTGCCTTGTTCTATTAAATAACCGGAACAAGCTCCTCCTGCTGCAGGATATGGACCGTATTTTCCCAATATGGTAAATTTCATAATTGTACCTCCACCTTATTGTCTCTTAGATTATATTTTCTGAATCGAACTTTTGAATTCCGTGTTTATCCACAATGCCCTTTATCAATGACCTTTGTTTTGGTTTGGTTTTACGTATATCAATACCGCTTCGAAACACTTGAGAAGCTTCCTCAAACAAATCAGGCTGATTTACATGAAATTCTGCCAGGATATCACCTTTGTGTACCTGATCCCCGAGACGTTTATGCATAACCAAGCCGGCGGCAGGATCAATGGTATCTTCCTTTCTTGATCTGCCTGCACCGGTGATCAATGAGCTTAAGCCTATCTTTTCTGTGTCTATATTTGTAATATAGCCATCTGTGTCGGCCTTTACTGGAAGTACATGTTTCGCAGTTGGCAGTAAACTACAGTCATCCAGAACGGCCCTGTCTCCTCCTTGACGTTGAATCATTTCACCCAGCTTTGTAAGGCCTCTTCCTGATTCCAGGGCTTCACTTATCAAGTTAAGCCCTTCTTCCAGTGTTTTGCAGGCCTTTGCAGTTCGCAACATATGAGCAGCCAGATAGACGGAAACATCCCTCAAAGGTCCATAGCGTATATTTTTGAGGACTTCTATTGCTTCCTTTACTTCCAGTGCATTACCAATCGCCATTCCCAGCGGCTGATCCATATCGGTGATTACTGCCATAGTATTCCTGCCTGCACGCACACCTATTTTAACCATTGCATCTGCTAATAAAAATGAATCATTCACAGAACGCATAAAAGCTCCGCTGCCTACTTTTACGTCCAAAACAATGGCATCGCTGCCGGATGCTATTTTTTTGCTCATTATACTACTGGCAATCAGAGGTATGCTGTCTACTGTGCCTGTTACATCCCGAAGTTCATATAATAACTTATCTGCTGGAACCAAATTCTTACTCTGGCCTATTACGGCAAGACCTATGGATTCAACGGCATTAATGAACTCATCCATGGATAGGTTAGTTTTAAAGCCAGGAATTGACTCCAGCTTATCCAATGTCCCTCCGGTGTGCCCCAAACCTCTGCCTGACATCTTGGCCACAGGTACCCCACAAGCGGCAACCAATGGTGCAGCTATAAGTGTAGTAGTATCTCCTACTCCGCCTGTGCTGTGTTTATCCACCTTAGTACCGCTTATTCGGGACAAATCCACCCTTTCACCTGAGTTTACCATTGCCTGTGTCAGATCAACTGTTTCCCAGCTGTCCATTCCATTGCAGCATATAGCCATAAGCAGAGCAGATGCCTGATAATCTGGAATGCTGCCATTTACAAAACCTTCTATGAAAAAGTTAATCTCTTCCTTGGACAGTGCTTCTCCATGACGTTTTTTCGAAAGGATATCTACCCCACGCATAGCTATCTCTCCTTCTAGTTACATATTTCTATACCTATTATAACAAAGTTTAGATGCTAAATTCGGAAATATCTGCAATTAGTACTCTGTAATTTTGAAACAAAGTAAAAATGCCGCAATCTATTGTTATATCAAATTGCAGCACAGTTATCTCTTAAAACAATTAATACAAGGCGAAAACCCTACTTGAAAACAGAAAACCAGCTTTGATATTATTGTCTATACCTCTCTAAAAAGTAATACATATATTTTGCAATTCCTTTATCGTAATCTATAAGGTTATCAATAGCTCTTGTATTCGGTACATTCAGCATGCCATATGAAGGATGCCATAATTCAAACATGTATACGTTGTTCTGGTTAACTATGTCGTAATTTATTAATAGATTTTTTAAGCCCGTCCCAAGACAAATGATATAATCCGGGTTAAGTATTTCTATCTGTTTTGAAATAAATCTTCGGTATTTTCCCGTATATGCTTTCACCTTTTTCTCAGTATTATCGCCTCCACGTTTATTTAAATTTATGAAAGCTATTTGACTGAGAGCTTTCTTATATCTTTCTTCATCTGGCAATAAGTATACATTCTGGTTTATATCCTCTTTATTTTTTTTAGTTTCGAAAATATAGTAAGCTATTCTAGCTAATTTTTCCAGTTGCTTTGACTTATTATCTTTACCGCCGTAATAGATAAATTGCTTATACCATTCAACCTGAGATCTGTTCTGTGCTTCTTCACTACTTTTTCTTTCCTCAAGAATATTGGCTTCTTTTAATACAAATAAGATTTTGCATGGCGCATTAAGGTAATTCCCTTCATCTATAAATCCATCCTCAACAAATGAATCTTGTTCTATCCCGGGAAAAGTTATATCGTCAAAGTAACTCTCGTTCGGAATATGAATATATTTCTGCACAACCTCTTTTAATTTATTTCGGCTACAATTATAAATTGTTTTTTGACCATAGGTAGTTGTTATACGCCAATCTTCTTCATCGCAATGCACTTCCTTCCACTTATCGAACAAAATTCTCTGCTTTGCGTCTAATGATTCAGCTTTATCAATACTCTGTAAAGTCCTTTTTGAAATTTCAATTATATCTCCCATAACATACCACCAATCCTATTTATCCATTTTAATACTAAATGGGAATAGAAGCCTATAACAAGTTATAATCAAGCTCTACATCTTCTATCTCCCCAATAACCTTTTGAGGATTTTCTATAATAATTTTGTCTTGTATTTGCTTTTGCAGATAGGAAAATGCTGATCGTTTCCCATGGTGATCACGTAAATATCGAGGGTATTCAGTTTTGTTTCCACTTATTTCTCGCAATAATACTTCATCCTCACGATTTATAAATCTAGCATCGCTTACCGCGCAAACAGGGATATTCATTTCTTCACCAAGTTTGATAATAATGTTTACAGTATCCATTGTGAATATTGGCATAACCTCCAAATAATCATATATACCACTAATGGATTTTAGCTCTTCCCAATCTTTATTCCTTTGAATTGCCTGTACCAATTCCCCATACTCATTACCACTGCCTAAGAGCAAACCTTTTCGTAATTCAAAGATTTCCTTCTTTTCAACTACACTATCTTTATCACTTAACCTGGATGACAGATAATATAAACTATTTAATCCATCCTGATTCTTTGCCAAAAGGGTAATGGATCCTTCCTCAGTGCTAGTTTCCAATCCAAAAATTATTCGAATATTATTAATATGTAAAAATAAATCCGCTTCAGGAAATGCAGCAACTGTGTTAAAATCAGTAATTGCCACAGCTTCTGCTTCAACTTCTGACAATGTCCTAGCCAATGCTTCGGGCCTAATAACTGATCCACGTTTCGAATAGCAGGTATGAAGGTGTAATTCAACAAAGTTTTTATTAATTTCCCATCCATCCATGTATACTTCTATGCCTTTGGTACGAAGCTGGTGAATGGGGGAATAGTCCTCTATTTTTTCATTTCCACCCATCCAAACTTCTTTCAATTTCGGGAGCTTGGTAAGGGATGAGATTTCCCGAACTGAGCTGCCAGTCAAACTTATTGATTCAATATTTTGATGGCTGCTAATAAAGGCTATATCTTCTAATTCTATTCCACCAAGGTGAATTTCTTTTAAATTATGAGCCTTTTTTATCTGGATGTAATCTGTTGCCAACC
>FZPS01000214.1_pt62 | contig 18690 bp, 21 predicted proteins | sample 1817821 | NCBI WGS metagenome assembly FZPS01 (sample SAMEA104158645, study PRJEB21678) | metagenome | place: Germany | collected 2015-04-21
CTGAGCGCCGCCCTGCGAGCCGCTCATGTATCGGGTGATATCAAGCCCTGTCGCTTCGGCAACCAGCTTTCCCGTCGTTCCGGTAGCGCAAAGGTTATGCCTGCTGAGTATGCCGCAGTAAGCAATACAAAACTGCACCATCAGCTCTTTTTTTGAATCGTGAGCAATCAACGCGATATTCAAAGAGAACACTCCTTTTTCAGAATACCCAAAACCCGAATTTATTATGGATATCAAACCATCTTCTCAAGATTTGCCAAAGGAACATACTCGCCCAGAAATCGCCGCGCGATATTGTCAAGGCAGATTGCCGCGTTTGAGTCGGTCGGCAGCGGGCGGCCGTTGGCGCTGGTGAGCGCGACCTCCTCGTCCTCCGGGATAATCCCGATAAGCTGCAGCATGGCTGTGTCGATTATCTCGTCCACGTCCGGCATTTTCCCGGACAAAATCGGCGTGGGGCGCAGCCGGTTGATTATAAGCCGGGAAGGGATACCGCGCTTTTCTAGAATTCTGCCGACGATATACGCGTCTCTGGCGCATATCATGTCTGGCGTGGTAACAACCAGGGCGCGGTTCGCGCCCGCAATCGCGCATTCAAAACCCTGCCCGATACCTGCGGGGCAGTCCACAATCACGTGGTCGTAATACTGCGCGAACCCCCTGCAAAGCCTGCGCATATCCACAGGCGAGCACATCCTCTCAAGGCTGACAGGGGCGGGGACAACCGACACCCCATCGCAGACCGGCGACTGATAGACGGCGCGGATAGGCTCGCAGTTGCCTTCAAAAATATCGGACATATCGTAAACGGCGCGCTCGCTGATACCCAGCATAATATCAAGGCTCCTCAGACCGGCGTCCCCGTCAAGCAGGATCACCTTGCGCCCGAACCGGGCAAGGGCACAGCCCAAACCCGCCGCCACGGTAGATTTGCCAGCTCCGCCTTTTCCCGATGTTATCACCGTAATTATGCCCATATACATCCCACTTTCATTGTATCATACCATATTTTGATGGTTTAGGCAACTGATTTTGAAAAAAATGGCGGATTTTTCTTCCCCCGTTCCGCATATTAAAGTATACATTTTTTGGCTCTGCCGGGCAAGTGGTTTGCCGGGCATATTGCCGCTGTCTTTTTAATCTATTTACATTTCTGTTCCCTTTTGATTACAGAAATGTAATTGATATTGACAGGGTTTGTTTGCTATACTGTAAGTATACTGCGGTTTTTCGCAAAACCGCGCCGCAGCTTTTATGGGAAGGAGGAGTCGGTTTGCCGAATTACAGCCGAAAAAAGCAGGTCGCCAAAAAGCCCAATAACGTGCTGATTTTTTTGCTGGTCTTTATAGTGTTTTTGATTGTTTTCGGCGGAATATGCCTTTGGGCGGTGATTAAAATAAACGAGGAACGAATGTCCTCGGCTTCTTCGGTTATAATTCACAAATCCGATTTAATCCAGTTTGATGAATCGGACATCCGCAGCCTGCTGGTAGTTACGACGGACGAGGAACAGGGTCAGGGCTTTGTCGCAATCCACAGCAACCCGGCAAAGACGAATATCCGCGCCTTCGCAATCCCGCGGGATACCGTAGTGGACGACAATACCAAAGAAACGCGGATATACGAGTATTACGCGAACAACGGGATAACCGCGGCAAGGGACTCGCTTGCTAAACTTCTTGGCATAAAATTCGATAACTATATTGTAATAAGCTATGAAAACGTCGAAAAGCTGGTGGATTACCTTGAAATGGGGATTGTCATCAGACTGGACGAAGATTTGAATTACAGCGAAGGCAAATTTTCAGTCAACATAGGCGGAGGCCTGCGCACCTTAACCCCGCCGCAGGTGGTCAAGGTGCTGCGCTACCCCGCGTGGCACGGCGGGCGAAAGCAGCGGGCGGACATACAGGCGCAGCTTGCGGCGGCGCTGATTAACCAGTACCTGCGCCCCTCCCGCAAGGACAAAGCGGATAAGGATTTCAGCTTCATCGTCAACCTCGCGGCAAGGAAAGACCTGCTGGTCTCCCATTTCGCCGAGGCGAGGGACGGGCTTGATTTCCTTTCCGAAAACAACAAGGAAGGGCAAATCTGCAAAGCGGTTTCCCTTCCCGGCGAATACGTGGGCAGCGGGGACGCTATTCGCTTTTATCTTCCGGAGGACATTAAGCAGACCCTCCCCATCCTGCTTCAGTAACCAGTATTATAACGATACCGGAAACAGAAAGGAGCCAAGCCGTTGAAAAAACTCGCCGTACCTTTCCCCCTTCTGCTGGCGCTGGTTATATGCCTCGCGTCGCTGTTCACGGGCTGCTCCCTGGTGTTTCCGGGGCTTGACGAGTCCAGCAGCGGAAAGGCCGGCTCAAAAACCGACTATTCTTCGGAATATGAGAACAAATGGTGCTACCAAAGGCTGCCGCAGGATTTGAAAACCAACTACGGCGACATTTATTCGGCGGTAAAGGACGGGTTTGACAGGGACGAAAAAGTCATAATATCGGACAGCGTTTTAAAAACCCAGCGCGAGTACCTCGGTCTCAGGGCGGAGCTGTCCAAGCCGCTGAAATCCAAAAAGGACGCCGAACTGCTCTACACCGCCTTTATATGGGATAACCCGCAATTCTTCTTCATCGGCAACACCTACAGCTACGAGGGGTACCGCGCCGGCAACACCGATTATTACAACGTATTCTGCCTTGTATATACCATGAGCGCCGGGGAACGCAAAACCGCCTCCGCGCGGCTTGAAAACGCAGTCGCGCAAATGCGGCAACGCCCGTTTGCCGCAAACCCCAAAGACGAGTTTGAAACCGAGCTTATCCTGCACGACAGGCTGCTTGAGATCTGCAGCTACGAGGACAGGGCCTCTTCAGTCGAGGACCCGGCGGCGCTGTACCCCACGGCCTTTACCGCGTACGGCGCGCTGGTCGAGGGCAGGGCGGTCTGCGAAGGGTATTCAAGGGCAATGCAGCTGCTGCTCCACCGGTCGGGCATAGAATGCACCCTTGTCAGCGGAAAAGACCAGAACAACGTCGCCCACATGTGGAACCTTGTAACCATCGAGGGGTACAATTACCACCTCGACCCGACATGGAACGACGCCGAAGACCGCATAAACCACTCCTATTTCAACCTGACGACCGCCGAGATACTGCTGTCCCATCAGATTGACGAGGACAACATCGGGATAGACACCTGCACCTCGTACAGCGCAAACTATTACCTGCGCAAGGGCCGAATGCTCGCAACCCTGAAGCGGGAGGATATCGCCAGAGTAATCGCCGATGCGGTGATAGCCGGCGAAAATATCATAGATTTGCGGTTTACAAAAAACACCTTCGCCGGCGCGCGGCTTTTTATCAGCAACCGCGCCCAGCTTACCCGGCAGGTAAACGTTCATCTTAAGGAACGCGGGCTGAAGATGTGGAACTACAAGGACTACAACGTCAACGAAATCTACTGCACCCTGACCCTTTACAAACAGCATTGAGATACAAAAAAACGGTACGCGGGCCAAAAGCCTGCCTGCCGTTTTTCATTTTGCGGATATTTTAAGGCAGCACCGCGTTTGACAGAGCCTTAGCGATACTGTCGTGTATCACCAGCGTCGCGATTCTGTCGGCATAGGTGGGCGACTTATTTATCACCGCAAGGTTGTCGCCGCAGAAATGCCGGATTAAACCGGCCGCCGGATATACCGCCAGCGAGGTGCCGCCGATTATCAGGGTATCGGCGGCCTGTATGCTTTGAACGGCGCGCGCGACCACTTCATCGTCCAGCGGCTCCTCATAAAGCACGACATCCGGGCGCACCAGCCCGCCGCAGTTTTCGCACAGCGGCACGCCGTCGGCTTTCATCACATGCGAAAGGCCGTATTTTCTGCCGCATTCCATACAGTAGTTGCGGTACACCGAACCGTGCAGCTCAATCACGTTGTTTGAGCCCGCCGCCTGGTGCAGCCCGTCGATATTCTGGGTAACCACCGCGTTCAGCGCCCCGCGCCGCTCCAATTCCGCCAGCGCGCGGTGGGCGCCGTTGGGCTTTGCGCCGGTGTATATAATCTTCTCCCTGTAAAAGCGGTAGAACACGTCCGGGTGGCTGATAAAAAAGGTGTGCGAGAGTATCACTTCGGGCGACAATTCCCCGTATTCCTCGCTGTATATTCCGTCGCCGCTTCTAAAATCGGGTATCCCGCTCTCGGTCGAAACCCCCGCGCCTCCGAAAAAACAAATCCTTTTGCTTTTCTCGATAATCTCCTTCAAATCCGGCATACTCATCGTCTCTTTCCTTTATATTCTGTCAGATATGATGAATTATCATCCCTTCTATATTTAATTTACCATTTAAGATTTTTTTGTCAACAAACAAAGCGGCAGCCGCCGTCAAACCGAAATTGATTTATTAACAGTACTGCAAATACAGATTTGACATTTGTCTGTTTTCACTCGCGCTAAATATCCAACACATAAAATCTAACATCTAAGTTGCAAGGTTCCGGCGTTTTAAATCGTATACAAGGTGAAGGGTGGAAAGAATATGGGTACAACATCGTGTGGCGCCAACGATGTCATTATGGAAGCTCTCCACAAATATTCGGATATGGTGCGCAGGATTTGCTTTATCTACCTGCGCAGCCGCGAGGACGTCGAGGATGTCTTTCAGGAGGTATTTCTAAAGCTTTTGCTGACAAAAACCGTTTTTGAAAGCGAGGAACACCAAAAAGCGTGGATATGCAGGGTTACAATCAACAAGTGCAAGGACCTCTGCAAGAGCTTTTGGAGAAAAAACGTCGAGTCAATCGAAGAAATGCAGATACCTGCTGAAGACAACGACGAAAGCGAAGTAATGCTCGCGGTTTTATCCCTGCCCAGCAAACTCAAGGAGGTAGTCTACCTTTATTACTACGAAGGCTACAGCGCCGGCGAAATCGCAAAGCTCCTAAACCAAAAGGAAAACACTGTTTATTCTCATCTGCACAGGGCCAGAAAACTGCTCAAATCCAAGCTTGAGGGGGAGATAGAATATGGTTACTCAGTTTAAAGCCGTGCTCGACAGGGTAAAAGCTGAAGACGAGCTTGTAGAAAAAACCGAAAGGTACCTGCGCGCAAAACTTAAAGGTCCGGCATTAGTGGAAAGCCTGTACTTTATAAGGAGGGAAAGACGCATGAAAAAGATACTGGTGGCTTGTATCGCTGCGGTTTTGGTCATTGGCGTTCTCGCCGGCGGATATACCTATCTCGAAACTCCGGTGGCATATATCAGCCTTGACATCAACCCCAGCATTGAGCTTGGAATCAACGCGCTGAACAAGGTGGTTTCCTCGGAAGGGGTAAACCGGGACGGCAGAGCGCTCCTTGAAGGGCAGAAAATCATCCGCGCAAGCCTGACAGACGCGCTTGACAGCCTGATCAGCATTGCCGCACAGAAAAATTATATCAGCGACGACGGCACCACCGTCGTTTCAATCACAGCCGAGTCGAACAACAGAAAACGCGCGCAAAACCTTACCAATATCGGCGAACAGGCAGTCAGCAAATCAATAGTCAGATATAAAGTCAAGGCCGTAATCTACAAAGACTCCGCCGACCTGTCGTTGAGGCTTGAAGCGAAAAAGGAAGGCGTATCGTCCGGCAAACTCAAGCTGATAAAGTCCCTGCAGGCATTGGAGCCCTCAATCACCGTCGAACAGCACAAGGATTCCAAAGTGTCCGACCTGTTGGCAAAAGCTAAGGAACTGGTGGACGCGTATGGAACGGCAGGCGAGCTTAACGACAGCCAAAAAGAGGCGGTAGAAAACCTTAAGGCCATCGTGGACAGAGCGGAAAAAAGCGCAGAAAACGCCGACAACCTGACAAAAGAGGAAGGGGAAGAGGCAAGTGCAGCGCTTGAAGAGACCAACGATATTCTAAACAACGACAACCTGACAAAAGAGGAAATATTAAACGAAACCAAAACAAGACCGAAACCCGAACCCCAAACCACATTACCCAATATTAAAGCGACCACAAAAGCCACGGGCAACAACTTACTGGGCAGCCAAACAAATATAAAAACAACCACCAGGCCAACTGCTGAAACAACCACGAAAATAAACGCCAATACAACCACCAAAAAGACCGAGGCGCCCAAACAAAACGACGCCTGGGCAACCGAAAGCAAGCAGAATAACACAACCAAAACGCAAAAGACCAACGTGCCCCAAAACAACAATAACGCTCCCTGATAATAAGTTGCAGCATTGAGGGCAATCCCGAAGACTGACGCACAACCTGCGGCAATCCCCTGCCGGCATTAATCCGGCAGGGGATTGCCGCATTGGCGCGGAATACTGGCAATTATCGCGAAATGTATTCGAAATTGGGCGATTTATGCACATTATTGGGAAATTCTCTGCCAATATGGTCAAATTCTTTAATAAAATACGAAATAAATTTAGCATGATGTTAAAACTTTCCTGCTATATGCAAACTTTTGTTTGCAAATCCTGTATTTTCCAATATAATTAAGCTGCGGAATACGACCCGACATGAAAACAGCCCGAGTTTTACAGGCGATAGGAAGCATAACGGTTTTGTAGCCACTTCAAGCCCTGCCCATCTTATCCGCCATGGAGGGACAGGCTATGAAAAGCCGAAATAAAGAAATCAACTTTACATTAAGTGAAAACGCCGCAACTCCAAAAAGTTACGACTTGTTCCTTTTCAGGCCGGAAGAATCCAACCTGGAAATACATTTTGCCACCAAAACAGAGACCGGCAACAAGATTAATATTAACATCGGAGAGATATTACTGATTTCTGCGGACAAAATGAAAGAGTTTTGTTCGGACTTGATTGAGGCGTTGATTGATTGCGAAAAAAAATACAACAACGGTTATGGCCTAAAAGTACACAACGACGGCAATAAAGCAAAAAACGAGTAAAAGGTGTGAGGAATGTGGATACTGCTGTTAAGCAGACCGGATCAATCCGTCCCTCTTTGCGGTACATAAACTTCGAAAGCGCCGTACAGCACCGCCCTAAAAGAATTCCCGGCAGTTCAGTAATCGGCCTGTTTAAAGATATAATTTCAACTGATATCTATATTACAGAGCGCACACTGAATGATATAATCAAAACATATTTTATACTGATTAACAATATCAATTCTAAAAAAGCAAAAGCAAACAACAAATGTGGTTGTATATCAAACGCAATTCCAGCATATGCTATTCTTAACAATCCTTCTGCCTGTGCCGATATAAAGAATGGGTGTGTGTCTATGATTGCAAAGACCACCATTCCTGTTTCATACGCAGTATTTGGAGGAATAACGCTTGCTTCCTCCGTCATTTTTGCAACCCTGATGTTTCTTCATCTGGTTTACTCTTTTTCGCTGATAAACATCTGGTACACAGCCATGCTTTTCTTGGGAAGCGCAGGCCTGTTCCTTGTGGATTTATTTGCGATAAGGGATTGGATGAAGCTGGCAGGTGTGTATATTCGGAAAAAACAAAAAAGCCGATAAATGCGACATTTTCTTCGCGCGTGTCTTTCAAAACATAGTTAAAACTCTAATGAAAGAAATAACTTCGGTCCCCGGAAGAATAAATTTGGGCATGTCCATTCTGCTGACTTTTATTATCTTTATTTACATATTGAAAACCGCTTTAGAGAGTACATCCGCTGCCATAGCGCGTATTTTTGCAAAAATCGAAGGACCAGATGATAATTCTAATATATTCGTTATGTTTTTAATCTACACAGGTTTTTTGGTTTTATGTATGATATTCATGTACATAGTAATAAAAGAGGAGCAAAAGATTAATAACGCCAACAACAATACTGATAACCCTGCAGACGACTGATAACCCTGCGGACGACTGATAACCCTGCGGACGACTGATAACCCTGCGGACATTTTTAAAACACAACCCCCGCCGCCCAACCGGGCAGCGGGGATTTTTTATTTCTCCCCATCCCTTTTCTCTTTCTGCGTGCCGAAATAAAACGCAATCACCGTCGTAACGACCCCCATCGTAACCTCCGGCGACACGCTCTCCCGCAGCGCCAGAACGGCAAACACCGCGGTTACGACAAACGTAACGATGGTTTTGACGTTGATAAGTCTGGTTATCTTCTCTTTCACCCCTGTCCCCCCTTTATATTTTGGTCTTTGCCAGCCCAACCGCCATCTCAAGATTGCTGATCCGGCTGCTCGCGGCCTTGATTTTTTCCTCCAGCACCGGCAGGCGCTCGGCGAATTGATTGTGCTTGTCAACCTTCTTTTCCAATTGCTGCAGACGGTAGTTTGTGAGCTTGGCGCTGGTAACAATCCCGCCGAAAGTGCCGATTGCGGTGCCGGCGAGCGACAGGATTGCAACAAGTATTTCATTCGTCATTTCGACACCTCCTGACTTTTCACAACATAAGCAGGGTAACCGTCTTTCTTCAGCTGCTCCGCAAGCCTCTCGGCGTAAGCCTTGTTCTCAAACGCGCCCACCTGCACGCGGTACAGATTCTCTGACTTCTGCATTTCGGCAGGTTTTTTTGGCGCCTTCGTCTCGGATTTTGGCTGTCCGGCGGGCGGTTTATACGTTCCGGCCAGCTTCTGATTGACAATATTCTGGACCTCGTTATAGTCATACCCCGCCTCAGCCAGTCGCTTCTTGCGCTCCGCGCCGTTCCCCCACAGCCCCTTGATTACCTCATTCGCGATTTCCTGATTAGATTTCTTTTTCTCTGTTTTGTGCGCGGGCGCGCCCATAGCCGCCCCGACGTCCGCCCTGAACGTGTCCATGCTCTTGCCGTGCCTGCTAAACCAGTGCGCCGGGTCGGCGTGATTGCTCGCAATCCCTTTTTGGTATCCCTCGCTGTGGCCGAGAATGTTTTCGGGCTTAATGTTCAATTCTTTGCAAAGGTACGCACACAGCTCGACAGCCTCCTTATAAACCGCGCGGAAATATTTGCTGTCAGTCAAATCGTCCTCGCATATCTCAAAGCCTATGTGAGTGTCGTTCGCCTTGCCGCCCGCGTGCCAGCCCCGATAATTCCACGGCAGGGTCTGATATGTGGCAATCGTGCCGTCCGCGAGCTTGCCGATAACCGCGTGAGGGCACTTGTCCACCCCCGGCCTGTTCCAGTGGTTTTTATACCTGTTTTCACCCAGCAGCCCGTCATCGGGGCCGACATAACGCCTTAAATTCGGGTTGTTCGCCCCTGTGGAGTGCACCAAAATCCCCTTTGGCGCAATGGTTTTCCCCGCCCTGTAACAGTCGTTGCTTGTGAATAACAGTTTTTTTAAGTTCATGTCAATCCCCCTTTCAATTCTTTCGCCCAAAACCCTGAACCGGCGCGCGTCCGGTTACTCCGCCTGCTCCACCACGATGGACGGCGCGCCGCCGGCGACTGCGACCCTCCAGCGGTAATACCCGCCGGTAACGCTGTCCCGCACGGTGTAGCGGCTTTCATTATACCGGGCAGAAATCAGAGGCTGCGTCCCCGCGGCAGAGTGCCGGTAAGTAAAAAACACAGTATCCCCCGCCGACAGGCCGGGATGGCAAAAACAAAGCCGGTCAGCCGCAATCTCCGCCTGCGACTCGTCAACCGGGATTTCAAGCCCCGTCGCAAAATCAATCTTGACAATCCTCTCCAGGCTGTCAATCGGATAATCCGGGTCCGCGACCGCAATCCCGCTGTCCGAATATACCCCCGCGGCCCGCAAAACAGGCTCGGCGTATATCCTGCCGCCCGGATATGACAGCAGGACGCCGGCTGTCCAAACAGGCTCGATAACCGGCTCAGAAAGCACAGTCCGCCCGTCCTCCCCGACCCGCTTTATCTGCTCCCACTGGCCGCTTTGCCGGTTATACGCGATTTCGTCCCGCACACTTTGAAAGGAGCGCAGCGCGCCGCGGCCGCGGATATACAGCTCGCTTCTCTCTAATCCGTCCTCGCTTTCGGACACAATCCGCACTGCGCTGCCGGTACTCGCGGCGCCTTCAAAATAATCCGCAAACAGTTTGTCGCACTGCTCGACCGTCGGCTCGTTGCCCGCGCCGAAAACCCGGGTCAGGTTGACCGATATCACGTCCCTGATTTCCATCACCCTGCCTTCCGCCGGGTCATTGTATGTCTGCGCAATATACAGCCTGTATTGTTCTCCGCTGACCTCCTGAATTCCGCTCATAAAATACCACTGCCCCGCCGCCGGCTCGTACTGCGTTTTAAAATAATAAAACGCGCCGGACCTCACCGTACAATAAATATGCACACTCTGCGCTTCGGAATTGTTCAGCCTTACCCTGCACGCGGCATAGATTTTCTGGTTTTCGCCGATATCAAGCCCGGTTATCTGATATGCCCTGTTCACCGGATTAACGCCGTTTGATATCACCGAAAGAGTTTTGTCGCTCACTTCCAAAAACGCGTAGCTGGGGGTCCACCCGGCAATCCCGTCAGCGAAATCGCCGTTTTGGATTATATTCTCGGCGGTTGTGCCGCTTATCCTCACCATAGCCATGCCGTTCGCGGCATCTTTTGGCAAAGACACTTCGCCGTACCCCTCGCACTCGGCCATCGGCTGCTGATTATAATCACCGGCGGCGAGCGCGCGGCGGCAGTCGGACAGGGATTTGCCGATTTCGGCGGCGCGCAGGCAGGTTTTTATATGCTCGGTCTTATCGGCCTTGCTCTCGGCGGCCGCGTCGGCGTAGCTTTTAGCCTCATTAAGCGCGGCCGCGACCATCCCCGAAAAGCCGTCCAAAGCCTCTCGCGCCCTATCGGACACGTCCCTGACGCTTTCAATCAGCGCCGTCAGACCCCGCCCTTCTTCCCGCTCGGCAGACACCCCTTCCACCCGCCCGTCAAAATATATGTGCGCGGCCGGGGTATGGAAAACAAGCTCCTCGCCAAACTCCGAATTCAGCTTTGACACCACCACCCTGATTTCGCACAGCCCGGCCGACCGGGTCCACTCCCGCGTCAGCGGCACCGAAATCTCGGCGCCGCCCGGCGGCAGCACGATATTTTCGGTGGTGATATACCTGTTCAGGCTGTCCACCATCTCGACCCGGTATATATAGTCCGGCGAGACCAAATCGTCGCCGAGGGAGAATACAATAACGGTGCCGCAGTGGTCGCCCTGAACCCCGGCATACTGCCTTTCCCGCGGGGCTACGCTGTCCGCCCCCATGGTAAACCTTACCGTCCTGACTGCCGACATTCGCCGTTCCCCCTTTCATCCGCGCTCCCGATACTCCCAATCGCGAGCTTTACCTGATTTTCTATCACCCTTCTTTGCACCGACCAAAAATCGATCTCCACCGGCTTTACGATATAAACCGCCCCGCCGCCGGTTTTCAACTCCTTATTCTCGGCCATCACCGCACCGCCTTCCCGTACAGCCTGTAATATATTACCGCCCTGCGCAGCGAAACGCAGCCGCTCCCCCGAACGCAAAATCCGAACGCCCTGACCCGCGCGGCGTTCAGCGGAACTCTTGCCAGCCCCCCGTCCGGCGGGTTTAAGGGAATTGGCAGGCCGCGGTTTTCGCGTTCGTTAAAATAATCGAGAAATGCCGGCACATCCCTTTCCCCCGCCAATTCCAGATACATCAGCCGGACGTCCTTGTACCTTTCGGGGGCGCCGAAGTCATACAGCCCGGTTTTCAGCATATATTCAATCTGTGTCTGCCTGACCGACAACTCCCCATCGTCCGGCATGAGCGCATAATCGCAGCCGTCGGCAAGCACCGCGTTAATTAACCCGCAAGCCCCGCCCGTTTCGGTTTTCCCGTTTATGACCATGCCCTGACCGCCCGACATCATAAAAACCGGTTCAGCCCCGATATCAAACTCCCAGCATACCCATGGAAGCGAATTCGCATTATCGTTCATTTTCGCGTAATTCAGCAAAAACATATTCTCGCCGGTCATCAGCGCGTAATGCCCGCAGTAATCCCCCGCAACCGCCGATTTCAGCGCTCCGCCGCCGATACCCGATAATTTCTGCCGGACTTTGCCCGATACCTCGGTTACGCTGTTCTGGCTGTACCTGCCGGCCGGGGCAAGGGAGTACACCCTCCCGCCGCCCGCCGCCCAAAACAGCCTGTCGCCGCAAAGCCGTATGGTGTTCGGGCATTCGCACCCCACCGAGGGGTGGAGCTGCGCCACCGGAAAACCCGCCTCGTTCGCGGTCGCGTCAATCACCGAGCCGTCCGGCAGGTATTTTGAAACTCTGGTGCCGGACACGTATTCCGCGTAATACATCTCGCTTTCCTTGAAGATAATCAGCTTTTCGCCCTGTTTTGCGAACGCGGTAACAAACTGCCCGGCATCCCCGATATACGCGAAATTGTTTTCCGGAAAATATAGCGGGTTGTCCACGTCGCTCCAATGCACCAGATTTGGGAACAGCCTGTGCCCGGCGACAAAAAGCCTGCTGCCGCCGAAAAAACCGCTCCTGTCCCCTCCAAACCAGGTGCAGACCCTCATAGAGCAGATTTTATCCGCCCCCTCGGCGCGGGTCTTGGAGGCTATCACCTCAAGGTTGTTGCTGATACCGCAGGCGGGGAACCACCGGATAATGCCGGTAGAAGGCTGAAAGCAGTAGAGATACCCGCCCACCCTGTCAACGCAGACCGCATTCCCGTAAGGGTCGGCGGCCGACGCGCTGCCGCCTTCCGGTATAACATAGGTTAGGGTAAGCCCGCTCGACTCGGTGTACCTGACCGTTATCTCTGAATTGCCAAGCTGTTTTACCGGCAGGAAATAATACCTGCCGTTTTCCCCGTTTGTGGTAAACCTGCACCTGAATTTCGGGGTAAGCAGGTTAAACCCCTCGTATATCGTCCCCCGGCTTTCGGCCTGCCAAACCTCCTCGCAGCCCTGCCCGTTTATCATCACAAGCGGGATATACGCGCTGTCGGTTATATCCACCCACGGCAAGGACAAATCCGCCGGCTGCGCGAGTATCCTGCCGCCATATCCGTACCCGCCGTCGCCGATAAACACAATCGCGCCGCCCTGCGCGGCGCCGCTCCACCTGCCGCCGCCGCTTTCGGCCATCATCACGCTTAAATACTCATTATCTCCAATCCCGCTTGCCACCGCGCTGTGCCGCTGGCTGCCGTCGTACCTAAGCTCCGACATCTCCACGTCATAGACCGCCCCCGCCGGACCGCCCCGCCTATATACCCGCGCAATCCGCCTTAACGCCCCGTCCGCCGACGGAATGTCGGCGCTGCCTCCCGCGGTCAGCGCAAGCTCCCTGCCCTGAAGATTATAAAAGCTGTCGGCGACCGCCCTTATCCCCGGCCGGGTCTTAAGGGCACCCCCGCTCCACCACATATTCAGGACATCGTCAAGCCGGCCGCCGTCCCCGGCCCGCCCGTCCGCGCCAAAAAAATCCGCCCCGCCGCTGAACCCTTTTATCTCAAACCGGTTCTGCGGGCTTTGCTTTCTCCTCATCACTGACCACCTCCGGGCAAAACGTCGGCTATTCTCGCCTTATTCCGCGGCACCGAACAGCGTTTTTTACTGTAAATTGCGGAGAAAAGCGCCTGCGAATCCCAGTCCCCCTCGCTCTGGGCAACCAGCATTGCCACCCCGTACGGCATCACGTCGTTTACCGTTTCCGGCGACAGCTTAATCTCCTCGTCCATCGAGCAAAGCCCGGTATCTCCGCCCTTATCCAGCCGGCTTAAATCGTGGTAAATCTGGCTGACCGCCGCCGCGGCGCGCTTAAGCAGCGCCGGGTCCCAAGCCCCCCCTGCGCTCCCGCCGCCGGCGTACCCCAGCAGGCAGAGCGCGCGCTCAATCACTTCCTTGCCGGTTTTCAACCCGTCCACCCCCCTTGGCGTTTTCTTGCGATATTTCAAGGAGGGCATGCCCCGCCCTCCCTGCTTTTTTGCGGATTAGTAGATGTAGGCGACAATCCCCGGCCTTAAGCTCTCCTTTACAATCAAATCGTAGTACAGCCGGTAATCGAATTTCCACGCGTCCGCCTGCTGGTTCTTGTCGGGGTCGAATATCCTGATTTTCTCGGTCTTTTTCACAAGCGATGCCGCGCGTTTCGGCATTACGAGCATACCTATGTTTTCAGCCTGCGGGTCGGGCACAAACCCGCCGGCAGTCTGGTCCGGCAGCCCTGCCGTCCTGCCGTCGTAGAAAATGAAAGCGGTCTTCATCCGGCTGTCGGGCACCGGGATTAAAGGCACCCCGTTGATTGACCTGACCTTTATGTTCGCGCCTCCCTGCTTAAAATCGTTTACCGCAATAAACCGGCTGATTTCAGGCGAGCTCTGAAGCCCCGCCCAGACCGTCCCGTTGATAAACGCGGCCAGCTCCTCGTCATATCCGAGACTGTTGTATATCCGGTTGCATGCCTCGTTGAACATCGCAAAGGCTTCAACGCCGGGGTCCCCGGTTACGGTCTGCTGATTTTCTCTGGCAATCCTGCCGAGCTTGGACAGCACATAAGCGTCCATTTCGGGTATTACCTTGGTGCGCACGAACTCGCCCATCACGTGGCCCGCAAGGCCGGGGATACCGGACTCGTCGCAGTCCTGAGCGTCCAGCAGAAAGCTGCGCCCGCGGTCCATCGCAAGCTCGTACACCGCATTCGCTACGTTAATCGAGCCTTGTGCAAACCCGCCGTCCCGGCAGTAATCGCCGAGCCCCGAAAACTCCACGTCGGGGATAAGCACCGTGCCCGCGCCCACAAATTTCGCGCGCATGGCGTTGTCGCTCAAAAACCCGGTCATGGCTTTCTGCACCACCGCGCGGTCAAGCTCGCCGGTCATTTTTTCGGATAAGGTGATGATATTGATTGACATTTCAATTCCCCTTTCATTAAATAATCAATTCCACTACTGCAAAGCCTTGTAAAACGCCCGCTCAAACTCGTCCAGCTCAAAATCCGGGGATAACCCGGTGTCCGAAAGCGGGCCCGCCGACCTTTCGGCCGATTTTTGCTGCCTTTCCCGCTCCGCGGCAGCCCTTTTGGCCTCGCTGTGCCGGTACCGCAGATAAGCGTCAAACAGCGGGATGTCATGGACAACCGCGCATTCCACCACGGCCCGCGGCAGGTCCGAAAAGCTGTTAAAACAGCCCGGAAACTCTTCATTGAGCTCTAAAAACTCGTCCGCAAGCCGCTGTTCCGCCTTTGACTGCCGCTCGGCCTGCAAAAGCCGCTCGTCTTCCTCTTCCTTTTGGCAAAACTGCTCAAACCTTTTTTGCCGCTCAGCCTTTTGCTTTTCAAACTCCCGCGCGGCCTTTTCCTCGTCCCCGCCCATCTCCTTCACTATCCGGCGGTAAAGGCGGTCGTCCCGCTCCTCAATCAGCCCGTCAATAAGCTGGCCCACCGTCTTTTGTTGGATTGAAGCCAGAAACTTCAGCTTCTCGTACTGCGGGCGAAAGCTCTCCCATTTCAGCCCCATCTCCACCAGCGGAGCGGCCTGCTCCGCCGAATAGACGCGTTCCCGCTTATTGAACTTGACCCTGATCACGTCAGCCTGCCCGGCGCCGCCGCTCTCCGCGTCAGGGCAGTCTCCCTGCTCCTGACAGCGCGGCTCGTCCGTTTCCGGCATGGCGGCCGGTTCTTCGGACTCCTGTAGGGGCGCGCCGTCAAAACCCGTTTCCCCGGCAGCCGCCTCTGGCTGGGCGTGCTGCAGCGGGTATTCCCTTGTCTCCACTCTCAACCCATCCTTTCTTTTTTGTCTTATGCGCATAATCCTTTATCGTGACCCCGCTGTGGCGGGCGGGGAAAACGCCTGTAATAAACCTATTCCTGCCACTCCTCATCCGCGTCCGGCATTATCCCGCCGTCGTAATTGAAAAAATTCAGCAGTTCGCGCTGCCTGCGCCTGATTTCCTTCAGCCGCTGTTCGTCGGCGTCCGTTTTACCCGCTTTTCTGGGTGTCTGGTTTCTGAAATCCCCGCCGGCGAATATCAGCCAGCAAACCAAAGCCGTGAAAAAACCGAATGTCGCAACATACAAAACCGCAAGAATTAATAACACAACTGCCATTAACCCCATCCCCCTTTAAAATCCGAGGCCGAAATCTCGGCCGTCCTTCTTTTTGCCTTCCTGTCGGACGGCGGGCGCGGGCGAAACGCAATTATATCCTCCATCGCGTACCTCATCGCGTCCATCAGGTGGTTGCTGCCGTCCTCCGGCATGTTCAGCGGCTCCCCGCCCCCGCCTTTTTTCCACCGGTAGGATTTGAGCTCGGCGACAGTGTTCCTGCACGACGGGTGCACCACCATCCGGTATTCCTGAAGCCTCGCAATCCCGTTTAAAACCGAATCCCGTCCCTTGCGCGCCGGGATTACCCTGCAAATCCCAAGCCGCCTTAAATCCTCATTGCTCTTCGGCTCAGCCGCATCGGCGCGTATTCTCTCCTTTGCGTAGCCTTTTGAGATAATCATCTTCGCTATCGCGCCGTTCAGCATCCGCTTTTCGTAATGCTCGTCGTATATGTAAATCTCCTTGTCCGCCGTATTCACCGCCATCGCGATGAAAGCCGTCGGGTCGTTGGCGTACCCGTAATCCAGCCCGAAAACATGCTTATACTTCCAGCCGTCCGGGCTTCCGTTGCCGGTCAGCGCGCGGATATCAAAGTGCGCTACTTCCCACCGCTCATATATAAGCCCCTCCGACACACCCCATTCCCCAAGCCCCGCCACCGCATACCTTCTGGGGTTTTCCCTCTTAAGCCGCTCAAAAACCGCGATATCGGTTTTGTCCAAAAACTCGTTGATTTTGTAGTTGGTGGTCATTGTGAACACGTTCGGGCTTTTTTTGTCAAAAAAACGCTTTTTCAGCCAGTGCCCTTCGTTCCACGGGTTAAATGTCAGGGTGGTCTGCTTGAACAGCGGCGGCGGGATTTCCCCGCGCGGAACCGACAAATCCAGCTTGTCAAAATCCGCCTCGGATTCAATTTCAAACGCCTCCTCAATCCAGACCCAGCACAAATATCCGCTGTCCACCGTAGTTGATGCCAGTTTATGAACGTCGTCAAATCCGAGGAATATTATCCGCTGTCCGGTAGGCAGGAACTTAAGCTCCAGCGGCGCCACCGTCGCCTTCCAGTACTCCGAAACCCCAAGCTTGTCGATTGCCCATTTAAGCTGCGCGAAGGTGGAATAATAATGGCTCCGAAAGACATTCCTGACCACCAGAAGGTTTGATTGCGGGTACTTCATCAGATGGTAAATAAACCACAGCGCCGCGGTCGTGGACTTTTTCGACGCCTTTCCGCCCTTTACCACCCGGTACCGGCTTCGGCACTCCCAGAACTTCCTGTAACCCCTGCCAACCACCTTTGACAGATCAATCCTTTTCTGCCCTCCCCCGCCGCCGTCCGCAAAAAGCGTAAACCCCGTATCCGCCCGTATACCTCTGTCAATCATCTTAAAACCACCCCTGCGGCGGGTCTTACCGCGGTTTTGTTTCACTGCCGTTCCTGATTTCGTCTATAAGCCGCGGCAAATCCGGCACCGAGCCTTTCGGCAGACGGGAAAGGTACTGTTCGGGGCTGATAATCTTCCTGTCGTACAGGCTGTTGAGGGTGCTCGCCACCTGCTCCTCGCTCCATAAAGTGGACGCCCCGACGTCCACCCTCGCGTTGACTACCAGATTGCGGTACCGATCCCCGTCAAACGGCAGGTACCACGTCCCGAACTCATCCTTGATTTTCACTTTCCGCCGCCCGTACTGTGTTACCCAAAACTCCGCCCAAATCCGCGCCACCTCCTCCAGAAAACCGTAATACCGGTTCTGGACGCTGGTCAGCGGCAGGGTCGCGGTCTCCCGCACCGCCAGAATAGCCGAGGTGTTCTCAGGCTTGACGTCGCCGAGCACCACGTCGTTCGCGCCGCTTTGCTTTAAGGTGTTGCTTATCAGGGAGGAAATATTCTGGTCAAACGCCGGGGAAAAATCGGGCGGGCTGACGTAGCTTATCGCGCCGCCGATATCCTCGCCGCTGCCCGCCACCGGAATAATCTGCCCGGGGTCGTTTGAAATCTCGGCCGATACGATATCGCTGTTCACCAGCATAATCGGCATGCCCATCATCATCACCGCCCAGACGCTGGCGGTTATCATCCGGTTAATCGCAATCTGGTTCGGGATAAGATATGTAATCTCGCTTTCCCCGTAGGCGCATCCCCGCCGCCTCTCCCACGAAAACTTCGCGAACGGGTAAAGCCTTATCCCGACGTCCCACTGCGGCCGGACGAATACCTTTCTGCACACCCTTACCGCCTTGATTGTATATCCCTGCCCGCCGGGGAGGTATTCCTTCCAGAACTTCGTGAGCACCGTCGCCTTGCCCGACTCCGCGGGCTCGTCCCGGCCGCGTTCCCCCGCCATGTACGAGGTATCCCTGTCCGGAAGGATTTTCTGCACTTCCTGCTCGGACGCGCCGTACCTTTCCGCCTCCCGCCGCAAATCCTCCACGCTTCGCCTTTGGGCAATCAGGATATACGGCTGCTGCTGGACGTCGTCCAGATTAGGGTCCCCGAAATACACGTTCTCGACGTCCAGCACCTCGCAGGAAATATCCCCGCGCACCGGAACAGTTCGCGCCTCGTCCGCATAAAACCCGGTCGGTACCCTGTCGTCCCACCATGTATAAAGAATTCCGGTCCCCGAAATATAGGCGTTCCTGAGCGCCTGCTCCTTCAGGCTCTCAAACTTCACCCGCTCG
>FZPS01000006.1_pt37:5000-18686 | contig 18686 bp, 11 predicted proteins | sample 1817821 | NCBI WGS metagenome assembly FZPS01 (sample SAMEA104158645, study PRJEB21678) | metagenome | place: Germany | collected 2015-04-21
GGTTACCCGCGACTAGACGGAAAGACCCCATGGAGCTTTACTGTAGCTTGATACTGGGACTCGGTTCATTATGTACAGGATAGGTGGGAGACTGGGAAGTACGATCGTCAGGTTGTATGGAGTCGGCCTTGGGATACCACTCTTAATGGATCGGGTTTCTAACCTGCGGCCGTGGATCCGGTCGGGGGACAATGTCAGGTGGGCAGTTTGACTGGGGCGGTCGCCTCCAAAAAGGTAACGGAGGCGCTCAAAGGTTGGCTCAGCGCGTATGGAAATCGCGCATAGAGTGTAAACGCAAAAGCCAGCCTAACTGTGAGACACACAAGTCGAGCAGTAACGAAAGTTGGAGTTAGTGATCAGGTGGTAGTGAGTGGAAACGCCATCGCTTAACGGATAAAAGCTACCCTGGGGATAACAGGCTGATCTCCCCCAAGCGTCCACAGCGACGGGGAGGTTTGGCACCTCGATGTCGGCTCATCACATCCTGGGGCTGGAGAAGGTCCCAAGGGTTCGGCGGTCCGCCGATTAAAGTGGTACGCGAGCTGGGTTCAGAACGTCGTGAGACAGTTCGGTCCCTATCTGTCGTGGGCGTTGGATATTTGAGAGGGTCTGTCCTTAGTACGAGAGGACCGGGATGGACGTACCTCCGGTGCACCGGTTGTTCCGCCAGGGGCACAGCCGGGTAGCCGCGTACGGTTGCGATAAACGCTGAAAGCATCTAAAGCGTGAAGCGTGCCTCAAGATTAGATATCCCACAGCTTAAAGCTGGTAAGGTCGCTTGTAGACTACAAGTTTGATAGGTCGGAGGTGGAAGCTCAGTAATGTTGTGCAGCTTACCGATACTAATTGACCGAGGGCTTGAACTGCTTTAGTTCTTTCGAATCCGTTCTGTTATGTCTCACACCCTTCTCTTTTCGGTTTGTTCAAAGATTCGCACCTTTAGCTCAGCTGGTAGAGCAACTGACTCTTAATCAGTGGGTCCCGGGTTCGAATCCCTGAAGGTGCATCAGCTCGAGAAATCAACAGTGAAGCATTATCAATCAGACATACAATATGTTTGTCTGGTTCTATTGCTTTATTTAACAGTTTGTGATATAATACCATTGTAGTTTTCCCGATAAAATTTTATATTCCTCCTTAGCTCAGTTGGCAGAGCATGCGGCTGTTAACCGCAGGGTCGTTGGTTCGAGCCCAACAGGGGGAGTTTAAAATCCTCGTTCAACTGAACGAGGATTTTTCTTTGCGAAAGAGAGGTATATTATCACCGTAGATGTATTTCTTATAGATGCTTTAAACAAGGATTTTTACATTTAAGCTACACTTTGATACTAAAAAAACTATCAGTAAATAGCGACAAGCTCAATATTGACAGGAAATTTAAAATAGCTGATATCATCTTTTAGATATCAGCTATTTTTGTTATTGCTTTATATCAATAATAACTTATGAAAAAGAAAGAAGCATTTATAGCGTTAAACATGGTCTGCGTATGGGATAAACACAGGCAGTGGGAACCACGCTCTTACATGGAAGGGAGCACAGGAGCGAGCGGGAGATAAAAGGCCTGTGAAAAATGAAATTGCTTCGTTATGTGAAAGGCGTATTGCTTTTGGAGTAATGGTTGTAGTTGAAATTGACTCAACAGAAGGGATACCGTTCTTAACAGAGACGTGAAATGCTTCGGTGCGAGGTTCACTGTCTATGAAAAACGAAGCTTCACCGTCGGGTAGTGGCTCAATAGATGCTTTCAGCCGCAGGAAAGCATCGACAAAGCGTGAAAAGTTAAATATATTAATCTGCTCGCAGTGGCGTGCTGACATATAATCCATAAACCTATATGCTTCGTTCAATATGGCGACGTCATACGGCGGGATGGAAAGCTCAATTTTATCGACTTGCGTGTTTGAGTTAAATATAGATTGTATTATGGAAGCGAAATCTGACGCATCGCGAAGGATCAGCTCAGTGTATCTGTCACCGCGCAAAATTACATAGCCAAGAAAAGCTCCGCCGCGCATAAAAGCTATGGGTTTACCATACCATGTCGTTATAATTTTATAAAACATATCGCGTGGGCGGATAGCGTGAAACGGCTGTGACGTAAAAAGTTCATACATTGAGTCGATTGTTGATGTGTCAGACGGTGTAATATACACGGCTGTCACATCCGTTTTATTATCGGCGCCAATGTGTCGCGCGGCATCACGTCGAATGGCAAAGGTATAAGTCTGTCCCGCTAATTCGTAACCGAAGTGGCCATAACGGTGGCGCCGTCCGTCAAGGTCTGAAAAATCAGCGCTGGATGATGTCATATCAGTGATAGCGCGGCGCAAAAGAGTCGTCATAATGCCACAGCCGCGTGCATCAGCACGACAAGCAACGTTGCCGATGCCATAAGAATGAAGAGTCATATCACCGACTGTGAAATCGCGCTCATATATGCCGACAGCACCGATTATCTCACCGTTGCGAATAGCAAGCAAGTTATGGCCGCATGGATCGCACTCGGGGTCGTAAAGCTTTGGCAAAAAAGTTGAAAACTCTGCCCCGTTTTTATCTGGGTAGCCGAAAGCTTTATTCAAAAATGACAGAAGAGCATCTCGCTCCTCTGGCAACCCTCGCCTTATTTCAAAATTAGCTGTCACTGCTCAACACCTCAATCAAAAATCAAATCCGTCGGTTATCGGAACAACGCTGTTTGTTTTACGAGCTTTTTCCGCACGGAAGGCTGTAAGATGTGAAAGAACGGACACAGGAAGCGATGGTGCGCAGGGGGATGTGGCTTCACCGCGCACAGCGGCAATAAAATCGCGGACAAGCAAAAGATCGCCGCCACCATGACCTCCGCTCATGCCGCTTTTATCACCGCCGATTTTCAGGTCTACTATTTCTTCATCATAATAGCGTGTGCATGACGGGGACTGGTTGATTTTACGGACTGCAAAAATGGAATCGTCAAATACGCCTTTTATCTCGCCTTTCGTTCCGATTATATGTATGTTCCGCTCGGCCTTGGAAGCGCCGCCTATCATGTTCAGCGTCGCTGTCATACCGGTGTCAAACGTTATAAGGACGCTTTGATGATCAACAACATCATGCCCGCAGCGGTAAACACAAAGGCCGTAGGGGTTATCACTTTTAAGTGAGTTGATTTTATCATCAAGTGTCGGATTTTGCCCTGAAAAGCAGTCCCAAACATAAAACTTCCAGCGGTCCGGATGGTCGATGTAGTGCTTTTTTGCTGAATATGGGCAATCAGCTTCTATTTTACAGTCAACAAGGCAGCGTGTGCCAGCACCTGCGGGGATTTTATCCGGAGAAAAGGCAACGTCAGTGCCAAACGATGCAACATAGGTGGGTTTTGCTTTACCGGCGAACCACATGAGAAGATCAAGGTCATGGCAGCACTTGGCTGTCAGCATTCCGGCGCCACATTCGGCCTCGCTTTTCCATTTTCCGCGGACATAGGATACAACGAGGTGATGGTATGAAACGTGTTCGGTAAGCTGTATATTTATAATATCGCCGATTTCGGGGAGCCTTTCGAATATTGCGCGGTAAAACGGGGCATAGCGCAGCACATGACACACAAAAACGATGTTTTTATGCTTCTTCGCCGTGTCATAAAGCAGCTTCATTTCTGTTTCATTTAAGGCAAACGGCTTTTCAAGAAGCATATCATAACCACGTGAAAGAAGTGGTACGGCTGTCGGCACATGGTCTTTATCCATTGTGCCGTTTATTATGACGTCCGCGATCTTCGGTTTTTCTGCAAGCTCCTCGGCAGAGTTGAATATCATATCTTCCGGCATATTAAATTTTTCCGCCGCAAGGCGCCTTTTCACCGGGTCAGGATCGGCGACGCCGACAATGCGCAAAAGCTCTGGCTCCTCATCAGCAAGCAATGAGTAAAACATTGACCTGTGTCCGGCGCCTACAATTATAGCGGTTACGGGTTTTTTGTTATTCATAATGAAAAATATACCTCCGCAAACATCACCAGATATAAGAGGTGATGCTGTATAACAATGCTTAATATAACGAAATCTGCATAATAAAGATATGTTTTATTAAGCAGTAAAGCAGTATAAAACTGAGGAAGAGAAATGTCAAAACTATTATATCATCATATATCATGTGCGGCAATGAAAAAGGAATTCCGCAACAAACCAAAAAACGGGACCTTCGCTTTAACTGTTCGCCTGAAAAACAGCAAAATTACTTGATACTGTCCTTATATCGGGTATTTTCTGATATAATTAAAAAAGTGAAGAAAGGTGCGTGCATAAAGCTGTAGCAGCAGAAAAAAGTTTTACTTTTACAAGGGAACTTAATTCACATAGAGAATTTTGAAATGAGGAGATGATATCTATGATATCACAATACAATATACCGACACGGATTTTCATGGGGGAAGGATGCGTTTTAGCAAAAGCTGCCGAACTTGCCCCGCTTGGCAAAAAGGCGCTCATTGTCACAGGGCGTTCGTCTGCCGTAAAGAGCGGTGCGCTTGCCGATATAAAAGCAGCTCTTGATGCAAACGGGCAGGAGTATGCCATATACGACAGCGTTATGAGCAACCCGACCGTAGAATGTGTGTATGAGGGGGCAGAAAAAGCAAAGTCAATCGGCGCAGACTTCATCATTGGCATTGGCGGTGGCTCTCCTATGGACGCCGCGAAGGCAATAGCCTTGCTCGCGTGCCAAGACATACCGAGGGAGCGGCTGTTTGACGGGAATTATGATGAAAAGATACTGCCGATGGCTATGGTGCCGACAACGGCCGGAACGGGTTCCGAGGCTACACAGTATTCGATAATAACAAACGACGCGCGGAAAACAAAGACGTCGATATCGTCCCCGTTTATGTTTCCCACACTTGCTTACCTTGACAGCCGTTATCTGCGTGCGGTGCCACGCAACACTGCCGTCAACACGGCAATCGACGCGTTTTCTCACTGTGTCGAGGGGTATCTTTCCGTCAGGGCAAACCCGATAACAGACGCGCTTGCGCGCGAGGGTATGGAGGCAATATCATCCGTTTTCCCGCGTCTTGCCAAAGGTTCGCTAACTGACGCTGACCGCGACAAACTCCTTTATGCATCAACCATCGGCGGCATGGTAATCGCACATACCGGAACGACAGCCGTTCACCCGATGGGATATTCGCTGACATACTTTAAGGGAGCTGATCACGGGCGAGCGAACGGGTTGCTTCTTGGCGCTTTCCTAAAATCTATTGAAAATCGCTGCCCTGAGCGAATAGGGGACATTATGACAGCTATCGGAATGAGTGGGGCGGATGAGTTATCGCGTGTGCTTGATACTCTGCTCGGTGGGGAGGAGAGAAGAGAGAAGGTAACAAAAGATGAAGCTGCTTACTATGCGTCGGTTGCAATAAAAGCGAAAAACATAAAAAATTGCATTGTAACGCTGACGGAAGCAGAACTATATGAAATTTATCTTAAGTCATTTGGCATAAAGGTATAAGCGAACAGCAGATGCAACACAGCATATATATATAAGGATGATTTGCAAGAGAAAAGCGTCAGACAGGGGCATCCTCTGCCTGACGCTTTTATATTTTTATGGATGTTCGTGTACAGTAAAAGTTTGAATATTATTGTTATTTGTCACAAGTTGACATAGTGAGTCAAAACATGTAGAATGTTACGTAATAAATAATAAATACCAAATGAAGTGCGCTGTTTTTTATGATGAAACTGAATGTAAATACATAAGTGTAACAGCAGCCGTCTCAATTATTTAATTAATATAAAAAAGAGATAGCTTTGCAGTAGCGAAAAGAAGGGTATATTATAAAAGCTCTGCGAAGTATTACCTAAATAAATAAGGTGCCGACATGGAACTGTTCAAAGGACGATGGCTTGCGGCTATGTGTGCCGTATTTCTTGCGACCTCGGCAGTAACCGCTGCCGTAGGTGGCATGGTGAAGCTCGCCCTTGCAGCGACAGCGGCACTTTTTCTTTTAGTGTTTTTTGTTTATGCGAAAACAGCAGGCGGGTCAAAAGCTGCGTATATAGCAAAAAAATATAAGAGCCGGGTTGCGGCGGGCACGGTGGCTTTTTTGCTCGCTGTTTTTTCGTCGTATTATTTCTTTGATATAAAATACGCCGGTGTGCGCGAACTTGACGGTAAAAGCGCCGTTATCAAAGCTACTGTAATTGACGTCATATACGAATCCGGTTACGGCGGTTTCTATATCGTAAATATAAGTGAGATGAATGGCGAACTGGTAAAACTTCGGGCAAAGCTTGATGTAGGATTTGCCACCGCACTTGATGTAGGCGATTTATTCACAGCTGATGTGACATTCAGGGCACTTGACGGCGGGGGAAGCTTCGATGAGGAATCATATTACCTTCCCCGGGGTGTGATGACAGTGGTTGATGTAACGGATGACGCTCTTTTTTGCGTCCTGCCGGATGAAAAAAGCAATAGTTTCACAGTGGCGCTGTCTCGCCTGCGCTCGCGCGTTGCCGCAATAATTGGTGTTATGACGGAAGGCGGTTATGGCATTGCAGAGGCTGTTTTTACCGGCATCCGCTCGTCGATGGATCCGGCGTCATACCGCGATTTTAAATATATCGGGGCGGCGCACCTGCTTGCCGTCAGCGGTCAGCATTTTTCTATAATTATCGGCGGTCTTGAAGTATTATTACGCCGCGCAAGGCTTCACCGCACGGCGCGAAACGCCGCCCTCATCACCGCATCTGTCCTTTATATGGGCCTTACAGGCTTTTCGTCAACAGTTCTCCGCGCCGGTATAATGATGATTCTATATCTCGCTTCTTATTTTTTCCGGCGGGAACCGGACAGCGTAACATCCCTTTTCTTATCTGTGACGACAATAACGATTTTCTCGCCAGCTTCAATTTTTGACGCCGCTCTTCTGCTTTCATTTTCCGCAATGCTTGGCTGCCTTGTCGCGCGGGGGCTGTTTCTTCGGGGTTTTTTGGCGCGCGTGCTGTCGCCTAAAAAAGAAGACAGCACTCTTATGCGTCTTTGTCTTAGTGTTTGCCGTGCCGCATATATGTCGGCGGTGCTTTCTCTTGTGTCCGCCCTTTTCACAATGCCCGTAATGTGGCTGTATATCGGTCAGACATCGATTTTATCGCCAATCTCGACGCTCATTCTTACGCTTCCTATAACAGTTATTCTTTATCTATGCCCCATAATACTCCTAACGTCAGCTTTAATACCGTCATTTTCTTTTTTACTCGGATATGTTTGCATAGAACTGTCAAAATTTTGTGTTTTTGCTGCGTCAAACCTTGCCCGAATACCTGCTGCGTCGTTTTCGCTTGCCGGTACAGTGCCCGCTGTCGGCTGCGCCGCCGTCGCCGCGCTGCTTCTTGCGTCACTTTTATGTAAAAAAACAAAAGCGCGGTTACTTATCGCATCTGCCGCATCTGTTTTTGCGGTTTTATATGCCGGGGTAACGGTATATGCAGCGGCTTCAAATGCGCCGTATGTTTCATACATAAACGCAAAGAAAAACGATGGCTTTGTCGTCATGAGCGGGATGTCAGCCCTCATATGCGACATATCTGATGGCTCATATTCGGTGACGCGCGAAGCATTATATGAAGCGAAGGAGCGGGGAGCCATCGAGGTTTCAGTTTTGATGCTGACGCATCTTCATCAGCGTCATGTAAGGACATTTTCAAAGCTTGCAACGGAGGAGTACGTTGATGAGCTTTGGCTTCCTGCCCCCGGCTCGGAGGATGAAGAATACATATACGATTCGCTTGTCAGCGCAGCGGGGAAACTTGGTGTCGGTATTGTTACTTACAGGCGAGACGATAATACGACGCTTTCATTTAAAAGCGTAGATATAACAGTTGCCGAGCGCACATCTATATCACGCTCTTCCCATACGGTTATTGCTTTATTGTTTGAATATAAAGCACAGGATGAGGAGATGTGGTGTACTGTTTACGCCGGCGCGTCGGCGCACGAAAGCGATATATACGAGTATATAAATTCACTTTGTGCCCTGCCGGATACAAAAAGCGTAATTTTCGGCGCGCATGGCCCCGTGTATAAAAGCGGTGCGCAGTACGATGTGAACGAGGGAGCTGTCGTTACATATGCAAATGAAGAGATAAAACTTTTGTATGATGAGTATATAACGGATGTGAAAAGCATAGTTTACAGCGACCGGTGAGTGGTGAAATAGATAAAAAACAAGAAAAAAGCACGGGTATATATTTGATATGCCCGTGCTTTATATAATGCGTTGTTGTTTTAAAAGCTTATTACTCCAAGATGTTCAAGGAGAATTTTGGTGCCAAGAAGTATCAGTATAATCCCGCCGATGACAGTGGCTGTCGATTTATATTTAATGCCAAATATGCTGCCGAGACGAAGGCCAATACCTGATAATACAAACGTTACAATACCGATAATAATAGCTGTTAGCCATATATTCTCGCCGCCTGACATTGCAAAGGCTATACCGACAGCAAGTGCGTCTATACTTGTTGCGACAGCTAAAACGAACATTTTTTTAAAGGCGAAAGAGGCATCGGCATCCGTAGGGCAGCTTTTTTTAGTTGATTCGCGAATCATATTTATACCTATTATGAATAGGAGCACAAACGCCGCCCAGTGATCATATTTAATTATATAATCCTTAGATGCAGCTCCGAGATAGAAGCCTATAATTGGCATCACCGCTTGAAAACCGCCGAACCATGTGCCTGTTGCCGCTATGTGACGAGGCTTGACGGCACCTATAGCAAGACCTCTACAGACGGAAACAGCAAACGCGTCCGCTGACAATGCGATACCATATAGCAATGGCTCGATAATTTCTATTGCCCTAAGAGCCATATTAAACTTCCTCCCGCCAGCTAAGTTGGCTTTTTTTCTAAAGCTATAAAAAAGACTCACCGTGCAGCGGCCTTATGCCACAAGCACGTGAGTCTCACTATTTAAGACAAGCCAGACGGCAACATAGTACCATCAGCATGTTGACTTGCCACGCACTTTGATTTATATAATACAAAACGCGTTAATTACTCCCTCACGGTCGATTAACATGATAACATGATTGTATTTTTATGTCAAGAGTTTTTACAGCACATGTCATATAACAAGTAAAAAAAGATTACCCGTTAAGTTATTATTTAATAGAGGTTTATTCACGCGATTTTATTTCAGTTCTTATATATGCAGTAACAAATATATTGATAATTTTATTTACACAAAAATATGACTCGTGGACGCTATGCGGGGATGAGGCATATAATAAAACAGAAGCGGCTATGACCGCGAAGAATCGTGGTTACAGCCGCTTTCTGTCTAATCCAAAAGAGGAGGCAGTCCCGCTGTCATACGGACGGGACGTTAACGATAAATTGGAACGAAATAAAGACTTCAGAACACCGGTGGATAGGATATCACCGGAGTTCAGGCAAATAATTAGGCGGACGGAAGAGGAAAATGGCGGCAGAATGAATATGGGCATGGACATGAATCGAAATATGCACATGAATGATTCAATGGTTGAATTCACTCTGCCGAATCTTTCCGAATATCCGCTTGCTATGGTTTACGCGCCCGATCAAATATGGCGCAATGTCTATTCACCCGATGAGGGATTGTCACGCGGGACACTGTTTGCGGAGCTTGACAAGCCGTTTTATCCGCCAAGAGTATGCGGGGGAGGTAGGTGAGTAGTATGAACAACATGCAAAATTCAAACAGACGCACGCAAATAAACGATTTGAGTGACCTTGATATGGGAAACAGAATCGACATGAACATGCGAAGAAACCTCCAAAGCGGCATGGACATGCGGGATGGCACAGACATGCGTGGTGGCATGGACATGAATATAAAAGCGGCAAACAGAGAAGCCTGTGCGAGGCTTTTACACACGATACAGATGTATTCGTTTGTTCTTTTAGAAACAAACTTGTATCTTGATTCGCACCCGAACGACCAGATGGCACTCGAGTATTTTCGCAAATACTCTCAGCTCTTAAAGCAAGCAAGAGAAGAGTATGAATCACAATGCGGCCCGCTCTCACCAAACAGTAATTTTATCGCAACAGATACGTGGCGCTGGGTCGAAGGTCCATGGCCGTGGCAACCTGGCGCGAATTGAGAGGAGGGGCATATTATGTGGTTATATGAAAAAAGGTTGCAATATCCTGTAAAAATAAAAAACCCGAACCCGGCGCTTGCTTCGCTTATAATCTCACAGCTCGGCGGTCCTCATGGAGAGCTTGGTGCTGCAACACGATATCTATCTCAAAGGTACTCAATGCCATATAACGATGTCATAGGCATACTGACCGATGTGGGCACTGAGGAGCTTGCTCACGTTGAAATGATATCAACAATAATTCATCAACTCACGAGGAATATAAACGTTGATGATATAAAGGACACAAACTTCGCGCCGTATTTTATTGATCACACGACGGGTATATATCCTATCGCTGCAAGCGGCACTCCGTTTTCAGCAGAAACGCTTGCCTCAACGGGCGATGCGCTTGCTGATATACATGAGGACCTTGCGGCAGAACAAAAGGCTCGTTTATCATACGACAACATTTTGCGGATGATAGATGATCCTGATGTTTGTGACCCGATACGTTTCTTACGCGAGCGTGAGGTTGTACACTACCAGAGGTTCGCCGAAGCTTTAAGAAACATACAAGAGAGGCTTGATCACCGCAATTTCTACGGTTATAATCCGGAGTTTGACCGGGGCAGAGATAAGGCTTAAAAATATTTTTTCGCAAAACGCGTTGGATAGAATTGATTCTATTCAGCGCGTTTTTTGCAATAATTTGAGCGGTTATTTGCAAACCTCGTATTGTAATTTTTACACATATTGCACGTAATATATTATATTTTGTATAAGTTATACGAATGAACACTCATTTTGCATACGAATTCATTTAAATAGTATAAAAGGTTCTGTTTTTTGTGTTGACATACGATAGGTTCGTGGTATAATATTCTATTGTATCGTATATTATTTTTTTGGAGGAAATTATGAGGAAATCTCTCGCTGTTATACTCACGCTTGCGATGCTGATATCATCGATGATAGCGCTTGCAAGTTGTGGTGAGAAAAGCCGCCTTTCTAAGGATGGAAACTTTACTTATAACGATTACACTTCTGTATCACCAGAAACATGGAACCCTCATGAATGGGAGACAAACACAGACTCCTATATCCTAACGTACACATCAATGGGTCTTTATGACTTCGTTTTGAACGAGGAAAAGAATGGCTATGAAATCATTCCCGAGATGGCAGCCGATATGCCTGTTGATGTAACAACGGAATATGCTGGCAAGGAACCTTATGGAGTTCCAGCCGACGCTAAGGAAGGCTATGCTTTCAAAATCGCGCTCAATGACAAGGCAACTTGGGAGGACGGCATACCTATTAATGCAGATACATATCTGTATTCTTACAAGCAACTCCTTTCAAGTGAAATGAAGAACTACCGCGCCAGCGGCTGGTACAGCGGAACATTTTCGATAGCTAACGCTTATCAGTATTTCATGCAGGACGAGATCGGCGCTTCGACATATAAATCCCTAAATGATGCAGGATATGCAACAACGTCGGAAGCTCTTGCCGCCGGACTTACAGAGGCAGATCTTTACGTTAATATGTGGGATTTCTGGGGTCTTGGTGAAGAAGGCTGCGTCGACAAAGATGGCAATGCTTGCCCGAATTTTGTTTCTGTGACCGACGAAACACTTTACCGCGACGTTGCCGTTGAAGAAGGTGAGGACGGTGACTGGATATCTGCAAAGCAGATATATGATGATTATCTCGCCTCCGGTGCCGCTTATGAGAGTTATTCCGGTGATTATGTAGGTGTTGTAGACTCCGTAATAGTCGAGACTCCGTTTGAAAATGTCGGTGTTATCAAGACAGGTGAATACGAAATCACATTTGTTCTTGCAAAACCGATAACAGATTTCTATCTCAAGTACAATCTTTCAAGCGGAATCCTTGTATACGAAAAGCTTTACGAGGAAAACAAGTTTACAGAAGGCGAACTGACAAAGACAAAATACGGCACATCTGTTGATACGACAATGTCGCATGGTCCTTACAAACTGACAGAGTATCAGGAAGACAAGTCGATTGTACTTGAAAGAAACGAAAAATGGTACGGTTATACAGATGATAAGCATGAAGGTCAGTACCAGACAGATAAGATCAACTGCCAGGTAGTTGTTGAACAGACCACAGCTCTTCAGCTCTTCCTGCAGGGTAAACTTGACAACGTATCTCTTGTAGCCGCTGACATGGAGAAATATCGTACAAGCGACTATATACTTTACACACCTCAGGACTACACAACAAAGCTCACCATGAACGGTGACTTAGAGGCTCTCAAAGCTCGTGAAACTACAGGTAAGAACAAGTCTATACTTGCTTATAAAGAATTCCGTAAAGCTATTTCGCTCTCAATTGACCGCAATGAGTTTGCTGCACAGTGTACAGCTACACATAACGCCGGTTATGGTCTCTTAAACTATATGTATGTTTATGATCCGGATACCGGTGCTCGTTATCGTGATAGTGAGCAAGCTAAGAAAGCACTAACAGACTTTTATGGTGTTGATAAAGAAGAAGATATCACAGGTTACGACCTGAAGGCTGCTTCTGATTTGATGAAGGCCGCTTACGAAAAGTGCAAGGCAGATGGTAATATTTCTGATACTGACGTTGTTGAGCTTGAACTCCATGTGCTGAACACGGACGACACATATGTCCGCATGGTAAACTTCATAGACAGCGCAGTAAAGAATGCAGCTAAGGGTACACCTCTTGAAGGTAGAATCAACGTAGTCCTCGTTGCCGATGAGGATTACTACGATAACAACGAAGCAGGTCAGTGCGACATGATCTTCTCGACATGGGGCGGCATGAGCATGGATCCATGGGGCATGATGGAAGTCTACTGTGTAAACGGCGTCCATATGGAATATGGATTTGACCCCGAGGAAGCAACCGCTGAATTGACAATTGATGGCAAGAAGATTACAAAGACATTCACTCAGTGGTTCGAAGCACTTGTAAACGGCGAGTATGTATCAGCTCCTGTTGAAACAAGACTTCAGGTTCTTGCTGGAATTGAGCATGCTTTACTTGAAGAATGCTACACAACTCCTTTGTATTACAGAACATCAGCTTCTCTTGATTCTCAGAAAGTTAATAATGCTACAGATGAATACATCCAGCTTGTTGGGTTCGGCGGAATTCGCTACCTCACATATAATTACACTGATGAAGAATGGGAAGCATACTGCGCCGAGAATAATAATCAGCTTGTCTATTAATTAAGATTCAAGTATAATTATAAAGTGTATAGGCGCTATTTGAGCGCCTATACACCTTTGTGAAACGGTAGGGGTATACGACTGCTTAAGGCACGACATGCTTGTCGTGCCTTAAGTGTGTTCCCAAAAGAAATATGAATGGAGTCTGTAACATGGTAAAGTATGTTGTAAAACGTATTGTGCTAATGTTTATAACCCTCTTTATCATTATGACAATATGCTTTGTCATGATAAAACTACTGCCAGATCCAATTATCAAATCTAAATTAGCTGAATATAAGCAGGAACTTGCTCTCCGTGAGGCATGGGGTTATAATAAACCAATACTGACAC
>FZPS01000227.1_pt297 | contig 18679 bp, 13 predicted proteins | sample 1817821 | NCBI WGS metagenome assembly FZPS01 (sample SAMEA104158645, study PRJEB21678) | metagenome | place: Germany | collected 2015-04-21
TTCAAACCAAATGGATCAGCCTTGAGTTCATCTTTAGATGCTTCCTCAATTCCTTTATAAGCATTCCAAACATCATGGTTAGGACCATACAAATCCCACATCTCATAAAATTTTTGCCATGTCATGCTACCATTTTTAACATATGATATTAAACCTGGTCTAGTTCTCACAAAAACCTTAAAATCATCTATTTTTCCCACGCTAATCACCCATTACATTTTATGCGAGTGATATATATATTTTACTATAAATTGTCGTTTACATTAGATAATAGACTGTCCACTTGCTTTAAATTATCATCTACATCTAATAAGGATAATTGTTTGTAGGCATCATTACTTTTAGAGTCTTCTTCCACTTCTTTTTGATCATCTTTTAAATCATTTTTTCCTTGTAATAGAGCAATTTCAAAAGCATCTTTAATTTTAGTTTTACTAATACTTGAACCAGTACTGTAACGATCCATTATAGTGAATTCACTCACCTTAAATGTAATAATATCTTTTGAAGTTTTTATCCCAATATTACTTTTGCTACTTATAGCAAAGGTTTTTAAAACTTTATGAGGATTAGTTTTTACTTCTCTTACGATAAGTACGCCACGGCGAGCTCTTGTAGTTGGTTCTAAATCATTTATCCTTATTCTTTTTCCGGTTCCTTTATCAGTAATAACTACCAGATAATCCACTTCTTCAAAGACATTACCACTAACAACATAGTCATTATCTTTTAGTGAAATTGATTTAACACCACTACCTTTAGTTCCTATTACTGGCACTTCATCACTCTTATACCATAACCCATAACCTTCACTTGTTGCTATTATTATGTTTGAATCATTTCCATAAGAGATACTCGCAACTTTATCTTTATCTTTTAATTTAATAGACATCATTGGCTTAGAATATCTTGTTACTTTATAATCAGATATTTTTGTTCTTTTTATCATTCCAAGTTTAGTAAATATAGTAATATATTCTTCTTTTTCAAAATCATATACAGGTACACTTCCTATTATGTTTTCATCTGATTTAATACTAATAATATTACTGATATGTTTCCCCATTTCCTTCCACTTACTATCTGGAATTTCATATACTGGAACATATAAATAGTTACCTAAATCAGTAAATAAAAGCACTGTATCAAGGGTACTCATTTCATAGATGCCAACAATGTAGTCACCTTCTTTAAGAAGTGTATTTTCTTCACTAGCGCTATAAGATCTTTTTGATACTCTTTTTACATAACCTTCTTTTGTAACAACAACAATTACTTCTTCTTTAGGAATTAAATCAACTGTATCAATTTTAATCTCAGTTATTTTTTCTTTTATAGAAGTAATTCTAGGCTTTCCATATTCCTCCTTAATTTTGGTAAGTTCATCTTTTATAACCTTCATTAAAGAAGCCTTATCTTCTAAAATTTTAGTAAGACCTTTAATAATAATATTTAAGTTTTTATACTCTTCTTCTAAAGCTGTAACATCTGTATTAGATAAACGATAAAGTTGTAATGTTACAATTGCTTCTGCTTGAGCTTCAGTAAAACCAAATTCTCTTACTAAGTTGTTTTCTGCATCACTTTTATTTTTACTAGCTCTAATGGTTTTTATAACCTCATCTAAAATAGATAAAGCTTTTATAAACCCTTCTACAATATGTAGTCTTGTTTTAGCATGTTCTAAATCGAATATGGTTCTTCTAGTTACAACTTCAACTTGATGAGAAATATAAGCCTTAAGCATCTCTCTAATACCTAATAATCTAGGTCTTCTATTTACAATGGATACCATATTAAAGTTATATGATGTTTGTAATTCGGTATTTTTAAGTAAGTAATTTAAGATTAAAGTAGAATCAGCTTCTTTTTTCAGATCAATAGCAATTCTTAGACCATCTTTATCACTTTCATCTCTTACTTCTGCAATACCATCTATTTTTTTATCAATTCTAATATCATCTATTTTTTTAACTAGCAATGATTTATTTACTTCATAAGGTATTTCTGTGATAATAATTTGTTTTTTTCCCTTAGTTGTCTCAATTGCAACTTTAGATTTGACAATTATCTTACCTCTACCTTTTTCATAAGCGTCTTTAATACCATTAATTCCCTCGATGATTCCTCCGGTTGGAAAATCAGGTCCTTTTACAAGTTGCATTATTTCATCAAGTGAGGCGTTCTCATCATCAATTAATTTTATTGTTGCATCTATTACCTCACCAAGATTATGAGGTGGTATGTTAGTTGCATAACCAGCACTTATACCTGTTGCGCCATTTACTAAAAGATTTGGAAATCTAGCAGGTAAAACTGTTGGCTCTAAAAACTTATCATCATAGTTTGGAGCCCACTTGACTGTATCTTTATCTATATCTCTTAGTAATTCATTACTTATCTTAGCAAGTCTTGCTTCTGTATAACGAGATGCAGCTGCAGAATCACCATCAATTGAACCATTATTACCTCTCATATCGAGTAATATATGATTGTTTTTCCATGATTGACTCATTCTAACCATTGCATCATATATAGATGTATCACCATGAGGATGGTATTTACCCATTGTCTCACCGACAGAACGAGCACTTTTAACATAAGGCTTATCGTTAGTTAATCTCATTTTATACATAGCATATAATATTCTTCTTTGAACTGGTTTAAGCCCATCTCGAACATCTGGGATAGCTCTATCTTGAATAATATATTTAGAGTATTTACCAAAACGATCACTCATTATGTCTTCAAGTGAATAATCGTATATTTTTTGAACTATATCTTTCATTTGTTAACACTTCCCATTTTATATTGCATAATCATCTTCCATTGAAAACTCAACGTTTTCATCGATCCATTCTTTTCTTGGCTCTACTTTATCACCCATTAAAATGCTCACACGACGTTCTGCTAAAGATGCATCAGTTATGCTTACTTTAACAAGTGATCTAGTCTCTGGATTCATAGTCGTTTCCCAAAGTTCATGAGCATTCATTTCACCAAGACCTTTATGACGACTTATTATATAGCCTTGTTTTCCTTCTATTTCTTTTATCAACTCTTCTTTATCCCATAAGTATTTTTCCCCGCCTCTATTAAATTCAACTTTATATAAAGGAGGCATAGCTATATATAATTTACCAGCTTCAATAAGTGGTTTCATATAACGATAAAAGAAAGTAAGTAACAATACTTGGATATGTGCTCCATCATCATCAGCATCGGTCATGATAATTACCTTATCATAATTACAATCTTCTATTTGAAAGTCAGATCCAACACCAGCACCAATAGTATATACCATTGTATTTATTTCTTCATTTTTAAATATATCTTCCATTTTTGCTTTTTCTGTATTAATTACTTTCCCACGCAAAGGTAGAATAGCTTGGAATTTACGGTCCCTTCCCTGTTTAGCAGAGCCCCCTGCTGAATCACCTTCAACTAAGAACAATTCGTTCTTCTTCGGATTTCTAGTTTGAGCTGGAGTTAATTTATCACTAATGTTTCTCTCTTTCTTAGTACCTTTATTTTTTCTTGCTTCTTCCCTTGCTTTTCTTGCTGCTTCTCTTGCTTCTTTACCTTTAAGTGATTTGGCAATTAGTGAAGATGCTATTTCCTTATTTTCTTCTAAATAAAACTGTAACTTCTCAGCAACAATACTTTCAACTACCGATCTTGCTATTGGAGTACCTAATTTAGCTTTCGTTTGACCTTCAAATTGTAATAACGATTCTGGTATCTTAAGTGATATTATAGCAGTTAGACCTTCTCTAACATCACCACCATCAAAAGACTTATCCTTACCTTTAAAATAATTGTTTGCCTTTGCATAATCATTGAAAACACGAGTTAAGGCAGTCTTAAAACCAACTTCATGGGTTCCACCATCAGTTGTTTTTACATTGTTAACAAATGATATTATATTTTCAGAATAATTATAAGTGTATTGAAGTGCTACTTCTACTTCAATTTTGTCCTTTGAAGAAGAAAAATGAACTACTTTATGAAGAGTATCCTTATCTTCATTAAGATAATTAACAAAAGCTTCTAAGCCATTCTCATAATGAAATTTTTCACCCTTCTTATCTTCTACATCAATTACTTCAACAGTTAATCCTTTAAGTAAAAAGGCACATTCTTGCATACGCTCACAAATAGATGTATAGCTAAAATTAATATTACCAAATATTTCTTCATCTGGCATAAAATGAACGGTTGTTCCAGACTTAGTAGTAGAACCTATTTTCTTTAAAGGCACTTCAACATGTCCACCATTTGAAAACCTAATATAGTATTCCTCACCATCTCTTTTACTAGTAACTTCCATCCATGAACTAAGTGCATTAACAACAGATGCTCCAACACCATGAAGCCCACCTGACACTTTATAGCCGCTTTCAGTAAATTTACCACCTGCATGTAACATGGTATATATTACCTCTGGTGTTGAGCGCCCACTTTCATGAACTCCAGTTGGAATACCACGCCCCTCATCAGTTACACTAACAGATCCATCTTCGTGTATAATTATTTTAATATAATTTCCATAACCATTTATTACTTCATCGATACTGTTATCTACTATTTCCCAAACAAGGTGATGAAGTCCTCTTTTATCAGTAGAACCGATATACATACCAGGCCTTTTTCTTACCGCTTCAAGCCCTTCTAGAATTTTTATCGATGATTCATCATATTGTTGTTTCGCCATGGACTCACTCCTTACCTCTTACATATTTCATTATAGCATGTAAAATAAGGAAAGAACAAGAAACTTTATTGTTTAAAAAAGAATATTGTCTAGATTAATCAAACATATGTCACACAATTGAATATAAAAAAACTCACATATATGTGAGTTAATCAATAATAACATTATGATAAATCTGATGAACGTCTTCAATATCTTCCAATAATGTTAACAATTTTTTTAATTGTTCTAATTCTTCTTCTGTAAGTGTTATTCTTTCATGAGGTATCATAGTTATTTCATCTAGTTCGAATACAACATCTTCTTTAGCTTTAATAATAGCATTTTTTATTTTGAATAGATCTGTTGGATTTCCGTAAAGAATGATGAGATCTTCTTCTACTTCTATATCAGAAACATCTACTTCTTCATTTATTAGAGCTTCAAGCGTTTGTTCTTCAGTTAAACCCTTAAAACTTATGACACATAGATTATCATACATATGCGAGACGCTACCTAACACACCTAATTTAGCTTTAGCTTTGGAGAAAGCTCCTCTTACCATTCCGATTGTACGATTTACATTATCAGTTAAACAATCAACAATGATAGTTGATGAAGAAGGCCCAAAGCCTTCGTATCTAACACTTAAATAATTTTCATCAACACCAGAATTAACCTTATCAATTGCTCTTTTTATAATATCTGAAGGAACTTGATCCTTTTTAGCTTTTTCAATTAATCTTTTTAGTGTAGGATTAGCTTCTGGATCAGTTGATTTTTTAGCAGCTCCATATATTTCTTTAGAATACATTGTGTAAAGTTTTGCTTTAGCTGCGCCAGTTTTTTCAATTGATGCTCTTCTTACTTCATATGCTCTTCCCATAATTAATTATCATCCTCTTCTTCATTTTCTTCTTCTAATTTTATTAATACTTCCCTTGGTTTAGAACCACTAGGGGGTCCTACAATGCCACGACTTTCCATAATATCAATAATACGAGCCGCTCTATTATATCCAAAACGATATTTTCTTTGGATTAATGATGCACTTATTTTACCATTTCTGATAGCAAATTCGAGAATATCATCATAAAGTGGATCATCTTCTCCAACATCGCGCCCTTCATTTGAAGGTTCTTTCTCATCAAGTTTAACTAAACGTTCATCATACTTAGCTTTTTGCTGTTTTATAGTATAATTTACTACCTTCTTCACTTCATCATCAGATATAAAACAACCTTGAAGACGAAGTGGAGTGTTCTCACCCATTGGTAAAAATAACATGTCACCTTTACCCAATAATTTTTCAGCGCCACTAGCGTCTAAAATAGTTCTAGAGTCAACATTACTACTAACGGCAAAGGATATACGAGATGGAATATTAGCTTTTATTATACCTGTTATAACATCCGTTGATGGCCTTTGTGTTGCTACTATCAAATGGATCCCAGCAGCTCTTGCCATTTGGGTAATCCTCATAATAGAATCTTCAACTTCTTTAGCAGCCACTAACATAAGGTCAGCTAATTCATCAATAATCACTACTATATAAGGTAACTTTTTAGTTTTTAAATCTTCAGGGGCACCTTTGTTTTGATCCTCAACATATTTATTATAACTTTCGATGTTTTTAGTTTCTGTTTGACTGAATAAATCATATCTTGATTCCATTTCTGAAACAATCCTCATAAGGACAACAGATGCTTTTTTTGGATCAGTTACAACAGGCGCTAAAAGATGGGGAACACCATTATAAATGCTTAATTCAACCTTTTTAGGGTCTACTAAAACTAATTTTACCTCTTCTGGTGTTGTACGCATCAAAATAGATATAATAATTGTATTTATACACACTGATTTACCAGAACCAGTTGAGCCAGCTACTAATAAATGTGGTGTCTTGTTAATTTCTGCATATATGTTTTTTCCCATAATGTCTTTACCAAGCCCTACAGCTAACTTACTTTTTTCATATATATTAGGCATATTTGATAATACATCCCTTAGAGAAACAACTGTATTTACCCTATTAGGAAGTTCAATACCTATCGTACTTTTGCCAGGAATGGGAGCTTGAATACGAACGTTTTTAGCTGCCAAAGCCAAGGCTATTTCACGATTAATACCTAATACACGACTCACTTTAGTTCCTGCTTTAAGTTCTATTTCATATTGTGTAACAGTAGGTCCAACATGAACCTCAACAACTTTTCCATTAATATCAAAGTCATTAAATACTTTTTCTAGTGTTTCGATATTAGCTTGAACCGTTCCTTGGTTGGTATTCATTTGTTTTTTTGGAACATCAAGCAATAACAAGGGTGGTAATTTATAATTTTGATTTGACGGTTCATCAACTGGTATAATTGTTTCTTCAACATCTTCTTCTACAACTGGTGTATCATGTACATGTGTGAGTTCATTAATATTAGAAATTATTACCTTTTGGGTTTCTTTTGTTTCAGCAGTTTCCTTTTCTGCTTTTTCTTTTTTATCCTTCTTAAAGTAATATATTGCTTTCTTTATCCATTTTATTACTTGTTTTAGCATATCTGATAGTGAAACATTAAGAAGCATGACAGCTCCAAAAAGGCCTAGTGCAAAAACAACAACGTAAGAACCTTCAGCAAAAAGTCGATTGCTAAGAAGGCTAAATGCTGCACCAATTATACCACCACCAGCATCAATATTAGCGTGATCAACTCTAAAAGCTAATACTAAATTATTAATGGTTTTTTCAAACACGTCAAGAACTGCCTCGTTATTTTCAACATATTCAGTATGAGACCAAATAAGTATTGCTAAAAACAAGACATATAACCCTACCATTCTAGACGTGAAAAAGTTGGGAGTTTTTCGGTCGATTATCATACGAATAGCTATATAACCTAGCCATAATAATATAACTTGATAATACGAACCTACCAAAAATAAGGCAAAACTACTTATTATGTTTCCAACAGGTCCAAATTCACAAATACCTATAATTGCTATTAATACAAGCAACAAACCTAATAATTCGGTATGATGGGACGTTTTTTTCTTCTTGTCATCTTTTTCTTCTTTTTTCTTTGCCATATCCTACACCTCACATTTTAATTATACCACAGAGCATTGATTTGCTTAAAAAGATTACTTATTTACAAATCAATAAGTAGTATTTAATTTTTCTTCCTTTATTATATAAATACTTTCTTAATTTTAGCGAAAAAAGGCTTGCCATAATAGCATCTTTATAATTAATTTTTTTATTTAAAATCAAACTCAAATTCCTGGATTCGCACCAGGCAATTTATCTCTAAAGTATGTTATATCTTCAATATTAAATTTTGCCTGTTTTTCCTCTTTTTTATATTTTTGTTTTCTTATTATAATTTTATCATATTTTTTGTTGTTTTGCTCTACATCTTTACAAATATTAAAAAAACATACACAAATCGTATGTATGTTTTTACTTAACCTTAGTGTGGTGCCGCTTGCAAGAATCGGACTTGCGCCTGTTGCTTACCATGCAACTGTTCTACCACTGAACTAAAGCGGCATATGGCGTCCTTGATTGGAGTCGAACCAACGACCTATCCCTTAGGAGGGGATTGCTCTATCCAGCTGAGCTACAAGGACACAAAAATATAATAACATAAAAAGCTACAAATTTGTAGCCTTATTTTATTATGTTAATTGTAAATATCATCCAAAGTGATATAGCATATCTAAATTTGAGGCCAAACTCAAATATTCCTACCCCTTTATCAACTAAACTAACAATCCATCCTTCAGCAAATTTAGAAGGTTTAAGCGTTATTGGGAACATATGGGTTTCAATAATATTCTTTTCTTTTTCTGTTATACCAAACTGACGATTAGCATTATCAGCCGCTATTTTAGCATGATTGAATAAGGATTCAGTACTTTCCCTTAGTGTTTTGTTATTAGGAGTTGAAAAAAAGTCATGAAGTAAACCTGCTTTAGCTGTTGTTTCATAATCAAGTCCTAATTTTTTAGAAATTAAATACGAATAATATGATACTTTAATCGAATGAGTTAAACGATCTGTTCCGTGATGGAAAGATGATGAAATTTTATTAAATTCCCTATCATTTAAGATGTGTTCTACGATCATCTTATACTGGTTATCACCTATGTTATTTATCATTTTCACTTACCTTCTTATTGCTTTATCTTTATATTATACGAGCTTGTGTCTTTTTTTATAAATATATTTGCACATTTTATGAAATAATGTAATTTAATTCTACAACAATTATATATTTTTGTCTAGTCCTTAACTGCCTTTAACATCTTAGTCCATAATTTAGATGTTGAGTAATTAAGGATTCCAACTTTGTAAATTTTCATTCCGTATTTTATCATAATGTAAATTACAACTACTAATAGTCCTAGTGAAATACCAACATCAACAAAACCAATCTGTCCCAACAATAGAAGTGGTGGCGAGATAAAGGCTGAAATGAACGGGATGTAAGAAACAATTTTAATAAATAACGATCCTTCAAAAGATGGTGCTAACATAGCTAAATAATATCCCGCCATACAAATTAACATGACTGGGGTTTGAAGTTGCTGAAAGTCTTCAATACTGGTTGTCATTGATGCTAAGACACCCGCTAGTAATGAATATGCAAGAAAACTTAATAACATAATTACAATAGTTATCGGAATTATATAGGCAAGTTTTGAAGCTATGTCAGATGACATAAGCATTTCAAAAAGATTTTTAACATCTATATCCATACCTAAATCGATTATAGAACCTGTTGTTGCTTTTCTAACAGCAATACCTATAGCAGCGGATACCAAAAGAATAGCTGATTGAATGAAAACAAACAGATTACTTGCTACTATTTTTGATATAAAATGAACTTTAGGTGAAACATTAGAAATAATTACTTCCATACTTCTTGTTGTCTTCTCCTCATTTATTTCACCGCCTATCATTTGAACTAAAAATATAATCAACATAAAAAATGGTAATATAAATATTGGAAAAACAATTCCCATGAAGAAATTCATAGTTTCTTCTTGTGATGATTTTGTTTCATCTAAAATATTTCTAGCAATTTCAACAGGTGTGTTAATATGTTGCAACTCATCTACATCTATATTTGATTTTGCCATTGCAATAGTATACTTTGATGTATTAATAGAGGTCGTAATTGTTTGATACAAGATATTATCAACATAAGAATCACTTATTATTTCTGCTTTAATATAATTATTATCATCTGGTGTTATATAAATAACAATTTCCTTCTCATTATCAATTTCTTCAATTAATAATTCTTTATCACTATCACTTATTTTTATGTTAATATTTTCAGGATCCCTTAAATAAGTTTGTGCTTGTTTAAAATTAGATACAAATAAATCAAACATTTCGCCAGTTTCATCTTTTACAACAATATTGGTTGGTTCGTTAAAGTCACCACCAAAAGATTCAATAATAGTATCAATATTTATCAATCCAATAATAAGTACAACAAGCAACACATTGACAACAGCAAACCATTTAGTTTTAATCTTTTTCTTTAGACTTGCACCAACTAAATATTTAAATTTATTTTTCATAACTTTCACCTACTTTAGATACAAATATTTCATTTAAAGACGGCTCTTCTACTACAAACTTAGTAATCTTATCCATTTTCTTAATATGTTCAAAAACATTATCGATATATTTTTCATCTTCTATTTTTACTTCATAATCAGTTTGTTTTTTTCTTACTTCTACAACACCCTTAATTTTTAGCAATTCGTCTTTATCTAATTTACCACTTATGAATATATTCTTTTTCCTATATTCTTTTTTAATATCTTTTAAACTTCCCTTTAGTACAGCTTGTCCCTTTACTAACACCACTAACTTCTCACAGAATAATTCAACATGTTCCATACGATGAGATGAAAATATAATAATCGCTCCATTGTTTTTAAATTCCTTAATCGCACTCATAAACATCTCAACATTTACAGGATCGAGTCCTGCAAATGGTTCATCTAAAATAAGCAATCTAGGATTGTTAATAACAGCTGCTATAAATTGAATCTTTTGTTGATTACCTTTAGATAATTCTTTTATTTTACGATGCTTGTATTCTTCTATCTCAAATCGTTTTAACCATTTGTCAAGTTCTGTTTCTATTTTTTCTTTCGACATACCTTTTAATACACCATAATACATCATTTGATCATAAACAGTCATTTTAAGAAGTAAGCTTCGTTCTTCAGTTAAAAAACCTATCTTGTCGGTCACTTCATAATCGATTTGTTTACCATCTAGGGTTACAGTACCCTCATCAGCATCAAGAAGCCCCATAATAACTCTAAACGTTGTTGTCTTACCTGCTCCATTAATTCCTAATAGTCCAAAAATTTCACCTTCATTTACTTCAAAAGATAGGTTGTCCACCGCTTTTAAATCACCATATGATTTAGTGATATTATTTAATTTTAGCATTCCTATTTCCTCCTCATTTTTTTAGTGGATTAATTACTACAATAGAAACATTATCAAAATTAAGTTGCTTAATTAAATCCTCTATTTCTTTTTTAGTAACATTCCTAATAATTTTATCATAATTAGTTTCATACTGACCATAAATAATTAAGTTGTTGACAATGTTACTATTTATCGCATCTACATCTTCTAATGTATATAAATTATTACTAATAAAAAGTTTCTTTTTGTTTTCAAATTCATCATCATCTATTTCTATATTTTGCAAAGTTTCCTTGATCATTTCTAATAATTCTTGAACCTTTTCAGTATCAGCGTTTATGGTTATAAATAAATGATTATCACTATAAGTAGTACTAATTGATGCGTACGATAGTAAAAGTTCTTTTTCTTTTGCAAGTTCATGAAATATAGAAGTAGATCCAAACAAACTATTGAATATAATTGAAAGATATATGTCTCTTTTTTTTGGATCTATCTTGATATTTTTAAGTGGTATTTTAATTCCATAAGATATTTTAGGTACCTCAACATTCATCTTTATCTCTTCATATTCTTTATGAACATCATCAGATTCTTTTACTTTTTTGATAGTAACCTTATCGCGTTTATCAAACTTCTTTTTCTCTTGATTTTCTTTTACTATTCCAATAATTTCCTCAGGATCAAAATTACCTGTTACCACTAGAAACATATTAGATGGATGATAAAAGGTGTTGTAGCATTTATATAAATCTTCTTTTGTTATTGCTTTTATATCTTTAACTTCTCCTGCAACCGAATATTTAACCGGATGTTTTTTAAAGCCATTATAACGAACTCTCTCTTCAAGATAAGAATATGGATCATCATGATACATTTTTATTTCTTCTTCAATAATACCTTTTTCTTTTTCTACGTTTTCATCTGTAAAATATGGGGTTTGTACGAAATCAAGTAAGTATTCTAGATTTTCTTTTAAATGGCTAGAACTTATAAAATAATATGATGTATTATACTCTGAGGTATAAGCATTTACATCAGCTCCATTTTGAGCATAAAAAAGCATTGGATCTATTCCATCTTCTTGCTCAAACATTTTATGTTCAAGGAAGTGAGCTATACCATTTGGAAATTTATTTGATTTACTCTCACCCACCGCCACAAATTCATTATGCATAGCACCATATTTTACATTGAAGCTAGCATGAACTGTATTAACATTTTGTTTTGGAAACATAAAAACTTGTAATCCGTTTTCTAATGTATCAAAATATAAAACATCATTTGTTTTATTAATTGTTATCTCTTTCAACTGCATCACCCCCGTGAAGTAAATATATTGTATCTATTTTAATTTTTTTACTGATACTTTTAACATCTTCTATAGTAACATTAAGTATTTCCTTTTTTCTTTTTTCTGTATCATCTAAATCAAATATTGTTTGTGATGCTAGATCACTTATTAATCTTAATGGTTTATCCTCAACACTTTTAATAATACTAATTATATCTTCCTTTGCTCTATTTAACTCATCATCATCAATGATTCCTTTACTCATATTATCAAACTGTTCTTTGATAAGTTTAACTGCCAAATCATAAGATTCTTTATTAATACCAGATGAGACTATTAAAAGATTATCCCCTCTTCGATAATTGGAATATATATAATAGGCTAATGAATTTTTTTCACGTACACTTTGGAACAATTTTGAATAACTAGGTCCACCTAAAATATCACTGTAAATAGGAAGAACATACTTTCTTTCAAAATCATTAAGCCCTACTATCTTGCAACCAATAACTAATTTTGATTGAGACAAACCTTCAATTTCTTCAGAGGCTTTATTAATATGTTTATTAGCAGTTTTATGATCTATAAATAAACTTTTTTTATGTTTTTTTATGGTGTTGATAGGAATCATTTCATTTACTGATTTTCGCATATCGTGGAAATCTATATTTCCCATAACAAAAACATCAACTAAATCACTATTTAGCATACTTTTATAATATTCATATAGATTCTTCTCATTTATATGTTCTAAATCCTCTAAATAACCTCTACGATATGACAAAGGTGAATCTTTATCCAAATGTTCAAGCATTCTTATTGTACTGTAACTTCTTAAATTATCTTTAACTGATCTTAATCTTGCCCTTATATCCCTTTTTACTATATTAAAAACCTTTTTATTAAATGCACCGCCTGAAACATCTGGATTAAATAAAATCTCTTTAAAAAAATTAAGTGACTTTTCATTCATACCAGGTTCTGTATATTGTTCATCGATCATTTGGATATAAAAAGTTGTTATAGCATAATTACCGACACGTCTTTCATTAGCTCCAATAATAGGTCCGTACAATCTTTCCATTTCCTTACATAAAAGTCTTTCTGATGGAAAGTTTTTACTTGACAACAAAAGAAGTTGATTTATAAAACTTCTTTTTGTGATTTCTTCTTTTAAGATTTTTCGCTTAAAAGTAATCATAACAGTTATGGTTTTAAATTTATCTGTTTTAAACAGATGAATATTATAAGCTTGTTCATCATGTTGTTGGTATTCCATATATTCACCACCTATAATTTATTATGCGACAAAATAACTTTATTATTTACAATGTTTTTAAAGCTAAATCAATCATTTCTAAAAATGCTTTTTCTCTTTGTTCTGAAGTGGTAATTTCTTTAGTAACCAAAGAATCTGACACTGTAAGAAGGCATGCTGCTTCTTTATTAAATAAATTAGCATTGTGAAATAATGCAAAGGACTCCATTTCAGTTCCTATGCATTTATATTCATTTACAATTTTATCAAAAGTCATATTTTCTTTATAAAAAACGTCTGTTGAGTATATAATTCCCTTTGTAAGTTTAATTTCCTCGTTTTTTGCCACCTTTTCTATGTGATTGTTTAATGAAAGAGCAGGTTTAAGTATATTACTCTCTTCTCCGCTTTGAACATAAGCATAAGATGAATCACTATACGATGCAGTTGTTAAAATAAGATCAAATAATTTTAATTCAGGAATTAAAGCCCCACAAGAACCTATCCTAATTATTCTATCAACATCGTATTCTTTAAATAATTCATATGAATATATACCCATACTAGGCATTCCCATACCAGATCCCATAACAGATACTTTTGTTCCATTATAATAACCAGTATAACCAAACATATTACGAACCTTATTAAACATAACTACATCAGTTAAATAATTGTCTGCAATAAATTTTGCTCTTAGTGGATCACCTGGCATCAATACAGTTTTTGCTATGTCACCCTTATCAGCACTTATATGCGCTGTTGCCATAAATATCACTCCTTACCCTAATTTAAGTATATCACAAATAAAAAAAGAAGTTATTATTATTATATATTAAACTTCTTTTTTTATAATTTTTTAAAACCATACATTTGCAATATCTGTATTGCTACTTTCTGGAGGTGGATTTGGTAAATCAAAACGAATTACAATTGGAATCTTAAAAGCATTACCAAATGCAATACACGTCCCAGGTTGTAAGGTTTTTAATTTTTCAACTATTTCATTTGTTATATTAGGAACCATATTTCTAACATAATCAGTATCTTTTGGATGAACCATTTTAAATATCAAGAAATTAGAACATTGTGATAGTGCGGTTTCAGATAATTCTGATGGTCTTTGTGAAATAAGCCCAAGCAATATTCCATATTTTCTACCTTCTTTAGTAATACGATCAAATATATTGTAGCCTAATAAAAATTGGTCATTATCGTTTTGAACGTAACGATGAGCTTCCTCTAAAATAATATGAATTGGATATGAAGCTTTATTATCTAAAGTTGTAACGAAATCATAAAATAATTTTGCAAAAATCTTGGTAATAGTTTTCGCTAAACGATCATCTATATAATTGATATTAAAATTAATAATTTGAGCACTACCACCTATTGTATTAGATAGATTTTTAATATATTGTTCCTTAGTTACATAACTTTCATGCTCAAAATATCTGCGATCATCACTATTTATTAATGAATGAAGTCTCACCTTTAAAATATTAGCATAGTCATAAACTTTGTCACTATTTAATACCCCTTCTGAAATAAGTGCAAAGTCAAAAGCGTCTTTTAAATCATTTAGATTATAAGCAAAAGAGCCATCAGGTAAACTTAATTCTAATCCTTCTTTTAAAAACTTACTTAAGAATTCAGCTATAAGCTGTATTTCATGTAACTTTCCATCCTTATCGATAATAAGACATTGTCTTAGTGTACGAACATAACCTGGTTGTACTAATTTTGTTTCAAGACTTAATTCCTTTGTGTTGAAAGATGATAATATCGCTATTAAGTGGTCTCTTATTTGACCTGCTGAATTACCACTATAAAGTACATCTAACAATGCTCTTGCAATAATATCATTTTTATATTCTATCGCCTTTTCATCTTGTCTTACAAAGATGCCTACTAATTTAAGTGCTTTTTCGATTATAGGAATTTGAATATGATTATCAGCGCCTAATAATAAGGCTATATCATCTACTCCTAAAAACCATAATGGTATATTTAAAATTTCTGTATCAGGAAAATTCAAATTAGTAGTATAGGTTTTAAAATTAAGCGATGGAGAGATAGTATTTATATTTTTAAAAGCATTATGATATTCACCATAAGCATCAAATATAAATATTTTTGCCTTATCTGGGATAGAATTAGTATGAGTAAAGAGGTTTTGTAGCATTCTTGTAACAGAATATGATTTACCACTACCTGTATTACCAAATATAGAAAAATGATGAGCAAAGAAGTTATTTATATTAATGTTAATTGGATAATTACCGTATAATGGCATAGTTCCAATATATAGTTTTTTAGTATTTGGTGAAACAACATTCCCTACAATTATATCTAATTCTTCTTTTTTTATAATACGACATGGGGAATCTAATGATGGTCTTCTAACAGTACCTGCTAAAAAGATATTATTAACCATTTCCCCTAATAATGTAACCTTCATTTTACCAACTGAAAAATCTTTTATTTCACCAATTATATTAAAATTAGCTTCCTCGAATACAACATGATAATTAAGAAGATTTTTTACTTCTTTTATATTTTCATTTAATGCTACTTCTACCACACTATTCTCAATTGCTATTACTTTTCCTAGCATTGTAACACCCTCTTTTCTACTTTATAACCTTATTATAATATAAATTTCCTTTATTGTATAGTAAAAAAAAAGATAGCCTTTTTACAACTATCTTTTTATTTTACTCTACTCTCTTGTTTTTTTCTTTCGCCTGTTGCTAAAACTTTTTTACGTAAACGTATGCTTTTAGGTGTGACCTCAACTAATTCATCATTATTAATGTAATCTAAACACATTTCAAGGGTCATTTGTCTTGGACGTTTTAAAACAACAGTATGATCCTTGCTTGCTGATCTAGTATTAGTCAATTGTTTTCCTTTAATAGGGTTTACAGCAAGATCATTTTCCCTATTGTGTTCACCAACAATCATTCCTTCGTATACTTCAACTCCTGGTTCAACAAACATTATACCTCTATCTTCTAGGGCACCTAGAGCATAAGCCGTTGTTTTACCATTTTCCATCGATACTAAAACACCAAGTTTTCGTTCACCTAAATTTAGTGAATGAACTTGTCTATATTCTTTAAAAGTATGATTGATAATTCCATATCCTTTTGTCATAGTCATAAAGCTAGTCATAAAACCAATTAAACCTCGAGAAGGTATAGTATAAATTAATCTAGTTTGTCTTTCATTACTAACCATACTTTCTATTGTAGAACCACAATGACCTAAAGCTTCTATAATAGTTCCTACATATTCTTCAGGGACATCTATCTGTAATTCTTCATAAGGTTCACATTTAACACCATCTATTTCTTTAATGATTACTTCTGGTTTAGAAACTTGTAATTCAAAACCTTCTCTTCTCATATTTTCAATTAAAATAGATAAATGTAATTCACCTCTACCTGAAACTACCCACGTATCATTACTAGTAGCTTCCACTCTTAAACTAATATCTCTTTGAGTTTCTTTAAATAGGCGTTCTTCTATTTTTCTTGCAGTAACCGAATCTCCTTCTTTACCAGCAAAAGGACTTGTGTTAGTTCCAAAAGTCATTTGAAGTGTTGGTTCAGTAATTCCAAGCGGTTCTAATGGAGACTCTTTTCCAACATTACAAATAGTTTCTCCTACTGAAATATCAGGTAGACCTGCTATCGCTACTATATCACCTGCATAAGCAACATCTATTTCTTGTTTCTTCAAACCATAATATCCGTATAATTTTTGAACTCTAAATTGTTTAATACTTCCATCAAGTCTTACACAAGATACCATTTCATTTACCTTAACACTTCCGTTTGTTATTCTTCCAATACCCATTCTACCAACAAAATCATTATAATCTAAAAGAGCTGGTTGAAATTGTAATGGTTTTTCCTTATCTATTACAGGATTTGGTATTTCATCTAATATAATCTGATATAAGGGATCAAATGTTTTCTTTTGTGTTGTGATATCCGGATCTAAACTTGTAGTTCCATCAATTGCCGATGCATAAACAACTTTAAAGTCTAGTTGTTCATCACTAGCCCCAAGTTCAATAAATAAATCTATTACTTCATCTACCACTTCTTTTGGGCGTGCTGATTCTTTATCAATTTTGTTTATTACAACAATTGGTTTTACATCAGCGTCTAATGCTTTCTTTAAAACAAATCTTGTTTGAGGCATTGTTCCTTCATATGCATCTACAACTAATATAACACCATCAACCATATTCATAATTCTCTCTACTTCACCACCAAAATCAGCATGACCTGGAGTATCTAAAATATTTATTTTATAATCCTTATATTTTATAGAAGTAGGTTTAGATAATATTGTTATACCTCTTTCTCTTTCAATATCATTGTTATCCATTGCTCTTTTTACAACATCTTCATTTTCACGAAAAGTTCCAGAATTTCTTAATAGTTGATCAACTAAAGTTGTTTTACCATGATCAACATGAGCAATTATAGCAATATTCTTAACATTCATGTAATTCACCTTCATTTCGCACAAAAGTAATTATAACACGTTCTTGTTAAAATACACAAGAACAAGCAATAATATTGTTATTATTGCTTTTAATAAGTATCAACAGTTCTTGTTTTTAAATATAACTTAGTAATATATATTGTTGTATCATTTATACAATTTTGATACACCCTCTTTAATTTCTGCAGCAGCTACAATATTTTTAATATAATCTTCATACGAAAAAAGTAAACTGTCACAACTAATATTTATATCTGCTTCATTAAATATATCAATAGGATTTTTATCTATGTTAGTAGATAAAGATTCAATTATATTTAAAGCTTTTTTTCATCTCTTAAATATAATTTAAATATTTTGTGAGCGATTAAATAATTAGTCAAATTCATCTCGTCTGTTGGACCATCACTTTTTTTAGCATTTATTAATTCCCCTTCTGTTATATATATG
>FZPS01000016.1_pt166 | contig 18677 bp, 16 predicted proteins | sample 1817821 | NCBI WGS metagenome assembly FZPS01 (sample SAMEA104158645, study PRJEB21678) | metagenome | place: Germany | collected 2015-04-21
GATTCGCTCATATTCGTACGGATCATATTCCAAATCGGCATCCTGAATGATGGCGATGTCGCCGCGCATCTCCTGAATCGCTCGGCGAATAGCCGCCCCCTTGCCCTGGTTTTTCTCCTGATAGAAATCCCGGAGCACCCCCGGATATTGCGCCGCAAGCTCCCGCAGATATTCGCGAGACCCATCCGTTGACGCATCATCCACGGCAACGATTTCCCGCGCCATATTTTCCGGCAAAGGCACCGCCAGAATTCGTTCCAACACCCGCCTCAGATAAGCCCGCTCATTATAGATGGGCATCAAGATGGATAGCATACGCGGAGAACTCATCTTTCCACTCCTTTTGTCACTCTCATCGGCCAGCCGAACCGCAACGTATCAGAAATGGCCATAAAACGCACATGGTTTTGCTCATCCGCCCGAAGCGTCCATTTCGCGGGCAAATGAGCGCAATTCTTCCGCCATCCGCCGTGTCAGCCGTTCGCGGCCGACCGCGTTCAAATGACTCAAGTCCAGCCAATCCAGTGGAGTTAATTCCAAATTCTGTTCGTCAACGGATACAAAACGATAGCTGCTCACCAGTGACAATTCTTCCAGATACTCGCGGATTTCCGCTTTGGCGCGCAGCCGATCCGGCGAATACAACGCGGGATTCACATCGCCTTCAAATATACACAGCGCAACACCTTTTGTTTCCAGCCGCCGCGCAAACTCTTCAAATCCATTTTTTTCTGCGACCGAAAATCGAATCCTGGCCTTGGCATTTTCCGCCAATTCGGCTGCCGGGTCTGGGCCGGAGGCCGCCAGCGTTTGCGCTTCGGGCTGGGCCCACATATGAAACGCTATTTGTCGGATAAAATCGCGCGCGCGCCACCATTCGGTACTGGCGGCAATGCTCACATCGCTCACTTGCCGCCAAAAATGCATTCGGGTTGTCCAGGGGATGCAATCGAGAACCCCCGGCAAACTGGCCCATGTGGAGTAGGGCCGCAACCATGCATAAGGGAAAGGGTCCTGATTGGTAAAATCGAATTCAGACAAGTACATCAAACAGGTATCATCCTTCTGAAAAGGCATAAATGGCTGCATGGCCAGCGCCTTCAGGGGCGACATCCCAAACATGGCCCGACGAATAACGGGGCAAGGCTGCAATTCTGAGCGCAATAATCCGATATCCACCCCATTAAGAACCTGACTGGAGCCCACCACAATAACGGACGGATCGTCGGTCGCACGACCGGCATTTTCTTCCAAGCGAACATAACAAACTTCGCGCATGAAATGTTGACTGGGCTCTATCCTTGGCTCTACGGCCAGCCAAAGGGCGGTCTGAACGGTGGGTTGACGCAACCCCCATTCCGCGGCACATAAAACCAGCAATACACAAAGTCCAGTCCACGCACGCGCCCGGCGAACCTTTAATCCGAGCCGCCACCCCGCCGGAATCAGCGAAAAAACAGCGGCCAGAATAGCGGAGCGCAGGGTACATATATCTTGCCAGTGAATAACCATCGGCTGGTTGGCCACCCAAGCCCAAAAAGGCCCGCCAAACAGCAAAGAAACCAACACGCCCAAAACGGGGAATAACCACCAGGCCTTACGCAAAATCATGCGCTCAATCTCAATAACTTGGAGGTGATTATTCATTTCTAAAACTGGAAATAGATAAAAGCGCCGCCGCCGGTGTTGCTCAACGCCAAAAACATCAAAATCATCAGACTCAACAAAGCCGTACGTGGAACCAGCGACAGCTCCATGGGGGCCGCCAAATTGTTGGTTTTCTCCTGCAAGAGTTGGACCAACCAGAGCGGCAAACAAAAGAGAATCATAGCGGCCAAGAGATTGGTCGCCGCCGGTGTCCATGAGAAATCAGTCAGAATTTGAGTCAGCATCACGCCCACTTGGCCCATGGACTTGGCCCGGAAGAACAACCACCCCAGGCATACGAGATGGAAGAACGCAATTCGTCGCACCCAGAGCCACCGGCCAGAGTCCGGCTTGCCCTTGAGAGAAAAATTCTCCGCCCACCAGTGATAGGCCACCAGCAAAGCGCCGTGAAAAGCGCCCCACGCCACAAACGTCCACGCCGCGCCATGCCACAGACCCCCAAGAAGCATCGTTAACGACAGATTGATATAGGTTCGGCGGCGTCCCCGGCGGTTGCCACCGAGTGAAATATACAGATAATCGCGCAGCCATGATGACAGGCTGATATGCCAGCGAGCCCAAAATTCCTTGGGGTTAACCGCAAAATACGGGTTGTTGAAGTTCAGCATCAACTCAACCCCCATCCAACGCGCCAAACCGCGAGCAATATTGCTGTAGCCAGCGAAATCACAGAATATTTGAAACGCGAAGGCGTACAGCGCCAATAGGCTCATGGCTCCCGTCGGCGTTGGCGAATCAAAAACGCCATCCACCAAAATCGCCAGGTTGTCGGCGATGACACACTTCTGAAACAGCCCCCAAAAGATTAGCCATGTGCCACTTTCAATACCGGCCCGCGTAACCTTGCGTGGATTTTCAATTTGAGGCAACAGATTGGACGCCCGCTCAATGGGTCCGGCCACGAGTTGCGGGAAAAAAGCGACAAACGTCGCAAAATCCAAAAAGCTTCGAGCCGGCCGAAGATGCCCACGATAAATGTCCAGCGCATAGGACATGGCCTGAAACGTATAGAAAGAAATCCCCACCGGCAGAATAATGTTTAGGTGGCGCGTAAACGTCGGCAGGCCGGCCCATTGCAACAGAACGACAAGATTATCCGCAAAAAAATTGAAATACTTAAAAAATCCCAAAATGGCCAAATTGCTTGTCATGCTGACAATCAGGGCCACTTTTCTGCGGCGCGGACGCTCTTTCGAAATATAGATTATTTTCCCGGCAACGTAATCAATGGCTGTTGACAGAAAGATGAGCGACAAAAACCGCCAATCCCACCAGCCATAAAAGAAATAACTGGCGACCAGCAAAAGCACATTCTGTTGCCGGTGAGGCAGCAGCCGATACAGGCTGTACACCACAACAAAAAACACTAAAAAAACTAATGAGTTAAAAACCATTCGCGCGGGTCGGTTAGGAATAAAACAGGCTAGGCATTTACGTGGAGAGTGGCTCCCCAATCAAGCTATTTATTGCCTTTTGCACATCCGCAACCCCCACGGCTTTCATGCAGGCGTGGTCGTGGCGGCAGGTTTCGCGGTAATCCCAGTAGATGCAATCCGCACAACGCTCCACCTTGCGGATGGTGCGGTGAAGGTTGCCTTTGGGCCCCCATTTGCCGGGGCTTGTCGGCCCCCAAATGGATACGCTGGGCACATCCAGCGCGGCGGCAAAGTGCAGCAAACCGCTATCGTTGCCGACAAAAAGCTGCGCGCGGGCCATGATTCCGGCCAAAAGCGAAAGCGACGTCTTACCGACCCAATTCCAGTCGCCGGAACGGGACGCCGGAACCAGCGCTACTTCATTCGGGGTGCCAACCCAGGCAATTTGGAAGCCTTTTGCAGCCGCCAACCACTCCGCCACGGCTCCAAATCGTTCGGGGAGCCAGTTTTTGCCACTCCAGCCCGATCCCGGCGCAAATAGCGCCAAGGGGCGGGTCAAATCAACGGCCTCCATCCTCAAAAACTCACTCGCGGCTTGGCGTTCCTCTGGGGTCACCACATATTCCAGCCGGTCGGCGCGGACTTCAATGCCCAGCGGCTTCAACAAACCACACAAGGCATCCGCCTCGTAGCGGTCCTTTTCATAAGGCTGAACCACGGTTTGGATTCCGCGCCTCACGCGAGGCGGACGGCGCTCACCAATGCCAATCCAACGGTTGGGCTGAATCGCATTCGCCAAAAACCGGCCGAATCCATTGAGGGGGGCAATCAGCGTTTCTATGCCATTTTTGCGTAATTTCAGGGCCATTTGCCACTGTTTGAACGCATGTTGACGCCAAACGGCCTTTCCGCGGGTAAGAGGAGGCAAGTTGGGACCAAAAATGATGATTTTATCCACATAATGAGCATATCGGCGCGCGAGAGGCTCGCTCCACGGCCCAACCAGCCAAAAAAGCTGTTTTTGAGGATTTTGGGCGCGAATGGCCTTCAACATCGGCACCGCGTGCAAAATATCGCCCAAATGGCCGGACGAGACGACCGCAATCCCCTTCCCCGGTCCGCGCCGCCCCAACCAGCAACGACCGGCAAAATCCATCAAAATGTACCGCCAACGTTCCATTTTGCGCCAATTATCACTATTTTTTGAATTTTTGGGCATTTTGTGTGAAAAAATCATCCTCGCGCCAGAACTTCCCGATACATGGCGCGATATTGTTCGGCAATGAGCTTCCAATCGAAGTTTTCAGCCCACAAACGGGTTTTCGGACGCATTTTTTCGGTAATTTCCCGGTTTTTCTCCAGTTCGAGCAATTTTTCAACCCATTCGTCCACATTTCGGGCATTATTCATCAAAAAATTGCAGTCCGAAGCCACATATTCCGGACTTCCGCCGGTTCGATTGGTCATGACGGGCGTCCCACAGGCCATACTTTCCAAAATACCGTCATTGGCCGCGCTGTCGAGCATCGGCATGACCAAAACATCGGCCTGTTGATATTCTTTCAGAAAATCCTCATCTGACAACCGGGGCAACAGAGTAACGCAAGGAATGTCCTGATAATGGGATTTTTCATGGGAGTCTGTCCGAATCCGCCACTCGAAGCGGTCGGCCAGCAATTTAGCGGCGATTTGGGCCGCAAACTCGTGATCCCGCTCGGTGTTGCCCATCAACAACAGCCGAAATTTATCGCCTGCCGGATTTCGCGTTGCCGGCGGACGGAAAAAGGCTATATCCACACCCAAAAAGATGCGCCGTACCCTCTCGTGCGGGACATGCCGCTCCACGAACGGGCGCTGGCTTTCAGATGTCAAAATCACTTCATCCGCTTGAGCAAAGCCGTCGGGCCGCAACCAAACCGAATCCCACCGCCGCGCACTGCAATGCACGCTCACCACCACCCGCGCCCCTTTGCGATGATAGGGCTTGATTCGCCGGGGCATGACAAACTCGCCGAAAACAAAGTGCACCGGGTAGAGCTCCGAACTATGGGGCAACCCTCTTAGAATCCGCCATTCATCCCACCGGGGAACCAAGGCATTCCAAGTCGAGCCGTAATGGCGAATGCCCCATTGCTTGAGTGCATTGCCCAGCGTCCAGCTCCGCTTCATCAGGCCGGCATAGGTCGTCCGACAGTAGACAGCAGCCATTTCCATAGTCCGGGCCAGCGGCCGAAGGCCCGAATGCACGCACAGGAGACTCTCCGGAAAAATTACATGGGGCAATATCATGCGAAACAGTATCGCCCCGGCTTCTGTCGAATTCAAGCGCCGGTTTCCCGGCAACGACACAAGGGGCACCTTGTTTTTCGCCCATCGCTTTGGTACTTCTCGCTCTATGGACAAGCCCGAACAGCCTGAATCCCGCCCCCCCCCTAACTCTGCTGCGGAACATGCGCCCATCGTCAGCGTGGTCATGCCGGTCTACAACGGCGCCCGTACCCTCCGCGCCGCCATTGACAGTGTGCTCGCACAAACATTCAAGGATTTCGAGTTCATCGTGGTGGACGATGCCTCCACGGATGATTCGGCGGCAATCGTCCAATCCTACGGCGACCGCATCTGCTTGGTCCGGCGCCCCCGGAATTCAGGTATCTGCGAGGTGGCGCGCTCAGAAGGTCTGGCGCTCGCCCGCGGACGCTACTCCGCCCTGATTGACCAGGACGACTTGTGGGAGCCACACAAACTCGAGAAACAGGTGGCGTTCATGGAAGCCCACCCTGAACTGCCATTGAGTCATACCTACGCATGGGTCATTGATGCCGATGGCCGGCGAACCGGCGTCCGGCACGAGGGGCGCATTCCCCCCACCGGGCCTTGCGCCCGTGAACTCCTCAGCCATTGCTTCATCACCATCAGCACCATTCTAGTCCGTGGCCGAGCCTGGTTAGATGCCGGCAATGCCGCGGAGTTGCGCGCAGCCAACAGCGATTTTCTGTACTTCTTTTCCATCCTGCGCAAATCGCCGGCCGGCTTCGGCTTCCTGCCCGAGCCGCTGGGTTCCTACCGCCAATGGTCCAGCGGCATGAGCAAGGGCCGCTGGAAATGGACACCCGAAGACGTGCCGGCCTTGCGGCATCTCGAACGCACCGGTCTGTGGGAAGGCCTGGTCTCCCGCCGTGACATGCGCACAGCAATCGCCACCGCCTGCTTCACCAACGCCGTACACCACAGCCACGCCGGCTTCCCCGCCCGTGCCGCCTATTTCGCCTGGCTGGGCTGGGCCTATCAGCCGGGCGACCTGCGGTTTCCCATTGAACTGGCCAAGATCGCCTTGCGTGGTCTGCGCAACTGGTTCCGAACACCCGCGCCTTCGGCCACGGAAACACCATAAGCGCCTTTTTGAAAACCGCTGAATTCGATTGAGTTTGGGGTGGTGCGCGGGGTAGGATGCGGCCGAATGGAAGAGGCACTTAAAGACTGACCGAATGGCATGAAGCGAGTAATTACATACGGAACCTATGATTTGCTGCACTATGGACACATCAATTTGTTGCGTCGGGCGAAGGCTCTCGGGGATTACTTGATTGTCGCGCTTTCCACCGACGAGTTTAACCAGGATGCCAAGGGCAAAAAAACGTACTTCAGTTACGAAATTCGGAAGAATCTGCTGGAATCCATCCGGTACGTGGATTTGGTCATCCCCGAGAAGAACTGGGAACAAAAAATTGCGGACATCCAGAATTATCAAGTGGATGTTTTTGTGATGGGCGACGACTGGGCCGGGAAATTCGATTTTTTGAAGGATTATTGCGACGTGGTCTATCTGGAACGGACGCCCGATATTTCCACGACGAAAATCAAGGCTGAGTTGATGGGGCAATAGGCCTGTTGTTTTTGGCGTATTCCGGCGGCGCGCGGCCATGGGTGCTTGATAGTTGTATGTTTCCCCCTTTGTTTCCTTGACCGGACGGGGCGGAACACATACCTTGCCCGAAACGGTTTACCCGTTGGGGTAATCGTATCAAGTGATTTGAGGAGATAATGATGACTGCAAAGCGAAAAGTGACAACCAGTTCAACGGCAGCCGTGGACCCGCGCAACGGTAAGCAGGAGAACCCGGTTGAGGCCATCAAGGGAAGCTATCTGAACCACCTGAAGTTCACGTTGGCGAAAGATGAATTTTCGGCGACGGATCATGACCGCTATTACGCGCTGGCGCTGGCGATTCGCGACCGGCTGGTGGATGGCTGGATTCGCACGAGTGTGACCTACCACAAAACCGGCGTCAAACGGGCTTATTATCTGTCCATGGAGTACCTGATTGGCCGGGCGATGGGTAACAACATCATCAACTTGCAGTTGGATGATACGGTCACGCAGGCGATGGCGGAACTGGGACTTTCCTGGGACTTTTTGCGGGATTTGGAGCGGGACGCCGGATTGGGCAACGGGGGCTTGGGTCGGCTGGCGGCGTGTTTCCTCGACTCGATGGCGACCTTGCAACTGCCGGGCTATGGCTACGGGGTGCGGTATGATTACGGCATTTTCCGCCAGACGATTAAGGACGGCTATCAGGTGGAAGAGCCGGACAACTGGTTGCGCTTTGGGAATCCGTGGGAAATCGAGCGCCCGGAATCGCAATTTGAAGTTCATTTTGGCGGGCGGGTCTTCATGGAGGAGGTTCACGGGCGGTTGCGGGCCCGTTGGGTGGATTATGAAACCGTTCTCGGAGTTCCGTTTGACGTGCCCATTCCGGGTTATGGCAACAAAACGGTCAATAATCTCCGGCTGTGGACGGCCAAGTCCACCGAAGAATTTAATCTGAAGTTTTTCAATACGGGCGACTACATGAAGGCCTACGAGGCCAAAACGCTCACGGAAAACATCACGAAGGTGTTGTATCCCAATGACAATATCGAGCAAGGGCGCGGGTTGCGCTTCAAACAGCAATACTTCTTCATTTCCTGCTCTCTTCAAGACATCATGCGGCGCTTTAAGGCGGACGGCAGCGAAATCCACTCGTTGCCCGACAAAGTGGCCATTCAGTTGAATGACACGCACCCGGCGATGGCGATTGCCGAGCTGATGCGGATTCTGCTGGATGATGAGGGGCTGGAATGGGATGACGCCTGGAGCATCGTGACCCGCGTGTTTGGCTATACGAATCACACGCTGATGCCGGAGGCGCTGGAGCGCTGGTCGGTCAGCCTGTTTGAAACTATTTTGCCGAGGCATTTGCAGATTATTTATGAAATCAACCGCCGTTTCCTGCGGGAAATTGCCACGCGGTTCCCCGGCGACAACGACCGCATTGCGCGCATGTCGTTGATTCAGGAAGGCGACCACCGGGAAGTCCGCATGGCGTTTCTGGCGGTTGTCGGCTCCCACTCCATCAATGGCGTCGCCGCCCTGCATTCGGAATTGCTCAAGGCGACATTGTTTAAGGACTTCTACGAGTTGTGGCCGGAGCGGTTTAACAACAAAACCAATGGCATCACGCCTCGCCGCTGGCTGCTCAAGGCCAACCCGGGGCTGGCGGACCTCATCACCGAAAAAATTGGCACGGGCTGGATCACGGACCTGGACCAGTTGAAAAAGCTGGAGGCGTGGGCGGATGACCGCGAGTTCCAAAAGCGCGTCATGGCCGTCAAGCATGAGAATAAAGTGCGGCTGGCGGATTTAATCCACCGCGAAATGGGCGTCAAGGTGAACCCGGACTCCATTTTCGATGTGCAGGTCAAGCGCCTGCATGAGTACAAGCGTCAGTTGTTGAACGCGCTGGGCATTATTCACCAGTACTTCGAACTGAAGACCAACCCGCAAATGGACTTCACGCCGCGCACGTATCTGTTCGCGGGCAAGGCGGCGCCGGGCTATTTTCTGGCCAAGCTCATCATCAAGCTGATTAACGACATCGCGTTTGTCGTCAATCACGACCCCGCGATGCGGGGACGGATGAACGTGTTGTTCCTGCCCGATTACCGGGTTTCACTGGCGGAGCGCATCATTCCGGCGGCGGACCTCTCGGAGCAAATTTCCACCGCCGGCACGGAAGCCAGCGGCACCGGAAATATGAAGTTCCAGCTCAATGGCGCGCTCACGGTGGGCACCCTTGACGGGGCCAACGTGGAAATCCGCCAGGAAGTCGGCGCTGAAAACTTTTTCCTGTTCGGCATGACGGTTGAGGAAGTCGAAGAGCGACGCCGAAACGGCTACAACCCCTGGGATATTTACAACGGAAACGCCGCAGTGCGCCGCACATTGGACGCGATTAAAAACAACTTCTTTAATCTCGATCAACCCGGCCTGTTCCAGCCCATTTGGGACACGCTGTTGCCGCACGGCGACTATTTTATGGTGCTGGCGGATTTCGACGCTTACATTGATGTGCAGGCCAAAATTTCGGCTGCATTTAAGGACACCGAAAACTGGGCGCGCATGTGCATTATCAACATTGCGAATTCCGGAAAATTTAGCACGGATCGCACCATCGCGGAATATGCCCGCGAAATTTGGGATATTCACCCCTGCCCGATTACGGATTAGTCGGCGCGTCCAGCGCACAACGCTCTAGTCCATGGCGTCAAAAAGGGCACGGACTTCGGCCGCCGGATCGCGCGGCTGAGGCGCTGTGCCCCAATCCACGGCATTGAGCGCCACCAGGAAGCGTTTGCCATCGGCCTCCACCAGTTCCAAATGAAGACCGTTAATTTTGGGGCCTTTCACGATGTTGATTTCGGCGGCGCGGCATTCCACATGCGAAACGCGCCCGCCGTTGGGCGTGACCATGGTGCTCCACATCAGGTCCAAACCGTTAACCGAAGCCAATAAATTTCCCTCGTCATCGTTCCAGCGGATATTGACTCCGCGCAAAATCATCGGGCCTTGCAACCACTCAAATGGCGGACGCAATTCCTTGCCGCCCCGTTCACTGCCGCCGCTCGTCTTGGCGCCTGCAGTTTGGGCCGCTTGCGGCATGGGTATGCCGATCCCTTCAAACAGTTTTTGGGACAATGCTCCGAGAAAACGAGGTTGCAACACTCCTTGCGCGTCGGGCGCAATCGTTAAGGACATGCCATCCACGCGCAACGATTGAAGCATGGGCGTTCCCCACGGGCGGAAAAAGCGCCAGCGTAAACGCGCGTAATGGACCTCAATGCCGGCGACATCGCTGACGCCAACGGCATCGTGGATGCGCAAGTTCAGCGATTCCGCCGCGCGGATGCGCCCCACGCGCACCTCCATGCCAGCCAGTCGGGAAAGCTCATCTTCAACGCGCGATTGAAAGAAATCCGTTCGCACAAGAATTTGCAGACCGGCATAAATAATGGCGACCAGCAGCAGCACCTTGAACATAAAGCGGAGAATGGCGCGCTCAATGGAGAATTTGCGGGCCGGAACGTCCGCGGTGGCGACATCCGGATTTTGATGTTTACTTTTTTTCATCCATCCCATGGCTCACCTCGCCAATTCCGCGGACCGATCGCGGGCGGCCCGCACACCGGCCGCGACCGCTTCATCAAAGCCTTTCTCCTGCATGGCCGCCAAACCGGCCAAAGTCGTGCCGCCGGGCGAGCAGACCTGACGCCGCAATTCGGCCGGAGCCTTCCCCGTTTTCGCGGCCATTTCGGCGGCGCCGCGCATGGTTTCCACCGCCATGAGTCGCGCGGTAGCGGGTTCCAATCCCTGCTCAATGCCAGCGGCCTCCAGTGCCTCGATAAAGGCAAACACATAGCCGGGGCCACTGCCACTCAGAGCCGTGACCTCATTCATCTTGTCTTCCGGCACACGAACCACCGTCCCGGTGGTTGCGAAAAGTTCTTCGGTGAGAGCCAAGTCTGCCTCCGTGGCGCGCGCACCGCCGCATATGGCCGCGACGCCGTGTTGAATCAAGGCTGGCAAATTAGGCATCACGCGCACCACGCGCGCAGGCGCCAGTTGCTCCAAGCGGCTCGTCGGCAGGCCGGCGCAAATGGAAATCAGCAAATGCTTCGGAGTCAGCTCCGCTTGCAGGGCGCCGAGCACATCCGAAGCTTGTTGCGGCTTGACCGCCAGCACAACAATTTCCGCGCCGCGCACCGCCGCCGCGTTGTCCGCCGTGGCGATGACCTTCAGGTGCTCAGTCAACCAAGCCCGCCGTTCCGGCGAAATATCCGCAACGGTAATTTGTTCCGGCAAGGAACTTTTTGCGGTCAACAACCCCTGAATAATGGCGGCGGCCATATTGCCACCACCGATGAACGCAATTTTTCTTCCGCTCATGTTTCCTCCAACGGGCGCAACGCACAGGGGCGCGGGCCAAAAATGGCGGTGCCGACGCGAACCCAGGTGGCGCCTTCTTCAACGGCTATTTCCAAATCGTGTGTCATGCCCATGGACAACTCCGGCAAATCAAACTTCAACTCCGCAGCCCACTGATCGCGCAGCCCTCGCAACTGACGAAAGAACGGGCGGGCCTTTTCCGGGTCTGCACTCAACGGCGGCATGGTCATCAGTCCGCAGACTTGCACATTAGAGAGGGTATTGGCCAGCGCAAGAACTTCCGGCACGGCGGCGGGAGGCAGGCCGGACTTGACCCGTTCGCCGGACACATTGACTTGAATCAGCACATTCAAGCGACGCCCGGCATCACCCGCATGCCGCTCAAGCGTCGTCAGCAGCTTGGCTGAATCCACCGAATGAATCCAATCGAAGAGCCGCGCGGCCAACGCCGCTTTATTGCTTTGGAGATGCCCCACCAAATGCCATTCGACTTGTCCGGGGCATTCGGGAATTTTTGCTGCGGCCTCTTGCACGCGATTTTCGCCAAAGCAACGCTGCCCGGCGGCGAAGGCTTCGCTCACGGCATCGGGGCCATAGGTTTTGCTGACGGCCAGCAGGCGCACGCTTTCCGGTCGGCGGTCAGCGCGTGCGCAAGCGACGGCAATGCGCTCGCGCACCGCTGCCAATTGAGTTGCAATCGCCGCCATTTATTTGCCTCCAATTACGCGCTGCAAAACGCCCGCCACATAACGAACCGCTTCCTGAGTAAGCGACCAAGCCCCGAAGCGGAATACTTCTCCGCCATTGTTCACCACAATTTCCATTTGCGTGACGTCATTGACCTTGTAAGACGATTTTTGCAAGGACACGGTGGTGGCGGAAGTGATTTCAATTTCACGGGTTCGGCGCCATCCGAGCACATTCGTTTTGATTTGTGCCTTGCCGGAGGAGAGTTGGATGGTTGTCTTGCCGAACAATAACTGAAAAATTGCGCCCAGCAAAACCACCGTGCCTAGTAAAAATGGCAGGCCAAACAGGCTTGATGTCAGATCAAATTCACGGTTCCAAATTTGTTGGCCGTATATGCCGCCCAAGGAGAACCCCGACCAAAGCAGCGTAAAGGGAATTAAAAACAGCAATCCGCCCCGCCGGGGCTGACATGTAATCGTCAGGGTGTCGCCGAATCCGCGCGCAAGTTTCACGCGCTTGGGCGGATTCGCGATTTCTTCATCGCTCAAGCGGGGAACCCTGGAGGAGGAGAGAAACGGGCCGGTATACCCACAGGCCCGGCACAACGCCATGTCCTCCGCCATGTTGACATCCGCCAACGGCAATTCCTGCCGGCAATTCGGGCATGTGAACGGCTTGACATTCAATAGACCAGCCAGATTCATCCGTGTTCCTCCGAACGAGGCGTCAGTTTGCCCCGGCGCGCCATAATCAACTCGGCCAAAATGGATACGGCGATTTCGGTGGGTTCCAGTGCGCCGATATATTTCAAGCCAATCGGGCCACGAATGCGCGCGATGGCGGCGGGGGCTACGCCTTCAGCGGCCAGCAACTCGCGGCGGTCGGCCTGAGTTTTCGCGCTGCCCAACAGACCGACATAGTGGCAGTTGGCCGCCAGCGCCGCGCGCAACGCAGGCACATCCAGCTTGGCATCGTGCGCCAGCACGGCAACATAGCTGTGCCGATCCATGCCGGCCTGGCGCAGCCCTTCTTCCGGCCACGCGTGAATCACCGCATGAGCCGAGGGGAACAATTCGTGACGCGCAAAATCCCGGCGCGGGTCTACAATCACGGAGCGAAACCCGGCAAGCGCCGCCAACGCACACAAGGCGGCGGACAATGGCGACGCGCCCACAATCAGCAAAAGCGGCTCCGGCGCGATAGACTCGGCAAACCACATGCCATCAGCAGTCGTGATGAGTTGCGTTCCGCCGCGCAGCCGAAGAGCCGCCAATGGCGCGGCCATTTCCGGCGAAGGAGGCGTTTCTTCCGGGCGCAACAAAACTTGCGGGGAGTCGCCGGCCAGATGGGTCAACAAAACCGCGCGTTCATCCGGTAACATGCCGCTCAAAGCCTGCCACGCGGGCGAAGCTGAATCGTGGCGGCGAATCCAAACTTCTATTTCGCCGCCGCAGGAGAGACCCACTTCGAGAAGCGGCTCAAAAGACGCGCCATAATGAATAGTGCGCGGCTTGCCCTGCCCACTCATCAAATTCAGAAGATGTTCCCGTAAATCGCTCTCGACGCAACCCATAGAAACCGCCCCGGCCACGGCCCCGTGCTCATTCACAACCAGTCGCGCACCGGCTTGACGGGGCGAGGAATGTTGCGTGCGAATCAAAATGGCCTCGGCGGAAGCCAAGCCGGCTGCGTCCCACTCGCGCAGAGTTGCCATCACGTCTTTCATATTCCTATTAAGATACCCGCCTTGCGCCATCTGCTCAAAGCAAAACCACCATCGAAAGCTGTTTCATGCTTTGCACAGACGGGCCGCATCCGTTACGGTTCCCCGCATGAGCTTACGGATTTTCGTTCGACGCTTCACGATTGGCTCTCTGCCCCTTCTCCTCTTCGTCTGCGCCATCGGCCCGATGTGCACGCAAAGCACGGCCGCACCAACGCTCAACACCGTTGCCGCCTCGCTGCGCCGCGTGCCATCTGCTCATCCGTGCCTGTTCGCGGATGCCGCTGATTTCGCCGCGCTGAAAAGAAACGCCACCACCGATCCGCTCATGCGCGCCGCGCTCGATCGCATCCTGTACGACGCCGACCTGATGCTCACCCGCCGCCCCAACAAGCGCAAGTTGGAAGGACGCCGCTTGCTTGGTGTTTCGCGAAGTGTCCTTTACCGCGTCTCCACTCTCGCCATGGCATACCGCCTCGGCGGCAATCCCGCGCACCGAGACCGCTGTGCCACCGAACTTATGGCCGCCGCCGCCTTCACCGACTGGAACCCCTCGCACTTCCTCGATGTGGCCGAAATGTCCCTCGCGCTGGCCATCGGCTACGATTGGCTGTATCACGATCTCGCCCCCGATACCCGCGAGATTCTGGCCGAAGCCCTCATGGAAAAGGGATTGCGCACCTCGATCCAACACGACGGCTGGTGGGTCAAGGCCGGCAACAACTGGGGACAAGTCTGCCACGCCGGCATGCTGGCTGCGGCGCTGGCTCTGCGAGAGCGCGATCACGCGCTCGCCGCCCAGATCACGCACCGCGCCATCGTGAACCTGCCGATTTCCATGCGTGCCTTCGCACCCAAGGGATGCTATCCCGAAGGTCCGGCCTACTGGGCATACGGCACCGACTTCAATGTGCTGGCCATCGCGCTACTCGAAAGCGTACTCGGCTCCGATTTCGGCCTGAACGCCCTACCCGGCTTCACCGCCACCGCCGACTACCTCGACCTCGTGACCGGCCCCTCCGGCATGACCTTCAACTACGCGGACGGTGACACACAACGCAACACCGACTGCGCCATCTGGTGGTTTGCCAAGCGCTTCAACCGCCCCGACATCCTCGCCTACTTTGAAAAAGACGCCTTCCTGCGCTACTGTTCAACACGCCCCACGTTTTCGGGCCAAAGCGCCAACCGCCTCTTTGCCTTCACACTGTTCTGGCTACAGCCCGTTCCAAAAGACATCACCCCTCGCGCGCCGCTCGTCTGGCACTCCGAAGGCACCGTCCCCATTGCCATCCAGCGCACCACCTGGGACAACCCAACCGCGCTGTTCGTCGGCCTGAAGGCCGGCTCGCCCTCCGGCCCCCACGGTCACATGGACGCCGGCTCATTCGTGCTCGACGCAGAAGGTATCCGCTGGGCCTACGATCTCGGCCCTGAAAACTACCACAGCATCGAGTCGCGCAACATGCAACTCTGGAGCAGCGAGCAAGATTCCGACCGCTGGCGCATCTTCCGCCTGAACAACTTCAGCCACAACACGCTGGTGATTGACAATCAACTTCAGCTTGCCAAAGGCAAAGCGCTGGTCCGCTCATTCCGGGAAGGGCCTGAATCCGAAGTCGTGCTTGATCTCACGCCCGTCTACACGAACGCGTCAAAAGTGGTGCGCACCGGCACGCTGCTCGCAAATGGCACGTACCGACTGACCGATACCCTCGCAGGGTTGCGCCCCGGGGCAACCGTCCGCTGGGGCATGGTGACCCGCGCCCAACCCGGTTCCGAACGTACCGGCACACTGACACTCAGTGAAGCCGACAAGCGCCTCCGTCTCAGCGCGCTGCACAATCCCGCAACCATCTGGAAAACCTACGAAACTGCCCGTCCCCCCAACGAGTGGGATTCGCCAAATCCAGGCACCGTGATGGTCGGCTTCGAGGCAGTCGCGCCAGCCTCCGGCGCTCTCTCCTTTGCGGTACTCTTCACGCCCGACTCCCCCTGACGGATACGCGGCAACCCCAACTACCAGCCGCCCCCAAAGACAAAGATGCAGCCCAAACCATCCGCAGGGCTGTTTCGTGCTTTGCACAGACGGGCCGCATCCGTTACGGTTCCCCGCATGAGCTTACGGATTTTACATTTCAGCGATGTTCACTTGCCGTTCCCGCCCGGTGCCTTCCGCACGCCGGCCATCCTGCATCCCAAGCGAATGATCGCGCTGCTGAATTTCAAGTTTCGCCGCCGGGCGAAATATCGGGATGCCATCCAGAAACTGAACGGTTTGAACCAACTGCTGCGGAACGAACCCGTGGACTATATTTTTTATACGGGCGACACCTTAAACCTCGGACTGGAGCGCGAATACACGGTGGGCGCACCCCGCATGTTGGAAACTCTGGCGCTGGCCAAGCGCGGCAGTCTGGCGGTGCCGGGCAACCACGACATCTACACAGGCGCATCCCCGGCGCTTTACGGCAAATACTTTGCCGCGTGCCTGCACAGCGATTGCCCGGATGCCATCACCTCAACCGGATTCCCGCTCGTGCGATGGGTCGGCGATGACGCCGTGGCCATTGCCTTCAATTCCGCGCGCCCGAATTTCGCATTCTGGAACTCCAGCGGACGCGTACCGAATCAGGAACTCGATGCCCTGCAAAGCCTCCTGGCCAGGCCGGAAATCATCAGCCGCAAACATGTGTTCCTGCTGACGCACTACCCGTTTGACGAAGCCAATTATCTCCACGGCCTGCGCAACGCGCGCGCCCTGCTGCGGATTTTGCGCCCGCATCAAAATCTGGTCCTGCTGCACGGCCACAATCACCGGCCCTTCACCTATTTTCTGCCGGAAACGTCCATCCCGCTCTATTGCGCCGGCAGTTTGTCAAAGGCCGGCGGCGAATCTTTTTGGCATTTTGAGCTGGTCGGCGATACGCTCAACGCCCGCCGGGGCGTGTGGAAAAACGCGCGCTTTATCTTGGTTTAACCCATCCGCGCGCAAATCCCCGCTTGCGGTTTTTCGGAGCCTGCGCCACACTTCTCCACCGATGACACGTTGGTTCCGCCATTGGATATTCCTGCTGGTTCTGCTGCCGATTGGCGTACAGGCTGGCGGCGGCCCGTTGAACACGCTGGTCGTGGTGAATAGCGCCAACCGCAATTCGCGGGCGCTGGGCGCATTTTATGCTGAACAGCACGGCATCCCCCCCTCGCACCTTTGCACCATCAAGGTGAACTCGCGCTCGCCCACCATTTCGCTGGAAGCGTTCGAGCGCGATGTGCGCGCCCCCATTCTTCAACACATCGCCAAGCAGGGCCTGACGGGACAAATTCACTATCTCGTGCTCTGCATGGACACTCCCACCCGCGTCAACAGCGACAACGGCATCACCTCCGCGCTCTTCTACGGCTACAAAGCCAAGGCGCCCGACGCGCCCCGCTGCAACATCGCGCCGGATTCCGACAACCAGTATTTCGCCGCCGAAATGGCCTACACCGCCACCGCCGGCTGGAACCGCACCAACACCCCCATTGCTTTCATCTTGACCGCCGCCGATATGAAAACCGCCAAACACGTAGTCAGGCGCGGCAGCGAAGCGCAGGCATCGCACCCCAAAAGCGTTTATGTGCTGGGCGGCTCAGGAGACGGCGCGCGAAACATCCGCCATCACACCTACTCCGCGGTCGCGCGCCAGTTGAGTCTCTTGGGCCGCCGCGACATGCTCGTCACCGACGCCGCGGCCAGCCCGGTGCCGGAACAACCCGTCATCGGCTATCTCACCGGACTCGCCTACTTCCCCTCCAATTTCAATGAACTCGTGTTCGCCCCTGGCGCCATCGCGGATCATGTAACCTCTTGCGGCGGCATGCTGCCCGATCCCTGCTACAACCAAAGCTCCGTCTGGGACTGGTTGCGCCTGGGCGCCACCGCCAGCTATGGCACCGTCTTTGAACCCTGCGCCTACCAAAAGAAATTCCCGGACCCCATGATAGCGTTTTGGTACTCGCGCGGATTCACCGCCGGCGAAGCCCTCGCCATGTCCGTCCACAACCCCTATCAAGGCATCTGGGTCGGCGATCCGCTGGCCGCCCCCTTCGCCACGCCCCCCGCCGTGGAAATCCGCTCGCCCACGCGCAACATGCATTTGGATGGCGACATCACGCTCTCCCTCGCCCTCTCCAGCCACCCGGACGGCGCCCCGCCCGTGTATCTGGACCTCTACCTCGATGGCCGCCATCACACCCCCATTGCGCGCCCACTCGCCCCAGTCGGCAACGAAGTCTCCGTCCAAATCGGCCCCGACCGCTACTCCTACACCATTGCCCCCGGCGAAGACCTGTTCGCCGCAACCGCCGGCCTCGCCTGGGCCATCAACACCCAGTCCCGCGGGAAAGTAATCGCCAACGCCAAGGCCGACCGCATGGAACTTTCGACCGCCGCCCCGCTCGACGACGAAGGCAACCCGCTCCCGCTTTCCGTCAGCGCCGAACAAGGCTTCGCGCCCGCCCTCTACATCGGCATCACCGCCGGCACAACCAACCTCGTCATGGATGGACAAACCGGCCGCGCCGCCGTCGCCCTACACCTCGGTTCCGCGCGCTCATACGAATTGGAATATCCCTTCGACCTCTCCGGCCTCAGCCCCGGCGCACACACCCTGACGCTGGTGGTACGCGATGGCACCGCCGTGCAATGCCAGTCACAAGCCACGCTCCCCTTCATTATTCCCCCGCGAAGGTAATTGCCCGCGCCTCACCCGTTGCCCCGGCAAACATCCATCACCAGCTCCCGCAAAGCAACCGCGAATTGGCCCCGCCGGCCCCTCTCATTTGCGTCGGCCTCCCCAATCACCAGCCCCACCAACCGCTCCAGCTCCGCCCTCACATCCGCCGCCTGCCGCTGAATCACGCGCTCCCCCTCCGCACGAATGCCGCTTGTCGCCACTCGCGCCGCCAGCCATGCC
>FZPS01000052.1_pt32 | contig 18661 bp, 2 predicted proteins | sample 1817821 | NCBI WGS metagenome assembly FZPS01 (sample SAMEA104158645, study PRJEB21678) | metagenome | place: Germany | collected 2015-04-21
TATCGCAAATTATGACCAACCAAGTGGGCAAGTGAAACCTTCGATGGTAGCAAACACGAATGAAAATGTTATCGGTATTGATAGTGGCATAATGTTTAACTCTATGTCAACGCGTTTGGTAACAAGTGGATGGCACTTCGAATCATCAACAAGCAAATTCGCATTTTATCCACAATTGAGTGTGTTTAAGAATAATGAAAACACATTAATTAGTGATGCAAGTGTCGAGTCCGTAAAAATTAATGTTAGTGATGGACTTGGAAATGCTCAATACCCATTCATAATTTATACGAAAGATGATTTAGAGATATTAAAAACGAAAATTGAAAACGGTAATACATTTGAAGGTTTTTACTTCAAGATTTCTGATGATTATACAGACACCGATTTAGGAAATTTCAGTCCAATCGGTATTAATGGTAAACCGTTCTATGGTTCTTTTGATGGTAATAACAAGCAATTTAGACTTGAAAGAGATACAGCCGATAGTTACCAAGGTTTATTTGGACGCTTTGGTAAAGGAACAATTCAAAATCTATCGGTAACAGGAAGTATTAAAGCTGGAAGTTATGTTGGTGGCATTGTTGGTTACCAAGAAAGCGGATTAGTTACAAACGTCTATAACTTAGCAAACATAGAAGCCACAAGTTATGTTGGCGGTATTGTTGGTTACTTAAACGGTGGAACAATAGACCAAACATACAACCATGGTGACATTAATGCAAGCGGAGATTATATTGGTGGTATTAGTGGGCACTTAAATGTGGCAACACTCGATAACTCTTATAACCGCGGAGAAATACTTGGTCGTAACTATGTTGGCGGTATCTTAGGACATACATACTTATATGTCTATCGAACAACGGGATACTCAACAACGGCAACCTATATTTATGTAAGAAATAATTATAGTGCGGGACTTGTAAGTGGTACAAAAGATGTCGGTGGTGTTATTGGTGGCTATAACAAAAGTAGAACAAGTTATAGTGGTTCACCATACACAAACCAAACAACACGAACAAACCTATACTATGACGTATCCGTAATCGTAAATTACGATCAACCACGTGCAATCAAACCAGATACAAGAGTAACAGGTAATCAATACACAACCGATAAACTGGTTTATGCAAGTGCAAGTGGACTTGGATTTAATAGCGACATTTGGTTTTTTGAAAGTAAAAACGGGACAACAGCCTATTATCCACAATTAAAAGCGTTCGTAACAAGTTCTGTAGAACGCATACGAAACGAATCAAGAGCATCAACAGCGTATGAAGTTGGTGATGGTCTTGGAACAAAAGATTATCCATTCATAATTCGAAACAAGTTTGACATGGATGAACTTTCACGTAAAGTACGTGAAGGAAATACGTTCATCGGCTATCACTTTAAAGTTGATGATGGCATAGATAACATTTATTTAGGTAATTTCATACCTATTGGTAATACAACGACATCATTTAAAGGAAGTTTTGATGGAAATGGTGTAAACTTTGATTTAGCAATTGATACCCAAACCGATTATGTCGGTCTTTTTGGCGTTGTTGATACAGGTATTATTGAAAACTTAAGCACATCAGGTAGCGTTGTTGGAAGAAACCAAGTAGGGGCAATCGCAGGTCAACAAAATAGCGGAAGTACGATTCGAAATGTTTATAATACCGCAGATGTTACAGGTAATACACGCGTTGGTGGTATTGTTGGTTTCGTAAACATTGGTACACTAACGAATATGTACAACCGTGGTAAGATTACCGGAAACACCTATGTAGGAGGACTTGTAGGCTATACATATCTTTATGTTTATCGTACAACTGGTTATTCAACAAATCAAACTCAATTAACAATTTCAAGCGGATATAGTTCAGGTGAAGTATCTGCAGTAAGTAATGTTGGCGGTGTTATTGGAGGCTATAACACAAGTAGAACAAGCTATAGCGGATCGCCATATATGAATAAAACAAATCGTGTAAATCTTTACTATGACATTACGGTTATCGCAAATTATGACCAACCAAGTGGGCAAGTGAAACCTTCGATGGTAGCAAACACGAATGAAAATGTTATCGGTATTGATAGTGGCATAATGTTTAACTCTATGTCAACGCGTTTGGTAACAAGCGGATGGCACTTCGAATCATCAACAAGCAAATTCGCATTTTATCCACAATTGAGTGTGTTTAAGAATAATGAAAACACATTAATTAGTGATGCAAGTGTCGAGTCCGTAAAAATTAATGTTAGTGATGGACTTGGAAATGCTCAATACCCATTCATAATTTATACGAAAGATGATTTAGAGATATTAAAAACGAAAATTGAAAACGGTAATACATTTGAAGGTTTTTACTTCAAGATTTCTGATGATTATACAGACACCGATTTAGGAAATTTCAGTCCAATCGGTATTAATGGTAAACCGTTCTATGGTTCTTTTGATGGTAATAACAAGCAATTTAGACTTGAAAGAGATACAGCCGATAGTTACCAAGGTTTATTTGGACGCTTTGGTAAAGGAACAATTCAAAATCTATCGGTAACAGGAAGTATTAAAGCTGGAAGTTATGTTGGTGGCATTGTTGGTTACCAAGAGTCAGGCATCGTACGCAATGTTTATAGTATTGCTAATATTGAAGCTGTAAGTTATGTTGGTGGTATTGTTGGTTACTTAAACGGTGGAACAATAGACCAAACATACAACCATGGTGATATTACTGCGACTGGTGATTATGTCGGCGGTATTAGTGGGCACTTAAATGTGGCAACACTCGATAACTCTTATAATAGAGGAACAATTACTGGTAGAAGATATGTTGGTGGTATATTGGGTCACACATACTACTATATTTATAGAACAACGGGATACTCAACAAAGACAACCTACCTTTATGTAAGAAATAATTATAGTGCGGGACTTGTAAGTGGTACACAAGATGTTGGTGGTGTTATTGGTGGCTATAACAAAAGTAGAACAAGTTATAGTGGTTCACCATACACAAACCAAACAACACGAACAAACTTATACTATGATGTTTCAGTAATTGAAAGTTATATTCAACCTACAGGTAAAATTAAACCAAGCAGTGCTGTAGGCGGTCAAGGATTAGATAAAGTTTCAATGTTTGAATCACAAATGGCTTCAAAAGGCTTTAGTGAAACGATATGGACATTTAAGTCTATTGAAGGAAATTATGCGTATTATCCACAATTAAAAGTGTTCGCAACAAGCGAAAATGAGCGCATTGTAAGTGATTCAATTAACTCAGTAAAAACAAATCCATTTATGGGTGATGGTACGAAAGCAAGTCCGTACTTAATTCGTACAGCATCTGATATGGAAATATTAAGTAAAGCAATTGGTAGTGATTATGATGCGTTTGGTATTTATTATCAAGTTGCCTCTGGTGTTTATCAAATTGATTTAACAACGGTTGATTTCAAAGGTATTGGTAATAGTTCGACACCATTTAGAGGACACTTTGATGGTTCGTTTATTAACTTTATTATCGATTTAAACAGTGATGAAAATTATCGTGGCTTGTTTGGACGCATATCAAGTGATGCTAGCGTAAGTAATTTATCTGTTACGGGATCAATTATTGGCGGAAACTATGTAGGGGCTATCGTTGGCTATAACGAAGGTATGCTTTCACAAGTTTACGCAAAAGTAGATATTGAAGGCAAGAACTATGTAGGTGGTCTTGTCGGCTACAATAAGGGCACGATTGAAGATGTTTTCCAAACAGGGAATATTATTGGTAGAGGATCTTACATCGGTGGACTCATAGGCTATAACGAAGGTTCAATTCGTGAAGGGTATTTTGGTGGTAAAATCCACGGTGCATCAAATGTCGGTGGTATCATTGGTCATTCAATAACAGCCGATTTTGAAAACGTCCACTATAATCAAACAATTATATTCTTTGATGACATAATTGAAGGCGTTATTAAGCCTACAAAAGCAATTAATAACTTAGATATAGACTTAGGGCTTGAAAAAGAAGACATAACAGGTCTTGAAGTGTTTGATGGCAAGGCAACATTTGATCCAGATAAATGGGTCTTAACACAAACAAATAGTTTATACGATTATTATCCACAATTAAAAGTGTTTGTAAATAATACAAATGCACAAATAAAAACATACTCTTCAATTGCAAGTAGAGTTATACGTTTCGCAAAAGGTAATGGTACTAAGAACAATCCATACATCATTAGAGATGAAGACGATATGAAGGCATTATCTGACATAACTGTAAGTGATACATTACAAGGTTTGCACTTTAGAGTTATGGATGGTGTTGAAATATTAGATTTAACAAATCCAAACTTAGGCTTTGTTAAGATTGGTCGCTCTAATGCAGCAAACCAACAATTTAGAGGTAGTTTTGATGGAAATGGTGTGACAATCTTACTTAACATCAATACAAGCACAACAAATTATGCTGGTTTATTTGGATATATCGGTCAAGGATCTGAAATTAAGAACCTAACAATTAAAGGTAACGTTACAGGTCAAGACCGTGTTGGTGGTCTTGCAGGTGAAATAAGTGGCGCTACAATAAGCAATGTCTTTAACCATGCCATTATTAATGGACGTCAATATGTTGGTGGTATCGCGGGTGTTATAAATGACACACAAATAAGTCAATCATACAACATGGCAAACGTTACATCAAATAATCGTGACATTGGTGGTTTAATTGGTTGGGGACAACGTTCTTCAATTACAAACAGCTTCAACTATGGCGACGTTAAAGCATCACTTGTTGTTGGTGGAATTATCGGATATGCAAACAATAATATGACGATTCGTGGAGTTTATAACCGTGGTGCAATTACATCAACGGTCACAAGCGGAAGCGCTTGGATAGGTGGTATTATTGGTGCATCTTACACAAACACTTACCTTTATGATAGCTATAGTGCAGGAAGCATTATTGCGCGTAGAAATGACCGTATTGGTGGTTTAGTAGGTGGCGTCAGTGGTGTAACACACGAAGAAAACAGTTATTATGATCAAGCAATTATTGATGCTGTATTATTACAAAGTGGTGAAGTTAAACCAACGCAAGCGATTTTCAATAAACTAAATCAAGAGACAGTAAGAGGTTTATCAAAAGCTTATCTAGTTGGTTCTAACGGTAAGTTATATGCAAACTTTAGTGACAGCGTTTGGACATTTAAAGACAATGAAGGCGCTGTTGCATATTATCCACAACTTAAAGTGTTCGCAACACACTTAAATGATTATGTGAAACTTGATTCACTTGAATCTGTAAGTTCATACGTGTTTGTTGGTGAAGGTACACAACAAAATCCATACATCATCGTAACGAGTGAAGATATGCAAACATTATCAAGACTTGTAAAAAATGGAATTTCATTTACAAACAAACACTTTAAGGTTAAGGATGACATTGATGAAATCGATTTAATTTATGGTATAAACTTTGAACCGATAGGTAATGAAGTTGTAAACTTCGAAGGTATTTTTGATGGTACTGGAACAAACTTCATTTTAGATCTTAAAGGTGCACAAAATAATGTTGGTTTATTTGGCGTGCTTGGTATTGGTGGCGAAGTTCGAAATGTTAGTGTATCCGGTAAAGTAAAAGGATTAAATAATGTTGGTTCGATTGCTGGTTACAATAAAGGATTAATCGAAAATGTTTATTCAACAGCAAGCATCACGGGTGATGCCCAAGTTGGTGGACTTGTAGGCTATAACAACGGCATTTTAAATTTTGCATACACCATAGGGGAAGTTCTTGGTAAAGACTATGTTGGCGGTATTGCTGGCTATAACAGTGAAAATGGTATTATTGAAGATGTTTATAGTTCTGCAAGTATCTTTGGTAAAGTTTATCTTGGTGGTGCAATCGGCTTTAGTTTAGGTAATGAATCAAATGTTTATTACAACAAGTCTAAAGTAGAAGTAAGTATAATCGATACAAATGAAATGCTTTATAAACCACAATTAGCAATTAGTAATAAACTTGAAGACACAAACATTACAGGTGTGACTTCAAACGACTTATATAGTGGATTTGTTGCACTAAATACAACACACTATAAGTTTGACCAAGCAACAGGATTCTACGCTTATTATCCACAACTTAAAGTGTTTGCAAATAGTAAATATCCAAGAATCGCTACACGATCAAGAGATAGTGTGACGGTAAACAAATTCAATGAAGGTGATGGAACAAAGTCAAATCCATACATCATACGTAACGAATTTGATATGGAAGCTATTTCACAAATGACACAAAATCGTTATACATTGGCAAACATTTACTTTAAAGTTGCTGATGATGTTGACTCTATTGATTTAAGTAATTTAAGAAATGCATATGTACCGATAGGTAATAATAGTTATCACTTCCAAGGAAACTTTGATGGAAATGGTGTTGTATTCGTCGTAGATATTAATCGTCCAACAACATCGTATCAAGGTATTTTTGGCGTGATTGGTTCAAACGGATATGTAAGCAATATCGGTGTTACAGGATCTGTAAAAGCCTATGATTTTGCTGGCGGTATTTCCGGACGCAACTACGGCATTATTACAAATAGCTACAATATGGCAAATATTTATGTTGAAAGATATTACGCCGGTGGTATTTCTGGATGGAATAACCATACAATTGACACAGTGTTCAACACAGGACACATTATCGCGAAAGATCGATATGCTGGTGGAATTACTGGTGGTGTCGCTAAAAACAATATCTTAATAAATGCATATAATACCGGCCTTGTTGAATCCCAAGGTGTAAACAACACTTGGACGGAAACAGGTGGTATTGCTGGTTATACAGCAGGTACAATTAAAAATGTTTATAACGCAGGAAACGTTGTTGGAAGAAACAGTTATATTGGTCATGTTGTTGGCCGAGTTGAAGGTGATGTTGTTTTTGAAAATGCATCCTATGTTATTGAAAACATTGATTATTTGACTACAATATATCGAAAACCTACACAAGGAATTGGTAACGCAACACTTCCTGGCGTTTATGCCGTATATAAAAATCAATTAACAGGCGACGAGATCTTTAATGTTGAGTTAGATAAAGACCGATTTACATTAAAACAAAGTCAAGAATTATTAGCTTATTATCCACAACTCACATATTTTGAAACATCCAATCGCGCGCTTGTTAAAGTTCATTCATTACAATCCGTATCACATGATTTATTCCATGGATCGGGCACAGTAAATAATCCTTACATGATTCATAGTAGTTTTGATTTAAGAGCTTTAGGTATTGTCGTAAAACAAGGATTTGATACGATAGGTAAACATTTTATGGTATCAGATAAAGCAGTTATTGATTTTGAACCCATTAAAAACAATTACGTTGAAATTGGAAATATCGACAATCCATTCAATGCAACATTTAATGGTAACAACATTTTAATGAGTGTTGCAATAACGCATAAAAATAAGGATTACCAAGGAGTTTTTGGTTATATTGGCGAACAAGCCTATGTTCATGACATTTATGCAAAAGGCTATGTTGAAGGTAACAATTATACAGGATTTATTGCGGGTTATAACTTAGGTAAACTTGAACATATTATTTTAGATAACATTACGGTTACAGGAAATAATTATGTCGGAGGCCTTGCTGGATTTAGTAGTAACGTTATTTTATTAGCAAGTGTTGATGGTGTTATTCAAGTTCACAATTACGGTGGTGGTCTTGTTGGCCACTTAGAAAACGCAGACATTTCAATGTCATACTTTATAGGTAGCATTGAAGCAACAGGTAACAATATCGCAGGTTTAATCGCAACAACAACTGGTGAAGTTCATCTTGATCATGTCTTTGCAAGTGGAACACTTAATGCGCTTAACGGCAACAACGTTGCTGGATTAGTTATTGAACTTAATGGATCAATCACAAATGCATATGTCACTATGGATATCGTTGGATATGACAACGTTTCTGGTATTGTAACAGTAAACAACGGTGCTATTTCTGAAGTTTTCTATAGTGGAAGTTTAAAATCAAATGGTAAAGTAGCTGGTGTAGTAATTACGAATAATAATGTCCTTGAGAGTGCATATTATAACGAAACTGAAATTAGTCGTATCCGTAATACCTATCCATACAATGTACCAACAAGTGCGGTGTATGAAGAAGAGGATACGATTGAAGTCGGAAGTAGAAAGTTGGAAGATATGACTGCATATTTCGCACTTGGTAGTGACGAAACACAAATGAACTTTGAACCAGAACTATACCATTTAAAACAAGGCTATGACTTTACACTATACTTCCCAGAACTTATTCAATTTAGAAACTATAATGGAAAACAAAAGGATATCTATATTGCAGACTCCCTAGCATCTATTACGTATAAGAAAATTGATGGTTCAGGAACGAAAAATGATCCATTCTTAATATATGATGGCTTTGACATGATGATTATTTATGATTATGTGAAAGATCAACATCTATTCTTAAACAAATACTTTAAAGTTGCGCCTGGTGTAAGTGAAATTGACTTAACTGTTGAAGGTTTAGACTACTTACCAATAGGCACGATTGAGTATCATTTTAATGGTATTTTTGATGGCAATAACGCAACGTTTATTATTGATTTTAATGAAAACTTACCGTACCAAGGTATATTTAATATTATTGGTGAACAAGCAGTTATATCAAACATGACCATTCGAGGTTCATTAGTTGGCCTTGGTTACAGTGGTTCATTAGCTGCAGTAAATCTTGGTAAAGTTGAAAATATTACCAACTATGCAAGTGTAACAGGTATGAGCATGGATGACGGTGGAAATGATATTGGCGGTATTATTGGTACCAATAGAGGAACAATTCTTCATTCAATGAACAACGGTATTGTTACATCTAAGAGTTCATATGCTGGTGGTATTGCTGGTCAAAATTTAGGAACGATTATAGGTGGTTATAACCGCGCTGATGTTACTGGTTTAGGTAATGTAGGCGGTATTACTGGTATAAACTATGAAGAAATTAACGGAAGTTACAACATCGGTAATGTTCAAGCACTTGGTGATATCGTAGGTGGTATTGCGGGTTCAACTTATGGTGTCGTAAAGGAAAGTTATAATTTCGGTGAAATAATAGCTAAACGAAGTGTTGCCGGCGGTATTGTCGGATTAGCAACAGATGCACTTATTATCAACACTTACAATGGTGGAAAAGTACTTGCAGAAAACATCCACGCCGGCGGTTTAATTGGTTATGCTGTTCAAAGCACCATTGAACATAGTAGAAACTTTGGTAGTGTGTTTGCAGTTGATGAACTAGGTTCTCTAATTGGTTATAGCAATAAATCCACCCTTATGAACACATACTATGATTTAGATCAATTGAATCTTGACAAAACAACTGGTAAATATAAAAAACCAGTTCAAGCAATTGGTAATATAAGTGAAGATACTTACGGTAAATACCATGGTCAAATGATTGGTAACACCGCTGTAACAAAAAACAACTTGAATTTAGACCAAACGTTGTATACGACGGCATCAAGTATCTTAGAGTATTCATTCTACCCACAATTAAAAGTTTTCGCTGATCATACAAACATTACAATTAAAAACGACTCATTAGAGTCGGTAAGAACGATAACATTTATCGTTGGAAAAGGTATAGAAAGCGAACCGTATTTAATTAGAAACGAAAGTGATTGGATTGCACTTGCTGATAGTACGACGAGTGGAAATCACTACACAGGTATTTACTTTGTTGTTGATAAAACAATTGACACCTTGGATTTTAGTGCTACAAGTGATTATAAATTCGCACCTGTTGGAACATACCAAAAACCATTTAATGGTATATTGGATGGTCAAGGTATTAAGTTTCATATCGAACATACATCAAATCAAAGTTTCCAAGCATTATTTGGTCATATTGGTTCAAATGGTATCGTTCGAAATGTAGCTGTACTTGGCTCAATTACGGGTAAAGATCACACAGCGGGCATTGCTGCACTTAACGAAGGTACAATTGAACAAGTATTCAATACGGCAACAATTAAAGGTACAAATTATACATCAGGAATTGTTTCTGAAAACTTAAACACTGTTAGAAATGTATACAACCAAGGATACATTGAAGGTTTATCATACACTGCAGGTATTGCTGGATATGTTGAAGGTTATGTTCATAACACATACAACATAGGCATTGTTTACGGTACAGATTATATAGGAGCACTTGTTGGTTTTTACCAATCAGGTAATCTTACAAACAGCTACTATGATGAAACAATTTTAAACAGTTACCGCAGCACAGGTCAAATAAAAAAACCTGAGTCGGCTGTTGGTTCATCTTACAATGGCTCGAACGTTAAAGGTTTAGACAAACGCTTCATGACAGGTATTACAGCGATTGGTACAGGTTCATTCAATATGAACTTTGTTGATAGCAATGTATGGGTAACACAAAGTAACATCGTTGACCAATCAAACTATCCACAATTAAAACCTTTCGCAACCGATACACGTGAAACCATACGTAACAGCTCATTTATATCAACAAGAACAGAATTATTCAAAGTTACATTTGATGAGCAAAATGATAATATTTCAGCAATTGTAAGCGAAATTAGTCCAAATGTTCATTATCAATTATATGTACCAACATATTACGGTTACGACTTTGTCGGTTGGTTCTATAACAACGGTGAACAAGAAATTCAAGTGACAAACGGTAAAGGAGAGTCACTTAAACCATGGACATTTGAACATGATATTGAAGTTTATGCGAAATGGACAGAGACATATCACTTGATTCAATTTGTTAATGGTGAAAACAAAGTTATCTATGAAACAGAAGTTAGACACGGATTACTAGCAGAAGCACCAAGCGGCATCATACCAACAAAGAACCGTGACTCTAAATATGTTTATGAATTTATCGACTGGGACTTTGATTTTGATACAATTATTGAGGCTCCACAACGTATTAAAGCGAACTACAAGACAATTGATCGTTACTATAACATTACATTCTTAGATGGAAATGGCGATGAGTTTTTAGTTGTTAAAGCTGAATATGAAAAATACTTAACAAGACCAACAGCTATTCCTACAAAAGAGTATCATGATAACGATGCGTACCGTTTTGTTGATTGGAACTTTAATTTCAATCAAATTATTACCGGTGCATTAACGATTGAGCCTGTGTTCGAACGCGTTGATCGTTATTACACAGTTCGATTCTTTAATGGCGATGAACTTATAGCCATTATCGACAATGCTGAATATTTATTTGGTGTAAATCCACCAGAAGGTATTCCGCAAAAACAATCGACAATATCGCATACCTACACATTTGCTGGATGGGATAAAGATTTTAGTAAAATTACAAGCGATTTAGATGTTCATGCAGTGTTTACAGAAAAACTTCGTGTATACACAGTGACATTTAAATATGGCGACAACATAATATATACGACCGAACAAGTTGGGTATGGCAATGTTCCAGCTATTCCGGCAGGAAGACCATATTTAGAGCCAAGCGGTCATGATGCCTATAAGTTTACGGGTTGGGATTATGACTTCTTACAACCAATTACATCTGATATTACAATTCTTGGAAAGTTCGAACGTGTTGATCGATACTACACGGTTACATTCTATGATGCTTATGAAAATATCATTTCAACTCAAACACATGTTGAGTACTTAAAATCAGCGGAAGAACCGACAAATAAACCAGAAAAGCTTTCAACACAATCGCATACATACACGTTCATTGGTTGGGATAAAGACTTTAGTGAAGTTACAGAAAATTTACATATTTATCCTGAGTATAAAGAAATGCTAAGAAGTTATAATGTATACTTCTATTTCAACGATGTGGATAATAAACAAGTCATTTATTCAACACAAAGTGTACTTTATGGCTATGATGCAACCGTACCTTTCGGTAAACCATTTAAAGATGGTACAGATGATATTGGATATAAATTCATTGGATGGGACGATAATTATCACGAAATTACCGAAGATACCTATGTACTTGCACAATTTGAAGAAGTTCAAGGAAAATATGTTGTAACATTTATGCATAACGGTCAAATTATTGGAAGTGACCATGTGAAGTATGGACATAGTGCGAAAGCACCTGTCATTGATTACACACATCCTACGGAAGGCTATGAGTATTATTTTATTAGTTGGAGTCATCCATTTGACTTTGTTGAAAGTGATATTACAACAACACTAACTTTAGGTTCAAGATTGAAGACATTTACCGTAACGATTATTAATGGTGACGAAACAATTGAACAAATGGTTGAATGGGGTAAAGATGCAAAACTTCCAACACCATATAAAACATCATCTGATCAAATTACTTACACATTTATTGAGTGGGATACGGATCATCGATTAGTTAAAGAAGATCGTACAATAACTGCTATTTTTGAAGCCAATTATCATTATTATGAAGTTCGATTCTATGATGGTAACGGTGAATTGATTAAACTTGAGCATGTTGTACCTGGTGAAAGTGCACACGCACCTAATACAGCTACTCAAGAACCAACAGATGAGTTTGTGTTTATTCACATAGGTTGGGATAAAGACTTTAGCGAAGTTACAGAAAACTTGAATGTTTATGCAAGATTTACGAAAAAAGAACGTTATCTTAATGTTACATTCTTAAAACCTGATGGAAGTTTACTTGAAAAACAAGTTGTTGAATACGGTAAGTCTGTTATCATTCCTCCAGGACCAAGTCGTGATGAAGAAGGTCGATTCAAATACGATTTCATCGGTTGGAGTTTAGAAAACGATGAGGCGAACACAATAATCAACTTAGATATTATTACCGATAATTTAACATTAAAACCAGTATATGAACAAACGGTTAAGATGTTTGTTGTCAACTTTATTGATGGTGATGGAAAAGTTATTAAATCTGAACTTGTTGAACACGGCGCGAATGCAGTTGCACCAACGAACCCAAGTCAAAGCGCTACAGATGATAAAGTATTTATCTTTAGTCACTGGGATAAGACGTTTACAAACGTTACTGAAAACTTGGATGTTTACGCGAAATTTACAAGTGTAAATCGTTACTATGATGTTGAATTTATCGATAAAGATGGTAACGTTGTTAACAGGCAAGTTGTTGAATATGAACAAAGTGCGATAGACCCAATTCCAATAATTAATTACTTTGATTATGTTGAACTCGATGATACAAAATTATATGTTATTGTTGGTTGGGATAAAGACTTTGATTATGTAACCGAAAACTTAAAAGTGTATGCAATATATGGATATGTTGATCGTTATTATACAGTAACATTTACAGATGATTTAGGTAATGAAATCATGACATATGAACATGTAGAATATGGCTCAAGTGTTCATGCGCCAGATGCACCAATCAAAGTAAGTGATGATGAGTTATACTTCTATCAATTTACAGGTTGGGACAAGGACTTTACATATATTCGCGAAAACTTAAGTATTGCAGCAACTTACAAACTATACAAAAAAGTGTATACCGTTGTTTTCTTAAACGGTGATGGCGAAGTTATGTCAACTCAAGAAGTACCATTTGGAGAAGATGCATACGCACCAGGTATACCATTTAAGAGCCCTACATTGAGTGAAAGTTTCATTTTCATTCGTTGGGATAAAGAGTTTACAAACGTACAAGAAGACTTAATTATTACACCAGTCTTTGAAGCGACAGTAAGAACATTTACAGTAATTTTCAAAGATCATATGGGTAATATTTTAAGTGAACAACAAGTCATTAAAGGTTCAAATGCAATCGCTCCTACAAACATTATGCATATGGAACCAACACCATATTATGAATTTAAACCTGTATGGAGTCATTCATTTGAAAATGTACAAGAAGATCTAATGATTACATTAAGTTATGAAATGGTAGAACGTATTTATAAAGCGACATTCTATGACGATCGTGGAAACATTATAAAAATTGTCACTGGTACATACGAACAATTCATCAGTGCACCAGAAGCTCCAGAAAAACCAATGACAAACAAATACATTTATGAGTTTAATAGTTATTATCCAACATTCAACGAATATTTAACTGAAGATGTCGAATATTTTGCAGTGTATGATGAAATACTAAGACATTTTACCGTTCGATTTATTGATGGAAATGGTGAAGTGTTTGAGGAACAAACAGTTGCCTATGGTCAAATGCCAACGAAACCTGTTGGAATACCTGAAAAAGAAATGACGGCGCAACACATCTACACATTTAGAATGTGGGAAACAACGACAATTAAAGTTTATCAAGACGTTGATATTCACGCATTATTCTATAGTGAATTACGTCAGTATCGTGTAACCTTTATTGATGAAAATGGCAATATCTTATCTGTGCAAATGGTTGAGTATGGTAAAGGTGCTTTAGAACCTGACAATATTCCAACAAAACCACACTCAAGCACGCATGAGTATTCATTCCAAGGATGGGATAAACCATTTAACTATATTACAGAAGAGATAACCGTACAAACCGTTTACTTAGGTGCACCACGTAAGTATGTTTATGAATTTTATCTTGACGATCATACGACATTAATTAAACGTGTAGTTGGTTACTATGACGATCCAATAATCGCTCCAAGTAAATCAGTTATCGAATCACTAAAAGAAGGTACAGATTATTCACACTTTGTCTTTATTGAATGGGACAGAGTTGTTGCAGCAACACTTATGCAAAATGAAGTGTACTATGCTGTATTTGAAGAAAAATTCAATGAATACAATGTTGTTTTCTTAGATGGAAATGACAATGTCTTTGATATCCAAAGAGTTGAACATTTCAAAGGTGCTATCGATCCTACAACGTATAAAGGTCATCCGACAAAACGCGATACACTTCAAGACACATTTACGTTTAGTCACTGGAGTACATCGTTCGATGAAATCACAGGGGATATCATTATTAAATCGGTATTTACTCGAAGTGATCGATTATACAAAGTAACTTTCTTAGTACAAGGAAATGAATGGGAAGTTGCTTATGTTAAATATGCGGGTGATGCTACAAGAGAAGCTGGAACACCGGTTATTAAGGGTCACTCATTCGCAGGATGGGATAAAGACTTATATAGAATTACTGAAGATACAGTTACAAACGCACGCTTTAATACAAACATCATTAATATTTATTTCGACACAGGCGTAACAGGTGACGACATGTTCCCAGTATTTGGAACAATGAAGACAATTAGAGCAGACTTTGGAGAAATAATTACAATTCCAGAAGCAGGATTTATAAGAAAAGGATTTGTATTAAAAGGTTGGATTATTGAAGGTGATGACTATCCTTCAATTGCACCTAATGGAAAGTTAGAAATACTTGAAGAAACGTATACATTGATTCCATATTGGGTTCCAGAAGAATATGATATCGACTATGAAACAGATGGTGGTATTCATTTTAACAATCCAACATTTACTGCTGATAAAGATTTCCCATTATTAGATGCTGAAAAAGAAGACCATGCATTTGTTGGTTGGTACTTAACAGAAACAGATGGTGAATATGAAGAAGGATTTATTGATGTTATTAAAGCGGGAACAATCTTCGCAAGCATTAAACTTGTAGCAATCTACGAGTATACGGGATATATCCAACTTAAAGAAGAAAGTATGCTTGGTTTATATCATGCAGAGCTTTCAGTTACAGAGCCAATCCATGAACGTGAAGAATACAATGATGATCATCCAGTTTATCTATTAGGTGTATTCTTAGGTCAAACGATTAGTAACTTAAGAGAAAACTTTATTAATAACGATCTAATTTTCGTTGATGCTGAAGGTAAAGAACTGAATGAAAGTGATGTTGTAGCGACGGGTTATCAAGTCATTGCTAAAAATAGTAACGGTGAAATTATTGACCGAATCCATATTGTATTGAAAGGTGATACAAATGGTGATGGAAGAATAACGGTAGCTGATACAAATATAATTAAAAACCATATCAGCAAGAAAAATGAACTTATTGCAGCCAGAATAATAGCCGCTGATATAAATGGTGACGGCAGAATAACTGTTGCAGACACGAATATGATAATGAATCATATCTCAAATAAGACGCCGTTATGGGACAAAGATATGACAAGCACTTTGAGAGGGGGTAATTAAGTAGAATATGAAGAAAAACATTACGTTATTTATAACAAAAACATTGATTATACTTTTAGCTGTGGTTAGCGTGATAAGTTTAACCTTTACGCCAACAATTGCCGCAGATGAAAATGCTAAAATTGAATTTGGTTTATTAGATTATGAATCAGAATCAAGTCAAGTTGGCATTGGCGACTTTATAGAGAATGCAAATGAATTTAATGGCACGTATTTCTATTCCTTAATTCTAAGCGCAAAATCTCTTGGATCAGAAAACATCAAATTAAATGGTGTTGATTTAAACATACAGTTAAGTGAACCAAATATTCCATTTAATATCTATAATATTGATGTTGAAGAATACGCGACTAAAGTTACAGATTTTATGGGTCAAGAAAAAAAAGTTGCATATTGGGATGAAAGTATTGGTGAGAGTCCCGAAGAAGTATATTTCACATTAACCTCCGCTAAAAAAGATGGAATTGATTATCAGGTGATTGAAGAAGAACCAACTTACCTTGTAAAAATGATAATAGGTATAGATGTAAGTATCTTTGATGAAGCTCCAGATGGTTTTTATATCGATTTAGGCTTTGATAATTCAACCCCCCTTTCCCATAATGATATTACTTACGAAACAAATGATGACGATGTTATTCAGTTTGAACAAGATGAAGTAAAACTTGCTCGTTTTCAAGTCGGAAATCCATCTGCTGGACCATCTGCAGATTTAGCATCCATCGAAATTAAGACTACAGGTACGAGTACAGTTCATGAACATGTTACTAAAACAGAAGGCATTGATCTTAATAAAGAAATTACTAACATTACATATCAAGACAGTCTTAAAGGATTAACAATAAATGCAGTACCTGTTAAACAAAGCGCAACCGTTGAAACTACAATAGAACGTGGTGGAAATATCACCACTTTTAGTGGTGACACCGGGCGAATATATGATGGCGATAAAGTTTATATTAAAATTACTGATGGGGATTTAGAAAAAACATATATTAGAACATTTGGGGTCCTTGATGCAGATGATGACTCATCTGTAGAATTTACGACAAACTTTGATCAATACGCAAATCATGTAGGGCTTGAAGAAAATACGAATAATTATTATATTGAAGTGCCATACAGTATCAATAGCTTAACAGTTACAATGACGCCAAACAGTATATTCACAACCGTACAAGAGCCAACGGGTGGAAAGAAAACACAAACATTAGACGTTGGTGAAAATGACTTTGGTGCATTTACAGTTAAGACAGAAGCTGGAACAAACCAAGTTTATCATGTGTATGTTAAAAGACTTGAGGGAAGTGATGAAAAAGGATTTAGTGTTAAAATTCCTTTAATTTCAGAAAACTCAATTGAAAAAGAAGGAAACACATTTAATGCAATCCTTCCAGAATTATCAAACACATTTAATATTAAGTTTACAAAACTACATGAAAAAACAACATTATACTACTATGAAGGTTCAACGGATTCTCTAGATATATCCTTATATGAATTATTGCCTTCAAATAATGAATTATCCACGCAAACATTAGAAAATAAAGGCGATGAGAGAATATATACAATTTTAGCGATTTCAGAGACTGGTCTAAAAGAAATATCCTATATTCATGTAAAGCGCGAAGAGTCTTCAGTAGCTAAAATTAGCAGTATTGAATTTATTGAAACAGGTGAAGGATTACCAATATATACAACGGTGATTACAAGCGTAAGTAATGAAATAATATATAACATTGAACGTGGAAATTCTTCAACCTTAGTAGTTAATCCAACAACACTAGAAGGTGGAACAAGTACATTTACAGATAACGATGGTAATTCTGTATCAAGTAGTATTTCAATTTCAGACCTTCAATTTGGTGAGAACATTTTTAAGATTACAGTGCTTCCGGCAAACGGCAATGAAGCGAGTGTTGTAACATATACGTTAAAAATCTATAAAAGATCAAGTGAAAAAGAACTTGAAAGCATTTTACTACAACGCTCTGGTTCAAGTAATCCAGAAGTCTATAGAAATGAAAATGAGACAAAATCTTATACCATTATTTTAGATTATGAAACGCATATGGATTACAAAGTTGTTTTAACATCTTCACCAAATTCGTACATTGAAATTAATAATGACCAAGGTGGAGCAATCAAACAAAGACAACGTGAAGTTTATTTTAACTTCACCGGTACAGAGGAATCGAATTATCGCTTTGTATATCGCATTTATGCGGAAGACAAAAGCCACACTGAAGAATTTTTTGTAGAAGTTATAAGAAGATCAGCTGATGGTAATGCTGATTTAGAAAGCATTTCAATTGATGGCACAAGCATTAGCGGATTTAGTAAAGATAAATTTATCTACGATTATACTATTTCTAGATTTGCATCAGGAAGTGGCTTTATTCAAATTCAAGCTGAAGCATCTAGTGATGTTGCCACTGTTAGATACTATGTTCAAACAACTGAACAATTAAATGGTATCGTGGGTCTTACTAATGGAAC
>FZPS01000009.1_pt157 | contig 18652 bp, 18 predicted proteins | sample 1817821 | NCBI WGS metagenome assembly FZPS01 (sample SAMEA104158645, study PRJEB21678) | metagenome | place: Germany | collected 2015-04-21
TTCTTGTCGCCAACATAAGCTTTTTTATCGTCTGTGCTTACACCGCGTACGGAAACTTTGTTTACGCCGTCTTTAAACTCACTGTTGCGGTGGCCTGCACGGAGCCATAATGCTTCCGGAATAGCTTCGTACTGAGCAGTTACTTCATACAGCCAATCTTCATCTTGACCGTAGCGAGCATAAACGCCGTTAAGATCTAAGCCCGGAACGATGTCAGTTGAAGCTTCAACAGCAAAGTTGTAATAGAAGGTGTAAGGTGTTTCTGCACCAGCTTCGTTTGCAACTTCGTAGCGAACTACAGCAAGGTTCAGATCAACATAGTCAGCAATGTCAGCTTTTGCGCCAAGCAGAATGTCGTTTGTCTTCGGCTTTAATACGTTACCACCGGAGTGTTTCTCTTTCTCGCGGTCGATCAATGCAAATGTGTATGCTCCGTCTAATGTCAGGCTGACAGGACCGAGTTCAACGTTGATCGGAGTAACTCTAATACCAAGGATTCTGTTATCACCATGGAATTTAGCAACGTAAGGTGAATAGTTAACACCTAAACGAGAACCGATGATTGTATCAACATCTTGTCCGTCCTTAATGTAAGGACCAGTTACTACAAGATTGAACGGGCCATCTTTGTTCTTCTTGAAGAAAGGAATGAAGTCACCTTCATCTACGAATCCATCTTCGTCATGCTCAAGAATATAAGTGAAACCCCAGGTTCCGTCTTCACCAAATTTCATTCCACCATGACTTACTTTTGTGCCTTGATTTGATTGAGGTTGTGCAAGTGCTGGAACACTAGCCAGCAATGCGATCAGTGTTAAAACAAGAAACACTTTGAGTGTCTTTCTCATTGACGTAACTCCTTTACTCTAATATTATTTTACCAAAGTACGTATACGGTTTAACGGTTTCGTAGGTAAATCAGTTGTGCCGTCGCAACCCTCCCTTTACCCACGCACAGGCAGTGCATGTTTTATTATATTCATCCCCTCGGATATTCGCTCACGAATATCCTTCTCATGCATCTGCCCTTCCCCGAAACAACCGTACTTTACCATGTTTCGTACCAATTGCCTGCAAGAAAGGCTGCTTCTACCCACTGTCACGGCGGTTCCTTCAACCTCACCGCTTGGCAGATACAAGTGACGGCTGCGCGCTGTCAAGCTGAATCAGCTGAAACATAACAGCAGTCAATGATGCATGAAAAAGCGGGGGGATAACCCTTGATAATATATTCTGCACTATTATTGGAATACCTTCTCAAAAAATCCATTTTTTTACTAAAATGGATTAAAAATGTCAGTGCAGACACCTTTTACCACTTAATTATTCTCTATGTATTGGTAAAATCCTTTTTATCTGGGATATTTATCCAGAAAAAAATAAAAAAACACCACTCGATCAGTGGTGTGAAATACAAAAAGTTATTTGGTGGACCCCCTGGGATTTGAACCCAGGACCAACAGATTATGAGTCTGCTGCTCTAACCGCTGAGCTAGGGGTCCAACAAAACAATCACCTTGTTATTATACAATGGTTAATTCTGGCTGTCAACAGCTAAAACTACTGCTCAAGGAAATCTTTCAGCTTCTTGCTGCGGCTGGGATGTCTGAGCTTGCGTAGAGCTTTAGCTTCAATCTGCCGGATTCGCTCCCGAGTAACACCAAACACCTGGCCTACTTCCTCCAAAGTGCGAGTGCGGCCATCGTCTAAGCCAAAACGCAGGCGAAGCACTTTCTGCTCTCTTGGAGTAAGCGACTCGAGCACTTCATCAAGCTGCTCCTTCAGCATAGTATAGCCGGCAGCTTCAGCTGGCGCAGGAGCATCCTGATCTTCGATAAAATCACCCAAATGGCTGTCTTCTTCTTCGCCAATCGGGGTTTCTAACGAAACCGGTTCTTGAGCAATCTTCATAATCTCGCGCACTCGCTCAACTGGCAGATCCATTTCTTCAGCTATTTCTTCAGGAGTAGGTTCCCGTCCTAGCTCCTGCAGCAGCTGCCGCGATACACGAATCAATTTATTAATAGTTTCAACCATATGCACTGGAATCCGGATTGTCCTTGCTTGATCAGCAATCGCCCGGGTAATCGCCTGACGAATCCACCATGTAGCATAAGTGCTGAATTTAAATCCTTTGCGGTAATCAAACTTCTCTACCGCTTTAATTAATCCGAGATTGCCCTCCTGAATTAAGTCGAGAAAGAGCATGCCTCTACCCACATACCGTTTTGCAATACTGACAACCAGGCGTAAGTTGGCTTCGGCCAGCATGCGGCGGGCTTCCTCATCTCCCTGTTCGATACTCTTAGCATATTCCATTTCTTGTTCTGCCGTTAACAGCGGAACACGACCAATTTCTTTAAGATACATCCTAACTGGATCATCCAGGCCCACACCCTCAGGAACAGATAAATCCATCTCTTCCTCACGGTCTGCACTATCATCATCCAATTTTTCACCGGTTTCAGGAATAATGTCTACTCCCATTTCTGCAAAACTTTCGTAAATCTCATCTATTTGATCAGGCGAAAGATCAATCTCTTGCAGTGCATCCATAATCTCGCGGTACGAAATTAAGCCTTGCTTCTTCCCGCGTGCAATTAATTCTTGAACATGCTCAACATTCAATACGTCTTTATTTGCCATTTCCGTTCCCCCCTTCCTTAGAAGCTAGTGAGCCTTGATAAAATTTATGATTTACTTTTAACAAGAAATATTTCCCTCCGAACTTCAGCGTATCGCTTAAGGAGCTGACAAAATTGGAGTAAAACATCCGGCTCCCTATGATTCTCCATTAAAGATAATTTTTCCTCTATAGAATTTATGCTGCGGAACCAAACGTTTTCCCTGAATAACTGCAAGTATTCTGACCAATTTCCTGGAGGCTCCGGCTCAGACAGCAGCTGATCAGCTGTTGCTTCACCCTGTTTATCCCAGGCATCAGCCTGCAGCAAATTAAATAAGTATCTATAATCCGCATTACTAAAACTATCGGCATCAAGTCCAATTCTCACCATCTGATCAATTAATCCAGGATTAGTAATTACCAACCTCATGACACAGGCTTCGATGGCTTCAGTCTGGTCAGAACCGAAATCTGAATCGTGATGCTTGGTGTGCAGATCTTTAATAGTATATCTATTTTGAGATGTAATATGTGAGTTCCTGCTCTGAGTACCCACTTTTTCCTCAGCTTCTAGCGAACCGGATGCCTGGCGAAGCTCCTCGATAATTACATCTTGCTCGATAGATAATAAGTTTGCTGCATAATTACTATATTCAGCGCGCACTATGGCACTTTCAACTTTACTCAATATGCTAACTATTTCTTTTGCCGCCTTAATTTTTCCTTCTAGTGAATTAATGTCAAATTGCGCAGCAGCAGTATTAATCTGATACTCTAAATACGGCACTGCGCTCTCTATCCAGGCCGCTACTTCGCGCGCAGAATTGGTGCGGGCAAATGTATCCGGGTCCTGATTCTCCGGTAAAGAAGCGACTTTTACATTTAAACCCGCGTCAACCAAGATGCTTAATCCGCGCTCCGTTGCCTTCATTCCTGCTGAATCACTGTCAAAAGCGATCACCACATTCTCCGTAAGCCTTGAAATCAACCTGGCGTGATGCTCGGTGAAGGCGGTTCCTAAGCTGGCTGCCGTGTTGGTTACTCCTTTGGCATATAGGCTGATGCAGTCCGTATACCCTTCCACCAGCACAATATAATCATTATGTTTAATACTATCCTTAGACCAATTCAACCCATATAAGCTTTTTCCTTTTTGAAAAAGCAAAGTTTCCGGTGTATTCAAGTATTTTGGATTGCCAGAACCGATAATCCTGCCGCCGAATCCAATAAAACGCTGATTCAGATCGCAGATCGGGAACATGACTCGATTGCGAAAGCGATCATAATATCCATTCTTACCTTTGATAACCAATCCGGCTTCTACCGCAAGTTCCAGCGGCAGCTCTGTATTCTCCTGCAAAAACCTTATTAATCCATCCCAGCTGTCCGGTGCAAATCCGATATAAAAATGTCTAGCCAATCTCTCGTCAATGGCCCGCTGGACTAAATAGTTACGAGCCTGTTCGCCCAAATTTGACCGCAGCGTGCGGTAGTAGTATTGAGCTGCTAGGCGGTTCAGCTCCTGCAGCTGCTGCGCTTTAGCAGCTTGTTCCCGCTGCCGAGGCGAAATATTCGGCAGGGGAATTCCCACTTCCTCTGCCAGCGTCTGCACTGCTTCAGGAAAGGATAAATGTCGAGCGTTCATAAGATAATTGAAAATATTACCGCCACTTCCACAGCCGAAGCAGTAATACAGCTGGTTTTCTCTACTGACGTTAAACGATGCTGTTTTCTCATCATGGAATGGGCAAAGACCGACAAAGTTCTTTCCCCGCTGTGTTAGTTTAATATCTCTGCCTATTATATCGACTATATCTACCGCAGAACGTACCTTTTCTACAAAACCTTGATCAAACTGGGCCACAGGATCACCTCACACATTACTCCAGCGACCACCCCTCCGGCAAAAACAATTTTTGAAACTCATAAAGCGCATAGCTGTCAGTCATTCCGGCAATATAATCGGCTGCAGCGCGATGGAGATTATCTGGCACCTGCTCCAGTTCTAATCTCCTTGTCAATTCGTGGGGATTATTTAAGTAATATTGAAACAGCATCTTGATAAGTGTGTCGACTTTCGATTCTTCTTCCTTTGCGGCAGATCCGATATAAACATTTGCAAACAAGAACCGACGCAGTATCTCAGCTGCTTCACTCACTTCATCGCTCATACAAATCTTAGTTTTACCCATACTGCAGTAAACTAAATCCTTAACCATGGTATTGATCCGCTGGGAGCGGCTGTTTCCTAAAACTTCCACTGCCATCGCCGGGAGCTCTTCTTCCGTAATTATCCCCGCGCGGATAGCATCATCGACATCGTGGTTTAAATAAGCGATTCGATCGCACAGCCGAACGATCTGTCCTTCCAAAGTGCGGGGATGTTTGGGTCCGGTGTGGCATAAGATTCCATCTCGAACTTCAGCAGTTAAATTCAACCCCGGATATTCAGGACGCCTCCGCTCCAATACATCAACGACCCGCAGACTCTGCTCATTATGTGCAAAATGTCCAGTCAATTTTTGAAGAGCAGCTTCGCCGGCGTGGCCGAATGGAGTATGCCCTAAGTCATGACCCAAAGCTATCGCCTCGACCAAATCTTCGTTTAAAGCTAAGGCTCGGGCGACTGTGCGGCTAATCTGAGACACTTCTAGTGTATGAGTCAATCTCGTGCGATAATGATCTCCTGCCGGAGCAATGAAAACTTGGGTTTTTGATTTCAGCCGGCGGAAACTCTTGGAATGGATAATTCGGTCTCGATCACGCTGAAAAGCCGTGCGCACGTCGCACTCCGGTTCAGCGAACTTTCTGCCTTCACTCGCGGCAGCTAATGCAGCCAGCGGCGACAGCAGTCTCCGTTCCCGTTTTTCATATTCCAAGCGCAGCTGCATTCCATCACTCCCACAGCGATTGTGGTAACAATAATAAATACCCATACTATAATGTATGGGTTCACCAAAACGGGGGAAGATTCCTTCCCCCGTAGCTTAAACTTTTTGTTAACCTTTTACCGTGGATTGCGAATGTTAGCTTGTGCAGCTGCCAAACGTGCAATCGGCACACGGAAAGGTGAACAGCTTACATAAGTTAATCCTACTCTATGGAAGAAATCGACAGATGCTGGATCTCCGCCGTGCTCACCGCAAACTCCCAGTTTGAGGTTGGGGTTGGCTTCGAGACCTTTCTTCACACCGATTTCGACCAGAGTTCCGACACCCTCTTGATCAAGGGTTTGAAATGGATCTTTTTCTAAGATGCCCTTCTCTGTGTACACCGGCAGGAAGTGCGCAGCGTCATCACGACTGTAACCAAAGGTCATTTGGGTTAAGTCATTAGTACCAAACGAGAAGAACTCAGCCACTTTAGCGATTTTATCTGCAGTAACTGCTGCGCGAGGCAGTTCGAGCATGGTTCCAACAGAGTATTCTAATTCGACACCATATTCTTTCTGCACTTCTTCAGCCACTTGGACGCAGACATCCTTCATCAGTTCGAGTTCCTTCACGACGCCGACTAAGGGAATCATGACTTCAGGAACTACCTTTTGACCGGCTTTGGTAAGCTCAGCAGCAGCTTCAAAAATAGCTCTTGCCTGCATTGCATAGATTTCCGGATAAGTTACACCCAAACGGCAGCCGCGGTGGCCTAACATTGGGTTCAGTTCCTTCAGGCTTTCGATAGTTTCGTTCAGCTCGTCGAGGCTGACACCCATCTCTTCAGCCAATTCCTTGATCTGCTGAGGTTCAGTCGGTAAGAATTCATGCAGCGGCGGATCCAGTAAGCGAATTGTTACTGGCAACCCTTGCATTTCTTTAAAGATCGCAACAAAGTCGTTTTTCTGGTATGGCAGCAGTAAAGCTAAAGCTTTCTCTCTGCCTTCCTGATCTTTAGCTAAAATCATCTGGCGCACCGCTTTAATCCGGTCACCTTCAAAGAACATGTGCTCTGTACGGCACAGACCAATACCTTCTGCTCCGAATTCACGGGCAACATTCGCATCATGCGGGGTATCGGCATTAGTCCGGATTCCCAGAGCGCGGAATTCATCGGCCCATGCCATTAATGTGCCGAAGTTACCTGTAAGCTGCGGATCAACCAGCTCAGCCTTACCAAGAATTACTTCTCCGGTTGTTCCGTTGAGAGTAATCCAATCGCCTTCTTTGAGGACATGTCCGCCGATATTTACTTCGCGCTTAGCTTCGTTAATTCGAGCATCGCCGCATCCGGCCACACAGCATTTACCCATACCGCGGGCAACTACTGCAGCGTGAGAAGTCATGCCGCCGCGGGAAGTTAAGATACCTTCAGCAGCATCCATACCACCGATATCCTCAGGAGAAGTCTCTGCACGAACCAGGATTACTTGTTCGCCCCGCTCTTTCCAAGCTTCTGCATCCTCAGCGTTAAAGACAATGCGTCCCATAGCAGCACCAGGAGATGCGGGCAGACCTTTGGCAATCACAGTTACTTCCGCTTTAGGATCGATCTGCTTGTGCAGCAGCTGATCTAGCTGTTCTGGTTCAACGCGCATTACAGCAGTTTTCTTATCGATTAATCCTTCTTCTACCATTTCAACTGCAATTCTCACTGCAGCTTGAGCTGTACGCTTTCCTACGCGGGTTTGGAGAAGATACAGCTTATCCTCTTGGATGGTAAACTCGATATCCTGCATATCTTTGTAGTGCAGCTCGAGTTTCTTATAAATATCAACTAATTCTTTATAGATCTCAGGCTTTTCTTCTTCCAGGTCCTTAATAGGATGGGGTGTGCGGATACCGGCAACCACGTCTTCACCCTGAGCATTCATCAGATACTCACCGTAGAAAACATTTTCACCAGTCGAAGGATTGCGTGTGAACGCAACTCCAGTACCGGAATTATCGCCCATGTTGCCAAATACCATTGCTTGAACATTTACAGCTGTACCCCAATCATCGGGAATATCATTCATTTGGCGATAGCGAATTGCCCGAGGAGTATCCCAGGATAAAAATACGGCATTAATGGCACCGCGCAGCTGCTCAAACGGACTATCCGGGAACAGCCGGCCAGCTTCTTTCTGAACAATTTCCTTATACTTCTCTACCAGTTTCTCAAGATCTTCTGCATCTAAATCGGTGTCATCTTTTACGCCTTTTGCATCTTTAGCAGCGGAAAGCGCCGCTTCAAAGCTTGCATGGTCTACACCCATAACTACGTCGCCATACATCTGGATAAAGCGGCGGTATGAATCCCAAGCAAAGCGCGGATTATTGGACTTCTTAATTAAGCCTTGAACTGTCTGGTCGTTTAAGCCCAAGTTAAGTACAGTATCCATCATACCGGGCATCGAAACTCTTGCACCGGAACGAACAGACAGAAGCAGTGGATTTTCAGTATCACCAAATTTGCCACCCATGGCTGCTTCGACTTTGGCAATATTTTCTAAGATTTGCCCTTCAAGTTCTGCCGGCCACGCTTGATTATTTTGATAAAACTCAGTACATGCTTCTGTGGTAATAGTAAAACCTGCCGGAACAGGGATTCCTATTTCGATCATTTCGGCCAGATTTGCACCTTTACCGCCAACCAGAACCTTGTTACCGGATTGACCATCTGTTTTACCATCACCAAAAAAGTATACCCATTTTTTGGTTGTCATTGCTCTATTCCTCCTTCTTCTAATACTCTATATTGGAATGCCTAAAAAGGAGACACTCTCCTTCTCAGCTCACACCGGCTATATTATTCGTTAAAACCTGGAATAATCCTGCCAATAAGCGATACATTTCACTTTTATACAACAATCAGGCTGAAATCAGCGTATGCATTAAATAAACTAATTACCTTTTGAAGCAGTCCTAAACGGTTAGCTCTGATCTCAGCATCCGGATCCATAATCATTACTGCATCAAAAAACGCGTCGATCGGCTGCCTCAGAGATGCTAAAGACTGTAAACTTTCCTTATATTTCCCGCTGCCCAGATTTTTATGAACAGCAGCTTCTACCTGCTCCAGCGCAGCAGCCAATTCCCGATCCGCTTCTGTGAAATGTTCCGGATTAACGGTTTCTGGATCATATTTGGCAGCAATCTTATAGCTGCGCTCGAAGGCAGTATGGAGATCGGAAAAAGTGCTGTCTTCCCTAAACTCATCTAAAACGGCAATCTTAGCTTTAACAGCGGGTATGCTGGTTAGACCTACCGCTGTAACTGCATCGATTGAGTCATGGCTGTAGCCCTGCTCCAGCAGATTTACTCTGATACGACCGGCAAAAAACTCCAGCAGTGAGTTAACGATCGCATCGGCTTGGTCTTCAAATAATGTTCCATAGGATGCCAAGGCTGTCTCTAAAAGCTGCTTCAGCTCAATATCGATATTATTTGCCAATACAATTTGGACAACCCCCAATGCCTGTCTGCGCAGGGCAAATGGATCCTGAGAACCGGTGGGAATTCTGCCTAAACCAAAATACCCAACCAAGGTATCAAGTTTATCAGCTAGGCTGACAATAATACCTGGCGTAGTTTCCGGAACTTCATCCTGGGAGAACCGAGGCAGATAGTGCTCCTTGATTCCGACCGCCACCTGAGGATCCTCTCCACTGAGCAGAGCGTATTTACTGCCCATTACACCCTGCAGTTCTGGGAATTCAAAAACCATATTAGTTACCAGATCCGCCTTGCAGAGTGCGGCTGTACGGACTACGAGTTCCTGGTCACCCTCTTTATCAAGCAGTTGGCAGAGAGCTTTTGCGTTATTAATAATCCGGTTAACCTTATCATAAATTGTTCCTAAGCCATCCTGGAAGACTACACTTTTTAATCTCTCTACATAGTTTTCCAGGGGCTGTTTGCTGTCTTCTTCATAGAAGAACTTGGCATCCGCAAGGCGAGCATTTAGCACTTTTTCATTGCCTGCGGTTACCAAGTCAAGCTGGTTATCGGCTCCATTGCGAACCCCAATAAATCTGGGCAGCAGTTTTCCGTCTTGGGCAAACACAGGAAAATAGCGCTGATGCTCTTTCATTGATGTGACTAACACTTCCATCGGTATATCCAAATATTCCTCAGGAAAACTCCCTAAAAATGCTGTTGGATATTCCACCAGATTAGTAACCTCATCCAGCAAGGCTTCATCAGGCAGAACCTTTCCACCGATTTGAGCCGCCAGGTTATCTACCTGTTTCCGAATAATCTCTCGGCGCAAATCGAAGTCTGCAATAACATATACTGACTTCAAGGTTTCAAGATATTTATCAGGATGCTCAATTGTCACTCTACCTTGGGAAAGCTGGCGGTGCCCGTACGAAGTATTACCAGAAACTACATTTTCAATGGTAAATGGCACTACTTCCTGATCTAAAAGCGCTACTGCCCAGCGGAGGGGCCGCGCGTATCTCAGCTCGCAGTCTCCCCAGCGCATATTTTTGGGAAAGGATAATCCGGTAATAACCTTAGGAAGCATCTCAGCCAACACTTCTTTGGTCGGTAAACCTTTCACGAATTTATTGGCAAAAAGATACTCGGCATTGCCCAGAGTTTTTACAAATAAATCATCTACACCAACTCCCTGGGATCGAGCAAATCCTTCGAGCGCTTTTGTTGGTTGACCGTCCTTGTAGGCGATGTTTTTTGGTGGGCCTTTAACTTCTTGAGCCAGATCCTCCTGCCGCTCAGCAATATCGTTAATTTTCAATGCCAAGCGCCGCGGTGAGCTGTAAACATCAAACCCTGAAAAACCGATTCTGGCTTCGGCCAGCATTTCTTCCATCAGCTCAGCTAGCTGTTTCGATGCAGGCAGAATGAACCTTGCTGGCAGTTCCTCCAGCCCGATTTCAAGCAGAAATTTCACGACTTCTTCACCTCACGTTTCAGCATTGGAAAGCCCAGTCTCTCCCGCTCTGCCAGATAGCCTTGGGCTGCTATGCGCGCCAGCGCCCTCACTCTGGCGATGTAGCCGGTTCTTTCAGTAACACTAATTGCATTGCGGGCATCAAGCAGGTTAAACACATGAGAGCACTTCAGCACATAATCATAGCCCGGCAGAACCAAATCTAATTCGATCAAGCGCTTCGCTTCAGCCTCGTACATCTCGAATAAGGTAAACAAACCTTTTGCATCTGAGTAATCAAAATTATACTTGGAAAACTCCACTTCGTTTTGATGAAAAACGTCCCCATATGTAACCCCATCTACCCACTCCAAATCAAAGATGCTGTCCACACCCTGAATGAACATTGCCAGCCGCTCTAACCCGTAGGTGATTTCAGCACAGACCGGCTTAACATCAATACTTCCTACCTGTTGGAAATAGGTAAACTGCGTGATCTCCATGCCATCAAGCCAAACTTCCCAGCCCAGTCCCCAAGCGCCCAGCGTTGGCGATTCCCAGTCGTCCTCAACAAACCGGACATCGTGGTTGCGAAGCTGAATCCCTAATGCCTCTAAACTGTTAAGATAAAGCTCCTGAACATTGTCAGGCGATGGTTTTAAAATTACTTGAAACTGGTAATAATGCTGTACCCGGTTTGGATTCTCCCCGTAGCGTCCATCGGCTGGACGTCGACAGGGCTGAACATAAGCCACGTTCCACGGCTCAGGACCCAGCGCTTTAAGAAACGTCGCTGGAGCCATCGTACCGGCTCCAACCTCAATATCATAAGGCTGGTAAATAATGCAGTTTTGGCGGCTCCAATACTCCTGCAGTTTTAGAATAATCTCTTGAAAATTCATCGTCTTCACCCTCTCAAACTCAGTCAGAAATAAAAATAAACCTTTGCCCGCATTCAGGGACGAAAGGTTTACTTCCGCGGTTCCACCCTGGTTGATCTTAATGTTAAGATCCACTTTCAGAACCATAGCTCAAAAGCGCCTTCTCTGCATGATCACGTCCCTGGTTCTCACCAATTCCAGGTTCTCTGTACGCATCTGTGCAGATACTCCTCTTTCTCATCGCTGTTATGAAACTGCTCTAAATATAGCAAAAACTGCTGTAAGTGTCAAGGTGTGCCTAGGTGCGGCACACCGTTTTTTTCAGCTTTCTTTAGAAAACTCATCAAACTCAATCGAACACTTAGTCAACAAACAGGTAATTCCAGCTAAAAATGCCAACTTAGGAGCTAAAATAGTGCCGACCACTCCGGCAGTAACCGGCAGCTCCATAATCACGCGGCCGTTAGCTTTAATGCGGATATTAGTAACATTGCCTTTGCGGATCAACTGCTTTACTCTGTCCACTACTTCCCTGCCCCGAACATCCCACACATTAGTTTTTGCATGCTGGTCGTAAGTGATCAGAGCTTCCATTACGTCCCAACTGCAGGTTTCCAGCAGTTCGCGGGCATCGGCAAAACTGAGGCCGGTCCGCTCACAGATAACATCGATCTTATGCAGATCTTCTTGGAGCAGTTCTGCTGTCATCTAGCTTGTCACCTCCGAATTAGGAAAATCATTCAGGGTCTTCAGAAACTCCAACGAACGCATTGGTTTATCCAGGCGGTAATCTATATAGGATCGCATACAAACTTCAATCTCCCTTAAGCTCTGTTCTGAAGGATGGAGAATATTAATCCGCGGCCACTCCCATTCCAGCATCCGCTTTAAAAGCTCAATCGTTCCCTTAGAAATCCGATGGGCTGGAACAAAACTGCTTCGGCAGCTGCTGCATACCACTCCACCTTCACGAGAAAAGTAGACCTGCTCCTGACTAACAGTACCACAGCCAATGCACATATCAAGTTGGGGCTGATACCCTAACTGCTGCATAAACTTAAGTTCAAAGCCTCTCAGCGCAAAACTTATTTCGCCGGTATCGATCATCCTTAATGTATTGCTGATTAGAGCAAAAGTTGCCTCGTTTGCTGCTTCAATTTCCACCATTACGTCAACAAGTTCACACACATACAAGGCTGCAGCCATTTTTTCCAAATCATCGCGCAGAGATTGATAAGAATTGATGATTTCTCCCTGACTGAGTGTGTCCATAGACTTACCTTCAAACATTAGGTAGCGGCCATGCGTAAAAACTTGAGTTGATCCCAGCAAGCGGTTGCGTGTGCGGCGTGCACCTCTAGCTGTGGCCACAACTTTGCCCCTTGCCTTTGTAAACAATGTTACGATTTTATCTGCTTCACCCAGATTTCTGGTGCGCAGAATTACACCCTCAGTCTTATACAAACGTCAGTCATCCTCTCTCAGAGGCTACCTCACCCAATTGCGCTTGTTCATCCTCCTCGGCCTCACTGCTGAGATTATCGGAAAACTTATAGAGCAGATAAAGACCGATAGCACCGGTTTCCATGAACAGCTTCCAAAAGACACTGCTGTTAGACACAGCGCCACCTCCCTCTGTCCATATCCTACCCATCAGAGTGAAGGTTATGCTTTTAAAGAATTGGCTGTTCTACTGCTGCACCGGATAAGGTATGCCTAAATACTGGTATGCTAAATGTGTCACTACTCGGCCACGGCTGGTCCGCTGGAGAAAACCCAGCTGCAGAAGATAAGGCTCATACACATCTTCAATTGTATTTGCCTCTTCACTGATAGCAGCCGCAATCGTATCGATGCCTACCGGACCTCCGTTAAACACATGAACAATCGTCGTTAGCAGCTTGCGGTCAATATGATCTAAGCCGTACTGATCAACTTCAAAAAGTGTAAGGGCTTCCTGGGCGACCTCCTTGGTGATATGATTATCAGCTTTAACTTGAGCAAAATCCCGCACTCTTCTCAGCAGCCGGTTAGCAACCCGTGGAGTGCCTCTTGCCCTTTTGGCAATTTCAACAGCGCCTGATTCATCAATCTTAACGCCAATAATTTGAGCTGAACGCTCGACAATAATTTTTAATTCATCAGTACTGTAAAACTCCAGCCGGTTAATCACTCCAAACCGGTCCCGAAGTGGACCTGTCAACATTCCAGCTCGAGTTGTTGCCCCAACTAAAGTAAATTCCGGCAGTTCCAGCCGGACAGAGCGGGCACCGGGCCCTTTGCCAATAATAATATCAACTACCCCATCCTCCATCGCCGGATAGAGAATCTCCTCAACAGTGCGGTTCAGACGGTGGATTTCATCGATAAAGAGCACATCCTTTGGCTCCAGATTGGTTAAAATTGCTACCAGATCACCTTGTCTTTCAATCGCCGGACCGGAGGTAGTGTGGATTCCTACACCCATCTCATTAGCAATAATATAAGCTAAGCTTGTTTTTCCCAATCCAGGAGGACCGTATAAAAGAACGTGGTCTAAAGCTTCCCGCCGCTGTTTAGCTGCAGTGATAAAAAGCTCCATCTGCTGCTTTACCTTTTCCTGCCCAATATATTCTGCCAGCGTGCGCGGCCGCAGAGTCAAGTCAAGATCAAAATCCTCCGGACGCTTCCAACCGCTGATCAAACGTTCCGTCTCCATCTATGCTCTCCCTCGCTTTCCAACAGCAGCCAGAGCTGCTTTCAGCAGCCCCTGCAGATCATCGGTTTCTCCAAGCTCTGCCTGAGCTGTGCGGATCATGGATTCGGCTTCAACATAACTAAAGCCCAGAGCTGACAGGGCAGACAGCGCATCATTGACAATATCTGTGGCGACTAGCGGGGGAATTTCACTTTCTGCTGCGCTCAGATCTGCATATACATCGGCAAAGTCATCCTTTAACTCTAAAATTAGCCGTTCGGCTGTTTTCTTGCCGATCCCACTAACTTTAGTCAAAGCACTGCGATCTCCAAGGGCGATCGCAGTCACAAACTGTTCTGCCCTCATTGTTTTTAAAATATTCAACGCCGTTTTGCATCCCATGCCCGATACTGTGATAATTTTTTGAAACAGTTTCTTTTCATCGGCAGAAGCAAATCCATATAAGTCGATCCCATCGTCTTTTACATGCATATGGGTATGCAGAACAACCTGATCGCTGCTTTTATTGGCTAGATCTAATGCTGCGCCGCTGAGATTCAGCTGATAGCCAACCCCATTAACGTCAAGTACCACGGCATTTTCATCTTGAGTGATAATTCTGCCCTTCAGCAATGCAATCATTTTCTGTCTCTCCATCCTAATCCATTATGTGCATGACAAATACCCACGGCTAAAGCATCGGCAACATCATCAGGCCGCGGGATTTCATCTAATCCCAATAATAATCGAACCATAAACCCAACCTGCTCTTTTGGTGCTCTGCCGACCCCGGTTACTGACTGTTTTACCTGCAGAGGAGTATACTCAGCTACTGGCAGACCTCGGTTTGCTGCTGCAAGAATAATAACTCCGCGAGCTTGGCCAACTGTCAAGGCTGTCGACACATTGCGATTAAAAAATAACTCCTCAATCGCCAGACAGTCCGGACCATACTCTTCAATCAGGCTCTGTACACTTTCATAGATCTGCACTAATCGGCGGTCCATGCTGATTTGTGGTGATGTCCGAATTGCGCCGTAGCCCAAAACCTTAAGACTGCGGCGGCGGTCTGTTTGAATTACTCCATATCCTGTAATGGCAGTTCCGGGATCTATTCCTAATATAATCATTGCAACACTTCCTCATCATCAACTTCGACATTTCTGCGAAGAGTCCTTGCCAGTGAATTCCAAAAAAAAACTGCTGAACTGATAGTACAGTTCGCAGTTATGCTCAGTATTAAAGGGGAAAATGCAGTCCCTCCAAAATACTGTACTTCTCTTCTTCTGTGGAAAATGGAATTCCTGCTTCAAGATTCCGAATCTCAAACTCAGGTATTTTATCGAGGGGGATATTGGTAGTTTCGAGCAGGATGCCACCCTTACCCGGCCGACCTTGAAAGATGGCAACGCTGCCGCTGTGGATTCCAATGTAGAAACCAGCATCGTCGCCGCTATCACTATCCGCGTGCGCCTCGTCCGTAAGCGAACTGTTATGAGCGGGGCTATCATCGGTTCGCGGCAAAGCTGGTCCAAAAAATTCTAGGCTTTGAAAATACCATAAAGTAACCATGAAGCTCACTGTAAAACAAAACACTCCCGCGAACACAAGAATCCAACCTCGACGCACAGCATTCACCCCTTTTTGCTCATTATTTCCGGGGTGAAATACTATTATACAACTATAAAACACGGCCTCAAGGCAAGCCGTGTTTAATCTGCTATTTCATAGTTAGTGTATACCTGCTGGACGTCATCAAGCTCTTCCAGCGCTTCAATTAAACGTTCAATTGTATCGCTATCCTCTTCTGAAATTGGTACTGAATTTTGGGGAACCATACTGACTTCAGCTACCAAAAACTCATAACCAGCCTCAGCAAGAGTTTCTTTGACTTCAGTGAAACTGCTGGGATCCGTTTCAATCTTATAAACATCCTCTTCAGTCTCTATATCATCTGCACCTGCTTCAAGGGCTGTCATCATCAGTTCGTCCTCATCAATGCTGTTATTTTTCTCAATAACTATAAGGCCTTTTTTATTAAACATCCAGGCAACACAACCGGTTTCACCGAGGTTACCGCCATATTTGCTTAAGACATGCCTCACTTCACCAGCAGTGCGGTTGCGGTTGTCTGTCAGCACATCCATCATAATAGCTACACCATTTGGTCCGTAGCCTTCATAAACAATTTCTTCGTAATTATCGCCATCCTGGCCCCCAACGCCTCTTGCAATTGCACGCTCAATATTATCATTCGGCATATTAACACTGCGCGCCTTGTCAATCGCAAGCCGCAGTCTGAAGTTCATTTCAGGATCAGGTCCGCCTTCCTTAACAGCTACTGTAATCTGGCGGGCAAACTTAGTGAACATCTGGCCGCGCTTAGCATCTTGGGCAGCTTTTCTGTGCTTAATATTAGCCCATTTCGAATGTCCTGCCACATTCCCACTTCCTTTCCACTCATATTCTAGCACAGCTGGGCTGAAATGCCAATACCAGCCACTCAATCACTAGCTGAATGGTGAATCGCGCAGGGCTCGTTTAATATTATGCTGGAGAATAAAATACAGGATCACGATTAGAGCGACAGCTGCAAGCGGAGAAAGAATTTGGGAAATAAGAATAAAGTCATACAGCCCATGCATTAAGGCCGCATAGAATAAACCCCTGCTCAATTCAATAACCGGCTTGTTCGAGAATTTGGTTCGTCCAATAAATACACCAAAAATCCCGGAAAAGCAGGCATGGGCTAATGAGGCTATCAAGGCTCTAGCTGGTGCAACACTGAGTCCGAAGGTGAGGGAGTAAAGCACATTTTCCACTACAGAAAATCCAATTCCCGCTGCCGCGCTGTAGATTATTCCGTCGATTGGTTCGTCTAGTTCGGAACTGTTGAAGACTGCTAAGTAAACAGCCAGAGCTTTTAGCAACTCTTCTCCTAAACCAATAACGCCAAACGCAGCTGCTATTTGCAGCAGGCGCGGAGCATCAGGAAGTACCCAATTCTTAAAAGGCAGCTCAAGCAGGGCTGCCAATCCTACCATTAAAGCTCCCAGCAAAAATGCGCGTATGAGGTGACTGATCGGTTCGCGCTCAAATTTGTCTTTCAGGCGAAAATACCATACCCATAATACACCTGGAATCAGTGACGCCAGCACGATGATTATCAGCTGCAAGATACCACTCCTAATATTTGGATCATTCTAGGTCAGAATTGTTTTGTTCGCGCTGCACATGCATCACTATTCTTTCTCCGCTGCTCCAGTGCACCGCCTGCTCCAAACCGCAGGATTCACAGTAGTAAGCATCTTGATAACCATTGTATTCGTTGTCGTTTATATTTCGCATAGATTGTTTGCACACCGGGCATTTTATCATATTATCAACCTCCATGAATATACTTCACTTAGCTTAGCCATTGCTGTTCAATCTATACCAGACGATGTCTTCCAAAGAACAAGAGCCAAATTGTGGCAACAAAAGCAGGATTTTCTAAAATAATCGCGAAAGGTAACTTAAACCATAACTATTACTATTAAATGAGGAGGCTTCATTAAATGAAAAAATTTGCCGATGTTTTACGCAGTGGTGATTGGAAACACGAGAAGCATGTTCCCACCATTGTCGCTCCCGAATCTGCTAAAGCAGGCGACGAGATCACCATTACCGTCCATGTTGGTTCAGATATTGCCCACCCAAACACAACCGAGCATCATATTCGCTGGATTAAGATCTGCTTCCAACCGGATAACGATAACTTCACCTATGAGCTGGCAGATTTTCAGTTTACTGCTCATGGCGAGTGCGTAGCAGGACCAAATGAAGGTCCAGCTTACACTGAACCAAAAGCAACTACAAGCATCAAGCTGAATCAATCAGGGACCATTATGGCACTCAGCTACTGCAACATCCACGGATTGTGGGAAAACTCACAGAGAATCGAAATTGCATAGATAGCGAACTCATACAAAGACCTCACCGATAAACCTAGGTGAGGTCTTTGTCCTTCGCGGTTGATTCAATTACTTCAATCACCGCTGAAACCGCATCGGTCAGCTTGCTTGCTGACATCGCCTGTAAATAGCGGTCTTTATTAAGGGTGAGATTGTCAACAGCGGCAGTCAACGAGTCAGCGGTCAGCTGCTCTTCTTCGAGTACTAGGCTGAACCCCTGCTCTGCAAAGGATTTAGCATTTAAGATCTGATCTCCCCGACTAGCCTGCTGTGAAAGGGGAATTAAAATATGGGGTTTTTTTAAGGTGAGCAGTTCAAACAAAGCATTAGCTCCAGCTCGAGAAATAACTATGTCTGCCAGGGCAAAAATATCCGGAAGTTCCTCTGCCACATATTCAAACTGGCGATAGCCTTTAAGATCGATACTAGGATCAATGTTTCCACGACCGCAGATATGGACAATCTGATAGTTTTTCAGAAGCGTCGGCAGCGCCTGCCGCACTGTTTGATTAATCCTGACCGCTCCTAAGCTTCCGCCCATAACTAATATGACAGGTTTAGACTTGTCAAAACCGCAGGTTTCTCTTCCCCTCTGGATGCTGCCATCAAGCAGGGTTCTGCGGATTGGATTGCCGGTAACGGTAGTTTTTGCCTGGGACACATATTTGACTGTTTCCGGGAAGGTTAAGCATATATGGGCAGC